>SXGT01113177.1_pt1 | contig 12701 bp, 4 predicted proteins | sample 3176221 | NCBI WGS metagenome assembly SXGT01 (sample SAMN11356862, study PRJNA531348) | freshwater metagenome | isolation source: freshwater sample F1-120 | place: China: Fuxian Lake, Yuxi | collected 2017-12-25
CGAGACATACCCGATTGTTGATTGCCACTCAAGATTTTGTTTTTGCATTTCTCTACCGTCAATTAACAACTCGCCGGATGTTTGTGGCAACAAACCCAGAATGACATCAACAAGAGGATCACCTTCAGGTGTCCACCCCGCGCGTGAAGCTCTCGCTCGGGGCCGACGAGCTGTCGATCAAGAAGGCCACGCGGCTCATCGAAGAGGACTTCATCCGCCGCGCGCTGAGTCGCACGAATGGAAACCGCACGAACGCCGCGAAGGTGCTCGAGATTAGCCATCGCGCGCTGCTCTACAAGATCAAGGAGTTCGACATCGACATCCCGCCGCGTTAGCGACGATCAGAAGCCCGTCCAGGTGAAGTTCAGGCCGCTGCCGACGAGCTCGCCCTGGGGGCTGGTCAGCATGAGCGGGCTGACGTGCGGGATGGCCGACGAGATGCGCTTCGGCGCGCTCATGCGGCGCAAGGACATGGTGACGCCAAGCGCGAGATCGGTGACGCCGAGCAGCGTGGTCGCCACGCCCCAGCCGAGGCCAGCCTTCGAGCAGCCGTCGGTGCAGCGCGAGGTCCACATGATGAGCATGCCACCGCCGAGCACCATGTTGAAGCCGCCCATGATGTAGGACGTTATCAGCCACGGCCGGCTCGGCTGACCCGGTCCGGCGAGCTGGACGCTGGCTCCAACGAGCGCGGCGAGACCGCCAGCGTTGATGGCGGGGCCGAGCCCGTAGACCACCATCGCATTGAACGGATAGTGCTCCTTGTGAAGGATGTCGTCGGCGTGCGCCGAGCTTGCAGCCAGCGCCACGAGCGCCGCGATGAGGACGATGCGGGTCATGCGAGTTCCGAATCAGGGCTTGGGAGGCGCCTTGCACGGCGGCGCGATGAAGAACGGATTGACGTAGCTTGGCGTAATCCGGAAAGCGCCGGTGCCGTCCTTGAGCACCTTGGTCTTGGTCGCGCCCGCGTTCCACGGGATCTCGGCCACGTTCCAGAGGTCCAGGCGCTCCAGGGGCACGTCGACGACCTCGGTCTCCAACACGCCGTAGACGAAGACGCGAATCGTGGCGCTCGAGGTGCCGAAGCCCCAGTCGCACCAGTAGTGCACACCGACGCGATAGGTGGCGCCCTCCTCGGGCACGGCGAGGTTGAGGTTCTCGGGTCCCCAGCCGTCCACGTCGTCGCGATCGAGGTGCGGATCGTCTTTGGCGTCCGGCGAGAAGATGCCCCAGTTCGGGCCCGCGTTGTGCCAGAAGCAGTCGAAGTCCTTGTCGAACCACGGATCAGGAACCGTGTCCCCGTCGATGTCGGGACCCGTCGCGAGCGGATGCGCGAAGTGCAGGTCCAGGTCCGCGCCCTTCGTCTCGCCGACGTCGTCCTTGATGGTGTCGCCCGGCGTCGTCCACAGGAGCTCCACGTGAATGGCCTGATCCGGAATGACGACGACCGTCGCGGTCGCTGGCTCGCAGCTCTCGTTACCCTGCACGTCGACGACCGACAAGATGAAGTCGTAGGAGCCGGCGACGTCGGCCTGGAACACCGGGCTCGGAAAGACTGTATTGGGCGAAAACTTGCTGGTCGAGCCCTGAGGTTGTTTGGCCTTCCAGGAGTAGCTGTCGATCGCACCATACGGCGAGTGGCTTTGACTGCCATCAAGGTGCAGCAAGGTCTGCGGGATGACCTGCTCGCCCTCCTTGACGACGATGACCGCGGTGGGGCACTCCGCGTCCACTCCGGCGCAGGTGAGCGGCACGTCCACGATGGCCTCGAAGCCGTTGTTCTTGATGTGCACGACGCCCGTGTCCGGGATGGGCTTGCCGTCCGGGTCCGTCGGGTTGGCCTGATCCGGCGTGCACGTGACGCTGAACGTGATGGACTGGTTCACGTCGATGGCCAGCGGCGCCTGCGGATCGATGGGGCTCTCCAGCAGCAGGTTGAAGTCGAGCGAGCTCTTGTCCTTGTCGAGCTCGATGCCGGAGATCTTGAGCTCGCCTTGGCCACAGCTCCTGACCTCGACGGGCAGCAGCGCCTTCTTGCCGATGGGGCGAGCGCCGAATTCGAGCGCCTTGGGGAGCACCTCGATGCACGGCACGTCGTTGTTGGCGAGCAGCGAGATGGTGTGGCCCTCCGCCTGGCCTTTGCTGTCGTTGGCGTAGAGCACGATCTCGCCCGACGCCGGGTCCTTGGTGCGCGGGACGAACTTGAGCTCGACGTCCACCGTGGAGCTGGGCGCGACACGCACGACGGGCTCGATCAGCGTCTTGTACTCCGTGCTCTCGGACTTGGGCGTGTCCTTGCCGTTGAACGAGGCCAGGAAGTCCGGGTGCCCGCGCAGGATGAAGCCGTCGATGACCAGATCCTCGCTGCCCGTGTTGGTGACCTGGACGGCGCGCTTGCCCGTGGTCCCGAGCGGCACGACGCCAAAGTCGACGAGCTTGGGCGAGACCGTGGCGACCGCGCGGGACTGATGCTCCGTGAAGGTCAGGACCAGGTTCTTGTCGGCGTCGTCGAGCGTGTCCGACTGAATGGTCACCTTGGCGGTCCGCGAGGCAAAGACCGGCTGGCGCGTGAAGCGCACGACGAACTTGACCGCCGTGCTCGCTCCGGCGCCGCCTTTGGCCTTGACGATGGCTGGCAACCCGGGCTTCTCCAGCGTGAACGCCGTGCCCTTGGGATCCCCGCTGGCGGGCGCCGCGTAGGTCAGCTCGACTCCGCTGATGGTCAGATCGCCCGTGCCGTTGTTGAGCAGCCGGACCTCGTACTCGAGGACGCCACCGACGGAGACGGTGCCGACGTCCAGCTCGATGGCGCGCTTGGCCGGATCGACCGCGATGATGCCGAGCCGTTTGATGCCGACGCCGCCCTCGCCGTCGCCGCCGGCGCAGCGCGTGAGTAGGAGGAGACCGAGGAGAAATGGAGCTGATACCCGCTGTAAACCGCGCACGTCGTCCCCCACGGGGGTGCGTCGTGAGCCGCCGGCACCCCGAGTCGAATGACCGAGCCTACCGATTGCGGCCTATCACGGCAACCGGATTCGCGGGCTCAGGGCGCGATCCACGGCCGCCAGAGGTAGGTCAAGCCCGACGCATCCTCGACGAGGGCAAAGAGGTTGCCCTCCTCGCTGATGGTCGGTCCGCTGACGACCGTTGGGGTGTTCGACGGGAGCCTGTGGCAGCCGCTGGTGATCGTCGCGTCGAAGGCACAGTAATACGTGGTGCTGCCGGTGACGAGCTTGTAGCCCCAGTAGGCCGACGGGTTACCTGGCTGAACCTGTCGGGTCAGGAAGCTCGCCGAGTCGTAGGGCGAAGAGGTGACTGTATTCAACGTACCTTTGGTGATGTAGGCCACGCGGACTCCGGTGGCGTTGGTGTACGAGATCCACTGTCGACCGTCTGGGCCTGCCCCCCATTGCGTATGGCCATCGAGACCCGAGAGGACGGTCGTGAGCGTGTTGTCCTTCCACGTCGCGATCGTGTAGGCGCCCTTGCTCGCCGGGTAGTAGATCCACGCGGTCCCACCGTCGTCGAGGCCGTCGGAGTCCGAGTAGATTGCCGGGTAATGCTGGCTATCCGAGGCGACGAGCTTCGTGGCGAGGGTCGGCTTGAGCGAATAGAGACCGCCTGCGGTGCTTCCCGAGCAGCTGAACAGCGCGTAGCCTCCCTGGAACGTGACATTCGACGAGCCGTAGTCGCACGTCGACAACACTAGGTTCGAGCTGCCGCCGACGACGAACGATTGGAGGCGCTCCGTCGTGGGGTAGCTGCTCGTCCCTGCCGCGCGATAGGTTCCCCACAGGACTCCCTGCGTCGGATCCATCCAGACGCCGGTCGAGGTCGGCGGGTAGGTCGAGCCCTGGCTCAGCAGCGTTGGACCGGTCTTGGTCGTGCCGTTGACTCCGCCAACGTAGAGGCCGGTCGTGGACACGGATGCGGCCTGCGTCCACTGCATCGCGAGAACACCCGAGCTCGCTGCCTTCGCGTAGTAGCGCGCCGTACCGCTGAGGCTCGTCATGACCTTGCTCATGGTCACGACACCCCCAGGAAAAGTAACATAGTACAGGTCATCGCAGTTCCCTGTCAGCGGGGACACACACGTCGTCGCTACGAACGCGTAGAAGTTGCTCCTGGCCTTGTTGACCTGCGGGGTCGTAGCGAGCTTGCTGATGATCGAGTCCACGGTCGTCCCCACGCCCGTCCAACGCCGCAGCCCGTACTGCCCGGACGCGTCCTTGATGTAGAACCAGACCGACGTCGTGTCATCGAGCAGCAGGCCCGTGTTGGTGCACGTCGCAGCGTCGGCTGCGAATGAAACGTCGACCACGCCGTTCTTGACTCGCGAATAGGTGACTGAAGTGGCCGGGTTCAGCTTCTGTTGGCACCACCAGTAGCCACCACCTTCGGCGTTGCCCTTGCTATAGACGTCATAATTATATTGGAAGAGCGTCTTCTGTACTCCTGAGGCCAACACGACCTTGAGGTACTCGCCGAAGGCATTGCCCAGACGGAACGTCGTCTCGCCCTCACGTGGGTAGGATCCGATGCTCGTCAGGCTGGTCGCCAAGGTCGCGATCTTGGTGGCTCCCGAGTACTGGTCCAATGTGTATGTTGTCCCGACCGTCGTGCGCACTGCATAGGTATAATCGGGCAGATCGTAGTAGCTCGGCGTCGCCTCGTATTGGGTCTTCACAGCTCCATTGAGCACAGACTGGGTCACAGCGGTGCTCGTGGCGTCATCGGAGAACATCCAAGACGTTTCGTCCGGTGACACATAATTCGACACCGTGGCTGTTTCGCCGTCATCGACGTCGATGGTCGTGACATCGACGTACGAATACTCCCCACGCTCGACGACGACCCAGCCCGGGTTGTCACAGACCTGCGTCGTCGGAGAGACGCACGTGGAGTTCGCATAGGCGAGGACGGACGCAGTCCCGCCAAAAGCCTTCATCGACACCGTCCCGGTGTAGTTCGCCGGCGCAACGGTCGTCGGGATCTGCTCCAGCACGTCGCAAGCGATGCCCACGCCGTCGCCGTCCAGGTCGGCCTGGTTGGTGTTGGGCACGGTGTCGCAGTTGTCGACATCGGCGCACTTGCCATCCTTGTCCAGGTCGTCGTCCTTGTCCTTTGGACAGACATCGCAGACATCGCCGACCTTGTCGCCGTCGGTGTCCTTCTGATCGGAGTTGGCCTTGAACTGGCAGTTGTCGTCGCAACCCGTGATTGCGCCGCTGCACGGCTTGTCCCCGATCGTCCCGCTCAGGCTCCCATCGTCGAGGATGCCGTCGTTGTCATCGTCGGCGTCGCACAGGTCGCCGAGGGAGTCGACATCGAAGTTCGCCTGATCCTTGTTGGCGACCGTCGAGCAGTTGTCGGAGGTGTCGAGTACCGTGTCATTGTCGTCATCGGTGTCACAGACATTACCCAACTTGTCCGCATCGCTGTCGAGCTGAGTCGCGTCGGCGACGAATTGGCACGTGTCGTCACACCCTGTCGTCACGCCGCTCTTGCAAGGGTTGTCGCCAATGGTGCCGCTGCCGTCACCGTCGTCCTTCACGCTGTCGTTGTCGTCGTCGGGGTCGCACACGTCGCCAAGCGTGTCCTGGTCGCTATTCTTCTGGTCGAGGTTGGCCACCAGAGTGCAATTGTCCGCGCTGTCTTTGAGCGTGTCATTGTCGTCGTCGGGGTCGCAGTCATCGCCGAGGCCGTCGCTGTCCGTGTCCTTCTGGTCGGCGTTGGCGTGCAGCGGGCAATTGTCGGAGGTGTCCGGCTTGCCGTCGCCGTCGTCATCGGTGTCACAGGAGTCGCCTTCGGCGTCGCTGTCGGTGTTCTTCTGGTTAGCGTTGGCGACGAGCGTGCAGTTATCGTCGCACCCGGTCGTCGCGCCACCCTTGCAGGGCGCGTCCGTGTTGGATCCGGACAGGTTCCCGTCATCGGCAATCTGGTCGTTGTCGTCGTCGGGATCGCACACATTGCCGAGCGCGTCCGCATCGGTGTTGAGCTGATCGGCGTTGCTTGCAAAGGGGCAGTTGTCGGCCACGTCCTTCTTGCCATCATTGTCGTCGTCGTCATCGCAGACATCACCGAAGCCGTCACCATCGTTGTTCTTCTGGTCGACGTTGGCAATGAGCGGGCAGTTGTCTGCGACGTCGAGCTTGCCGTCAGCGTCGTCATCATCGTCGCAGGCGTCACCGAGCTTGTCGCCGTCAGTGTCCGTCTGGTCGCTGTTCGCATTCAGCGGGCAGTTGTCAGCGGCGTCGAGCTTGAGGTCGTTGTCGTCGTCGGTATCGCAGACGTTGCCCTGGGCGTCCGAATCGGTGTTCAGCTGGTCCTTGTTGGCAAGCAGCTGGCAGTTGTCGTTGATGTCGAGCACCGTGTCGCCGTCGTCGTCGGTATCACACGCATCTCCGACCTTGTCGTTATCGGTGTCGGTCTGGTCCTTGTTGGCATTGACCGGGCAGTTGTCCGACGCATCGAACACGGTGTCGTCATCGTCGTCGGTGTCGCACGCATCGCCCAGCGCGTCCGTGTCGGAGTTTTTCTGATCGGCGTTGGCGACGAGCGGGCAGTTGTCCAGCACGTCCTTGTCCCCGTCATTGTCGTCGTCGTCGTCGCACGCGTCGCCCTGCGTGTCGCTGTCGGTATTCTTCTGATCGAGGTTCTTCACGAGCGAGCAATTGTCGGTGGCGTCGAGGACCGTGTCCCCGTCATCATCGGTGTCGCAGGCATCGCCAGCCTTGTCGCTGTCGGTGTCGAGCTGATCGAGGTTAGCCTTGAGCGGACAGTTGTCACTCCCGTCGAGCTTCGTGTCCCCGTCGTCGTCGTCGTCGCACGCATCCCCGAGCCCGTCGACATCCGAGTTCGTCTGGTCCTTGTTGGAGACCAGCGGACAATTGTCCGACGCATCCTTGATCGTGTCGCCGTCGTCGTCATCGTCACAGACGTCACCCAGTGCATCTCCGTCGGTGTTGAGCTGGTCCTGATTCTTGAGCGTAAGGCAGTTGTCCGAGCTGTCACAGATGCTGTCCCCGTCCTGGTCTGAGCAGTTGTCGCAGGGATCGCCCAGGCCGTCTCCGTCGGTGTCCGTTTGCGCAGCGTTAGCGTCGAGGGGGCAGTTGTCGTCGCACGCCGTCATCAGCGTAGGCGGCTTGCAGGGCTTGTTTCCGACTGTCCCGTTGAGGTCGCCGTCGTCCAGGATACCGTCGCCGTCGCGGTCGGTATCGCAGGCGTCGCCCTTCTTGTCACCGTCGAGGTCTTTCTGGGTCACGTTGGCGACGAGGATGCAGTTGTCGTCGCACGCCGCCGTCGTTCCCCCAGTGCAGAGGGAGTCGCCGACCGTCCCGCTCCCGTTGCCGTCGTCGAGGACGCCGTCGTTGTCGTCGTCGGTGTCGCACGCATCGCCAAGGCCATCGCCATCGGTGTTCTTTTGATCGGCGTTGGCCGTGACCGGGCAGTTGTCCGACGCATCCGGCTTGGTGTCACCGTCATCGTCGTCATCACACGCGTCGCCAAGCCCGTCGGCGTCGGAGTTCTTCTGGTCGAGGTTGGCATTCAGCGGGCAGTTGTCACCCGTGTCCACCTTCGTATCGTTGTCGTCATCGATGTCGCACGCGTCTCCGCCATCGGCCGCGCCGTCGGTGTTCTTCTGGTCGAGGTTGGCATTCAGCGGGCAGTTGTCGGACGCGTCCACCACGGTGTCGCCGTCGTCGTCGCCATCGCAGGCGTCCCCCTGACCGTCCCCGTCCGTGTTCTTCTGGTCGAGATTGGCGACGAGCGGGCAATTGTCGGACGCATCGGGCTTCGTGTCGCCGTCATCGTCATCATCGCAGGCGTCGCCTGTCGTGTCCCCGTCCGTGTTCTTCTGGTCCGGGTTGGGAATGAGCGGGCAGTTGTCCTTGGGGTCGACGAACGCGTCGTTGTCGTCATCGCCGTCACAGACATCGCCGAGCGTGTCCGCGTCCGTGTCCTTCTGATCGGCGTTTGCGTTGAGCGGGCAGTTGTCCGCGGCGTCGAGGTCGCCGTCGCCGTCGTCGTCGTCGTCACACACGTCGCCGAGCGTGTCCGCGTCGGTGTTCTTCTGGTCGAGGTTGGCGTGAAGCGGGCAATTGTCGGCGCCGTCGAGCTTGGTGTCGTTGTCATCGTCCGCATCGCAGGCGTCTCCCTGGGCGTCGCCGTCGGTGTTCTTCTGCGCCGTGTTCTTGTCGAGCGGGCAGTTGTCTGCTGCGTCCGCGACGCTGTCGGCATCGTCATCGTCGTCACAGACGTCGCCGAGCTTGTCGTTGTCCGTGTCTTTCTGATCGACGTTTGCAATCTCCGTACAGTTGTCTACGTCCGCACATCTACCGTCTTGATCGATGTCGTCCTTGGCGTCCTTCGGACAGACGTCACAGGCGTCGCCAGCCTTGTCGAGATCGCTATCCTCCTGGCCCGCGTTGGACTTCGTGGGGCAATTGTCGACGTCTCCGCACTTCCCGTCCTTGTCGATGTCGTTGTCCGTGTCCGACGGGCACGTGTCACAGGCATTGCCCAGCGTATCGAAGTCGCTGTTGGCCTGATTGGCGTTGGCGTCCGCAGGGCAGTTGTCGAGGTCACCGCACACGCCGTCCTTGTCCTTGTCGTTGTCGGCGTCGTTCGGGCACGTGTCACACGCGTTGCCTACGCCGTCCTTGTCGGCGTCCGACTGCTGTGGGTTGTCCTTGCCCGGGCAGTTGTCCTTGTCGCCGCACACCTTATCGCCGTCAGCGTCGTTCTGGGCGTCCGCCGCGCACGCGTCGCAGACGTCGCCAAGGCCGTCCTTGTCCCCGTCGGCCTGATCGGTGTTGGCCGTCCCGGGACAATTGTCGTGGTCGCCACAGACCGTGTCCTTGTCGCTGTCGTCGTTCGGGTCGCTCGGGCAGGCGTCGCAGGCATCGCCCGTCGTGTCGCCGTCGGCGTTGTCCTGGGAACCGTTGGCGACCAGCGGACAGTTGTCGGTGTTTGCGCATACGAAGTCGCCGTCGGAGTCGTTCTCCTTGTCGAGCGGGCAGAGGTCGCACACATCACCCAAAAGGTCGCCGTCGCCGTTGGCCTGGTCCGAGTTGGGCTTATCGAGGCAGTTGTCGAGGTTGCCGCAGATGGTGTCCTTGTCCGCATCATTCTGGGGGTCGTCCGGGCAGGCGTCGCACGCGTTGCCCTGACCGTCCTTGTCGCCGTCGTTCTGCTGCGGGTTGGCCACCTTGGGGCAGTTGTCCTGCGACTCACAGTGGCCGTCCTTGTCCTGATCGTTGTCGATGTCGAGCTTGCACGGGTCACATGCATCGCCGAGCCCGTCGCCGTCAGTGTCGAGCTGAGATTCATTGGCGAGCTGGGGGCAGTTGTCGACGTCCCCGCACACGCCGTCCTTGTCCTGGTCGTTGTTGGCGTCCTTGCGGCACGGGTCGCAGGCATCGCCGAGCTTGTCCTGATCGGTGTCAGTCTGGTCGACGTTGGCGATCGACGGGCACGTGTCCACGTCGCCGCAGACCCCATCCTTGTCCGCGTCGTCGGCCGGGTCGTTGGGACACAGGTCGCAGGCATCGCCGCGGCCATCCTGATCGGTGTCCGTCTGGTCGACATTGGACTTCAACGGGCAGTTGTCCACGTCGCCGCACTTCCCGTCGCCGTCCTTGTCGTCGCTGGCGTCCTTGGGGCAGGGGTCGCACACATCGCCCGGGCCGTCCTTGTCGGTGTCCTTCTGGTCGGCGTTCTTGACGGCCGGACAGTTGTCGACGTCGCCACACACGTTATCGTTGTCCTTGTCGTTGTCTGGGTCATTCAGGCACTGCTCGCAGGCGTCGCCCTTGCCATCCTTGTCGTCGTCTGTCTGGCTCGGGTTCGGCGTCGTGGGACAGTTGTCCTTGTCAGCGCACAAGCCGTCTCCGTCCTTGTCGTTCGCTGCGTCGTTGGCGCAGGCGTCACACACGTCGCCCAGACCGTCCTGGTCCGCGTCGACCTGGTCTGAGTTTGCAGCCTCGGGGCAGTTGTCGACGTCTCCGCAGTCGCCGTCCTTGTCGCTGTCGTTGGCTGGATCCTTGGGGCAGCCGTCGCACGTGTCGCCGAGGCCATCACCGTCGAAGTTGGCCTGGTTGGCGTTCAGGGTCGTCGGACAGTTGTCCGCGTTCCCGCAGACGCCGTCTTGGTCCTCGTCGTTCTTGGCGTCCTGCGGGCAGCCGTCGCAGACATCCCCGAGCCCATCGCCGTCCGCGTCGGCCTGAATGACGTTGGCGATGGTGGGGCAGATGTCGACGTCGGCGCAGTGACCGTCGCCATCGGTGTCGTTGGCCGCGTCCTTGGGGCACGGATCGCACGCGTCGCCCTGGCCGTCGCCATCGCCATCGGCCTGGTTGGCGTTGGCCTTCGCGGGGCAGTTGTCGACCAGGGTGCACTTGCCGTCGCCGTCCGCGTCGTTCTGGGCATCGCCGAGGCACGCATCGCAGACATCGCCCACGCCGTCCTGGTCCTCGTCGGCCTGGTCCTCGTTCTTGGTCTCCGGGCAGTTGTCCTGATCGGCACAGCGACCATCCACGTCCCCGTCGTTGTCCGGGTCCTTGGCGCACGCGTCGCAGGCGTCGCCCTTGCCGTCGTTGTCCGAATCCGTCTGTTCCGGGTTCGGCTCGGCGATGCAGTTGTCGCCGTCATCGCAAGCGCCGTCGCCATCGGTGTCGGCCGAGTTGCCCGTCGGGCACGGGTCGCACAGGTCGCCGAGCCCATCGCTGTCCGTGTCCTTCTGATCGTCGTTCTTCTTCTTGGGGCAGTTGTCCTTGTCCGCGCACTTCCCGTCGCCGTCGGCGTCGTTGCTCGGGTCGAGCGGGCAGCTATCGCAGACGTCGCCCAGCGTATCACCGTCCTGGTCCGACTGGTCCACGTTGCCAATCGCAGGGCAGTTGTCGTCGTTCTTGCACTTGCCGTCCTTGTCCTTGTCATCGTCCGCGTCGAACGGGCACACGTCGCACGCGTCACCGAGGGTGTCGCCGTCGGAGTCGAGCTGATCGCCGTTCGACAGGTCCGGGCAGTTGTCGGCGTTGCCGCATGCGCCGTCGGCGTCTCCGTCGTTCTTGGCGTCGCTCGGGCACGCATCGCAGAGGTCGCCCTTCGAGTCGCCGTCGAGATCGGACTGCGTGCCGTTCGGAATCAGCGGGCAGTTGTCCTTCTCGGCGCAGTGGCCGTCCTGGTCCTCGTCGTTCTTGGGATCGATCGGGCACGCATCGCACACGTCGCCCTTCTTGTCGTTGTCGCCGTCCTCCTGATTGGGGTTGCTGAGGGCCGGGCAGTTGTCGATGTTATCGCAGACGCCGTCCTTGTCCGGATCTCCGGAGACCGAGGCCGGGCACTTGTCGCACTCGTCGCCCTGCCCGTCTCCGTCGAGGTCCTTCTGGTCGGTGTTGGCGGCGCTGGCGCAGTTGTCGGTCGCGTCGCCGACCGTGTCGTCATCGGAGTCGGGATCGGTCGGATCGGTGCCCTTCGGCTTCTCCTTGACGTTGGCGAGGCCGTCGCCGTCGAGGTCGTCGTCCTGAGGATCGGCGATGGCGTCCTTGTCCTCGTCGTTTCGGATCGTGACGACCACGGTGAGCTCGGCCTTGCCGCCCTTGCCATCGTCTGCGGAGAGGAGGACCTTGGCGGTCGTCGTGCCCGCGGTGACGGTCGTCGCGTCGTACGGCGCGGTGTAGGTGAGCTTGCCCGTCTTGGCGTCGAAGGCCTTGACCGTGCCCGGCAGCGCGGTCAGGTCGACGGTCACCGTGAGCGCGTCGCCGTCGGGATCGGTCACCGGGATGGTCGCCTCGACCGGGACGCCCTCGGTCAGCACGATGTCTTCCACCTTCCCAAAGAGCGGGTTCTGGTTGGCCTTCGGGACGTCGGGCCCACCGTCCGGCGGGACGAACGTATCGGGGACGTCGGCCCCGGGCCCCACGGGCTCGCTGTCCTTCGTCTCCGCGGCGTCCGGCGTCTCGCTGGCGTCCGGTCCACAGCTGTTCGAGAAGCCAGACGTCGACTTCGCCGGATCGCAGGTCTGGCAGCTGTCCGCCGGATGCTTGTCTCCGGTGTTGAGGCACTTCCCGTCGATGAAGCAGCGACCGCTGGCTCCCTTGTGCGCGCAGGTCTTGGTCGTCGGATCGCAGAAGTCGTCGGTGCACGTGAGCCCGTCATCGCAGTCCTTGTCGACGCTGCACGCGGCGGGAGTCGCCGTGTCGGTGACCACCCCGCCCCCGCCCGAGGCTACTGTGATGCCTCCACAGGTCGCGACCGCAAACGACGCACACGCCAAAGCTGCAAAACGAAAAACGATGTCCTTCATGGAACCCCCAGAACCGGCTGGGCGCGGAGTGTAGCAGTTTTGACTCGACGAGGGTAGCGACACGCGGCAGAATCCGCCGCCATGAACACGATTGCAAATCACGGTACTGACAATCATCGCATCGAGAAGGATACCTTCGGGCCCATCGCGGTGCCCGCCGAGAGGCTCTGGGGGGCGCAAACGCAGCGGTCCCTTCAAAATTTCCGCATCTCGACCGAGAAGATGCCTCCTGAGCTGGTGCTGGCGTTGGCCCGCGTCAAGCGGTCTGCTGCCATCGTCAACCGGGAGCTTGGCCTGCTGAACCCCGAGAAGGCCGACGCCATCGTGCGCGCCAGCGACGAGGTCATCGCCGGAGCGCACGCGGCCGAGTTCCCGCTCGCCATCTGGCAGACCG
>SXGT01555095.1_pt1 | contig 12701 bp, 15 predicted proteins | sample 3176221 | NCBI WGS metagenome assembly SXGT01 (sample SAMN11356862, study PRJNA531348) | freshwater metagenome | isolation source: freshwater sample F1-120 | place: China: Fuxian Lake, Yuxi | collected 2017-12-25
CCTGAACTGAATTGGCCGCGTGATTGCAGGGCTTGTTGGGTTCAGCCTTTTCTGTCAGCCCACAGGGGCTCGATTTGAAAGTCTCGTTGTAGTTCTCGCTCCAGGACCGCAGTGCAACCAGCTGCGCTACCGCGACGTCGTTGGCAATCTGCGCCCGGTTCATGTAGGCGCTGAAGTTATAGTCCCGGGCCTGGGCAATCGCCGCGCTGTAGGCTGCCGCATCCGCCGTGTTTTGCAGCTTGATCTTCTTGTTCGTCAACTGTCCAATGTTGTAGGTTATCAACATTGAGATCACCATCACCAGCACCGTCACCGTCACAAAAACAAGGGACTGCCCACGCTGAAAGCCTCCACAAGCGGTGCCAGCGCCTGGGCGGGGTCCTGCAGCCTTAAATGTAAGGGCCGGATTGGGCATTGACATCATTCGCCAGCAGCCCTGTAGGGGGACTGCATACGAACCGTTGATTCTGCGGTTATCGGAATCCTTGCACCGCCAAGATTCCAGTTGAGAGATGGAATCTCAGAGAAAAAGTTGTTCATGATATTTTTCATCGGGTCTGTAAGTTTTTGCGCCAGCGGCGCCAGCGGCCCGGCCTTTGAATTGAGATCATCCACATACTCCATCGCCTGCGCATGGGTCCTATTGATGTTGGAGCAAAAATTTTCCCTGGTTTCGGTCCGGTTTTCTAGGTCAAATGACTCCCGGGCCAGGTTTTGCACCGAGGTGAGCCCAGCATACAAGCCGTAGATAAGCTGGTTGACGAATGGCACAACCAGCTTGAAGCAATAAGTCACCTTGATCTTCAGCAAGTTGGCGTCCTGGATCGATTGAGTCCCTCCGGTAGGCCTGTACATCAGGTTGTCGTTGGGAATGGCGCCGTTCACATTATGCTCATTGAACGCACTGTCAGTCGGATTGAGTATCTCGATCTTCGATGTATTGGGATTGAAGACCTCGATAGTTGAGATGATCCGTGCACGAATAATATGAGGCATCGCCGTCGCCTGATCTACAGTCTTGCGCATGAATAGAGGCGTCAATCCGGAGGCCACACCATCCTGAATTTTTTTCATGTCTCCGCTATTGAGGGCCCCATGTCTGGCGCCAACGAAAGCGGCATGGTTGAGTGCACTTCTTGCCTGGTAGATCAACGAGAATTGCCAAATCCCGAACACTATCATTAACAACGACGGCACCATGATAAGAAACTCAACCATCGATTGGCCGGACATACGTACTCTTGGCCGGTGGGTGTTTAAGAAATTGGTTTTCATATCGAACGAATTGCAGCCAAAGGTCACGATTGCGGGGCCGGAACGAAGCGTAGCCAGGTCTTAAGTGACGAAGAATCCGGGACCGCAAAGCCCTGATAGACCAGCACCGGAGAGGACGCACTTCTGAACTGATAGATCTCCCCTGGCTTTATAGGAACTCGTAGGGTCGCATCTTTAAGAAGGGTCAAATACTCTTCGATTCCGCTCGCGAGATCTCGGATCACTATCGTGAGCCGTTCCGTGGCTTTGACGTATACAGAATCGGCTGTGGTGCCGGGTTTTATGCCTTTTATTGTCTCTACTCGCAGGCCTGGTTTGGGAGGGGTCTTAGCCGTATCTTTATCAATCTCGGCCGCCGTCTTGATGTCCTTGGGAGGTGCGGGCTTTGCCGCAAGGTTTGTAATCACGACCGGGGCTGTCGATCCAACGGGGTCAGCTCTGGGGGGGCTCGTTGTTGGGCTCGCTGCCAGGGTCAACGGCGGGGCAGCCTGCGCTGGCGCTGCAGCCCCAGTAGGCTCCGTTGGGGGCAATGGGTTGGTGCTTATAGCGGGCGCTGGAATCGGTAAGGGGAGCGCTTCTGGCTTAATTTTTTCCTTAGTTTTGGGGACTACCGCCTGAGCGGTAGCAGCGTCAAGATTGGCAGCTGGGGTCTTACCCTTGTCGGAGGAAGGAAAATTGAGCTCGCTCAGTGCATCGATGATCCTTTTGCTACTGAGGTGTGCCGGGTCCCCTGCAACGGAACTCTGGCGGGCCTGCTGGGCGGCGTTCCATGCGTCCTTGAGGAGGATGAAGCTTAAATTGTTCCATGCCCGAGCATCGCCGCTGTTGATGGACAACGATCTTCGGTAGCTGGACAAGGCTGTCTCATTATCGCCCTTGCCGGCATAAATATTTCCTACGATGAACCAGGTCTCTGCGTCTGCCTGTGAGGTGGAAAGAATTTTCTGGTAAATCTCTGCAGCACGGTCAAGTTCGCCCTTGCTGTAGGCCTCCTGGGCGGACCTGTGCATATCCTGGAGGCGGACAATATCAATCTCCTGCGTGTCCTTGCTGCCCTGCATGATTGACGCGCAACCACAAAGGATCAGGACCGAGAGCGTGGCAGCAACGCGGCCTGGGCTCATTTTGCAGCATCGTTCCATATCAGGCGTTGACCCAGAGTCAACCCCAATCGGCTAGCTTCCCCCGAAAGCATCTCCAGGGTGCGGGTGGCTGCCCTGGAGGCCCGGAACCGAAAAGAAGGAAGCTGATTCACGATTCTGACGATCGACCAGGCGGAGTCGATAAAAATGATATCGATGGGGTAACGCATACCGATGGTGTGCACCGCCCGGCAAGAGTCAATCAAAAGCGCTTCACCTCGCCTAAGCTGCGGCAGGGCAAGAAGGCCGCTGGCACGATCCCACCACCGCGCCGCTAGCCGCACCGAGGGAATCCGACATCCCCCCCCGGCGGCATCATAAATCGAGCCATGCCTCAAAACGCCCCCGAGGTCATGAACTTCACCGCAATCGGGAAACCGATCACGATGAATGTCACTGGAAAAATGAACATCATCAGTGGGCCGATCAGTTTGACGGGGGCCTCCATCGCCTGCTTCTCGGCTCTCTGGAAGCGCTCGGTTCTCCTTTGCTCTGCCTGAGAGCGCAACGCCTTGCCAAGGGATGCCCCCATCTTCTCGGCCTGGATGACCGTACCGATAAAGCTTGAGACCTCTGGCATCTGCAATCTGGCATCCATTCTGCGCAGCGCATCAGCCCGGGGGAGTCCGGACCTGAGGTCGCGGACCACCATGAAAAATTCCTGCTTGAGCGGGCCTTCAGGACCCTTTTGCACCACCTGGTTCAGGGCGCCAGTTAGATTGAGTCCTGCCTCCACCGCCATGGTGATGAAGTCAAGAAACATCGGCATCGCTTTCTGAACCAGCTTACAGCGGCTCTTGCGGGCATCCCCCAGCCATATGTTGGGGTAATAAAAGCCAAGCAGTGCACCCACAGCCAAATAGGTAAGGGAAAACTCCCCCAGCATCCACTGCATCAGTAAAAAGATCGATGCGGTAACTAACACCCCAACAATCTTCAGGCCATAGAACTGCTCTGCCGTCATCAGGTAGGCAACGCCGCTGAGGTTAAGCTGGTTGGTCATCTTTTCGAGCTTGGAGGAGTCGATGCGGGAGGTGACGTGATGCTCAAAGAAGAGCACCAACCCCCAAATCATCCTGACCAAGGGCGGAAGCGGATCCATGTAATCCCGGTCTTCCTTTGGGACCTGCCTGAATACAGTGGTCACCACGTAGTACACGAGGATCACACTGATTCCAATCAAGCCTCCGATCAAATAAGCGATTGGCTCCATGTCAGACGTCGATATTCACAATTTTTCGGATACCCATGTATCCGATCGAAATCATGACAAACACCACAAACAGCGTAGCCCAACCCATCAGGGTGTTGTACAGCGGCTCCATCGCCTCGGGCTCCATGAAGGTGAGGATACCCATCAGGAAAATAGGCAGCGCCGCCATCACGATCCCCTGCATTCGACCTTGGGCAGTGAGCGCATTTATTTTTCCTTCCATTTCATGCTTGCGCCGCAGGGTGTTCGCCAGTTGCTCGAGGATCTCAGCGAAATTTCCTCCGACCTCACGAGTAATGCGCATTGCCGCCACCAGCAATACAAAATCGGGGACCGGCAAGCGCTTTTCCATATTGCCGAGGGCCACGTCGAACTCAACCCCAAGGCGCTGCTCGCCGAGCATCAGGCCGAACTCCTGGGCCAGTGGGGGCTTTGATTCCTTAGCCATCGAATCCAGCGCGATCGCCAGACTGGCCCCTGCCCGCATGCTTCCTGAGACCATCAAAAGAGCGTCCGGAAGCTGCCGCTCGAATAACTCAATTCTCTTCTTTTGCAAGCGCTTGACCAGGATCTTGGGTGAAAAGACCATCGCGAGGGCACCCACAAGCGGAATCAGCGGATTGTCGAAAAGAAACCAAAGTGTGGTTGGTACAAAAATCACGGCAACAATACTTAACTTGAACAACTTATCGGTATCGGCAAAAATGAACATTGACTCCAGGGTGGTCTTTGCAGTTTTGTCGATATTTTCACGATGCTTGTTAAGACCGCTTCCAAGAACCATCAGCAGTAGCAAGCTGAAAACAATCGTAGTCCCAAGAACTGCAACCGAAATGATCCAGGCATCCATCAGGCGCCCTTTTCTGGCCTGAAGATAGAAAGATCCACAGGCACGCCCCGCTGCGCCATTTCCTGGCAGAAATCTGGAATGTTGCCGGTAGCGATGTACTTGCCTTTGATCTTGCCGTTTTCGTCGTAGCCGTCCTGCTTGAAAAGGAAGATATCCTGCAACTGCACGATATCGCCTTCCATGCCAGTCACTTCGGTGATGTGGGTCACCTTTCGGCTCCCGTCGGGGAAGCGGCTCTGCTGCACGATCATGTGGACTGCTGAGGATATTTGCTCCCTGATCGCACGGATCGGCAGATCCAGTCCTGACATCAGTGTCATCACCTCAAGTCGGGCGATGCAGTCCCTGGGGGTATTGGCATGTGCCGTCGTCATGGATCCGTCGTGGCCTGTATTCATTGCCTGCAACATATCGAGCGCCTCGCCGCCGCGGCACTCGCCCACCACGATGCGGTCGGGCCTCATCCGCAGGCAGTTTTTGACCAAGTCTCGGATATGGACTGCCCCCTTGCCCTCGGAGTTTGGGGGACGGGACTCGAGCGAAATCAGGTGAGGCTTTGCGAGCTGGAGTTCTGCCGCATCCTCGACCGTAATTATCCGTTCATCCTCTGGAATGTAATTGGACAACACGTTCAGTAGCGTGGTCTTTCCGGACCCGGTTCCACCTGAAATGATGATGTTTGCCGCGTGATGCACCGCGATCTGGAGAAACTTCATCATCTCTGCGGTGACCGAACCGTAGTTGATCATGTCCTTGTCGACCAACTTGTTTTTAGAGAACTTACGGATCGTGATGTTGCAGCCCTTGAGCGCCAACGGAGGGATCACGGCATTGACCCTCGAGCCGTCTTTAAGTCGCGCATCGACCATCGGGGAGCTCTCATCGATCCGCCGCCCGATCGGGGCGACGATGCGCTCGATCGCACCCAGCACAGCCTTGTCGTTGCTGAAGGTGATATCGGCCAGAGTGCAGCGGCCCTTGCGCTCGATGTAGATCTCGTCAAATCGGTTGACCATGATCTCTGAAATATCCGGGTCTGCCAGCAGAGCTTCCAGAGGGCCAAGACCTACCACTTCATTGAGCAGATCACGGGACAAGGTCTCGACGTCGATCTCAGTTTCAGAGTATTTCTCGTGCTTTACAATTTCATCGATCATCGTCTTGGTGATGTTACGAAGATCGTTTTCCGTCATGCCACTAACATCCAGCCGGCGCAGATCCATCTGAGAAATCAGCTTCCCATGTAGAACCCTTCGGGCTTCGTTGGTTTTTTTCTTTCTGATTGAACCACCGTCATCCCCTGTGATGGCGTCAACCTTTTGATTGGCCAAGACGGGGGCTGCTGCCTCCTTGGGGACCGGCTTCGCGGTTTCGGTCACAGCCGGCACAGGACTGACAGTTTCAGCGGCAACGACTACGCTCAGGGTGCTATCGCCGATCTTGATTAGGTCTTGGGCTGCAAGCGGGCCATATTCTTTGTTGACGGGCTTTCCATTGACCTCGGTACCACTCATGGATCCGTGATCGACGACATAAAAACCAGAGCTGCGCTTCTCCAGGGTTGCGTGCTTCTTGCCGATGGCCCAGCCACGCAGAACGATCAGGTTATCGGGGGCCTTGCCAATCGAGCAGGAATCGATCTCGCAGGGCACGACCTGTCTGTCGCCTTTTCCAATTTGGAACTCAACCCTGAACATAAATTAACCCTGTCATCGGAGTAAATAATGAAATAAACCCGGGACTATAAATGAACCCGGACGGCTAAAGGGGCATGAATGTTGTAGAAAATGAGATAGCAAACCCAAACGCTTCGTAGTAACTCTTTAAAGCGTTCGCGAGCTCCACGAGAACAATTTTTCCATCCGGGGGGGTCGGCACCACCAGCACTATGACGCAGAAAGAAACCACGACAACGTATTCAAAGGTGGCCTGCCCGGATTGGCCAGGAATTGACGCTATTTTATTTTTTATGTAGCCCATCGGCAGCATCACGGCTTTTCAATCCATTGGACAACGACATTACTTTTACGGCCGCCCTCGGTAATTACTATGATGTGCTGCTCATGCTTCTTAGCGAAGGTAATGGCGCGCGCAGCATTAATCCGTTTCTGGATTGGTATATGATGGTCGTGCAGTAGCTTCCAGCCATCGTCACCAAAATTCTTTAAGTAAAAATCTGCGTTGGCATCCACAGAAAAACCATTTGTGATCATCATGGTTCTGGCTTTTTTCCCAGGATCATTATGGGAAATATCTGTCAGCACCTCGCTGCCGTATGGCTGTGGAACACTTTTACCTTTGTTGATCGGGGTCGAGTCAGCGGAAGTATCAATTTTCAGCGTAGAAACATAGCCGCTCGTCGCATAAGATTTTCTATCGAGCTGTACGGTATGTAAACAGGTACCGATCATCTTGGTGACGATATCCCACTGTAGATAGCTAAGCCGGCTCGTGCGAATTGGGTCCCCTTGAGTCTCCCTCCACTTGACTTCATAGGCTTTTATGACTTTTTCTCGGCTTTCCTTGGACTCAATTTTGCTGATGTTCTGTGCCGTTCCGTTGACGGACATAGCGGAGCCGACGTTTGTAGCAGTTACCTCATCAACGAGTTGGAGCTTACAGTCCTTAGCAGATGAAAATGCTTCTGCTCTAAGCGAAATCCCGTAGGAGCCAACGCCACCCAAGGCCACAATCAGACACAACGTGAAACGTCTGCTAGGCAAGGCCATTTTGTGCATTAGCTCTCAAGCTTACTTAAGCAAAAAACCCTCATTGCCAGCGAACTTCTTGGCACTTTCCTGAATTTCTAGGGCCTTCTTGACGGCATCGGGGCTCGGGTCGATAACGGTAGGGGTTACCAAGATCACCAGATCCGTGCGACCAGTACGGAAATTGTTTGAACGGAACAGAGCGCCAAGCACTGGAATGTTGCCAAGGCCCGCAAGCTTTGAAACATCCTTGGCGAGCTCGGTGTTCACAAGACCAGATATCACGATCGTTTGCCCCTCACGAACGTTGACCTCCGTCTTGGTCTTGCGGGTGAGGAAACCAGGGTTGTTCGCTACCGCGTTTGAGCTGTCAACGGTGCTGATTTCAGTATCAATTGTGGTGCTAACGTTGCCCTTGTCATCAGCAACGGGCTCGATCGATAACTTGATCCCGTAATCCTTGAACGTGACAGTAGCCGGGCTAGTTCCGCTAGCCGGGGAAACAACGGGAATCTGCCCGCCAGCGAGAAACTCTGCCTTACCGCCGCTGCGCGTGCTTAGTTCGGGAGAGGCCAGAACATACGCATCGCCATTGCTTACTCCAAGGTTAATCGCGGAGGTGATGATCGATGTCAACCCAAGCACAGGCCTCCATCCGTATCCCCCGGGAGGGGCGGCAGGCAGTCCAGACGGAACGGTGCCCGGGAAGAATCTTATGGGTCTAGGGCCGGTATTAAGTTGCGCCATCACACCCACAGCAGGACCTTGTACGCTCTGGTCCCACTTGACCCCGATATTCTCGGTTAGAGACTTCTTCATCTCGACGATCTGAACTCGCATGTAAATCATGCGTTTCAGCTCAAGTTCTTCACGTCTCACCATATTCATGGTTAGCGGGAAAGATTTGCTAATCATGTCAACTCTTGGCATGTTGTCCTTGCTGGTGATCCCGGTCAACAGGATCGTGTCTCCCGCACGCTCAGCCTTAACATTTTCGATTCCCTTGAGCATGCTGTTGATGCTGTTAACAGACATATCTATATTGGTGGGGTACACGGCAACTGCATGCTCAAAAGTCTTTCCGTTCTCACCCCAGATGACCATATTGGTGCGGCCGGGCATTTCTGGTATTAAAACTATCCCCCCCTCCTTTTCCAGCACCGTGGCATTGAACAACTTGCCGTTACCGATACCAATACGGGTAATTTTTAGCCCAGAGGGCATGGGGAGGATCTGAACCTCCCCCACGACCAATGCGACATCACGGCCCTTTTCCTGCGCCAGAGCCGACACCGAAATCTGTGTCAGAAGAAAGATAGCGAGCGCGACACGCTTGATCAGATTTTCCACTGTTTCACCTGTATTCGCTATTCTGCTCAATGAAGTCATAATTCCAGAAGCTCCCGTCATTTGTCCGCCCGCCCTCTCGTACCGCCCGCAGTATCTGAAGGGACGCCCGATTTCTTGAGCGCTTCGGCGATCGAGTTTTGCAATTCATCAATCTTCACCGAGCCGGCACTAGGTTTCGGGTTCGGCTGATTTGAGCCACCTGCGGCCGGGGTCGCTGGACCTTTCAGGGTCTCACCCTGGGTCACCGTAGCGCCGGATCCCATGCCGCCTATGAGGAACTCAATTTGTCTATTTTTAAGCTCTGAGGATTTCATCCTTTCCCGATACGTTTCCTCATAGGAAATTTCTTGCTTTCTCTGGGCAGCCACATTCCTGCGCTTTTCGGCATTTTTTTCCTCGACCTTGAGTAATTTCCTGGTATTTATGTCTTCAATTATCACTTCGGCGTCATCCTGCGGGTTTCTTAAGACAGCGCGGATTTTCCCGGTACTTTGGGCAAGCGCAATAATCGCAGCATCCTGAACGGAAACCTCAAAAGTAAAATTAGAGTACGTCTGTTGACTAGGCATGGCCGCTTGAGGATTTTTGCTTCGAGGGTCGCCCTGCTTGGCGACTACCGATTGCCCGGTAGCCATGACCTTTACGTTTTGCAAGACCATCAACACCTCACTACCACTTTCCGGATCCGCCCTGTCAGTGGCGAGCAGCATCAAGTCGACCCTGTTGCCCGGCTTCACCATCTGCGCCATCGAATTGATCTCGTCCACTTCGACAGTAATTGCCCTCATTCCAACCTCAACTACATCGGAAAAAGTTTGGCTTTTCTCAACAAAGTAGCTGGTATTGATCGGGAAGCCAGCGCGCAGTGGTCGAGTCAGCTTTGTTCCAGCAATACGCGCGGCATCACCGGGCTTGAGCGTGTCTTCATCCACCAGATCCAATGGGACTTCACGTTTCACCAAGGTATCACCGACAGTTGTCCCGAGCGGCAGATTTCGTGAGGAGACCAGAACCTCTATCGTGGGCCCACCGGACAACTGTTTCTTCAGTTCCTCACCGATATTCTTTTCGCGTGTTTTAAGGTAGGAGGAGCTCAGGAATACCGAAATCATTCCTAGCACAATCGCAAGTATGAGAAGCAACCAGAGTCGGTTGATATTCATCAATCTGCCTACTATTTTTTTGATCATTTTGATTGCGCTTTTGTCGGGTTAAAACGTTATTTGAAGACTATCGTAAAGATTAACTAAAAATTAAAATGATTAATACACTATTGTGAAGTAGTTGCAGGTGCCGTTAACTCTGTTTGTTCACTTTGGAGCTAGAACAAGTCTTAAAAGCCTAGCTGCCAGCGATGGAGAACGCTGCGCTCAAAACTAGGTTTCGGGCGCAGCGTCCGCACATTAAGCTGATCTATTATTTCCCTGTGCCACCATAGGTGCCCATGTCTTTTTTGGCAGTCGCAGCTGTTTGAGCGCCTGTTGCTGCTGCTTTGCCCGTGGCGACCCCTGCTGCTGAACTTGTGCCAGTAATTTCCGCGGTCATGCCGGCCATTTGTCCACGGATCGCTTGACCAAAGAAACTGTAAACACCAATCGCAGCCACAGCAATTAGGGCAACGATGATGATGTATTCGGTCATGCCTTGTCCGGCCTGCAGTTTTTTACTTTTAAGCGCTTGATTCATAACATCTCCTTTTTGTTTAGATAGACCTCAAACCTTAGGGCTGACTTGCGCAAGTGCCCAGACCGCTTTTGTAGCTTGTGCACTAAGCTAGCGACCATAGACTCTTGTATCCTATCAGAAATTTTTAAGGGGCTCGAGCACAAAGGTTGGAGGACTACCGACCAGGCTACAGGCCACCCGGGCTCAAAGTTTGTCTTGGAGCATAGTCCGGGCCAGCCTGGTGAATTTATCCTCAAATTGACCGATCTTCACTCGCAAAATCAATTTGTTATGCACCCCTCCGGAGCTTTGCGTGGCGCTACAAGGCGTACCATTCGGAGCGGATCTCGAAGGATGCCCGAGGGTGTGCGCCAAGCCTAGGAGGCAGCCAGAACGGCTCGTAGAGGCTTGTGGGCTGACCGGGAACCTGTGCCGACTTGGAAGAACAGGAAACCGGGACGAGCTAAGTGGCCAGTTCAAGGTTTGGACTCAGTCCCCCAGAGGGGATATGAACGGCGACCTTATTAAGCTCGCGCGCGTTGGGTAACCCTGACCGTTTTTAGGCGCATTTTCAGTTGCAATGGCTGATGTTCCCATCGGGGTCAACACACCTACCAGCACCGTAAAACAGTCGGGGGCCCCGCGCCGCGCGAGGCGAAGCTCTAGGGCCGCGCCAGCAGCGCGCCGCGCTTCTCGGACAGCGCCGAGAGCGTGAACTTCGAGTCCACCGCCTTCCAGTAGCCGGTCTCGGATTCCATCGCCTCCGCCCACAGCGGATTCTCGTCCAGCCAGGCCTGCGGCAGTTCGAGCGCGAAGCCGGCTACGTCCCCCGAGACGCGCAACGGCGGCAGCTTGAGCTTGGCGCTGCTAAGCAGCAGCATCGCCGCGATACGCAACGCAAACACCAGCGGCCAGTCCGGGCCCTCGAGCACACCCGGGTGTTCCACTTCCTGAACGACGGCGCCGATAATGTATGCTTACTGCGGAAAGCGCGTCCCAGGCCAGTGCAAGAGGAAATCCTGACCCAACTCGCACCTTCAGCCTTGGCAGCCAAGGGCCAGTTGTTTGCCCTTGAAATGGCCGGCATGGCGGGCGCTTAGCCCAACTGAGCGGGAAAGACCCCCATAGACATGACCCCGGCCTCAAGCGCCTTGTCAAAGCGACGCACTACGCGTCCGCCCGTCTCGCCGCGGTGCTGGTGCCGCTGGGCCTGTGGCTGGGGGAGGCGGTGTGGAGGGCGGCCTGCTCGTCGACAGCGTGCTGATGGTCCTTGTGGTCGATCCGCTCAACTCGGCGGTGGAGGCACCCGTAGACTGAGTGTCTCTGGAGGACCCCCACTTCGCCAAGCGCGCCAAGGATCTTGGCCGTGCTGGGGTGATGGTCGCGATTGCCTGCACGGCGGTCGTCTGGCTGTTCGTGCTGGGGGCATAGCTACGGCGCGGCGTGACAGTACATCGGCTATGGTTCAGGAAGGCTTTCGCGCCAGCAAGCGGATGGCGAACAGGATCCCCATAACGTTCACCCCGGCCGCGAGCAACACCGCCGCAGCGTAGCCCATGCTGGAGCACAAAAAACCGAGGGAAACTCAGTTGAAAAATGACTGACTCTGCGCGCACCAGTAGCAGCGGCCTCATCGGCGACTGCTGGGGCGGTCTAGCGGCCATGCTGGTCGCGCTACCCTCGGCGATTGCGTTCGGCGTGCTGGTCTATAGCGCACTCGGGCCTGAACACGCCGGCGCCGGCGCCCTCGCCGGTATTCTGGGTGCGGCAGCGCTTGGCATCGTTGCGCCGCTGGTCGGACGCAATGGCGGATTCATCACCGCGCCTTGTGCGCCCGCGGCCGCCGTGCTCGCCGCGATGGCGGTTGAGATGATGGCAAAGGGCGATTTGTCGGCCGAGCGCGTGTTGTCACTGCTCGCGCTTACGGCGCTCCTGTCCGCGTTTTTTCAACTCGGTTTTGGCGTGTTTCGTGCCGGCAACCTGATCAAGTTCATTCCGTACCAGGTGGTGAGTGGCTATCTTTCGGGTGTTGCGTTGATCATTGCCGTTGGGCAGTTACCCAAGCTTCTGGGATTGCCTAAGGACATAAGCCTCTGGCTTGGCTTGATCACACCGCAAGCCTGGAACTGGACCTCTATCAGCGTGGGACTGGTGACCATATCGGTCATGGCGGGCGCCTCTCGTATTACGCAGAAAATTCCCGGCGCAATCCTCGGTCTGGCCGCTGGCATCGGGACCTATTTTGCGACTGCACTGTTCAATTCCGACTTACTTAAGCTTACCTCTAATCGGCTTGTGATCGGCCCCATCGAGAGCAGCGACTCGTTTGTCAATGCGGTCACGGAGCGGGCGATGTCATTGTTCCTGATTAGCCCCGAAGATGTGAGCACGTTACTGGTGTCGGCGCTGACCTTATCGGTACTGCTCTCAGTCGATACGCTCAAGACAGGGGTGGTGCTCGATGCGCTCATGCGTCGCCGCCATAATTCGAATCGAGA
>SXGT01163131.1_pt1 | contig 12699 bp, 8 predicted proteins | sample 3176221 | NCBI WGS metagenome assembly SXGT01 (sample SAMN11356862, study PRJNA531348) | freshwater metagenome | isolation source: freshwater sample F1-120 | place: China: Fuxian Lake, Yuxi | collected 2017-12-25
GCAGGATGCCGTCGGTCATCACCTTCACACGGGTCTGGTCGCCCACGCGGTCGGTGAACCGCACGGTGTACCCCACCGTGGTGCCCAGCTCGGTGCCCAACTCGTGAGCGATGCGCTCGGCGATGGTGCGCGCCGCCACACGGCGCGGCTGGGTGTGACCGATGAGCGCGCCCTCGCCGCGACCCATGGCCAGACAGATCTGCGGGAGCTGCGTGCTCTTGCCCGAACCGGTCTCGCCCGCGACGACGACCACCTGATGGCCGCGATCCGCGACCATCAGGTCGTCACGGTGCGCATCGATGGGCAGACCGGAATGCTCCATACGGTCTGCCAGCATGGCACCATGTTGACCGTGGCCCACCCGACGATTTCCCGCAGGCTCCTGCAGTTGGCGCCGGCCGCAGCGCTCACCGCCGCGGTGGTGGGGCTCGCGTCGTGCGGCGAGAACAAGGATCCGCAGGCACTGCCCGGCAAGGCGCTGGCCAAGGACTACGGCTGCATGGCGTGCCACAGCACCGATGGTGCCGCCGGAGTGGGTCCCACCTGGAAGGGCCTGTACGGCTCGCAGGTCGAACTCGAGGGCGGGGAGACCGTCACCGTCGACCGCGAGTACCTGGTGCGCTCCATCGTGGAACCGTCGGCCGACGTGCCGGCGGGCACGAAGGTGCCGATGCCGGTGAACCGCATCCCCGACGAGGACGTGCAGCTCATCGTCGACTACATCATCTCCCTGAAGTAGCGCATGGGCGAGCAGCCGGGCGTGGTGTTCTTCCACGCGCACCCCGACGACGAGGCGATCTTCTCCGGCGGCACCATCGCGCAACTGGTGGCGCGCGGCCACCGTGTGACGGTGGTGTACCTCACCAACGGCGACCCGGATCCGCACGGTGCGCTCGCGGCCGTCAGGGTGGCGGAGGCGCGGGCGGCGTGCGCGCTGCTGGGCGCGACGCGGGTGGCGTTCCTGGGGCTCGGCGACTCGGGCCTCGACGCCGCAACGGCGGGGACGGGATCGAGTTGGCTCGCCGACCTCTCCGACGTGGCGGCGCAGGTCGAGGCCGTGCTGCGCGACGAGGACGCCGCGGCCTTGGTGGTGTACGACGAGGGCGGCATCTACGGTCACCCCGACCATCTGGTGGTGCACCGCGCGGGCCTGGCCGCCGCCGAGGCGGCCGGTACGCCGTGCGTGTACGAGGCGACCGTCGACCGGGAGTACCTCCACTTCGTCGAGACCCACCTGGTGGGCCATGCGGTGCAGTCACTGCTGGGCATGGAGATCGCCGCCACCAATGCGGCGCCGCTGGGCGTGCCCACCGTGGAGGTGTCGGTCACGGTCGACGTGCGCGACCAGGCCGGGGTGAAGCGCGCCGCGATGGCCGCACACGCCAGCCAGATCGGCCCGTCGAGCGAGCCGCTCACGATGGCCGCCGACACGTTCGACGGCGTGTACGGCTACGAGTGGTACGTGCGCCGTCGCGGCGCCACCGGCCCCCTCGACGCCCTCGGCTTCTGACCGGTCCGGGAACGCGACAGTGGCGGGCCCGGAGGCCCGCCACTGCTCAGGGGATGGTGTGTCGAGTGCTCAGCCCAGCGAGGGCGGCAGCAGCACGGCACCCATGGCGTGGATGACGCCGTTGGAGGCCTGGATGTTCTGCACGGCGATCGGGTTGCCGTTGATGAGCCACACGCCGTTCTCGTCGAGCGTGGTGGTGAGCTCCTCACCCTGCACCGTGGTGAGCTTGCCGCCGTCCTCGAACTGGTCGGTGGTGATCTTGCCGGGCACCACGTGGTAGGTGAGCACCGTGGTCAGCAGACCGGTCGGGTCGGAGAGGGCCGCATCGAGCGTGGCCGGGTCGAGCGCCTCGAAGGCCGCATCGACCGGAGCGAACACCGTGAACGGACCTTCACCCGACAGGGTCTCCACCAGACCGGCCTCGGTGACGGCGGTGACCAGGGTGCCGAAGCCGGCGTCCTTGAAGGTGACCGCGACGTCGACGACGGTGCCGAGTGCCTGGCCGGGCACGAGCACGTCGCTCATCACGAACACCCAGCCGTTGGTGGCCTGCACGCCCGCGCCGACCGGGTTGCCGTCGACGAAGAAGGTCTCGCCGACCTTGGTGACCGTGAGCGTCGTGCCCGCCAGCGTGGTGAGCTCGCCCTCTTCCATGGTCTCGGGGGTGATGGCGCCCTCCACCACGTGATGGAGCAGCACGGCCTTCAGCACGTCGCCGTTGTCCTGCACCGTGTGCAGCACGTCGAGCGGCAGCTTCTCGAACGCCGCATCGGTGGGTGCGAACACCGTGTACGGGCCGGGCGCACGCAGCGCCTCGACCAGCCCGGCATCGACGACGTTGCCGGCGAGCTGAGTGAACACGTGCCCGGTGAGCGCCGTGGCGACGATGTCGCCCATCGGCAGCGGGACCTCGGTGGTGGTGGTGGCCTCACCCGGCACGGTGGAGGCGGCCGACGTGGTGACGGCGTCGTTGGGGTCCTCGGAGCATGCCGCGGCGCCGAGGGCCAGCAGGCCGACCAGAGCAACGGTGAGATGGAGGGGGCGACGGGGTGTGGGCTTGCGGTTCACGGACACGTTCACGACGGTAGCGGTGGGTCCACCCTGGCAGTCAGGGGCGCGTGACCCCTTGGGGATGGGACCAAAGACCCTACGCGGGCACGCCTACGATGATCATCGTGTCGGACCTCGAGCAGGAGTATTCGCCCAGTTCACGAGTGGGCGGGTCGTCGCAACCGTTCGTCGACGACTACCTCGCGCGCAGTGCCGTGGCCCGCGCCGCGCTCGGGCCATGGGTGCAGACGCTCGCGGACGGCACCGAGTTCGTGCCGGCCGACCCCGGCGCACCGCTGCTGGTGTTCGTGCACGGCGGGTACTGGCAGGCGCTCAGTGCGGCGGCGTCGCTGTACCTGGCCCCCGGTGCATTGGCGCAGGGCTGGTCGTATGCCGCCGTCGAGTACCCCATTGCACCCGCCGGCACGCTGCCGGCGATGGTCGAGGCCTGCGCGGCGGCGCTGGCGGCGCTCGGGGCGCTGGGCCCGCACCGCGAGGTGGTGGTGGCGGGTCACTCGGCCGGTGCGCACCTCACGGCGATGGTGGCGCTCGCTGCCGTGCCCACGTTGACGGTCGACCGGGTGGTGCTGCTGAGCGGTGTGTTCGACCTGCGCCCGCTGGTGCACACCACGGTCAACGAGCCGTTGCAGCTCGACGAGGCATCGGCCGCGGCGCTCAGCCCGGCGTTGCTGCCGGTGGCCTCGACGACCCCCACGCTCGTGGCGTGGGGCGACAACGAGACCGATGCGTTCAAGGCCCAATCACACGTCATGGCGGCGCGACTGCGCCTCGCCGGCGCCGGGGTCACCGAACTCGAACGTTCGCCCCGCCATCATTTCGACATCGTCGACGATCTCGTCGACCCCGCCGACCCCATCGGCGCGTTCACCCTGGGAGGAATCCGATGAGCACGATCAATGCCGACGTCGTGGTGGTCGGGGGTGGTTCCGCCGGCTGTGTGGTCGCGGGTCGCCTGGCCGAGCAGGGTCGCGACGTGGTGCTGGTGGAGGCCGGCCCCGACTACGGCCCGCACGACTCCGGCCGCTGGCCCACCGACCTGATGAGTGCGCGCATGCTGGCCGTGTCGCACGACTGGGGGTACGCCTCGGGTCGATGGACGTTCGAGCGTGCGCGTGTGATGGGTGGCTGCAGCGCGCACAACGGTGCCATTGCCGCCGTGGGGCAGCGCGAGGAGTACGACGCGTGGGGGTTGCCCGGCTGGACCGGCGCCGACGTGGCGCCGCTGTACGACATCGTGCTCGAACGCATGCGGGTGCGTGCCTACGAACGCCATGAGGCGGGCCCCTTCCACGAACGCTGCATGCAGGCGGCCGAGGCGCTGGGTTGGCCCATCGCGAGCGACCTGTGCGATCTCGATGCCGGGCCGTCGTTCGGGCTCGAGACCGTCAACGTGGTGGGCGACGTCCGCTGGAACGCGGCGTTCGCGTACATCGACCCGGTGCGTGGTGGTTCGTTGCGCATCGTCGACGAGACGCTGGTCGACCGTGTCCAGTCGCACGGCGGTGGTGCCCGGGTGCTCGGGTCGCGTCGCGGCGAGGCGTTGGTGGTGGAGGCCGGCACGGTGGTGCTGTCGGCCGGTGCCTACGGCACGCCGTTGGTGCTCGAGCGCTCGGGGGTCGGTGACCCCGACGTGCTGCGCTCGGTGGGCATCGACGTGAAGGTGGCGCTGCCCGGCGTGGGGGCGAACCTGCACGACCACCCACTCGTGCACGCCGACCGTGCGGTACCCGACGAACTGCAGGCGTGGCTCGACGAGGTGGCGGCCTCCGGCTTCCTCCCCGAGGAGCAGACGCTCGGCAAGTTCGTGACGTCGCAGTCACCCGACGGTCGCTACGACCTGCACCTGTTCCCCGTCTGCGCCAGCGACCAGACCAGCCTGTTCTACGGTGCCGTGCGCATCGAAGTGTCGTGCGTCGACGTGCGCAGCCGCGGCATCGTGCACGTCACCTCGGCCGACCCGACAGCACACCCGCACATCGACCACGGGTATCTCAGCGACCCCGAGGGCCACGACCTCGCGGTGCTGCGCGAAGGGCTGGTGCTGGCCGAGCAACTCCTCTCGCAGCCAGCGCTCGCGTCGATCCTCGGTCGGCGGGTCACCGACATGAGCACCGACGCCGCCATCTACGACAACGTGGCGCACTACTACCACCCGGTGGGCACGTGTGCGATGGGGACGGGGCCGATGGCCGTGTGCGACGCCGACGGGCGAGTGCACGGCTTGCCGAACGTGGTGGTGGCCGACGTGAGCCTGATGCCGCAGATCACTCGCGCCAACACCAACATGCCGGCCGTGATGATCGGCGAGCGCATCGCCCGCACGCTCTGACGCGTCAGGCGGCCGCCAGCAGGCCGTGCAACGAACGATCGAGGAAGGCACGCACCAGCTCGTCGGCGGGCATGCCGGCATCGATGGCGGCGGCCACGGCCTCGGTCTCCGAGGTGGGGTCGACGCCGAGGTGGTCGGCGAGCACCTGGCGGCAGCGGCGGTGGGCAGCGCGTGCGAGGTCGGCGTGGCCGAGTGCGTGGTCGGCCACCATCAGGGCGCGGAACGCCTCCTCGGAGTACGGCGCGAAGCGCAGTGCCGACTCGCCGTGGCGCATGGCGCAGTCGTACTGGCCGGTGGCCAGGCAGTCGCGGGCGATGGCGAGGTGGGCGCGGGTCACCCGGCTGCGGTACAGCTCGCGCTCGGTGGCCGCCCACGGCGCGTACGGGGCATCGTCGAGCAGGTCGTGGCGGGCCACGTCGACCGCCTGCGAGAGCAGCATGCGGCGACGGCCGTCCTCGGCGTGTTCGGCCTGGCGCATCAGCCGATCGAACTCGTCGAGGTCGAGCGACACTCGGGAGGTGTCGAGGCGATAGGCACCCGGCTCGGTGACGAGCACCTGCCGTGCGAGCACCTGGTCGGTGAACAGCTTGCGCCGCAGCACGCAGACGTAGTGCTCGAGGGTGCCGGCCACGTTCTGCGGCGGCCGGTCGCCCCACAGGGCTTCGGCGAGCTGTTCCTTGCTGACGGTGCGGCCACGGGCCAGCAGCAACAGCTCGAGCAGGCCGCGGGGCTTGGCGCCGCCGAGGTCGCTCGCCCGCAGGGTGCGCACACCGTCGTGGCACTGCAACGGTCCGAAGAGACTGATGTTCATGATCGCCCTTTCCTCGGATCGTCATCTCCCGTCGTGCCGATGCCGCTCCCGTGCGGCACCGATGATCGACGACCCGTGTGCTCGGATTGAAGCAGAGGAATCGGAGGGCCGAAAGGCCTCGGTCGAAGGACCCACGGGGGTCCTAGGACCGTCCGTCTCAAGCGGCCTCACCGAGGCCGATCGCGCGACCGCGTGGGGTGGTCGTGAAGTGCCGTCGGTGAGGTCAATTCCCGATCAAGACACCTGACCTCGTATGCAGTTCAGCCTTGATCCCGCGCGAACTTTTCTGTGTCGTACGACCCCTGTGCCGCGCGACCCACGCCCGCCCTCTCAGGAGGGTGTGCTGGTGGCCGTCTGGACGAGATCGCTGTCGAGCGCCCAGGCCACGGCATCGGCGCGGTTCGTGACGCCGAGGCGTTCGTACACCCGACCGAGGTGCGCCTTGACGGTCTTCTCGCCGATGCCGAGGGTGCGTGCGATCTGCTTGTTGAGCATGCCCTGGGCGGCCAGCGCCAGCACCTCGGCCTCGCGGTCGGTGAGCTTCACGCCGGCACGCCGCGAGTGGCGGTCGCGTACGAGGGTGCTGGCGAGGCGGGGATCGAGCGGCGACTCGCCGCGGGCGGCGGCACGGATGCCGTCGCCGATGGCCGTGGGGTCGCTGTCCTTGAGCAGGAACCCCAGTGCGCCGGCATCGATGGCGGCGAGCACGTGGGGCGGGTCTGCCGTGGCGGCCAACACGAGCACGTGGGCGTCGGGCCGCTGGGCCATGATGCGCCGCGTGGCCTCCACCCCGTCGACCGGATGCATCGACAGGTCCATGAGCGTGACGTCGGGGCGCAGCGTGCGGTCGAGCTCGATGGCCTTCTCGCCGTCGAGGGCGGTGGCCAGCACCTCCAGGTCGTCCTCGGCCGCGATGAGTCGGGCGAGCCCGGCACACACCACGGGATGGTCGTCGACGACGATGACTCGGATCACTGGGGGACCTCCAGGCGAACAGTGGTGCCCTCGCCCCGGGCGGAGCGGATGGACAGCGACGTGCCGGCCGCGGTGGCCATGTCGGAGAGGAGAGAGAGCCCCATGTGACCGGGCTCGACCGCGTCGATCTCGGGATCGAACCCGATGCCGTTGTCCTGCACGATCAGGACTGTACCGGACTCGGCACGGCGGAGCTCCACCACCACCTGTGGGGCCTTCGAGTGCTGCACCACGTTGCGTAGTGCTTCCTGTGCGACGCGGAACACCAACCAGCGATAGGCGGGCGGCACCGATGCGTCGGTGTCGACCTGGAGGGATGTTGCAAGGCCGCGTGGTGTGCGGTCGAGCATGCTCTGCAGCGCCGTCGTGACGTCGATGAGCGCCGACGTCGCAGGGTACAACTCGGCAGTCTGGCCGCGGAGGGTCGACACCGTGTTGCGCACTCGCCGCGCGAACTCGGCGCGTTCGTCCTTCGACATCGTGCTGTCGTCGCCCGTGATCGGGGCCTCGAGGTCGAGGGCGATACCGGTGAGTTCCTGCACCACACCGTCGTGCAGGTCGGCGGCGATCTGGCGGCGTTCCACCACCGCCATCTCGGCGGTGCGTTGGGTGAGCCAGCGGCGATAGGCGCGTTCGCGCTCGTGGCGTCCCACCAGCGTGCGGCCCATCACGCCCTGGGTGGTGAGCAGCAGCCCGGCGCCGAGTGCCGACAGCAGGGCCACCACCACGACCAGGCGGTTCGCCTGCTGCGACACCTCGTCGCGCTCGAGTCCGACCTCCCACACCATGCGTTCGCCCCACGAGGTCACGAACGGCGCGTACACCTCGATCGCCGAGGCCGACTTCCAGCCCAGTTCGGGTGCCCGTGCCTCGTCCTCATGGCCGCCGCCGGTCTGCACCTGCATCGTGTCGAGCGCGGCGACCACTTCGTCGGGCAGGTCGTAGCCGTCGCCCACGAACGCCGGGTCGAGGGAGTAGGCGATACGACCCTCCTTGGTCCACAACGCCAGACCTGCGGTGGTGGGACGCACGATGTGTTCCTGCACCACTGCGTCGAACGCCTCGACGGCAGCAGGGTCGCCCTCGATGAGCGCCTCGGTCACATCGTGCTCGATGGTGAGGTCGACACGATCGCGGACGTCGTTGACCGCCCGCTGGGTCTCGTGCTCGCGGAGTTCGCGCCGCATGATCCACACGTGCAACACGCTGACGGTGACGATGGCCACCAGGCTCGCGATCCACACGCCCAGCACCAGTCGGCCGAGCGACGCCGTGGCGCTGTGGGCGCCGAGATCGACGTACTCGTCGTCGTCACTGCCCTTGGAACGAAACATGCCCCCCATCGTGCCCCGAAACGGGGCTCGATGGGGGGCGTTTCCCGGGAAAGTGGCCGGCCCCGCGACGGGAACGGGGCCGGCCAACCGGGTGCATCGGACGTCAGAGCGTGATGAAGTCCGCTGCGGTGATGGTGCCGACGTTCACGTTGGTGAGCGTGATCGTGACGGCGCCGATGGTGATGCGGGTGTTGGCACCCACCTGCTGGCGCAGGACGGTGGCGTTGAAGTTCGCCGCCGACACGCCCAGGCCCCGCACGTCGAGGCGGTCCTGGCCACCGGTCGGGTTGCTGTCGAACCCGACCACGGTGTTGGCGTTGTCGCCCACGGCGAACACCACGGTGTCGTTGCCGGCACCGGGGGTGATGGTGTCGATGCCACCCGCACCACGGATGACGTCGGCACCACCGTTGCCGTTCAGGACGTCGTTGCCGGCGCCGCCGTTGAGGTTGTCACCGGCAGCGGAGCCCGACAGGTTGTCGTTGCCGCCACCACCGTTGACCGACACGATGCCGATCAGCGTGACACCGCCGAAGTTGAGGACCTCGGCGCCAGTGGTGCCCCAGATGGCCACGTTGGCGAAGCCGTTCGACGTGATCTGCTCGACACCGGCGATCGACCGGAGGCCGATGTTGGTGCCGTTGGACCGTGCCTGGATGACGTCGCCGCCACCGCCACCACTCACGGCATCGAAGCCATGACCGGTGCCGCTGACCTGGAAGACGTCGTTGCCGGCGCCGCCCTGGAGATTGTCGTCACCCTCCTCGCCGGCGATGATGTCGTTGCCGGCATCACCGATCAACGTGTCGGCGAGCAGGCTGCCCGTCGCGAGGTCGTCGGCGATGGTGCCGAGCCAGCTGTCGGCGGCGCCGGTGCCGAGGAACACGTCACCGGTCACCGCCGTGGCGGCCGAGGCCACCGACTGCACCGAACCGAGATCGTCAGTGAAGGTGGCGACCACCCGGATGCGCCGGTTGGCCTGATCGGGGCCGAGCAGCAGGGTGGGGTCGGTGGCGCCCGGGATGTCGACGAAGGCGCCGCCACCACCGAGGTTGTTCTGCTGCCACTGGAAGCCGAACGTCGCAGTGAGCAGGCCATCGGCGTCGGCGATGGAGCCCGGGCCGGCGGTGAGCAACTGGGTCTCGATCGGCGTGACGTCGTCGATCGACGCCGCACCGGTCGGGGCGGTGTTGGTCACCAGGGTGCCGGTCAGGGACACCACGGCCGGACCGTTGGTGTCGTTGGTGCTGATGGTCAGGGTGGCGTTCTTGGCGCCGGCGGTGCCGGTGGTGAGGAACGACACGGTGACCACGCACGACTCGGTCGGGGCCAGCGGCACCGTGCAGCCATCGAGGGCGATGTACGAGGCTGCATCGGTGCCGCTGAGGGTGGCCGCGTTCACCACCAACGGTGCGTTGCCGTCGTTGGTGATCGTGACCATCTGCTGTGTGGGAGCAGATCCGAGGGCCCGGGTGCCGAAGCCGAGCGACGTGGTGTCGACGGTGAGGATCGGCAGGGGCGGGACCGAGACGAGGTTGGTGCTGGTCGAGACCAGGAGCTCCGTCGTGCCGTGCAGGTCCATGAACTCGACCTCCACGTGGAGCACCTTGCCGGCCTGGGCCATGGTCGGCGTGAAGCCGATGCTGGTGGCGCCGGGGATGGCGACGTTGTCGGCGAACCACTGCACGGGCAGCGGGGTCGGCAGGCCGTCGCCGTCGGCGATGCTCGTGATGTCGACGCTCAACGGCGTCCCGACTTCGACATCGACGGTGCTGAGCAGCGGGGCGCCGGTCGGGGCGTCGTTGACGTTGAGCACCGGGGCGGTGACGAACGTACCCGTCACCTGCTCCACCACACCGACGCCATCTTCGAAGATGGCGAGCGCACGCACCGGGAAGCCGACGTGTGCATCGGTGAGGGTGAGGGTCGGCCCGAAGCCGGCCAGATCCCAGTTCAGCGGAGTGGTCTCCATCTCCCAGACGATGTCCACCAGGCCGGGGATGCCTTCGGCGTCGGCAACGGTGGCGGTCGCGGTGAGCACGTCACCTTCCGTCGGGGCGAGGTTGTCGATCGAGACGTCGCCCGTCGCCTGGGTGTTGAACATCACGGCGATCTGCACCTCGAAGCCACCGGCGAAGAGCAGACGCTCGATGCCGCGCAGCGTGTCGGTGCCATCGGCGCCGAGGCCGTCGAGGTGCGACACCACGTAGGTGCCGGCATCGGGGCCGGGGTTGATGGTGTAGTTGTCGAACACGTCGCTGAACACCGCGGTGTCGACCGACGGACCGGCAGCAGGCTGCTCGATGCGGCGCTCGACGACGATGTCGCCCGGGTTCAGACGGCCGGCGAGCAGGTCCGCCCGGAGGGCCGGGAGGTTGTCGACGAGCTTGGTGTCGGTGAGATCGCCGGTGGTGGCCAGGTTGGGAACCCGCATCTGCGCGTTCAGCCAACGGTCGCCGTCGATCAGGTCGTCGCCGCCACGACCCTCGATGAGGTCGTTGCCGGCACCGCCGAGGAGGATGTTGCCACCCGTGAACTCGGTGGCGCCGCCCACCAGCAGCGTGTTCATGCCGGCGATGAGGTTGTAACCACGGGTGGTGAGCTCGTGGCCCACCATCCCGGCAGCGTCGAAGTCGTTGCCACGGAGGACGTCGTTGAAGTTCCAGCCCGAGAGCCCCTCGACGAGGTCGAAGCGGTCACGGTTGGTCTCCACGGCGGGCTGCAGCAGGACGGTGAAGTCCATGTCGGAGTCGGCCGGCAGCGGATCGCTGCGGTGGGTGACCCAGTCGAAGCCCTGCATGCCTTCGGAGCGCTGGATGCCGGGGCCGGCGAACATGATGTCGTCGCCACCTTCGGCGTCGTAGTCGACCTCGCCACCCCAACCGAACAGCACGTCGTCGCCGGGGGCATTGATGTCGTTCTGGAACGGCGCACCGTTGTCGCCCTGGAGGAGGTTGAACGCACCGCGTCCGGCCTCGATCCAGTCGGCACCTTCGTCGCCGAACACCGTGTCCATGTCGTCGCCGCCGAGCACGAAGTCGTCGCCGGGGCCACCGAAGGTCTCGGTGAGGTCGTTGCCGACCGCCACGAAGTCGTTGCCGCTGCCACCGAACACGAGGTCGCCGGCGAAGCCGCGGCCCGACGAGATGACGTCGTCGCCGGGGCCGGCCTTGATCATCTCGTCACCGAACAGGTCGGTGATGATGTCGTCGCCGTCGCCGCCGATCAGGTGGTCGTTGCCGTCGCCGCCTTCCATCACGTCGTTGGCGGCGTTGCCACGCATGGTGTCGTCGCCCTCGCTGGAGCGGGCCTTGTCGGCGCCCGGGCTGCCGTTGAACACGACGTGCTCGGGACCGGCGTAACGGATGGTGCCGTTGACCTCACGCACGAGCAACTGACGCTCGTCCCAGTCGGTCAGCGGGTCGTCGAGGATGGCCCCCGTCGGGTTCTGGGCCGACAGGTTGAAGATGTACGCCGGGGTCGAGAACGAGTCGGCGGGCAGTCCTTCCACGTCGGTGTTGCGCATGATCATCTCGGCGAACGAGTTGCCCTCGAGCTGGGTGAGCAGGTTCATACCGGCGGTACGCGACAGGTAGTAGAAGCGGTCGCCGTCCTGGAGGTGCTCCATCTGGATCTCGAAGACGTAGTTGAACGTCGGGCCGAGGAGGCCGCCGAACACGTTCTGACGCTCGGCCAGGCCGCCCATCCACAGGTCGATGGTGTCGACGCCGGTGGTGGTGACGCCAGCGGCAGTGTTCGCCCAGGCGCCGTCGGAGACCAGGAAGTCACGAGCGTCGACGTAAGCGTCGTGGGCCGCGATCTGCTCGGGGGTGCTGTCGACCGTGGGCGGTGCCACGGGGTTGTTGGCGAGGGTGAACAGTGCGTTCGCCGCGGCGCGCTTGGTGGCCACCGTGGTGGCGCCGGTGATGCTGGGGTGGGAGCCGTAGGCCGCCACGAAGTTCACCAGCGACGCCTCGTTGCGCATCGCCATGCCGAAGTCGATCCAGCTGGTGTACGGCACCAGGCCGGCGTCGGCCGTCTGCGCGTAGATCGTGCGACGGAACGAGTTCAGCGTGGGGATGCCGGTCTCACGGCCGCGGGCGATGTTCAGCGCCGCGAGGTCGAGGGGGAGACCCACGAGATCGTTGCGCAGCGCTTCGGTGACGAACTCGTCGAGTTCGTTGCCCACCTGGCGGGTCATGCCACGGATGATGTTGCCGGCTGCTTGCTTCGCACTCGTCTCGGTGTCGAAGAAGGCGGGCGGGTTCAAGAAGGCGTCGAGCAGCGGCATGCTGTCGTCGGTGCCCTCTGGGGTCACACGGTCCACCGTCTCGTTCAGCATCGAGTGACCGAAGCGGTACACGGCGTGTGCGAACTCGGCGGTGATGCGCGGGTCGAGGTCGGTCTGGTAGCCGGTGCCACCTTCGCCGAACAGGTTCACCATCGGCTGCACCTTGCGGGCGAACTCCTCGAACGCGAGGTGCTGGTACTCCATCTCGGTGACGAAGCGGGCCGCCTGGAACAGACGCTCGTGGTAGTCGAAGCCGCTGCCGATGTTGAGGGTCTGCCATTCGGCGAGTTCAGCAGCGCTGAACTCACCCGAGGTCTCGAGGATGCTCTTGATGTCCTCGACCAGACGGTTGTGCTCACTGTGGAACACGTGGTGCAC
>SXGT01896482.1_pt1 | contig 12699 bp, 11 predicted proteins | sample 3176221 | NCBI WGS metagenome assembly SXGT01 (sample SAMN11356862, study PRJNA531348) | freshwater metagenome | isolation source: freshwater sample F1-120 | place: China: Fuxian Lake, Yuxi | collected 2017-12-25
GGATCACCTGGCCCTTGCCGATGATGAACTCGAATGGCTGACCGCGGTCGACGGAGCTGTCGAACTTGCGCGTGCGCACGCCGTTCTCGTACAGCCAGCCGGGAGAGTACATTACGCAGATCTGGCCGGTCTTGGGCGACACGCCCTTGCCGACGGTCTGGTCCGTGATCCTGAGGCCGGACTGGGTGGTCATGGTGGCTCCTGCTGTCTGGGCTGACGATTGCGACGGCGCGACTGCGGCGAGCATGCCGGCGAGTGCGATAACGATGGCTGCGGTTGTGCCAGTGGTGGCGCGCATGCAGGTCTATCTCCGGTTCGGCCGCGCGATGTGCGGTTTCGGCCTGGGCGGGCGCACACTATTGAATTTGCCAATGTGGGCAAGGAAAACCTGCTGGGCTCACGGGGCCGATTGCGGCATGGCGAGGTGACGAGCTACGGTGGCACAGTCGATAAGGGGCTTCTTGAACAACTGACGGGCGCGCCAGCGCTTCTGTGCCGCGCGGCCCATCACCAGCCCTTTGGATACGAGTTTCAGGAGTTCGCCGTGACCGGAGCATTGGACGGCATCCGCATCGTCGAGTTCGCGAGCTACGTCTCCGGACCCTACGCCGGCATGCTGCTTGGAGATCTCGGCGCGGAGGTGCTCAAGGTCGAGACGCCCGACAAAGGCGATCCGTTTCGCGGCTGGGGCCGCGTCGAGTACAGCCCGACGTTTGGCTCGGTCAACCGCAACAAGAAGAGCGTCACCCTCGATCTGAAATCGGCGGACGGCAAGGCCGACGCCCGGCTTCTGGCGACCAGTGCCGACGTCTTGATCGAGAACATGCGCGCCGGCGCAATGGACCGGCTCGGGCTCGGCTACGACGCGCTGAGCCCGCACAACCCGCGGCTCATCTATTGCGCGATTACCGGCTTCGGCAACACCGGGCCCTACGCCAAGCGCCCCGGCTACGACACGGTCGGCCAGGGGACCAGCGGGCTCCTGAGCCTGCTCACCGATCTGGAGAACCCACTGCCGATGGGCATCTCGCTGTCGGATCACCTTTCCGGCATGGTGGCGGCCCAGGGCATCCTGGCAGCCCTGGTAGCGCGCTCGGTCTCCGGCAAGGGCCAGCGCATCGATACCTCGCTGCTGGAAGCGACGCTGTCGTTCTGCGGGGAGAATGCAGCGAACTACTTCGAGAACGGCAAGACGCCGAACCGCGCCATGCGAACCCACCGCGCGCAGGTCTATGCCTTCGTCGCCGGCGACGGCAAGCCGTTCGTCATTCACTTGTCATCGCCGACGAAGTTCTGGGAAGGCCTGGTGCGGGTCGTAGACAAGCCCGAATGGCTCGGTGATCCGCGCTTCGCCAGCAAGGAGGCGCGCGGCCGCAACTACGACCCGCTGCATGCTGCGCTAACCGAGACCTTCAGGCGCGATACCCGCCGAGCCTGGCTCGACAAGCTGCTCGCCGAGGATGTTCCCGCAGGTCCGATCAATAATTTCGATGACGTGTTCGCCGACCCGCAGGTCCAGCACCTGGAGATGCGAGTGGATGCCCCGCACGCTACACGCGGCAAGGTGGCTCTTATCCGAAACGGTCTTCGCATGTCGGCGACGCCGCCGTCGATCCGCTCAGGCCCGCCGGAGCTGGGCGAGCACAACGAGGAGATCCTGTCGGTGCTGAGGGTGAAGGGGCAGAAAGCGCCATGAGCTCGCACATGACCGGAGCAATGAACATGCAGCACGGACCAGGCTCGCCCATCCGACGCGCCTCGAACATGGCTCGCGCCTCCCTCATCGCAGCTGCACTCATGCTTGCAACCGCTCTCGCAACGCATGCCGACGCCCAGTCGCCAGCCGAGTTCTACAAGGGCCGGCGCATGACATTGCTCACCGCCGCCTCTCCCGGTGGCGGCTACGACCAATATGCGCGCCTGCTGGCGCTGCACATGCCACGCCATATCCCGGGCGAGCCGACCATCATCGTGCAGAACATGACGGGCGCGGAGGGGCTACGGGCCGCCAATTATCTCAATAACATCGCGCCGCAGGACGGCTCGGTGATCGGCGGCCTGTCGCGCAATGCTGGTCTTGTGCGCATCTACGATTTCGACAAGTCCGCGGTGCAGTTCGACCCGCAGAAATTCCATTGGCTGGGCTCACCACAGCAGGAGATCGGCCTCGTCATCATCCATGGCAAGGCTGGCGCGAGGACGGCGGCAGACCTCAAGACCAAGGAGCTCACGCTGAGCTCCACCGCCAGCAACTCCCCGACCTCGATCTACTCGCGCATGCTGAACGCGACCCTCGGCACGAAGCTGCGCTCGGTCGAAGGCTATCAGGGTTCACAGGCCGCCTTGTTGGCGCTGGAGCGGCACGAGGTCGATGGCCACATCTCCGGCGGCTCGTCGGCTGCCTTCCGCGCGCGCATCATGCCATGGATCGAGAAAGGCACGGCGCACATCGTGTTGCAGATGGGTATGAAACGCGATCACGCATTCCCCAACGTACCAACTGTGCTCGAGTTGCTCCATGCCCCCGCAGACAGGGCGCTGTTCGAGATCGGCTTCATCGAGCAGGTGATGGGCCGTCCGTTCATGCTGGCGCCGAAAGTACCGGCCGAACGTGTCGCGGTGCTGCGCCGGGCCTTCGACGCGACGATGAAGGACAAGGAGTTCCTGGCGCATGCCACCCGCGAGCGTATGGAAATTGACCCGGTCGACGGCGTGACGATCAACGAGCTGATCGACAAGGCACACGCGGCAGCACCGGAAATATTGGCCCGGCTGCGTGGGCTCATCAAATAGGCAAGGGGAGAAACATGATCGAGCCATCTCGGGAGCTGCGTGACACGTGCGCCATCGTCGGAGTCGGCAACAGCCGGCTCGGCAAGGTGCCGGGTGTATCGAGCCTCGACCTGATCGTCGAGGCGATGCGCAATGCAATCCATGAGTCGGGCGTCGAGCCGCGCGCAATCGACGGCCTCATCTGTCGCGGCCCCGACGAACTCTACACGCTGCACCAGCTCGTCGGCGAGCGACTCGGCATCAATGCAACGTTCTCAACCACCCTGACCAACGGCGGCGCCAGCCAGATCATGTCGGTCGCACTGGCCGTGATGGCGATCCGTCACGGATTGGCGACGACGGTGTTGTGCGGCTACGGCCGCGATGCCTGGTCGCGCACCCATGCCAACGAAGCCGCGCGGGTGCGCAACGAGACGCGGCCCCCGAGCCAGCTGCCGCGCGAGCACGGCCCCGAGTTCGGCTACTTCAGTGCCGCGGCGACCCATGCCCTGGGCGCCACTCGCCACATGCATCTCTACGGCACGACCAAGGAGCAATTCGGCCACATCGCTGTGGCGTTCCGCGAGCATGCGCTTCGCAACCCGGAAGCGCAGATGCAAAAACCTCTGACGATGGCCGACTATCATGCCCAGCGCTCGATCGTGCGGCCCTTCGGCCTGCTCGATTGCTCGCTCAGAAGCGATGCGGCCGGCGCGATGATCGTGACGAGTCGCGAGCGGGCGCGCGACTTGAAACAGCCCCCCGTCCTGATCAAGGGATTCGGCACCCACAACAACCTGCGCGGCTGGACCAATGACGACAACATGGTGGTGACGGCGGCGAAGCAATCCGGCGAGGTTGCCTATCGCATGGCGGGACTCGGGCCGAAGGACGTCGACACTGCACAGATCTACGACTGCTTCACCTACATGGTACTGACCCAGCTCGAGGATTACGGCTTTGCTCGGAAAGGCGAGGGCGGTCCGTTCGTTGCCTCGGGCGCCCTGTGCATGGACGGCGCGTTGCCCACCAACACCTCCGGCGGCCAGTTGTCGGAGGCCCATGCCGAGGGCGTGCTGCAGATCGTGGAGGGCGTGCGCCAGCTACGGCACACCTATCCAAGAGAGCGGCAGGTCAAGGACGCAGAGATCGCACTGATTTCCGGCCACGGCGGCAACCAGGTGTGCCACTCGACCTTGATCCTGGGGAGGGCATGACGATGAGCGACAATGCAACCATTCCAGCAAAACCGACGCCGCGCCCCTCGCCCGAATCCCAACCCTATTGGCAGGCAGCGAGCGAGCACCGGCTCGAGATCCCCCGCTGCAATGCATGCGGCGAGCATTGGTTCCCGCCATCGCGCTCCTGCCCGCATTGCCTGTCCGCGGACATTACATTCGCCCACGTCACGGGCAGGGGCAAGGTCTACAGCTTCATCATCTACGATCGCGTGTACCATCCCGCGTTCGCCGGCGACGTGCCCTATGTGGTCGGCCTGGTCGAGCTCGACGAGGGCCCGCGGATGATCACCAACATCGTCGGCATCGCGCCCGAGGACGTCAGATGCGAGATGAGGGTCGAGGTGGATTTCCGCCCGGCGGGCGATGGCCTCGCAATCCCCTGCTTCAAGCCGTCGGCCGGATAACGGCACATCTGCTCTGCCTCCAAGGTCCACTAGCCGCAACAGGGCTCGCGCCGGTAGCCCCTGTTCCGCACCAGGCTTGGATGCCTTAAACTCTCACCCCGATCTATCAATCGCCACACCACCTACCCCGACCGAGGACACCATGGCCGAGCTTTCCCCACGCCTTCAGACGCCCATTTCGACCAAAGAGTTGGAGCGGCGCTGGAAGGCAGTCCGCAAGGCGATGAAGGCCGCAAAGATCGACGCCCTGCTGATGCAGAACAACAACGATCACATGGGCGGCTACGTGAAGTATTTCACCGACCTGCCGGCCACCAACGGCTATCCGCAGACGGTGGTGTTCCCCAAGGACGAGGACATGACGCTCGTCACGCAGGGGCCATTTGGCATGGCCAAGGAGTTGCCACATGAGGGCGACGGTATTCGCCGCGGCGTGAAGCGCTGGCTGACGACGCCGAGCTACGCATCTTGCCACTACACCGCGCCCTATGACGCGGAGCTCGCAGCCAAGGGGCTGCAACCCTACGCCAGCGGAACGATCGGTCTCGTCGGCCTCTACCAGATGTCAGCGGCCGTGGCCGACTACATCCGCAAGGAGTTCCCCAAGGCCAAGTTCGTCGATGCGACCGAGATGGTCGACCGCATCAAGATCATCAAGAGCCCGGAGGAACAGGAGCTGGTTCGTCGTGCCGCCGCGATGCAGGACGGGGCAATGCGGGCTGCATTCGGCGCCATTGAGCCGGGCATGCGCGACCGCGACGTCGCTGCCATCGCACAGTGCTGGAGCCAGCGCCACGGCAGCGAGAACGGCATCTATCTGTGCGCCTCCGCCCCACTGGGAGAGCCCGCCGTGTTCGGCCAGCGCCACTACCAGAACCGCGTGATCCAGGAGGGCGACTACCTCACGCTGCTGGTCGAGGACAGCGGCCCGGGCGGCATGTACACTGAGCTCGGCCGCACCTGCGTGCTGGGCAAGGCGTCGGCCGCGCTGAAGGAGGAGTTCGAGTTCTGCCTGGAGGCGCGCCGCTTCACGCTGAACCTGCTGAAACCCGGCATGCCCTGTAAGGAGATCTGGGAGCAGTACAACGCGTTCATGCGCAAGAACAAGCGGCCGGAGGAAGCGCGGCTCTACTGCCACGGCCAGGGCTACGACCTCGTCGAGCGCCCACTGATCCGCAGTGACGAGCCCCTCCCGATCGAGGTCGACACCAACATCGTGGTGCACCCGACCTACGTGCACCGCGGAATCATGTCGTGGGTGTGCGACAACTACATCATCGGCAAGAACGGCCCCGGCGAGCGCCTGCACAAGTTTCCGGAAGTCATCGTGGAATTGGGTTGACGCGTAGGTCGGGTTAGCTCGGCACTGCCGAGCGTAACCCGACGTCATTCCCTCGCCACCCCAAAAGTCGTCGGGTTATGCGGTGCTTCGCACGGCTAACCCGGCCTACGGAGACCACCCATGAACCTCGGCCTCTTCATGATGCCGGTGCATCCGCCGGGGCGGCTGCTCGCCGATACGCTTGACGAGGACACCGCGAAATCGCTGCTCGCGGAAAAGCTCGGCTTTGAGGAGGTATGGGTCGGCGAGCACTTCTCCGCGACTACCGAGCCGATCCCTTCGCCGATGATGTTCATGGCCGGGCTCGTGCCGCAGACGAAGCGGCTGCGCTTCGGCACCGCGGTCGTCAACGTGCCGAACCATGACCCCATCATCGTCGCCGCCGAGGCGGCGCAGCTCGATCACATGAGCCGTGGCCGGTTTATGCTGGGCGTCGGGCCCGGCGGCCTTGTGTCCGATTTCGAGCTGTTCGGCGTCACCGACCATGCGGCCCGGGTCCGGCGCGTAACCGAGGCGGTCGACATCATCCAGCACGTCTGGTCACGCGATCCGCCCTATGCGTTCGACGGCGAGTTCCGCAAGGTCAGCCTGAAAGATGCAATCATCCCCGAGCTCGGCATCGGCTACATGCCCAAGCCCTACCAGCCCGGCGGCCCGTCCATCTCGATCTCGCTGGCAAGCCCCAACTCGGCATCCGCAGCACTCGCAGCCGAGCGCGGCTGGGGCATGATCTCCGCCAACATCATTCCGACCTACTCGGTCGCGACGCACTGGAAGGTGTATGCGGAAGCCTGCACGCGGCTCGGCAAGCCGGCCTCGGGCGCCAACTGGCGCGTATCACGCAACATCTGCGTGGCGCCATCCGATGCGGAGGCACGCGAGCGGGTGTTCGGCGAGGCCGGCGCCAATCGCTATTTCTTCACCTACATGCGCGAGGTGCTGGGGCGTGCGGGGCTGCTCATCATCCTGAAGCCCGATCCGCAGATGTCGGACGAGGCGGCAAGCGTGGAAGCGATCACGGAAGGCTGCGTGATCCATGGCTCCCCCGGCACCGTTCTCGACAAGCTCGTCGCCTTCCGCGAGACGGTCGGGCCGTTCGGCACGCTGCTTATGACCGGACTCGACTGGGGCGGTCCCAACGAGGCCTGGGAACGGCAATCGATGCAGCTCCTGGCTGAGCAGGTCATGCCGAAGCTGCGGCAGCATCTCGCTGCGCGGGCGCAGGTTTAGGGCGCTTGCACCTTGAGCCGACTTGACCGGCGCGGTTTCCACTCGATGTGAACCGCGCGACCGTAGGATCTGGGGCTTCCGGGCAGAAGCCCGACGGACCAACACCCCGTCGCGCCAGGTTGGGCCTCGCTGCGCTCGCCCCAACTTACATAGGAACAGCTGTAGCGCCGCATCTCTGACCTTACTATTGCCTTGACGCCCGAGACAGCGCAGTGCTGAACTACCGCTGAGCAATCGTCATGATTGCTGCAAAATGGCCATTGCCAGGCAAGCCCGTCCACGGGCTGCCGCACCACGGGAGGACTTGATGGTCCGCAATCTGCTCGCCGTCACGGCTGCAGCCGGGCTTGCCGCCGGCGCAACGCTGACCGCATCGGCTCCAGCGCTCGCGCAAGACAAGTACAAGATCGGCATCGTCACGTTCCTCACCGGGGCCGGCGCGCCGCCATTCGGGATACCGGCGCGCAACTCCGCCGAGCTGGTGGCGGACGCCATCAACAAGGGCGAGCTGCCCGCGCCTTACAATACCAAGGGGATCGGCGGACGGCAGATCGAGCTCGTGATCGTCGACGAGAATGGGCCGACGGCGGAGAAGGTCACCGACTACCGCAACCTCGTGCAGCGCGACCGGGTCGATTTCGTGATCGGCTACGTCTCATCGGGCAACTGCCTCGCAGTGGCGCCGGTGGCCGAGGAGCTCAAGAAGATCACGCTGTTCTTCGACTGTGGCACACCCCGCACGTTCGAGGATGCCGACCTCAAATACGTGTTCCGCGTCACGCCGCATGCGCTGATGGACAACGTCGCCGCCGCCCGTTACGTGAACGACAAATTCCCCAATCTCGAGAACTACGCCGGCCTCAACCAGAACTACGCTTGGGGCCAGGACAGCTGGCGCGACTTCGCCGGCGCCATGAAGGCACTGAAGCCCAACGCCAAGGTCGTGCGCGAGCTGTTCCCGAAACTGTTCGCCGGCGAGTTCGGCTCGGAAATCTCCGCACTGGCCATTTCAGGCGCCAGCGTGGTCCACACCAGCCATTGGGGCGGTGATCTTGAGAGCCTGATCTTCCAGTCTTCTGCACGTGGCCTGACCGCCAAGACTCCGTTCGTGATCACCACGGGTGAATCGGCGATCTACCGCCTCAAGGAAAAATTCCCTGACGGCATGATCATCGGCGGGCGCGGCGCACACGGCATTTTCTCGCACCGCAACGCGCTCAACAACTGGTACCAGCCGGCCTACCGCGCGCGCTTCAAGGATGAGCCGAACTATCCCACGTACCACATGTTCCAGTCGTTCCTTGGCCTCAAGACTGGCGTCGACAAGGCATTCGCCGACAATGGCGGCAAGACGCCCTCCGACGACCAGGTCATCAAGGCGATGGAAGGGATGACGTTCGAGACGGCGAGCGGCACGATCCGGATGGCGATCGGCAAGGGCCACCAGGGCATCGGCGAGATCGCTTACGGCACGACGCGGTTCGACAAGGCCAAGGGCGAGGCCGGCATCGTCGACATGAAGCGCTATCCGGCCGAATGCGTGAACCCGCCCCCCGGCGTCAAGAGCCTCGACTGGCTGGCCCAGGGCATGCCGGGCGCGAAGTGCTGAGGGGCGCGTGACGGTGAGTGGTGAGATGGTCAGTGGTGAGTGGTTCAGCCACATGCGCCGCTCACCTCCACCACTCGTCTTTCTCACCACCTCACCACTGACCATCTCACCATCTCACCGCGCCGGAGGCGCATTGTGCTGATCACGCTCGCCATCCTTCTAGATGGCATGATCTTCGCCTCCTACCTGTTCCTGGTGTCGATCGGTCTCACGCTCATCTTCGGCGTGATGAAGATCCTCAACGCAGCGCATGGGTCGTTCTATGCGTTCGGCGCCTATGGCGCAGCAACGGTGATCGGGCTCTATTTCGCGGCGCCTCGGCCGGTGGTAGGCGCCTATGCGCTAATGGTGCTCGTCGCCGTCGGCGTCGGGCTGATCGTCGGTCTGATCCTTGAACGTGGACTACTGCGCCCGTTCCAGGGGAGGGACGAGGTGCTGATCGTGCTCGTTACCTACGCGGTATCGCTGATGTTCGAGGACATCATCACGCTGATCTGGGGCACAGGCAGCCTGTCGGCCTACCAGCCGTTCGTTCAGGCCGGCAATTTCGCGATCGGGCCGCTCACCGTAGCCTGGTATGACGTTGGCCTCGTCCTGCTGGCGCTCGGGATTGCGATCGCGGGCTGGTGGGCGCTGAAGCGGACGCGCTGGGGCAATATTCTCACCGCCGTGATCCACGATCGCGAGATGGCGGCAAACTTCGGCATCAACGTCACGCGCGTGTTCACCTGGACGTTCGTTCTCGGCTCGATTCTCGGCGCGCTCGGCGGCGTGGTGATGGCGCCGAAGATCTCGGTCACGCTCGGCATCGGGATCGAGGTAATCGTGCTTGCCTTTGCGGTGGTCGCGATCGGCGGGCTCGGCTCGGTCGAGGGCGCGCTGATCGGCTCGCTGATCGTCGGCTTGGCACGCGCGGCCTCGGTGCAACTGTTCCCCGAGGTGGAGCTGTTCGTGATCTACGCGGTGATGGCGCTCGTGCTCGCTTTCCGGCCGTTCGGCCTTTTCACCCGGGCGCAGGCGAGGAAGATCTGATGACCGGCGCAGACACAGCTCCCTCCGGTATTCCACGCAACTGGGCGATCTTGCTCGGCATTATCCTCCTGGCAGCGGCTGTCTACATGCCGTTCGCGCCGCGCTGGATGATGCCGTTCGTGACGACCGCAGTCGCCAAGGGCCTCGTGGTGCTTGGCCTGATGGTGATGTGGCGTTCCGGCCTCGTGTCGTTCGGCCAGGCACTCTATTACGCAATCGGCGGCTACACCGTCGGTCTGCTCGGCGTCTATGCCGGCATCACCGATATGCTGCTCGCAGTCGTCCTCGCGGGCATCGCGGGTGGATTGATCGCCTGGATCGTCGGCTTCCTGCTCGCCCGCTACCGCGAGATCTTCTTCGCGATGCTGAGCCTCGCATTCTCGATGATCCTCTACGGCCTGCTGGTGAAGTCGGAGGCGCTCGGCTCAACCGACGGCATACCGTTGAAGCGACCCACGCTGCTCGGCCAGCAAGTCGACGCGCAGACGCGCCTGCTGATCGTCTACGTCATGACGATGCTGACCGCGCTCGGCTCCGGCATCTTGATGCAGCTCTACCTGCGCTCCACCACCGGCGCGCTACTCGAGCCGATCAGGGACAACGAGATCCGCGTCGAATACCTCGGCGCCTCGGTCAAGCGCACCATCCACGGCATGCTCGTACTGGCCGGTGCCCTGGCCGGGCTCGGCGGCGCTCTGACAGCGCTTACCATCGGCCACATCGACCCGACGATGGCCTACTGGACGATGTCGGGTAGCTTCGTGTTCGCCACCGTGCTCGCTGGCACGGGCTCAGTGCTCGCACCGTTCCTCGGCGCGCTGCTGTTCGAGATAATCCGCGTTGTCGCGCTGCAATGGGTGCCGGAATACTGGCAGCTGATCCTCGGCACGGCGCTGCTGCTGATCATCCTCTATCTGCCGGGCGGGATATGGTCGCTGTTCGAGAGGAAGAGACGTGAAGCTTGAGTTCGTAGGTTGGGTCGAGCGCAGCGAGGCCCAACGGCACAGAACCGATCGCCATAGAGCGTTGGGCCTCGCGTTGCTCGACCCAACCTGCGGCCGTGGAGCCGTGCCATGACCACCGCCACACCACTCCTCGAGGTCCGCGACCTGGAACGAACGTTCGGCTCGGTCGTAGCAGCACGCGACATCACGCTGACGGTGCCCCGGCATCAAACGATCGGCATCATCGGCGCCAACGGCGCCGGCAAGACGACCTTCGTCAACATGATCACGGGCTATCTGCTCCCCTCGAAGGGCCATATCCATTTCGAGGGTCGGGAGATCACCGGCCTGCCCTCACGCCAGATCATGCACCTCGGCCTGTCGCGCTCGTTCCAGGTGCCGCAGGTTTTCCCCTCGCTGACCGTGTTCGACAACATGTGCATCGCGCTGGGACTAGCAGAAGGTCAACGCGGCCTCATCGCGCGCACAATGAAGCCCCTGCGCACGCAAGCGACGCTGGCGCGCGCGGAGGAGATACTCGGCCTATTCAAGATCGACCCTTACCGCAACGCGCTCGTCGGCAAGATCCCGCAGGGCATCCGTAAGCTGCTCGACATCGCAATGGCAACCGTCGGCCGCCCGCGCCTCGTCATGCTAGACGAGCCGACCTCGGGCATCTCAATCGAGGAGAAATTCGCCCTGATGGACATCATCATGGCGGCCCTGAAGGCACGCGACATCACGGTGCTGTTCGTCGAGCACGACATGGAAATCGTGCGCCGCTACGCGGACCGGGTCCTGGCTTTCTACGAAGGTACGGTGATCGCCGACGGCCCGCCCGACAGCGCGCTGGCCGACGACAAGGTCAAGGCCTACATCATCGGCGAGCACCATTCGCCGGCCGGCCATCAGCCCGCTGCGGCAGGGAGCTGAGACATGCTGGATGTGCAGGGACTGACCGCAGCAATCGGCCCGACTGAAATCATCCGCGATGCCACACTCGCTGTCGCGGAAGGGCAGATGTGCGGCTTGATCGGCGTGAACGGCGCGGGCAAGACGACGTTCATGCGCGCGCTTATGGGCGCCGTCTCCGCCCGCGGCCGCGCGACATTCGAGGGTGTGGACCTGATCACGGCGCCGGCACACACGCGGGCAGGCCTCGGCATTGGCTACATGCCGGAGGACAGGCGCCTCGTGCCGGAGTTCACGGTCGAGCAGAACATCTTGATGCCGACCTGGTCGGTGGCCATTCCCGAGCAGGGCAAGCGGCTCGCCTGGGTCTACGGCCTGCTGCCGGAGATCGCGCGGTTCGAGGGGCGCCGGGCGCTCGAGCTGTCTGGCGGCCAGCAGAAGCTTGTCGCACTCGGTCGCGCGCTGATGGCCGGCCGCCGCTTCCTGCTGCTCGACGAGCCGTTCGAGGGCATCGCACCGGTGCTCGCCCAGCGCCTCGCCCAGGTGCTGCTCGACATCCGGCGGGAGAAGGTCTCGGTGCTGATCGCAGAGAGCAACCGCACCCACGTCGAGGGGCTGCTCGACCGCAGCTTCGTAATCGAGCGCGGCGCGCTCCGGCCGAGTTGATCGCACAGACCTGGTGCGCGACAGCGCCGGCGCCGACCCAAGCTGGTGGCCAAGCCGCGAAACTGTGCTTACTATTCCCCATCACATCCGATCGTGCCGGCGCGGCCTCGCCCGGCCCACCGAGCGAGGATCGCCATGGCGAAGAAGCATCACGTCAGCACCATCATCAACGGCGACGCGGTCGACTATCTGTGTGAGCCCCAGCAGTCCATGCTCGACGTGCTGCGCGACGAGCTGGAGCTGACCGGCACCAAGGAAGGCTGCTCGACCGGAGACTGCGGCGCGTGCTCAATCACCGTCGACGGCGTGCTCGTCTGCTCCTGCCTGATGCTGGGCGTGGAGGCCCAGGGCAAAACCATCGACACCATCGAGGGCATGGCGAAAGGCGAGAGCCTGCACGTCCTGCAGCGCAAGTTCATCGAGCACGTCGCACTGCAATGCGGGATCTGCACGCCCGGCCTGCTGATGGCCGCGCGCAACCTGCTGGAGCGCAACACGAGCCCGACCGAGGAGGAGGTGCGCTACTGGCTCGCCGGCAACCTGTGCC
>SXGT01004074.1_pt1 | contig 12698 bp, 13 predicted proteins | sample 3176221 | NCBI WGS metagenome assembly SXGT01 (sample SAMN11356862, study PRJNA531348) | freshwater metagenome | isolation source: freshwater sample F1-120 | place: China: Fuxian Lake, Yuxi | collected 2017-12-25
CCGCGCTTCAGTGGCCCAAGACCATCGGGACCCCGTTTCGGCGGTGCGCGCCCCGATGGGGCACCGGCGGATGGATCGCCCCGGCCGGACGGGCCGCGCTTCAGTGGCCCAAGACCATCGGGACCCCGTTTCGGCGGTGCGCGCCCCGATGGGGCACCGGCGGATGGATCGCCCCGGCCGGACGGGCCGCGCTTCAGTGGCCCAAGACCATCGGGACCCCGTTTCGGCGGTGCACGCCCTGATGGGGCACCTGCCGACGGATCGCCGCGACCGGACGGACCGCGGTTCAGTGGACCAAGACCATCGGGGCCACGTCCAGAGGGTCAGCGTTTCCAGGGGCCACGCCCGGATGGCCCGCGGTTCAGCGGCCCACGCCCGGCGCCGGCAATGGCAGTTTCTGAAGTTGCCGCTGCCGAAGTAGTCTCGCCGGCTGAAATTGTTCATGCCGAGGCACCTCTTGCGGAAGCCGTGCACACCGAGGTCCATGCTGAAGCCGTGCACACCGACGCAACTCTTGCGGAGGCGACGCACACCGAGGTCCATGCTGAAGTCGTGCACGCCGACGCAACTCTTGTGGAGGCAACGCACACCGAGGTTCATGCTGAAGCCGTGCACACCGAGGTCCATGCTGAAGGCGTGCACGCCGAGGTCCATGCTGAAGCCGTGCACGCCGAGGTCCATGCTGAAGCCGCGCACGCCGACGCACCTCTTGCGGAGGCGACGCACGCCGAGGCAACTCTTGTGGAAGCGACGCACGCCGAGGTCCATGCCGAAGCCGTGCACACCGACGCACCGCACCACGCCGAGGACGCCTCAGCGAAGGCCTGAGAACGGATTGACCGCCACCCGGGGTGATGTCACGCCGGAGGCGGTTCGTCCTCGGTTACCGCACTTGCGCGCTGGTGCGTTTCCCGCCACCGCTTCTCGAGGGCATTCAGCCTCGCCTCGATGACACCGGTCGGGGTCCCGGTTGCCGCCAGTGCCTTGCGAATATTCGATGCCCGTGACTGCCATTCCGCTTGGGCAGCCGAGGCCTCTTCGGCCCCGGTGACAATCGACTGCAGATGCCTTGATATGGCGCGGACCGGGTCGACAATCGCATTGAAGATATCCGGTGTATCCCGCCCGAGATTGGGTCGGACATTGCCATCTGGACCCGAAGGGACGGGCGGGGAATAGGTCAGCCATCCGCGCAGGATGCCGGGTGCCACCTGGACCGGCACCAAGGCGAACTGGCCGGAACCCGGAGGCAAGGTTCCGGGACCGGGCGAATGGCTTCCGGCAACTGAATGTGAGGCAGTGGCGATGTCCGGAGACTGGTGAGCGCAGGCAAATGCCACAGACCAGTCGGAGCGGTGGGTCACCAACAGACCGACCCCGCGCAGGATGATTTCGAACTGGTCGAGGGCATCCGGGGCGGGGCCGGGGAGGAACAGCACCGCTTCCTGGAGGCGGGTGCGTTTCACCGGGATCAGTGTCGCTTGGCGGCGCGGGTGGCCTTGGCTTTCTCGACGCGCGCACGGCGGGCCTCAGGCGAGAGGTTTACCTTGCGTCGCTCCTGTGACACGACCTTGAAGCGCACGTTGTCCTGACTGGAGACAATCCGTCCGAGACGGATCCCAAGCTGGTCGGCGGCCTTGTTGAAGGCACGCATCACTTTCCGGGTGGTTTCGCCAGGCTTGAGGGGCACATCGCACACCTCGCTGATAACACGTTTCTTGAGAAATGCAAGATATTCACTCAAGTCTTCGGTGACGGTTCCAATGACTGCCTTGCTGAAATCAGGCATGTTTGCTCTCCTCGCTACACTCTGGAACGCAATGTGGTGACTCTCTGGATGAGCGTTCAATCACGTCCACGACTAGTGTATACGGTTTCTCTTACGCCAAGCAATACGATGTGGCCGGAAATCACCGATTGTGAACCATTGATGACGGCCGCACGTGTGAGCGAGGGGCGCGAAACGTTACGCTACGGACGAAAGAAATCCATGTGATGACGCGGGTTCGTTCACCTCTTGATCAGCATGGCGACACCACTCGTCTGCCCGATGATCTCCCTGCAGACGTGCGCTTCAGGCCCGCACTGCTTGAGGAGGAACACGCCATCGTGGCAGTGCGTCGTGCGAGTGGCTGGACGGCGGACACTGTTGCCCAACAGTTCCGTGCGATGGTTGAGGGACGCCGGGAAATCTGGATTGCGGAGTGCGATGGATACCTTGTGGGGACACTCACGATCGAGTGGGCCGCCGAGGACCATCACCTCGCCGATGGGACCGACATCGCCCACATTTCGAACTTGGTGGTGCACCCGTACTATCGGCATCGGGGCATTGCACGGGGCCTCCTGACCTCAGCTGAACGGACTGCCGGAACCCGGCACTTCCGGGCAATAACCATCGGGGTTGACGAGGGAAACATCTACGCACGCGAGATCTACGAACGGCGCGGATACCGGTGGATCAAGGACCTCTCCGCATCGTGGGGACGGATCCACATCCTCAGACGGCATATCGACCGGCCCGGCCTCAGGAGCTGAGGCTGGGCCGGTCATCGGCACTTGGTTCCGCACTTGCTGAGCCGATCGCCGAGTAGCGGTGCAGGCGGACGGTGGCACGACCGGCGTCAGCCGGCCACGGATCTCGCGTGACCGTGGTGGTGTCGCGGATCCAGCCGGCATCGTGGGTCTTCTGGACGAACTTTCGGCTGGTGGTGCGTCCCGGTTCGGCAAGCCAGACGGATCCACCTGCCCCGACCAAACGAGGCAGGAGGGCGAACAGGACCGGGATGTCCTCGGGCTCATAGAGGACATCGGCGGCGACGACGAGCTGGTAAGGGCCACTCGCAATCAGGGCGTCGCGACCCGCATCAGTCCGCCAATCGGCAAGACGTGTCCGAATGGTGCCCGCCCGGGTCCCGGCGCCGTGGGGAGGGTTCTGCGTACCTGCGCGGAGGGCGTTGTACCGGCAGAACGCGAGGGTCTCGCCCCAGCAGTCGACGGCAGTGAGCCGGGCTCCGGCGCGTACCAGAGCCATGGCGGTGATGCCGAGGCCACACCCGAGTTCGATGACCCGGGCACCAGCGACGCAGCCGGGAGAGGCAACGACCGCCTCGGCGACGGCAACCCCGCTCGCCCATGGGGTTGCCCAGTAGGGCATGTGCCAACCGCCCGACGGAGGTGCCCCCGGTAGCGCGCCTTGGGCGGACATGCCGGCCTCATGACGGGCGAAGGCTCGGGCAGTCTCGTCCAGTACGGCATCCGGGTCGGCCGGGACGATGACGTGGTAAGGATCTGCGACACCCGTGATGGGCACCTCCAGTTCACGCACGGCATGATGGCGCTGGATCCGCCACCGCAGGCGAGAAAGCGCGCCCGCGTTCACGAGACCGACCGAGTTGACGGTGATGTCCCGGTCTCCGGGCGGCGATGAGACCCCCACCCCCCGCCGGGTAGCGAATTGAAATCCGCGTCGACGGGGCGGGGAGATACCACCTGTTTCGCGTCACCACCCGTCTCACGTCGCAACTGGAGCCACGGGGTGGGCCAAGCGAAGCGTCTTGCAATCAGCGGTGAAGGGGTGGGCCAAGCGAATCGCCTTGCAATCAGCGGAGACGGGGTGGGCCAAGCGAAGCGTCTTGCAATCAGCGGTGAAGGGGTGGGCCAAGCGAAGCGTCTTGCAATCAGCGGCGACGGGGTGGGGGGAGGAAGGATCAGAACCACCGCTCGATGTAGACCTTCTTGTCGGTGAAGAACTCGACGGCATCGCGTCCCTGACCATGCAGGGTTCCGAAGAAGCTCTGCTTCATGCCGGCGAACGGGAAGAAGGCCATGGCGGCAGCGACGCCGACATTGATCCCGATGTTTCCGGCGACGACCTTGAAGCGGAAGTCACGGGCGGCCTTGCCACTGCCGGTGTAGAGACTGGCAGCGTTGCCGAACGGGCTGGCATTGATCCAGTCGATCGCAGCATCGAGGGTCGGGACGTTCGCTACGGAGAGGACAGGGCCGAAGATCTCGGTCTGGGCCAGAGGGTTGTCGGGCTTGACACCATCGAAGATGGTGGGGCCGACGAAGTACCCGCCGGCGTTCGGCGCAGCGACGGACGGGTGGCGCCCATCCAGGACGAGGTGCGCGCCCGACGCGACGCCGTTGTCAATCGCCGTCAAGATGCGGTCGCGCGAGGCGCCGGAGATGACGGGACCGACATCGATCGCCGGATCAGCACCATCGCCCACCTTGAGGTGACGGCTGACGGCAAGCAGTCCGTCCATCGCCTTGTCATGGGCGTCGCCAACAGTCAGGAGGATGCTGCCAGCCAGGCACCGCTGTCCGGCAGCCCCGAAGCAGGACCCGATGATGTTGGTGATGGCCGGGGTGACGAGGGGCACGGCATCGGGCATGACGACGAGGGCGTTCTTTGCCCCGCCCTGCGCCTGGACGCGCTTGCCATTCTCTGAGGCGCGGGAGTAGATGTACTTGGCGACCGGCGACGATCCCACGAAGCTGATTCCCTGGATGCGGGGGTCATCAAGCAGGGCATCGACGACGTCTCGCTGGCCTTGGACCATGTTGATCACCCCGGACGGAAACCCGCACTGGTCAATGAGTTCGAAGATGCGGACCAGGACGAGCGGATCCTGCTCGGAGGGCTTGATGATGTAGGGGTTGCCACAGGCGACGGCGTACGGCCAGAACCAGAACGGCACCATCAGCGGGAAGTTGAACGGCAGGATGGCCGCGAAGACCCCAAGTGGCTGGCGGATCATGTGTTCGTCGATACCCCGGGCGGCGCCATCCTCGAGGCCGTAGCCCATCATGAGCGTGGGGATGCCACAGGCGACCTCAACGTTCTCGATTGCCCGCCGGACCTCGCCGCGCGCATCGTCGATGGTCTTGCCGTGGTCGAGGGTGATCAGCTGGGCAAGTTCCTCGAAGTGGGACTCCATGAGGTGCTTGAGGCGGAACAACGGGCGCGCTCGCTCGACCGGGGGCGTGGCACGCCATGCCGGGAATGAGGCTTGTGCAACATCGACAGCATGCACCACGTCGGCAGGCGTGGAGATGCCGATCTCGGAGATGACATGCCCGGTTGCAGGGTTGGTGATTGGGACGCGTCCGCCAGACGGGTCGGTCCAGTGACCGCCGACGTAGTTCCGGACAAGTGCGGGAGCATCGATGTGTGCCCTACTCATTTCCTCATTCCTTCCTAGCGAAGCGTATTGCAATCAAGGGGCGACGGCGTAGGGATGGTGCGTATCCGCGCCCGTGTCCGGTGTCGGCGGGGTTGCCATGGGAGGCAGACTGGTGCGTGGTCAAACTCCCCCATCATGTCGCCCATGACAAACAGGCGGGCGAGGATTTACGAGTTGAACAGTGCCCCGCACCACGTAGCGTATATAAAAAACGCGCGAAGCGTGTTGCAATCGGGGGCAAAGGGCGGGGCGACGGCGTGGGGTGGAAGCGAAGCGCCTGTAAGCAAGAGGGGCGACGGCGTGGGGTGGTTGGACGTGAAATGCGCGTCAGCGCATCTCACGTCCGCCGTCGACGACAGTGATGTCGCCGGTAAGGAACATCGCGTGGGTTGCATACCCGACGATCACCCCGGCGACATCCTCGGGGCCGGCTGCGCGTCCCATCGGCGTCTCCTTGCCGTAGCGTTCGACGTGGTCCTCGCGACCGGCAACCCATCTTGTGGTGACGATGCCCGGGGCGACGGCGTTCACCCGGATGTCGGGGGCAAGCCCCTTGGCGAGGGACTTGGTCAGGGTGATGAGTGCGCCCTTGGAGACGGCGTACGGGATCGAACTGCCACCGCCGGTCAGGCCGGAAATGGAGGCGACATTGACAATGAGCCCACCGCCGCGGGATCGCATGGATGCAACGACCGCACGTGCGGCGTAGAAGGCACCCTTGACATTCAGGTTCAGGATGTCGTTCCAGTCGGCGTCGGTGATGTCATCAACGTCGGCAAGCGCCACGAAGCGGGTGCGTCCGGCATTGTTGACCAAGATGTCGACGCCGCCGAGGATATTGACCGTCTCGGCGACGAGATGCTTGACCTGGCCCTCGTCGGAACAGTCACCTTGGACAAGGAGGGTGCGGACGCCGAGGGCAGCACAGGCATCACGGGTCGCCTCGGCCTCGGCTTGCGAGCGCGAGTAGTTGATGACCACGTCCGCACCCTCCCGGGCGAGCGCGATTGCCGTGGCCGCACCGATGCCGGTCGCCGAACCGGTGACGATTGCGACCTTCCCGGCCAGTCTTCCCGTACTCATCCAACGTTCCTTCCAAATGATCTCTGCCGTCGCGCCCCCTGCGCGCTGAAGGGCAAGGATGCCCGCGGACCACAGTGCCCTGACTTGAAACGGTTTCTAATGCGCTTCAACAGACCGGTAGCATAGCGACGCGCATCTTGAGCCTGCCATGATGGTGTCGCGTACTGCAATCAGGGGCGATGGGGCGGGGAGTGATCCGGACTGCGAGAGCGAGTGTACCTCGGAGAGGCTTCCTGAACCCCCGCCACGCCCTCGGGGAAGCGAAGCATATTGCAATCAGAGCCGACCGAGAGGGGTGGGGACAACGGAGATGATGCGGTAGCCGGGAGGGATCGACATGGAACCGAACCAGATGCTTTCGGGCAAGGTGGTGATCGTGACCGGGGCAGCCGGCGCGATCGGCAAGGCAATCGCGATGCACCTCGCATTGGATGGCGCGCGGGTCGCGGTTGCCGATCTGCGAGTGGACGCGGCCGAGGCCGTTGCCACCGACATCCGCGGTGCCGGTGGCGATGCGTGGGCGACCTCAGTTGATGTGACGAAGGATGACGGGCCGTCGATGATGGTGGAAGCGGTCGTCGGCCACTTCGGACGCCTCGACGCCATGATCGCGAATGCTGGTGTCCTGACAATCAACCCGATACTGGACATGCCGGTAGCCGAATGGGATCGCACCTTTTCCGTCAATACCCGCGGGGTCTTCCTCTGCTTCCAGGCAGCGGCTCGCCATCTCGTCAAGCAGGACCAGGGTGGCCGGTTGATCGCGACCGCGTCGATCGCGGCTAAGATTGGGTCGCCCTACCAGGCGCATTACCAGTCGAGCAAGTCGGCAATCCTGGGGCTTGTCCGTAGCGCAGCGTGGGAGTTCGGGTTGCACGGGATTACGGTCAACTGCTTCTGCCCGGGAAACGTGGATACGCCGATGTGGGAGCTGATCGACCGTGAGCGTGGAGGGCGCATGGGAAAGGCGCCGGGCGAACTCTTCAAGGAAGTCGCGTCGCGGTCCCCACTTGGCCGAACCCAGGTGCCCGGTGACATTCCGCCACTGGTGAGTTTCCTGGTGTCGGACGGCAGTCGCGCCATCACGGGGCAGTCGATCAACGTGGACAACGGCGTCGTGATGTTCTGACCGTTTCCAAGGCGAGCAAAAGGCGGGCAAGCGCGCAGCGCATTGCACTCAGGGGCGACGGGGCGGGGAGGCGAAGGGGTCAGGCACGGTCGAGAAGGCGGTCCAAGGCTTCGATATCAATGGTTGACCCGGTGTGGAGGGCGCGCCGCTGGGCGATTGCTTCCGGCAGGCGCCAGAGACCGGCAAGTACTCCTCGAAGGCGGGCACGAGCTGCCTCGCCCCGCCAGTGACGGACGGCGTCACGCACGATGCGTCCTTGTGACGCCACGATTGCGCGCCAATGCCTTCGCAGGAGCGGGGCAGGCATGTCCCGCGCGAGGACCAGCAGGAAGTTGCGTCCGCACCAGTAACTCGGTCGCACCTGCCCACCTGTCGCGCTGACATGGTGGTAGACCCGCGCCTCCGGCACGAACCGGCATCGGTATCCAAGCAACTGGGCGCGCCAACTGAGGTCGATGTCCTCGAGATAGGACACCAGCCATTCGTCGAAGCCGCCCGTCTCCGCGAGCAGTTCCCGCCGGTAGGCCGACGCGGCGGCGCACGCACCAAATACCCATGGTTCGGCATCGAACCTGCCGTCGTCCTTGGTAAAGGCACCTCGGTTCACCGGCATCCCACCGACGGTGTAGCTGTCACCGGCGGCGTGGAGATGATCGCGACGGTCGAACAGGAGCAGCTTGCTGGCGCAGAACCCGACCTCCGGGTCAGCCTCAAGTGGTGCAATCAAGGCAGCGAGCCAACCCGGTTCGGGTTCGGTGTCGTTGTTCAGGAGGACCACGACGTCCCCGACGCTCGCACGGATTCCAGCATTGGCAGCTCCGGCGAACTTGCGGTTCGTCGGGAGTGCGACAACGTCGACCCACGGATAGGTATCGCGGACCCACTGGGCAGTGTCATCGGGGGAGGCGTCGTCAACCACGATGACCTGGTCGGCTGGCCTGGTCTGGGCTGCAACCGCGTCAAGACACGGCACGAGGTACTCACGTCCCCGGTAGGTCGGGATGACAATGCTTACTGGGAGCCTCGGGTAGGGGGTTGCCTCACCGGGTGACGAAGGAACCGGGGAGGTCATTGGCATGGCTTTCTTGAGCGAAGCGTATTGAAAATAGGCGCGACGGCGTGGGCCAATCGAAGCGTATTGCAATCAAGGGCGACGGGGTAGGCCAATCGAAGCGCATTGGGATCAGGGGCGACGGGGTGGGCCAATCGAAGCGCATTGGGATCAGGGGCGACGGGGTGGGCCGAGCGAAGCGCATTGGGATCAGGGGTGACGGGGTGGGCCAATCGAAGCGCATTGGGATCAGGGGCGACGGGGTGGGCCGAGCGAAGCGCGTTGGGATCAGTGGCAACGGGGTGGGCCAAGCGAAGCGCACTGGGATCAGGGCTGACGGGGTGGGGATGAGTGCCCGACGTGACCGAGGTCGCAGGATGCGGGGGTCCTTGCCCGATTTGCAGAATCGCGATGCTGGCGACGGCACATATGAAGGTGGCAACCGCAACTACGCTGAGTTGACGGGCAGTCAGCGGCGCATCGCTCAGGAACCAGAAGAGCGAGAGAAGCGTCGTGCCCACAAGGAATGGCAGGTGACGCCAGTAGGTGCCAGGGCGCTTGAGGCGGGCCAAGCGAAGCGTAGTGCAATCACGGGCGATGGGGTGGGGATGAGTGCCCACTGACCGGACGGTGCTGGATGGCCGAGAGGGACCGGGGGTGGATTGTGTGACCTCAGGCATGATGGCCTTCTACAAGTGCGTCTTCGTGGGCGGGGTGTCAACTGATCCGTCCGGGACGACGCAGACCGGACCCCGCCACGAACCTGGCAGCCCAATCCGCAGCGGGCACCGCGCATCCCGCCCCCACCCCGTTGCCCCCGACACGAATACCCGTCGCTTACATGACCGGGGGAACCACGTTCATGCCATCGGCACCCCGCTGAACGTCGGTACGGGCACCGATCAGGCAGGCACCGACCCACGCCCAGTCGTCCAGCCGGATGAACCGCAGAGCGACTGCGGTGTAGAACGCCCAGCGCACGAGACCGGGCAGGAATGGGCCGAATGCAGTCGTGATGAGCCCGGAACCGGGGCCAAGACCACCCGTGACCTGACGCCACGAGTGAGCATCAAGCGAGGCTGTGGTGAGGTGATCAATCGAAGCTTGGAAGGCACGGTCGAGGGACTGGGCAGCAGCGAAGACCCGGTGCTGCATGGCCTCCGTGGCGCGGACAGCGTCAGCGATCAGCGGTTCCTCGATTGGTTCGAGGTGCCGGACCGCGAAGCCGGATGCCCGCTCAACTTGCGCGAATCCGGCCGGATCGTCAGGAAAGAGGATTTCCGAGGCACATCGCAGGGCACCCGCAACGCGCGCACCATCGGCCTCGCCAAGGGCGGTGTAGGCGACAGTCAGGGCGACCCCGGCAGCGATGAACCGCCGGGGAACGGCGCCGGTCGAAGCACCCGATGGATCCAGTCCAAAGTTTCCGGGGCTACCACCATTCCCAAAAGACAGTGGCGCGCCGGCCTGCGCACCCGCAATCCCGAACGGGCCTTGCATGATGGACTGGACATGCAGATGGACGTCGCCCGCGATGACGGTCGCGAGACGCGCTACCTCGTCACTGCGCAGCAACTGCTCCCCGGCACTGGTTTCCGACGTGTCCATCATCGCTAGATGCTACTACCCGGAAACCGAAATGATGGACTGGCGGCCCGCGCTTTCAATCCGCACCCCGTTTCGACGCTTGTGCGCCGACCAAAAACTAGCCGAACCACGGTGCAGAGGCGATGGCCAAGTGCCACTTTCCAGAAGGGAATGTGCTTCGGCGGAATCTTGGCCGTGCGCAGGCCCGCGCCCTCCTTCCGCTTCGGGCTTGGGTCGAGACCCAGAACTGGCTGCTGCCCACCCCGTCGCCCCTGATTGCACTACGCCTGGCTGTTCAAGGCGGAAGGCGACGATTCCGGACAGTTCTCAGTCGTCGCCCAAGCCGGGCGCGACGGGAGAGTGGAGCGTCGAAGGATCACCGACGCGTGTGACGGTGCCTGTCGTCATGAGCATTGCCATGCCGAGGGCGGTCAGTGTTGCCCAGACGACGCTTCCTCCGATCACCTCGGGCGACCACCCAAGACCGCGGTAGACGGCGTCAGTGCCAAGCACGCCGATCCAGAGAACAAGGGCAAGCGCGGCCGCGAAGACCCTGAATATCGTCGGGCGGGCGGGTGCGGGATCGAGCAGACGGACTAAGACGTCGCCAACCAGTCCGGCGAGTGCCTGTGGCCAGATCAGGTGTGCCTGTTGGAAGGCGCCGATACCGCTCATGAGCGTTGCGACCAAGCCGAACACGATGGTCACGGTGCCGAACGGTGGTCGCCACCGGGGCAAGAGCCAGAGGACACCACCGATCATCACCGCGGTCATCACAAGCATGCCGGTGACGCCAGAGGTGATGTACGAGGCACGCACGTCGCCACCGGCAACAAATTGGGAGAAATAGATCGACTTGACGATGTGATAGGGACGAAGCGGGGTCCAGAGGTACATGAAGAAGAATGCGATGACCGCGACCGTAAGGGTCAGGCTGAGGATCACCGGCAGGAACGAACGGATCGTGTGCCCCGTTCGCGGGGACGGGCCTCTCCAGGCTGCGCGCAATGGAGCAGCCAGGATGGTGATCAGCCCGACGGCAAGCAGGAGATGAGTTGGACTGAAGAGTGCATCAATTCCCTGTTCGATCCCGAAGAAGAGATGCCAGACCATGTCGCCAAGGCCACCGATGCCGAACAGGAAGACCCCGGCGACACCCCACCCGTAGCCAACGGGGACGGCGCCGAGTGAAGGGACGCGCTGCGAAACGCGGGCACGAACCGTGAGGCCCAGGTACCAGAGGGCGCAGGCGAGGAACCCGGAGTAGAGAAGAGCGTGCCACGGTGTGAAGAAGGTCTCGAGGCCCCGGAGTGCATTGTGTGCCCAACCATCAACAAAGAGACCGATGGCAAGCCACGCACCAAGCAGGACGCTGACCAAGTCGTGCCACCAGGCGGTCGACCACGACTGTGCGGAAGTCGGATGAACTCGAAATAGCCCGACCACGCGTGCCAGCAGAGACCCACGAGGATCTGAGCCTGTCAACCACCCCGCCAAGTCGCCCCCTGATTGCAAGACGCTTCGCTTCCCCACCACGTCGCCCCTTGATCGCAAGACGCTTTGCTTCAGACCGCCGGTACTCTCTTCACCAGTCAGGGTTCCCATGGCATGCCTCTTCCAGTCCCCACCACATCGCCCCTGATTGCAATGCGCTTGGGACGGGTACTGGTTTGATGAGCGTGGATGTCCGACCGGTCTACGGGGTCAGGTTGCGGAGGTTCGGGCCGGAGCCGACACCTTGCATGCTCATGGCCACGCTCAGGAAGTACGTGCATGACCCAATGGCATCGCTCGCCTTGCCCATCAATGAGATGGCCTCAGCGTGATCGCCGCCACCGTCAAGCAGCGCCTTGGCTTCGGCGAAGAGGGCAGATGCCTCTCGGAGACTGACCCGCGCGCGCATGACATTGCCGTGCACGTCATCCTCTGGGTAAGGCAGGTCAGCTTCAGCATGTGAGGCAGACGCGACCCCGTGATTCGAAGCAGAACTCACTTTTGCACCTTTCGGTCGATCATGGCACCCAACGATTTCCGAGCCAAGGAATGAAACGGATTCAAGTCGAGGCGCAACCCCCGACGTTCGGAGGAATGATACCGGCGACAACCGACCACTACCCCGCCGAGTGGTTCTCAGCCGCCCCTACTGCCGAAAACGACCGACCATGCGTCGCGAAATTCGGCATCGCTTCCGAAGGCGTCCACTGGGTCAATGACTTCAGCCCATGGAGACAGCTGGTAGGTGTTCCCGGTTTCCGACCACGATAGCCACCACCGGTGCACCCGCCCGTCACGTTGGAGGACGTAGCCACTCACGGCCTCTACACGCCCCGGGAGGAGGATGCCCTCGGACTGCACCAGAAAGAGCGCACGCCCTGGACCCATGCCCTGCGCATCGAGGAGACGATCGATGATCGGGCGGCTCGCATTCGATCCGGGAGCGGTAGCATCAGGCGTCATCGACGGTACGTGCTTTCACGCAGGAGGACGACATACCGCTCACCATTGTCCGGGCAAAAGTGTGTGGTGATGCGACGGAGGTCTTCGGTGACACTGGTGAAACGGTTTCCCGACGCATCGTAGAACCCGCGTCGCCTGACGTTCGCGCTACGATCGATGTACGTGAACATCTGCCCGGCACGGATAGTGTCTCTGGCAC
>SXGT01121247.1_pt1 | contig 12698 bp, 15 predicted proteins | sample 3176221 | NCBI WGS metagenome assembly SXGT01 (sample SAMN11356862, study PRJNA531348) | freshwater metagenome | isolation source: freshwater sample F1-120 | place: China: Fuxian Lake, Yuxi | collected 2017-12-25
CTTCCAGCAGTGCGCTCAGCCCGGTAGCCGTGGTCGCCCCAAACGACGCCAGCAAGTAGTCGGAATACAAATCTGCTATCGGTTGTGATTTCATACGGGCGATTCTACACTTTTTTCGTTCCAGTCGCGTAAGGTGAGGTCGTCATTCACAATCACATGCGTTGCAGGCTGCAAATACTGCTGCAGCCCGGCGCGCTCCTGCTCGGTGAGGGGCCGCGTCGCCGCCGGGGCCACGGCCTGGCGAATTTCCGTGCGCGTCAGCGTAAACGTCTCGCGCAGGGTAATGTGTTTCTCCTGCGGCGTGTTGATTTCCAGATAGCCCACCTTGTTGCCGTAGGAATCCGTGCCATAGCGCACTGGCGCCGGCGCGTCGACATTGAGGCCGCGAATGTCCGATTGCGCATCCTGCTGCGGCACCACAAACCAGATGCGCACCCGCTTGGCCCCGTCAGGCACTTTGACGGTCAGGTTGTTGGTAATCTCAAAGCTCGCCCGCTTCAGCGGGCCTGCCGGCGTGGCCGCGAGTTGCAGCGTCGCCATCCCGACAACGGCCATCAACAGCCCCAGGCGCTGTCGCCTAGCAGTCCACATCCGTGCATGCATCCGTTCGTTCTCCTCTATCATGAAACACATCACCCCGGCCAGGGACGCTACCCTGGCTGCGGCCCCATGGCCTTGAGGTAGTACTCAATCTGCGGCTGAGTCATGGGACCAAGATGGATGGCCGCCACCGTGCCCGAGGGGTGTACAAACACGGTAGTGGGTAAGAACACGACACGGTACGGCCTGGCGATCACGGCCTCAGGATCGAGCAGCGCCAAGAAGGTCAGCCCGAGCGTTGTCCAGTAGGTCTGCACCGCCTCGACGGTGTCGGCGCTATCCTGACTCACGGCAAGGATCACCAGCTCGCTGGTGTTGTGCGCCTGGTACACGGCCTGGAGTGCCGCCATCTCCCGCCGACACGGTGCACACCAGGTGGCCCAGAAATTGATGATCACCGGCTGCCCATGATAGTCCTGCAGCGCCACCGTGTTCCCGGCAGGTGTCTGCGCCGTAAACGCCGGGGCCGGTTGCCCCGCGGTGAGCCCGTAAGCCGTCTGCCCGGTCGCCGTGGGAACCATCGGTGCTTTGCCGAGAGGCACACCGAGCACGAGGCAGGCCCACACCACACCCAGCACAAGCCACACACGCACAACACTCTCCCTCTTTGCTCTGCGCTGCTCCTAGGCGCTCCCTGGGAATGCCGGGTTCCAGCCAGACTCCGGCAGCCACACTGGAGTGTGGCGCTCCCAGGGCAAACCCTGGAGCACTGGGAGTGTATTGATGCAACAGGCATCTCGCAGAGGACCGCTGCCTGACAGTAGAGGGGTTGCGATAATTTTTCAAATAGGAAAAACGAATAGTTTGAGCGTCTCGCATGGCAACGCGGACGCGCACCACGGCTCAGGCGCGTGGGCTACGCGTCCTCGGCGTGTGCAGGCGTAGACTGTCGATCGAGACACACGGGACGTGACCTCCCGGGAGGTCACGCCACCGGGGGAGACGCCACACGTAGGGGTGAGACGTGGAGACGAGCGACCGCGCGCGTCTCGCCAGCTCCGCGCGCACGCAGGTCTCGAACGCTTTGTGGCGATGCTCCGGCCAATCGACAGACGTGCTGCTCATCATGGCGGTGTGGCGTGTGGGTGCTAGCATAGGTGTGTCCGTGGCATGACGAGAGGTGCCCCATGCCAGGCTGGAGGCAGCCGCAGCCGCCTAGCGGGGCTCGTCAGGCTCTGTCATCGGGGCAGCGCTGCGTCCATAGCATGCCGCACACCAGGAGTCCCTGTGACCGCACGGTGGCACGGTACGGTCTTGCGATGCCTGGCAGCGTGGGCTAGGATAGGAGTGCAGGGAAAAGAGTGGGCGCCCCATATCTCTCCACCCGGTGCACTGGCGTGCCGTGACGTGTAGAGACCCGTGAGCTTTGTTGTATGATGCGTGATGACAGAGAGGCCAAGAGCGTATGGCAACACAAACATGGACGCAGGAGTTGATACAGAGCCACGCGCAGGTAGCCGTGGCCGTAGAGCTGTATACCTTGCCGTTTTACCTCACGGCGCTGACCTCGATCCAGGACACGTCGCATGCCATCTACGCCAACATCCTCAGCGTGTGTATGGAAGAGATGCTGCACTTGGAGATGGCGGCCAATCTGTGCCTCGCGGTGGGCACCAGCCCCCACTTCACCGCGCCAGTGTATGGCCAGCCTATCCCCTACCTCGATCCCGATGACCCGGAGACTGGCCACTACGCTCTCATCAACGCCGTGCTGGGGTCGCTCAATCAGACCACCCTGGACACCATGTTGGATATCGAGACCCCGGAAGAATTCGAGGCGGCCACCCATAGCACTCCAGACTACCCGTATGGGTCGATTGGCGCAATGTACGACGCCCTGCTGCAAGGTATCCAGACCGTAGGGTGGAGTCAGATTTACGTGGGCAGCACCACCAACCAGCAAGCGATTTTTGGCACGCAGAACTTTGCGGAAACCATCGGCACCTTTGCCCAGGCGCAAACCGCCATCAACACCATCAACGCGCAGGGCGAAGGGCTGGCCATGCAACCGGTGCCCACGCCGCCATTCACCGAAGCTGAGTTTCCTATTCCAGCCGCCAATCAGCTCACCGTGGAGCCGTTCGATCCGTCGCCGCTGTATACCTATGCGCATTACGGACGCTTCGTGAATATCCAGAACACGGTGACCAGCAGTGGTTTCCCCACCGTCTACACGGGTGTCGCGCCCACCGGCCCGCTGACCGCGGCGCAGCACAGCGCGCTGGCTACCTTGCAGACGGACTTCGCTAGCCTCTTGGCTGTTCTCAACGGCATGTGGGCTGGCGCGGCGCCGGGCAATTTTTTCCCCGTGATGATGGGCTTACTTAGTGACGCGGTGGCCTGCTGGCAGGCTGGGGTGATTCCCATGTGGTCCGCGGCCCAAGCGCGCGTGACGCCAAGGCCGTTGCGCGTGCGGGCAACACGGTAAGACCAAACGACAGCAGACATAGCGCAGGGAGATGTCCCATGGACCAGTGTCAATCCATCTTGTATCCGATTCCACTCGTGACGCAACAACTCCCTTCGCATGTGTACTGTCGGGCCTTGTTGTCTGCACCGGAATGCGCCCAACTGATCGCACTCGCCACCCAAAAGGGTTTTCGGCACTTCACCCAGTCACGCTATGGCGAAGCCGGCGTGGTGCAGGTGGAAACCTGTGAAGTGACGCCAGACGAGGCAGAATTTGTCTACGCCAAGGTCGCAACGACTGCGGCCCAGCTCAATCAGGCGCACTGGCAATTAGCCCTGACGGGGATTGCCGAGACTTTTCGCGTCTTGCGCTACGCCGACGGCTACTGGACGCGTCCGCACGTGGACTGCGATTACCGCCTGCCGGATGCCAGCAAGCTGTCGTGCATCATCCAACTGGTGCCCAAAGCGGACTTTGCCGGCGGCGTGTTGACCGTAGCAGAAACAGACAACATTGCCATGGACCAGGGAGATGCCGTGTTCTTTCCTGCCTACGCCCTCCATACCGTATCTGCCGTCACGCAGGGCATCCGCATGGTCCTGGCCGGCTGGGTGCATGGGCCGGTGTTACGCTAAATGGACACGCGGGCACCACACCTGCTGTTTCTTATGCGCACGGCCTATACACTCGGTGGCGCGGCCACCTGGCTGGATTATCTGGAGCCCGCGTTGCGCACCCGTGGCTGGCGGGTCACGGTCGGACTTGTCGAGGGGCCCACCTTTCATCGGCCCGAGCGCTATCTGGCCCAGCACCCGCACCAGGACTGGGTACGCATTCCCTGTCTGACTCCTACCGAGGAGGGACGGCGCCAAGCCTTGCGCCAGGTGATGGCCGCGCTCACACCGGATGTGGTGGTGAGCATGAATGTGGCCGACGCCGTGGCCGTGATTGCCGCAGAGCGCGCCATGGGCCACAAGACGCCGCGCATCGTGATTTCGGCGCAGATGATTGACGAGGGCCTACTACACGACATTGCCGCGTTTGCGCCTGTGCTGGATGCGGTGGTGTGTACGAACGCTTTAACGCGGCAACTCGCCATCCAGCTCAGCGGCATGCCTCCCGAGCGCGTCTGGTATGGCCCCTATGGTGTGCCAATGCCAGCCGACGTACCACCGGCCACGCCGAGTGCGCGCCTGTCGATCTGTTACGTGGGACGGCTGGACGAGCCGGATAAGCGCGTGTACGACATCCCCCGTATTCTGGCCATGCTGGACACCTACGCAGTGCCGTTTCAATGTACCATCATTGGTACAGGTCCCGACGAAGCCGCATTGCGGCAGCGTATGGCGCCCTGGATCGCCAATGGCACAGCGCGCTTCCTCGGGCGTCTGGCTCCGGCGGACATCTGGCCGCAGGTCGACCCAGGGCACGGCGTGCTGCTGCTGACCTCGTGGACTGACACCGGCCCGTTTGTGGTGTTTGAAGCCATGGCCTGGCAGCTCGCCGTGGTGTCGTCCAGGTATTATGGCTCAGGTCTGGAGCGGGCCTTGCGGCACGAGGACACGGCCATGCTGTATCCCATTGGCGATGCCACGGCGGCAGCACACTGTTTACGTCAGCTCTGGACGAATGGTGCCCTGCATCAACGCCTGATCACGCAGGGGGCGCGGCTGGTACGCGAGCGCTATGCGCTGGCGCACTCCATCGCCGCCTGGGATGGCATCTTGCGGGGGATTTTAGAGGCGCCGCCGCGTCAGGTGGTCCAGGCGCGGGTTCCTCTATCCACAGATCTGGCCTGCTGTGCGTCACAGAGCACAGATCCTAACGTGGGTGTGCACAGCGGAGAGGGGTCTGGTGAAAACGACGAATGGCCCCTGACCCTGGCGCGTGTGGCGCCTGATAACCCACAGTTCTGGGCCTACGTCGCAGAGCTAGATACGCCTAGCGTGGCGCAGCAGGCGTAGGCACGTTGCCATACACATACCACCCCGTTTGCCCTTGCCAGGGATCAGGCACACGTTCTCTCAGACAGTGCAACAGGCCGCCCAAATCCAACAGGGTTGGCGGGTACGGCTGGAGATTGATGCCCCGATTGTAGAGCAGTAACACGGGCCGTGGCACACGCAGCAGCGCCTGGCGGATATGCACCGTCACCTGCGCCATAATCGTCTCGTCGAAGGGATGAAAAAAATACAAAATGAGGGGATCGTCGGGGAACGCAAAGGTGGTGGCATCCTGACAGCACAAGTCGATCGGCGGCGCCTCGGGTCTGTGGGTCTGAAACCTTGCGACATTCTGCAGCGCCGCCTGGTGCAACAGCGCCGACATCTCCACGCCGATGACCCGCTGCAACGGATAGGTTGCCGCCAGCAATACGGCTCGACCTTTGCCACTGCCAATGTCGATAAAGGTGTACGCTGCCAGGTCCGCACGGGACAGGCCCAGATCGGCCATCATCTGATGAAACTCAGCGGTTGCGATGGGCGTATAGGTCCAGGCATGCCGGGCCGCGTCGCCGGTGATCGCGGCCTCGGCAGGGGTCAGGCTCTCGGCGGTATCTGTGCCGTAGGTGTGGTCAAAGTCATCATGCGGCGGCGTCTGACGGCGTAGATGGGCAATACAGCGGGAGCGTATCAGACGATAGAGGCCGAGCTTTTGGTACGAGAACCATGTGAGACGCAACCAGTGCAGCAGTCGTGACATGACGTGCTACCTCATGAGGAGTAAGCCTTGGAGCCCAACGTCGAGCCCCTCGACATTCATCCCTTTTACGGACGACGCGTTGCAGAAGCACGCGGGGTCTGGCATCTCGCCACGCGCGTGCTACCGCTGCATACGCTGTTACCCGTGCTGGCGGAATTACGCCTGGCCTGGGTGCGCTGGACCTCGCGACACACCCCGGTCCGCTATGCGCAGCTGACCGATCAACTGATCAATCTCGGCAGTGGCGGGCGTGGCAAGCCGGGCTGGATCAACGTCGATGTGTGCCCCGCTCCCGGCGTGACATGCACCTTTGATTGTCGCAAGCGCCTGCCCTTTGCGGACAATACCGCCCGCGGCATCTATACGGAGCACTTTTTTGAGCACATCGACTATACCGAGGAGGCGCCGCACTTCCTCTCGGAGTGTCGCCGGGTGCTGAAACCGGGCGGCGTGCTGCGCATTGTGGTGCCTGACGCCGAAAAGTATATCCGGGCTTATTGTGAGGCCGGATGGGACACCATGAGCCGAGTGCGCGGGCTCGACGCCACGCATTTTGATCCCTACGCCGAGTGCCGCTATCACACGAAAATGGAATTGCTCAACGAAGTGTTTCGTCAGGCCTTTGAGCACAAATTTGCCTACGATTTCGAGACGCTGGCCTTTCTGCTCGGGAAATATGGCTTTTCCCGCGTGGTACATCAGGAGTATGGGCGCTCGCTCCTCACGGATCTCTGTATCGACCAGGAGCGCCGCGCCAGTGAGAGCCTGTACATCGATGCTGTCAAGTAAGCCGCTTAATACACCCCTTCTGCCCCACCCAGACTCTCCCCAGACGCCAGGAAGCTGGCATAGCGAAACCCCTCGCCGGTGGCGCGGAAGCCGCATGCGAGCATCGGGTCGTCCGCCGACAGCCCTGTCAGCACCAGGCGCATCGCCAGAGCGGGATTGACCGTATCGCTGTACTGTGCCGCTCCCGAGAATGCTGCTGGCGTCTGGTCCCCTTCCCACAGCTCGTCAGCCTGGAACGACAGCGTCCAGGGTCCGCCATCAAAACCACTCACCCGTGCTGCAGTCAGCTCCAGCAGTACCGGCTCACCAGGCTGTGTCGTGACCGTGCCAGTCAGACGAAAGGCCGAGACGCCCCAGAACGATTCCACCACGCCGACACCATCAAGCGTGCTGCCTGTCGTTGTACCAGCCTGCAACGGGGTCGTAGCGCGGAACAGGCTCGCTTGCAACACCACGTGATACCGATCACTGTCATCTCGTGGCCCGCTGAGCACTGCGTCAATGGCCGCGCCCCCGAAGGTGGGTACGGGCAGTGGGAGCGTATGCTCCACCGGCGGACTGATCGTCACCACCTGTGCCGCCGGCACATGCGGGAGATCGTCAGTGGCGTGCAGCACTGCCAGCGACAGGACACGCCCGTCTTCGCGCAGCACCAGGCCGCACTGCTCCATCTGCGCCAGGAAAATATCACGCACCGTGTCAGCCTGTTCAGCCCCCAGCGCGGCGCTAAACAGCTCGCGTAACGTGTGCTCGGCCACGACACGATCCATCTGCAACAAGGCGTCACGGTACAGCCCGCGCAGCTCAACCCACGGCTGCATGGCTCCGAGGCGGCTGTCCCAGATCAACAGACGCTCGGCGTCGTAAAACCCCACCAGGGCACCGCGCTGCCGGGACTGGATCCACAGGCGGGCTACGCGCTCGATGGCCGAGCCAATGTACGTGGTCGCCTCACGGTGTTCGATGTAGTCGAACTCGAATGTGTAACAGAGGTCGTACTGCCGCTCAGCCTCGAAGGGATAGAGCAGCCCTAAAATCTCCGGCGGGCGGAGGTTGGTCACGCCTAAGTCCTGCGACGCCGTGAAGTAGGGACTGAAGCGGTCCAGCTCAATGGCCAGGGCTTTTTTGGGCGCTTGCAGATGCGTGACGAAGGGCACGACGGCAGCGACTTGCTCATAATCCGCCGCCTCTTCCCCCGGAAAACCATACAAAAAATTCCAGATCGGGAAGATGCCAAATTCGGCGCACCATTTTAACAGCTGGAGATTCTGCAGCATGGTGCAGCCTTTGCGCATGAGCTTGAGCACCCGGCTACTCAGACTCTCAATGCCCGGCTGCACAATGTGCACGTGCGACGCGGCCAGGGCTTTGACCTGAGCCCGACTCAGATTGGCCTTAATCTCGAAAAACGTCGGAATACCTGGCGCGGCCTCGGGCAGTTGTGGAATCATCGACTGGAAGTAACGCAAATCGAGGATCTGATCCGCCGGCTGCATGAGCAGCACGTGATGCGGCACGATATAGCGCTGGTACAGATAGCGGATCTCGTCGATGGCCCGCTCGGGTGACTTGCTGCGAAAGGCCATGGTCAGGCCGTTCAAGCCACAAAAGGTGCAGTGGCTTTTAGCGCCCCACCAGCAGCCCCGCGCCGTCTCGTAATTCACATGCGGTTGCAACGCGGGGAAGGTGTCGTGGAACTGGGCAAAGAAATCATCAAAGTTCGGATAAGGTAAGGAATCCATATCCTCAATCGCTTCACCCCACGCCTCCGGGCGCCGCACCGTGCCGTTAGGGGCCTGACGCGACACTAACCCCGGCAGGGTGATGTCGGACTCCCCGGCCAGGAGCGCGGCGGCAAAGGCGGGGAAACTGCGATCCGATTCACTAGAAAACACGTGGTCAATGAAGGGAAAGCAGGTCATCAGGCCCGCGCCCATCTCGCCCTCGGCATTCGGACCGCCAAACAGGATCTTGATGTGCGGATGCGCTGCCTTGATGCGCCGAGCCAGGGCGAGAGAGGCGATGTTCTGCTGAAACATGGTGGTAAAGCCGACCATGGCATACTGCGCCCACGGGATGGCATGCAGGCAATGCTCAATGAAGGCACAGGCTTGCTCCTGGGCCGCGGCTACGCGCTCTTGTAGGGCCTCAAAGGTGGGGGCCAGCCCACGTGGCGAGCGATGAGCAAAGGCCAGACGCCAAAAACACTCCGTGCGCTCTGCCGAGGGCGGGCCATACAGGGCGCGATAAAAAATCCAATCGCCCAAAAAGCCCCCACCGCCCCCATGCGCTAGGCGTTGGTACAAGGTGTAACCGAGTTGGTCCGCAAACGGTAAGCCGAGATAGCGCACATCCGCCGCCATGCCACGTGCCGCCAAGCCTGCCTTGAGCAAAGACAGCCCTAACGACGGCATATACGGCAATCCGAAGGGCATCGACAGGAGCAGAATCGGCGCCGGCTCGGTCGGGAACGCCACAGGCGCCACCGCCCGTGTGATGCGCTCACCAGGGTGCAAGGGCAATGCAATACTCATTTGGGGCCTCGTGCATAGGGTGTCCGATCGGCAACCGCCGCCTGGGCAAACGCCTGCTGTCGCTCGTAGCATTTGTTACAGCCGCCGCAATGCTGCCCACCCTGCGGGGCGTTACAGGTCAGGGTCAGCTCCAGGGGCAGATGCTGAAAGCGTGCGATCAACGACGCCTTGCTGGCATGGCGGAAGGGGGCGGCGATGGTCATGGGGTGACTCAGGGCCGTACTCAGCAGGCGGGCCAGATCGTTAAAAAACTCGTCCGTAGCATCGGGAAAGGGATTACCTTCGAGAGAACCAACGGTCATGTGCTGCACCCCGGTGCGATAGCACCAGATGGCCGCGGCGGTAAACAGCAGGACATTGCGCGCCGGTAAAAACACCTCTGCGTCCGGCCTATCAGCCGCCGGCACGCCCACCCCCGTGACGCTCCAATGATTGCCGTATAATCCCCCCACCGGCAAGGGCAAGATGACCGGCGCTTGCACCTGCGGATGCGCCAGGCGTGCCACAAAATGCTCCAGGGCGCGCTGCTCTTCGACCTCCCACGCCAGGCCCTTGGCGACGTAGAGTGGCACGACGTCATGTTGGCTGGCCATGTCATACAGTAAGACCGCGCTGTCGAGTCCACCACTGGCTAAGACGGCTATGGTCGTCACGCCTCAGTCCTCGCTATACATGGCGCAGCCGGTGGGCGTTTCCCACAGGCTGACGCGCGAGATGTGCAGGCCCATGGCACGCAGTTGCCGGAAGATCAGCTTGGAGATGTTCTCGGCAGTCGGGTTGCCCTCCATCAGGTAGAGCGGCTGATCCCACTCTTGCAAGACCTTGACGATGGGGTCGTCACGGTGCAACAGCATCTTGTGGTCGAGATGCTCATCCACCCAGCCCTTGGCAATCTCCCGGATCTCACCAAAATCAATCACCATGCCGAGAGCATCCAGGGTGCCGGTGTCGATCTCGATTTCGAGCTGGCCATTATGGCCATGCAGGTAGCGACATTTTCCATCATAGTCGAGGAGACGATGGCCATAACAGAAGTCAATCACTTTCTTGACAGCATAGTTCCCCACGCTCAGTCTCCCAGAGATGGCAACGTACTGGTTTCCTGGAGGCAGCCCCGCGCCACACGGGCGGGGTCAGGATGATGTGCCAGACGCGCACGATGGTCACAATGCGCATAGCAGCCAGACCAGGGGGGTTCTAACACACTTTGGCAGGGATGTCCACCACTCGCGTCGCGTGGTCAGCAATGCTCATTGTGGCCCTCGCGATGGCTGTTGCGTCAGCGGAGACCTCGCGGGCATGGCCTACTCCTCCAGGACAGCGGGCGTCTCCAGCCTCCCTGTAGGAGCGGGCCATGCCCGCGAAGGGGTGCGCATCGCGTGGACTTGTTCACAATGAGCATTGCTGCCGCGTGGAGGCGTGCCAGTCGTATGCGTGCTCCCGCCGTTCACCGGGCGGCAGGTGGCGTGACGGCCTGCGGCACTGCCTGGGCACAGGCCTGCAGCTCCTGGGCATGAAGCGTAGAAATAGCCCAGTACGTCATGCCAGCGCTGTGCCAGTGCCCGAGGTGGTCGCCCTGATGTGTTGTCCGAGGGGAGACCGGCCAGGCAATGGGGGCTGGTGCTGGCCAGAGCCAGAGAAATATGGGTGAATTTATAGTTCTTGAAGAAATGTATAATATTTGGCATGGTGTCCGGCTATAGTTGAGCAACCCTTCGCTCTGAAGGTGATAGGGCTTTGGAGCGGGGAACTGCGCAGCAGAGGAACGCGCTGCGCTTGATCATCACGGTCGTGGGGAGGTAGAAGGTGAGACCATGCACAACACATACATCGTGACAGGCACACTGACAGATACCAGGACCGTGACGTTAGATGAGGCATTATCCTTGATGCCAACCAGAGTACGCCTCATGGTTGAAGCACTGACGCCAACTTCCAAGCGTTCATACCAGGAGGTCATCACAACCATGCGTGCACAGCAACGGGCGCGCGGTCATCAACCCCCAACACGTGCAGAGGTGGAGGCCTCTGTGCAAGCCGAGCGGGATAGTTGGGGGGCATGATGGTGCGTGTATATCTTGATGCTGCGCCTGTTATCCACGCGGTGGAAGACGTCTCTCCCTATGCCCCTGTCGTAGACACACTACTCTCCGCGTCCGGCGTTGTGCAGATTGCGAGTGATCTGACACGCCTGGAATGTCGTATCAAACCTCTGCGAAACGGCGATGCCGCATTACTCAAGGATTACGACAACTACTTCCATGCGGCTGTTGCAGAAATCGTCATTTTGTCACGTGAAGTCATCGACCGTGCAGCTGAAATTCGTGCCACATATGGCTTCCGAACCCCTGATGCGATCCATCTCGCTGCTGCGGTCGTCTCAGGCTGTGAGGTATTTCTGACCAACGACCATCGGCTCGACCGCTTCGCGGACATCACTATCAAGATCATTCAGCCATCATAAGCCAAAAGAGTATGACAACGCTCTCGTTCTGCTAAGCAATGACCGCTAAGGCAAGCAATGCCTGTCATTTCCCCCCTCCCTACGCAATTACTTCGGTCTGGTAAGAATGTCTTTGAGTTCTTTTTCCAAGTCCCCCTGTCGCGGGGATGCACGACGCACCTGTGCCGCTTGCGAGCAGGCATCGCGTTTCCAGATCGTCATCTCTTTCTCCAGATCGACTTCCTTCCACTTCGGATGACCGTTTTGTTTCAAGGCAGGCAAGTGATCACGCACCACCTGGCCAAGTTGGGCAAGTTGCTCACAGCGTGCACGATGATACGTTGAGCCACGGTCCGAAAAATCGAAGCTGATCAGCACGGCCTGAACGGCGACGGTTTTGATTGGGGTCGTGAACCAGGCATAGTCAGACGGTGCGATGGCAGCAGGGCCGTATTCCTTGAGGATGCGTGGATCTTCCAAGGGTACAAAATGGACATTCTTGAGGAGCGCTGCGTGTTGGGGATTCTGTTGTAAGTCGTTCATGTTGGCAAAGAGTTGCACGGGTTTGCCGGCGACATAAAACATCGCATCGGCCTTGCCCGAGAGCACCTCACTGACCCCTTCTGGCGGGGGCAGTTCGAGACGTTCAGCGGGTTTGACATTCAGCAAGCGTAGGAGATTCGTGGCGGTAAGCCAGTTACCACTCTTGGGCGTACCCACAACGACGCGCTTCCCTGCCAGATCCTCAAAACGTTGGATATCTCGCCGGGCAAACAGGTGCACCTCTTCATTATAAAAAGGAAAGATCAGACGGAGTTGGGCGGCAATGCGACGCATGACGGCTTCGTCCGAGCGGGCGAGAAAACCCAGCACGTCCGATTGCACAATGCCCATGGCCGCATTTTCTTTCCTTACTAAACGTCGGATGTTGTCAAGAGAACCTTCAGACTCCTTCACGACAATTTCCAGACCTGCTCTCTTCCCCACCTCAGCAATCTCCCGGCCAAAGCGGATATAGGTTCCTGTCGGAGAGCCGGTTACCATACCCATCGGAGAGCCGGTTACCATATCCAGGCCCTTAGAGCATTTTCATAATTTACGCACTGCATATCCGGCTTTATAGAAGAAGTTGTTGCAATGGGATGGGGTGACCGCATCATAGATCTTACCAATGGCGCTCCAGAGGGCTTCGACGGTGCGTTCGGCGAGAGTGCGCAGC
>SXGT01209772.1_pt1 | contig 12698 bp, 11 predicted proteins | sample 3176221 | NCBI WGS metagenome assembly SXGT01 (sample SAMN11356862, study PRJNA531348) | freshwater metagenome | isolation source: freshwater sample F1-120 | place: China: Fuxian Lake, Yuxi | collected 2017-12-25
CATCACCACCACCACCACCAACACCACGAGGCACAACCCTCGACGCGCGCGTTACCCGGTCGTTCACCTGAGGTTTCGACGGCTCCTGCACGGTAGGCGAACACCCCCGTCGACCCGAAGGAGCTCTCATGCGCGCGCCCGCGCTTGCGAGCGCCGGCCTTGCCGGCGCGCTCGCCGCAGCCCTGCTCGTCCCCCTCGCCCCGCTCGCCGCGCACGCGGATGAGGTGACGGGTATCCGCATCAATGAGATCGTCACGAACGGCGGCGTGCCCGGCGACTGGATCGAGGTCACCAACACGAGTGACGAGGCGATCGACATCTCTGGCTGGATCGTCAAAGACGACAACGACAGCCGCACGCTCGCCGTTGCCGCCGACACGACCGTCGCGCCCGGAGCCTTCGTCGTGATCGAGGTCGATGTCGAAGGCGGCTTCGGTCTCGGCAACGGCGACTCGGCGCGCATCTTCCTGCCCGATGGCACGACCCTCGTCGACGGTCACGACTTCCCCTCGCATGGCAATCCCTCGTGGGTGCGCTGCCCCGACGGCACCGGCGACTTCGTGCCCTCGGCGTCGGTGACGAAGGCTGCCGCGAACGACTGCGGTGACCCCGCCGAGATGATCGTCGTGAACGAGGTCGTCTCGACTGGCGGTGTGCCCGTCGACTGGATCGAGATCATGAACATCGGCGCGGTGCCGGTCGACGTCTCCGGCTGGATCGTCAAGGATGACAACGACTCGCGCACTCTTGCGTTTCCTGCTGACACGATCGTCGCACCCGGTGGCTTCGCGACGATCGATGTCGATGTCGTCGGCGGATTCGGTCTCGGCAATGGCGACGCTGCGCGCGTCTTCCTCGCTGACGGCACGACCCTCGTTGACGCGATCGTCTACCCCGAGCACGCTGCGACGAGCTGGGCGCGCTGCCCCGATGGCGTCGGCGAGCCTGAGGTCTCGGAGACCGTCACGAAGGGCGCGGCGAACGACTGCCTCCCTCCCGCGGGAGCCGGCATTCGACTCAACGAGATCGAGTCGAACGGCGGCACGCCCGGTGACTGGGTCGAGTTGACCAACATCAGCGACGAGACGGTCGATGCCTCCAACTGGCTGATCAAAGACAACGACGACACGCGCACGACGCGACTGCCCGGCGGCACCACTGTTGACCCGGGCGCCTTCATCATCATCGAGGAAACGACACTCGGGTTCGGCCTGGGCGCCGCTGATTCAGTGCGCCTGTATGCCGAAGACGGTGTGACGCTCATCGACCAGCACAGCTGGACCGAGCACTCGCTCACGACGCTGAGCCGTTGCCCCGATGGCACGGGTGACTGGCAGGTTTCGACGAGTTCGACCAAGGCCGCAGCGAACGACTGCGGCCTGCCCGTGCGCATCAACGAGATCGTCAGCGAGGGCACCGACTTCATCGAGCTCATCAACGTGGGCGCGAGCCCGGTCGACATCTCGGGCTTCGTTCTGCGCGACAACAACGACACGAGCTCGGCGGTCATCCCCGCCGACACGGTGCTCGCATCGGGCGAGTACTTCGTCGCGGAAGAGCCGCTGCTGACCTTCGGTCTCGGCAACGGCGACGCCGCCCGACTGTTCGAAGCGGATGGCACGACGCTCGTCGATGGCTACACCTACCCCGAGCACGCCGGCACGAGCTGGTCGCGCTGCCCCGACGGCACCGGCGACTTCGCCCGCAGTCAGGCCGTGACGAAGGGTGCAGAGAACCTCTGCGAGGGCGATGTCGTGGTTGAGGCATGGCCTGGCAGTCCCGACGTCACGACTCTCGATGGGCTCGGCACCTTTGGCGGAGACATGAGCGGTCTCGCCTGGGATGCCGGAGCACTCTGGGCGGTCAATAACGGCACCGGTGGCCTGTTCCGCTTCGTGCAGAACAGCGGCGAATGGATGCGCGACGCGGCCTGGACCGACGGTCGCACCCTGCGCTACCCCGACGGCACCGGCACGGTCGATGCTGAGGGTCTCGGAGTTACCGCTGCGGGAGCATCCGCTGGCATCTATGTCGCGAGCGAGCGCAACAACGACGCGAGCTCGGTGAGCCGCCCCTCGGTGTTGCGCTACGTGCCCGGCGGCTCGGGCGACCTCGCGGCAACTCACGAGTGGAACCTCGCTGGGCTGCTGCCGGCGGTCGGTGCAAATGCCGGACTGGAGGGCATCGCGTGGGTGCCCGACGCGCACCTCGTGGCGCAAGGCTTCGTCGATGCCTCGACAGGCGAGCTCTACGACCCGAGCGGCTACGCGGCTCACGCCGGCGGAGTGTTCTTCGTGGCACTCGAAGGCACGGGCGGCGTCTACGGCGTCGTGCTCGAGCACACCACGGGTGCTGCGACGCTCGTCGCCACGGTCGACGCGCCGTTGCCGCTCGTCGCCGACCTCGTCTACGACCCGAGCACGCTCACGCTGTGGGCGGCCTGCGACCAAGCGTGCGAGGGCCGCGTGGCCCTGCTCACCGTGCAGCAGTCGGGAGAGACGGATGGCGCGTGGGCAGTGAGTCGAGTGGTCTCGCGGCCCGCAGGCATGGCGAACATCGCCAACGAGGGGGTCGCGTTCGCTGGCGCCGAGACGTGCGCGGCCGGCTCGAAGGCCGTGTTCTGGGCTGACGACAGCGAGACCGGCGGCGTCTCGATTCGCACCGGTGCCGTTGACTGCGTCGCGCTGCCGGTCGCGGTCGACGACGCCGAGCTCACCGACGACGCTCGAGGCTCGGTGGCCGGACCCGGCTCGGCAGACCCCGGCACGATCATCGAGGTCTCGCTCGGCGTGAGCGGTGCGGGGCTCGAGGTCAACGGCTGGCTGCACTCGACACCGCAATGGCTCGGCACCGCCACCGCCGACGAGACAGGTGCCGTGCGACTGCTGCTGCCCGCCGACATCGACGGCGAACACCGCATCGTCATCACCGATGCCAACGGCGTGCTGCTCGGCTGGGATGACCTTGTGCTGGGGGACGTCGCCATCGACGACAACGACGACGGTGAGCTCGCGTTCACCGGTGTGCAGACGGCAGGCATCATCGGCCTCAGCGCGATGCTGCTCGCGGGTGGGCTCGTGCTCGTCGCGCTGCGGCGCCGCGCGACGATCTGACGATCCGGCGCTCGACCTCGGGCTCTCTCGTTAGAGCTCGTGGTCGAGCGACGCCGTCCAGGTCGAGACGGCAGAGGCAAACTCGAAAACGTTCGTGACGCTCTGCACGACGACGGTCGATGCCGGGGTCACGAGCAGGTCGTAGAGCACGCCCTTCTCTGACTCGAGGTGCACGAAGTCTCCCCCCGAGCGCGCGGCGGCAACGATCGTGGTCTTCAGAGCTTCGACATCGAGCGAGTCCGCAAGGTGAATGCGGATCGCGTCGATGATGAGCGTGACGTTCTTCATCGTTGTCCTCCGTTCAGCGGCAACCGTAACTCTCGAATCTCGTCGCGTCACTGGGTTGCGCTTGACGTTCGACCGCGCTACGGAGCGCACATCTGCCCGTGCCGCCGTATCACCATCTGGGCAAGGCTTCAAGGGGGCGACGAGATCGCGAGGCCTGTGGTTGGGTGTTCCGGGCCTCACACCCCGAGGCCCACTCACCACAATCGACTCGGAGGTCGACACATGGGCATTATCGGATGGATCATCCTTGGACTTGTTGCCGGAGCTATCGCAAAGGCGATCCTGCCCGGACGTCAGGGCGGCGGCTGGCTGCTCACGCTCGTGCTCGGCGTCGTGGGCGCTCTGCTCGGCGGCTTCATTGGCTCGGCGTTGTTCAACGTCAGCATCGATGGCTTCTTCGACCTCAGCACCTGGCTGCTCGCGATTGGTGGCTCGATTCTCGTGCTGCTGATCTACGGCCTCGTGACGCGCGGTTCGCGCACCTCGGCGTAACTCACGCTTGCACCGCGAAGCGGGGTCGAGACCATCACTGGTCTCGGCCCCGCTTCGCGGTGTGCTGAGTGACGAGCCCTACTCGACGATGGTGGGCGGCTCGGGCGGATCGCTCGAGTCGACGAGGCTGATGCCCACGCCCCCGTGAATGAGCAACTCGGCGACCTGCAGCTGCCCGCGGCCGTGGTTCACGCGTAGCCAGCCCGGCTCTCCGGTGTCGAGAATCGACTTGATCTCTGAGCGCACATCGTCAGCCCCGCGAGCGACGACGTACTCGTGTCCGTCGTAGTAGATCGTCGTGCGCATTACTCGTCTTCCTCCGTCGAGGTCGTGGGCTCGGGAATGAGGTGGAGCCCGGCGGGCATGTTCGCGAGCAGCATGAGCTCGTCGATCCACGCGCGATTAATTGCCGGCGGGCGGCTGCCGAAGAACTTGAACGAGATCGGAATCGTCGGGTGCAGCCAGATGACGGTGCGGCCGTTACCGATCGACGCGTCGTCCTTCCACGAGAAATAGAAGGCCTCGTGGCGGCGCAACTTTGCGCCGATGACGATCTGCAGGTGCGCGAGCAACCGGTCGTCGAAGTCCGCAGAGAGCGTGGAGTCGTACGTCAGCGTTCCCATGAAAGTGCCTCTCTGTCCCCGGGAGGTTGACCGCTATCCTACGGCGCGAAACCGGGTCAGATTGGCGAGCTTCACGATGAGATCGACAGTGCGCCAGCCAACCCGCCCGCCCGACATCTGGGCGAGACCGCGAATGGGCAATTCGAGCATCGAACGCTCGTACATGATGCGGGTCACTTCGTCATTGCGCGCGTCGCTGCCGACCTGACGCGAGACCACCGACCAGAAGGCCCGACCGACCAACGAGGCGCGCAAGTCGCCGAGCGTCGACTCGTGCGTGAACGGAACGTCGGGCTGCGGCTGCGGGATGCTGCGCTCGAGACTCGCGGAGAACTCGTCGTCGCTCACCGCCACCGTGGCAACGCCCGCTGGCACGACGACGGTGGGTGCACGGTCGTCGCCCGCGAGGTCGAGCGGCAGCACGAACCGCACCCGCTCAGCGTCGCGCGCCAGTTCGAGCTCGACGCGGCCGCGGGGGAGCATCCACCTGCCGACATCGATGCTCCAATAGCGGAGGTCGTCAGCCTGCACCGTCACGTCAATGCGTCGGTGCTCGCCGGGAGCGAGGGTCGCGCGAGCGTAGCCGACGAGCTCTCGGCGAGGCCTCGGCACCGTGCCGCTGAGGTCGTGCGCGTAGACCTGCACGAGCTCGCTGCGCTCCATCGAGCCCGTGTTCGCGATCTCGACCGACACCGTCACGTTCTCGCCCGGGGCGAGCGGCGCCTCACTCGAGATCGCGGGGGCCGACCACTCGCTCGCGCCGTAGCCGAGCCCGAAGCCGAAGGGGTACTGCACCGGCACCTCGGCCGTGCTCGACCAGCGATAGCCGACGAGCAACCCCTCTCGGTACTGCACGTGGCGCGTGCCACCCGGAAACCAGTCGTCGGCGGCGATGTCGCGCTCGTGCTCGAACCACGTCTCGGTGAGGCGACCGCTCGGCTCGACGTGACCGAGAAGCGCGTCTGCCACTGCATCGCCGGAGGCCTGGCCGCCGAGGTGCGCGAGCACGATGGCGTCGACCTCGTCGCGCCAGGGCAGCGACACGGCGGCGCCCGTGCTGAGCACGACGACCGTGCGGCGGGCGACCGCGGCCACCGCGCGCACGAGTTCGTCGTGTTGCGCGGGCAAGGCGAGCGTGTCGCGGTCGAAACCTTCGCTCTCGGCGATGGGCGGCAGCCCCACCATGACGATCGCGAGCTCGGCGTCGCGCGCGGTCTCGACAGCCTCGGCGAGAAGGGCCTCGTCGCGGTCTGAGCGCACGGGCTCATAGCCGGGGGCGTAGCGCAGCGTGGCCCCGACCTTCGCGGCTGCCTCGGTGAGCGCCTCGAGTGCCGTGGTCAAGCGCGTGGGCGTCACGAGCGAGCTGCCGCTGCCCTGGTAGCGCGGCTGTTCTGCGAAGGCGCCGATGAGCGCCACGCTCGACGTCGGTGTCAGAGCGAGCGGCAGCACGTGCGCCGAATCAGGCTCGCTCGAGACGGGTTCGTTGCGCAGCACGACGGCGCTCGCTGCGGCAGCGCGGCGGGCGAGGGCATCGTGGGGCTCGAGCAGGGCATCCATCGTGGGAGCCTTACCCGCCGCAGAACGTGCGCGCGAGAGAGTGCGCGCGAGCGCCGCGACGCGACCAGCGCTCGTCGCAACCTGCTCGTGCGCGAGCGTGCCGTCGCGCAGGGCTGCCCTCAGTGCTCGTTCGCGCTGGGCGCCCCCGGGCATCTCGAGATCCATGCCCGCGGCGACACCGGCCACGCGATCGGCTTCGGCTCCCCAGTCGCTCATGACGAGACCGTCGAACCCCCAGTCGTCGCGCAGAATCTCGGTGAGCAGCCGGCGCGAGTCGGTGGCGTGCTCGCCGTTGACGAGGTTGTACGCCGCCATGACCGTTGCGGGCGATGAGGTGCGCACAGCGCGTTCGAACCCGCGCAAGTAGAGCTCGCGCAAGGTGCGCTCGTCGACGATCGCGTCGATGACGAAGCGGCGGTGCTCTTGATTGTTGACGGCGAAGTGCTTGAGGCACGCGCCGACTCCTTGCGACTGCATGCCCTGCACGGCGGCGGCCGCGAGATCGCCCGAGAGCAGAGGGTCTTCGCTGAAGTACTCAAAGCTGCGCCCGCCGAAGGGGTGCCGCTTGAGGTTGAGGCCCGGGCCGAGCACGACGTCGACGCTGAGGGCGCGCGCTTCGCGACCGACCGCTTCGCCCACCTCGCGCACGAGGGCGGGGTTCCAGCTCGCGGCAAGTGTCACCGCCGGCGGAAAGCACGTGCTCGGCACGCTGCTCGCGAGCCCCAGGTTGTCGCCGCCGTCGTACTGCGCGCGAATGCCGTGCGGACCGTCACTGAGCATGAGGCTCGGGATGCCCTCCGCCGGCACCGCGTGGGTGCGCCAGAAATCGGCTCCCGACAGCAGCGCCAGTTGATCGTCGAGACTGAGGCCGCTCACGTCGTGGTCGGGGGTGCGTTCGTTCATGCACGTTCCATGGTCATGCAGGCTCCTCGGTCGAGCGCTGGGGTTGCAGCAGTGTGAGAAAGGCATCGGCGTGCCGGGCCATGTCGAGGCCGGGCTGGAAGGCCCACTGGTGCTGCAGGCCGTCGAGCATCGCGAAGAGCATGACAGCGAGTTGCTCTGCCGGCAGGTCGTTGCGCACCTCGCCCGCGCGTTGCAGTCCGCGAATCGCGAGTGTGCCGAGTTCGCGCAGCCCCTCGTAGCGTTCGGCGAGGTGCGGGTGCGCGACGTGCTCGGGGTCGGTCGCTTCGGCCGTGAGTCTGATGAAGAGGTGCACGAGCCCGGCCACCCGGGTGTTGCGCTCGACGAGACCCACGATGCTCGACCGCAGCGCATCGAGTGTGGCGTCGTCGTCTGTCCCTCCCGCGGCCATCGCCTCAAGGCGTGATCGAGCGTCGGGCGTGCGCTCTTCGTCGAGTTCGTCGCGGCGCCGCAGCACAGCGACGAAGAGCTCCTCACGCGAGCCGAAGTGGTGCAGCAGCCCGTTGGTGCTCAACCCTGCCTCGTCGGCGATCTGTTTGAGGGTGGCGGCCGAGTAGCCGTCGCGGGCGATGACCTCGAGTGCAGCATCCACGATGGCGCGACGCCGGGCGATGCCTTTGGCGTAGGCGCCGCGAGTGCGCGTGCTCGTCGTCGAGGGGTCTTGCATGCGAAAACCGTATGACATACGGTTTTCACGCGCAATGACGCGCACGAAAGAGAGCGACCATGACGACGTCGTCGACCGAGCCCGCCGCCGAGGCGCAGAGTCTCGCTACCGAGCTCACGCAAGGCCGCGAGCGCATTCGCGGCCCCTTGCGTCGCCTGCTGCTGTGGTTCGTGCCCGGAGCGCTCGGCATCTACATCTTGTGGGGTGCGATTCCCGGCATTCTGCTGCCGGTTCAGATTGAGGGCATCGATGCCGAGAACAAGGTGGCGAACCTCGCCATCGCGACGACGATCGGCGCTCTCGTGGCGATGATTGTGCAGCCCATCGCCGGCACGATCAGCGATCGCACGCGCACACGATTCGGCAGCCGCGCTCCGTATATCGTCGGCGGCGCTCTCGTCGGCGGCGTCGCGCTCATCGCGCTCGGCCTCGCGAACACCGTCGTGCTCGTCGCGCTGTGCTGGAGCCTCGTGCAACTGTCGTTCAATATCGTGCAGGGGCCGTTCTCGGCGATTCTGCCCGACCGGGTTCCCGTCTCCGTGCGCGGCACGTTCGCCGCAGTGCTCGGTGCCATGACCATGGTCGGCGGCATCGGCGGCGCCGTGCTTGGCTCGGTGCTCGCGGCCGACGTGCCCTCGGGCTACCTCGTGCTCGCCGGCATTGCTGTGGTGCTGCTGACGCTCTTCGTGGTCATGAACCCCGATCGCGACAACCGCGGCGAGCCGCGCGAGCCTTTTCGGCTCGGCGACTTTCTCTCGACATTCTGGGTGAACCCGGTGCGGCACCCCGACTTCTTCTGGGCGTTCACGGGGCGCTTGCTGCTCTACACCGGCTACTTCTCGGTCACCGGCTACCTGCTCTACCTCCTGCAGGACTACATCGGAGTGGGAGACGGTGCCGTGGCGCTCGTGCCGCTCGTCTCAGCGGCAGGCATCCCGACGATTCTGCTGTCGATTGCCATCTCGGGCCCGCTCTCCGACCGCATCGGTCGACGCAAGCCCTTCGTCGTCGCCTCCGCGCTCATCGTGGCGGTCGCGCTCGTGATTCCTCTGCTGTGGCCGACCGTAGAGGGCATGATTGCCTTCGCGGTGCTCTCGGGCCTGGGCTTCGGAGCCTTCCAGGCTGTCGATACCGCGCTCGTGAGCCAGGTGCTGCCGAACGAGAAGGCTTTCGCGAAAGACCTCGGCGTGGTCAACATCGCCGCGACGCTGCCCCAGACCGTGGCGCCGGCAGTGGCCGGCGCGGTCGTGTTGCTCTTCGGCTTCGCGGGGCTCTTCCCGGTGGCGATGGTGTTGAGCGTGCTCGGCGCCGTGGCGGTGCTGCCCATTCGCTCGGTGCGCTGAGGCTCAGCTCGGTATCTGTCAGTTGGTCGACTCGTCGAGCGGCAGCACTGCTGCGCGGTAGCCGCCGCTCGCGCCGCTGAACGAGAGACTGATCCACTCGCCGTCGGGAACACTGTCGATGGCCGCGGCGAAGTCCTCCGTGCTGCCGATCGGCGTGCCGTTGAGATCGGTGATGATGTCGCCGGGCTCGAGCCCGGCATCCTGCGCCGGTGACCCACCGACCACGGTCGCGACGCGCGCGCCAGGCGGGTGCAGTGAGTCGCCGCTGAAGGCGAGGCCGAGGGTCGCCGCTTTCGCGGGCACCATGCCGGTCGAGACGGCGGCGATGAGAAGCGCGCTGATGAGGGCCATGCCTCACAGCGAAGTGCCCGCGATTCTGCGAGGCCTCGCGATACTCCCCGCGAACGCCCTGTGCTGCCTATGACTCTGCTGTGGCGGTCACCCCTAGTAGGTGGCGCGACCGCCGCTGATGTCGTAGACCGCTCCGGTCGAGAAGCTCACCTTGTCGCTCGTGAGCCAGGCGATGAGCTCGGCCACTTCTTCGGGCGTGCCGACGCGCTTCATGGGGATGAGGCTCGTGATGTGCTCGAGCACGTTCGGCGCGGTCTTCGCGTTCATGGGCGTGTCGATCACGGCGGGAGCGATCGCGTTGACGAGCACGCCCGTCGTCGCGAGCTCTTTGCCGGTGGACTTGGTGAGCGCGATGACGGCCGCCTTCGTCGCCGAGTAGGCGGCGAGATTCGGGTTGCCGTCTTTGCCGGCCATGCTCGCGATGTTGACGATGCGGCCCCAGCCGCGATCGACCATGCCCGGGATGCTCGCCCGCATGGTCGCGACGGTGCCGAGCACGTTGACGGCGATCGTGCGCTGCCATTCTTCGGCAGTGGTCTCGACGAGCGGCTTGTTGGGGCCGACGATGCCGGCCGAGTTCACGAGCACGTCGACGCCTCCGGCCTCAGCGATGGCCGCCGCCACGGCCTGCTCGTCGGTCACGTCGGCGTGCACATCGACGTCGCCCGCAAGGTCGAGCGTGATGACGTGCAGACCGTCGGCCCGCAGTCGCGCGGCTGCCGCGGCACCGAGTCCGCTCGCGCCTCCCGTCACGAGTGCGCGGCGAGCGCTCGTCGTGTTCGTGCCGTTGCTGCTCATGATGCTGCTCCTGTCGTGCGTGCTGCGATGACGATCTGACGCTGGCTGCCGAGCCCGTCAATGCTGAGGGTCATGACGTCGCCCACGGCGAGGTACTGCGGCGGGGTCATCCCGAGCCCCACGCCGGGCGGCGTGCCCGTGTTGATGAGGTCGCCGGGCTCGAGCACCATGAACTGGCTGATGTACTCGACGACGGTCAGCGGATCGAAGATCATCGTGGCCGTGGAGCCCGTCTGGCGCCGCTCGCCGTTGACGTCGAGGCTCATGCCGAGGTTCATGACGTCGACCTCATCGGGGGTCACGAGCCACGGCCCAGCAGGGTTGAAGGTCTCAGCCGACTTGCCCTTGAGCCACTGCCCGCCGCGCTCGAGCTGAAACGCCCGCTCGCTCACGTCGTTGACGAGCACGTAGCCCGCGATGGCTGCTGCCGCCTCGTCGCGGCTCGCAAGGTAGCTCGACCGGCGACCGATGACGATGCCGAGCTCGACCTCCCAGTCGAGTTTCGTCGCGCCACGCGGCATGATGACGTCGTCATCGGGACCGACGAGCGTGTTGGGGCTCTTGGTGAAGAGAATCGGTTCGTCGGGCACGGGCATGCCCGACTCGGCGGCGTGGTCGCTGGAGTTGAGGCCGACGCACCGCAGCTGGTGCGGGCGCGCGATGGGCGCGCCGATGCGACGACCGGCCAGTGGATGCACGTCGCCCGCCGCGATGCGCTCTGCGACGATCGGCGCAAGGCTGTCGAGCCCGCCTGCGCCGAAGAAGCGCTCATCGAAGTCAGTGTGTCCTGCGGCGGCGAGCACGTCGGCGAGCTCGACGACGAGGGTCTCGTCGGCGGGGGCGTTCGGGTCTGAAGCGAGGGCGGCGGGCGTCTCGAAGCCCGGTTCGCCGATGCGCAGTAGTCTCATGGGGGCCTTTCCGTGCACGGCCGCCGTCGAACGACGGCGTTCGTGGGGCCACTCTAATCGCTTTACGTATGATGTAAGAACTCCCCGGGCGCTGCCGCCTGTCGGGAGGCGAGGAGGACCACGGACTCATGGCCGCGACACCGGCGACGACAGCGCCCGCAGCCCCCGCTCGATCGTTGCTCGACGCGCCATCGGCGGCGTTGCTGTCGGCGCTGCGCGCGGCGGGACTCGAGCCGGGCATCCGCGCGACCGACCGGTTGGCCGCGGCGCACGACGCGTCGCACTACCAGCTCACTCCCCAGGCTGTCGTGACTCCGCGCGACGCGGCCGAGGTCGGTGCCGCGCTCGCCGCGGCGCAGTCGACCGGAGTGCCGGTGACGTTCCGTTCGGGCGGCACGAGCCTCAGCGGTCAGGCCGGGGGAGCCGGCCTGCTGCTCGACACTCGACGGCACTTCCGCACAATCGAGGTGCTCGGCGCTGGTGAGCACGTGCGCACGGGTCCTGGTGCCACGGTGCGCGCCGTCAACACGCGACTCGCGCGGCACGGCCGCAAGCTCGGACCCGACCCGGCAAGCGAGATCGCGTGCACGATCGGCGGGGTCATCGCGAACAACTCCAGCGGCATGGCCTGCGGCATCGAGGCGAACACCTACCGCACGCTCGCATCGGCGGTGCTCGTGCTCGCCGACGGCACCGTCGTCGACACTGCCGCGCCCGATGCGCTCACCCGGCTGATGGATGCTCGCCCCGAGCTCGTCGCGGGCCTCGAGTCTCTGCGCGACCGCGTGCGCGGCAACCCCGACTCGGTGTCGACCCTGCGTCGACTGCACAGCATCAAGAACACGATGGGCTACGGCCTCAACGCTTTTCTCGACCACGACGACCCCATCGAGCTGCTGCTGCGGCTCATCATTGGCAGCGAGGGCACGCTCGCGTTCGTCGCCGATGCGACCTTCCGCACCGTGCCGCTCGGCACCCACATCGCCACGGGCTTTCTCGTCTTCGACGACCTCGGGGCCGCGACCGCCGCGCTGCCCGCGCTCGTTGGCGCGGGATTCACGGCGATCGAGCTGCTCGACGCCACGAGCTTGCGCGTGGCCCAGGTCGACCCCGAGGCGCCCTCCGAGTTGCGGGCGCTCGTCGTGGATCAGCATGCGGGGCTCCTCGTCGAGTTCCAGCTCGAGTCGGCGGAGGCACTCAGCGCGAGCGTCTCCGCTGCCGAACCTGTGCTCGCGGCGCTCGCAGGGGCGCGGGCGCTCGGTGGAGCATCCACGTCGCACGGCGCGCTGAGCAGTGACGCTCGCACGCGTGCGCAGCTCTGGCATCTGCGCAAAGGGCTCTTCACGGCCGTTGCGGGCAGCCGGCCCTCGGGCACGACAGCGCTGCTCGAAGACATCGCCGTGCCGGTCGAACGCCTCAAGGCCACGTGCGAGGGGCTCATCGCGCTGTTCGAGCGCGAGGGTTACGAGCACGCCGTGATCTTCGGGCACGCGAAAGACGGCAACATCCACTTCTTGCTCAACGAGCGCTTCGACACCGCCGAGGGGCTCGCGCGCTACGAGCGCTTCACCGCTGACATGGTCGACCTCGTGCTCGCGCAGGGGGGAACGCTCAAGGCCGAGCACGGCACCGGGCGC
>SXGT01247646.1_pt1 | contig 12698 bp, 16 predicted proteins | sample 3176221 | NCBI WGS metagenome assembly SXGT01 (sample SAMN11356862, study PRJNA531348) | freshwater metagenome | isolation source: freshwater sample F1-120 | place: China: Fuxian Lake, Yuxi | collected 2017-12-25
AAGGTGTGACAAGCTTTAATTACGATGAGGGAGAAAAACTTGCCGCGCCCTTTGCCGAACAGATCGAGGACATTTTGCGTGCCAAGTTGGACAGCGATCCATTTAATAAATTCAAGATTGACTTTGGGACCAGCAAAGATGGCTCACTTGAAATTTGGGTAAATGAAAAGATGTATGCCAGTGTGGATGAAATCCCCGATGAAGGGCTGAGGAAGGCTTTTCATGAAGCTGTGAAGAAGTGGGAAAAGGGCAAGTAGAAAAGTTATGAGTGAGAAGTAACAAGTAAAGAGTTGGCAGTCGCTTCGGTAAAGCGACTGCCACCTCTTTTTGTGCAGGGTAATTTTATGTTGCGTTTTTAATGCTCAGGCAGCACTTTTCAACACGACCGCCGCGCCATACCCAACTACAGATGAATAATCTCCTGTGACATCCCCTGAGGTGGCATATTTTAGAATTTGAACCTTATCCGCGCCGAGATCACGCGTCGCCCACAACATGGATGCGACAGCGGCATGACCGCATGCAAACCCTGTGCCCATATACTCGGCATCAAAAATAGTTTCTGGATTAAAGGACGCAAAACACCTGAGCATTTCCTCATCCAATGCTTTTGCAACCTGTCGTTCGTAAAAATGCGAGAGGTCGGTGGAGGCAACGATGAGGGCGTTTTTATTTTTGAGCGTTTTCGCAAGGGCATGACCCAGTTTTTGAGAAGTTGGCGGCTCCTGGGACCGGACCATGATCGGCAGAAGTTTGAACTCATTTTTGAGGGCGCGCTGCAAAAATGGAAGTTCTATTTCAAGCGAGTGCTCCCTGTCATTGGCTATTGAGGTAATGGGGATGTCCAGATCGGTTTGCAATTCTGCGAGCGTGGTTTGATCCACTTCGATATTTCCCAATGGCGTGGAGTAGGCTTGATGTGTGGTGGTAATCAGCCGGTGAGGCGCAAGATTATGATAAGGCGAGAGGATGACAACCAGGTCGGGATTTAAATGGCGAACAGTGGCAAAGGCATATCCAGCGACCGCGCCCGAGTAGACATGCCCTGCGTGCGGCGCGATGACGGCAAGAACTTCTCCATTTATTTCAGGGAGTTGGGCGGCATTGAGATATTCATCCACGCGGGTAGCAAGGGCTTGGGGGCTGCCCTCGTACCAAGTGCCAGCAATTGGAGAAGGACGAAGATCGATCATAAAAATATTCTAGCATTTTTAACGGCAAATAAAAAGAGGCTGGAGATAAAATTTCTCCAGCCTCTTTACATACCAATATACGGATTACGGTTCGCTAATCTTAACCCAGTCAAATTCAACTTTGACCGGAATATCTCTAAAAGATGAAGCTCCAACACCGATTTGTCCCTCGCGGAAAACATATTGATTATCGGTATATGTTTTGGTCTCAAAACCATTAATTTGCAGGATCAAGTTACGGTCATTACAAATGAATGTATATTCATTAACTTCCTTGCCTGCTTTGATCTTGGTCGATCCGCCATTTGCCAATCTGGTATACGAACCTTTGACAGCATCAAAAGCGTAAAGATCATACAAACCATTATTCGCAATAGCCACCTCATACCACCCTTCATCAGAATAGCGGCAGACGAGATTAATATTATTGTTGTTTGTGCCTCGGTTTTCTACGCGCACATCCAATCTCACATCGGTATATGTATAAGGTTCGTACATAATATAAACATTTAACCATTTACCAAGATCCACTACAAGAAAGCCATTCTCAGTACCTGGTTCAACTCCACTGTCATCAGCGCTGGCATCATTCTTGCTCGTAAAATAGGTCCAGTTGCTAATATCACCGTCAAATTCTTCGGTATAGAAGTCCTGGGCAGATGACTGCTCAACTGGCGCCTCTGTTACAACCGGGGAAGGTTCCTCATTCTGCGGCTGTTCAGGCGTATCAGCCACGGGTGGCGCTTCATTAACAGGCTCTTGAACAGGTTCTTGCGTAGTGGGGGTTGGAGTACCGCCAAATCTACAAGCCAAACTCACAGCCAATAACAAAGCAAGAAAAACAAATAACATACGATACTGTGATTTCATACTTTTCTCTCCTCTTGTTTTAAGTTTGAATTTAATTATAAGCATACACTAAAAATAAAAAAATAAAAAGATACATGGGTCATATTGACAAAAGTTTACAAAGGACATACGGGCTTTATATTTCTCCCAAAACCTGTTGGGTTGCCTTAAAGGCCAGCGGCGGCAGATCGTCGCGCGCAAACCATTCTACGGCATCAGCATCATCAGCAGGGACAAGATCACCGCCAAGGAGTTCGGCATGATAGATAATGACGAAATCAGCACCGCGCTCATGCTCCCTGCCTGAAATCACATCCAGCACATGTGTCACATGTACATTCAAGCCTGTCTCTTCCAAACATTCACGCGCCGCCGCCTCGGCAGGGTCTTCGCCACCGTTGACAAAACCAGCAGGCAAAGTCCACATTCCACGAAATGGTTCATTCGCACGGCGTACCAGCAAAACGCGACCGTTCTTTTCCACAAGGACAGCCGCAGCAACTTTAGGGTCTTGAAAATAGATCCACTCGCATTGCGGGCACACAGGGCGTACCATATCGAACTTGTCAATATGTGCCACCTCAGCCGCACATCGCGGGCAAAATTTTATATGGCTGTCTTTAGCCATTATTTCCACTTTTGGATTGCAGATCTACGCAATGCCAGCATCATTAACAGACTGACCAAACCGATCACCAGCAAGCCTATCTGCCACGTGGATGGAATCAGCGCCTCACGCTCCGCGCCGACTCGAAGCTGCTCTTGCGATTCTGGCGGAGTTCCCGCTTCTTTGGCAGTTGGCTCTTCAGCAGGCATCGATTCTCCTTCAGGGGCAGAATCCGCGTTCGCTGCCGAAAGAGATTGAGTTTGAGTCGGGAAAATAGCCGTATCCATGGATAGAGATTCAGTTGCAGCTGGAGCCATGGCTGCTGGAGCTTCGGTCGCAACGGGGGCTTCGGTTGCGGCAGGGACTTGCATAATTTCAGGCGCGGCTGCCTGCGGTGCAGCTGGACCGCCGCCATATCCGCCCCCCCATCCCGTATTCGGACCAACATAACTTAAGCGCGGAGTTATCAGATTCACTGCAAAGGTCAAAGTCAAAAGAAGCGTTGCAAAGGTTGTCGAAAAACGGAAGAAGGAATACGAACGCGGCAACGGCGGTTTGAGTCCAACCATTTGACGAGTCAATGTGAAATTGCGCGGGGCTTTGCGCGCAGGCAGTTTGCGGAGAATGCTCCGAGCGGCGCGAATGTCATTGAAAGCAGATGCAAGCTCGGGGTCCGAAGCGAGGCGGGATTCCAATCGCGCAGAATCAGATGGGTTGAGTTGCCCATCCAAATAAGAAGAGAGTTGTTCAATATCGCGGAAATTTTTCATGAGATTCTTTCCTCTTCCAGACGGAAAGATGAAGGTAAAAGTTCCTCAAAGCCGCGCAAACATTCGCGCAATCGCAAACGAGCACGCGCAAGACGACTCTTGATCGTGCCAAGTGGAACTTTGGAGGCAATTGCTACTTCGCTGTAATCCATGCCTTGAATATCGGCAAGCACCACCACAGAACGAAACTCCAGGGGAAGCGTGTCGAGGCAATGTTGAATGGCGTGTTCAAGTTCATCCGCCTCGGATTGTTCTGAAGGAGTCATATTAGGATCAGCCAGCCAGCGTGGAGAATCCATCTCTTCACCATCGTTCGTTTCAGGTTCAAGGGGAGTGGTGGGACGTCGCTTTTGGCGGCGCAATTCATCGTAGCAGGCGTTGGTCACAGTTCGCAAAAGCCATGCTTTGAATGATCCGCCTCGAAAAGTAGTGATACTGCGGAACGCCGAGATGAACGCTTCCTGCGCCGCATCTTGAGCAGTGTCTTCGTCGCCAAGAATGCGAAGCGCGGTATTAAAAACACGGTCCTGATAATGGAGGATAAGCGTATTGAAGGAATCAAGATCGCCTTTTTGTGCAGATTGTACGAGCGCAATTTCGTCCATACGACTATTTTACCCGCTAATATTATATATGGCACAAGGTATCATTTTGCCTGACATTTTATTTGGCAATCTTCCGTGCAACGAGAAAAAAGATTCCTCTCCAAGCCAAAATACCCAACGCATTGGTTCCGCCAAGGATGAGCGCAAAAAGGGGTTGGGCGGCGCTGTGCAGCAAAGCCGCACGCAACATAGCAGCAAGCGGCGCGGCAAAAAGCATGGCTAGTAAAATTCGCCAAAACAACTGAGGGCTTGAAATTACGCGCGCATCAAAAAGATCGAGCCAGGTGGCAGCCAGGAACCAGCTAATCAATACGGGAAAAAATGTGATACCCATGCGTAACAAATAAGAAAAATCAAGTTCGCCATGAGTGGCAAATCCGATGACAGTGAGAATGGCAATGGCAAGGATATCGCCGAGAATGAGGGTGGTTTTTTTGTTCATAATCTTTTACTTAACTGATGTTAGGCAGAGACCCTTCGCTTCGCTCAGGGAATCACGGCTGGGTGCATAACATCATTAATTAAATACAACGGACGCAAAGGTTTAAATATCGTTTGTGTCCGTTGTATCCTTAGTGTTTAGCAATTATTCTTCTTTACGTAATGCAGGGAACAGCAATACTTCGCGGATCGAATGATTGTTTGTGAGCAGCATCGCGAGGCGGTCCACGCCCATGCCGAAGCCGCCGTTGGGCGGCATGCCATAGCGCATGGCACGCAGGTAATCTTCATCCAGCGGATGTTTTTCTTCCTCATCGTCCGTGTAATCGCTTTGCATGTCGATAAAACGCTGCTCCTGATCAAGCGGATCGTTCAACTCGGTGAAGGCATTGCACAACTCGAAGCCTGCCGCATAACCCTCAAAACGCTCCACGGTCAGCGGGTCGCCGGGGATGGATTTTGCCAACGGCGAAATATCACGCGGGTAATTGTAGAGGAAAGTCGGCTGTATCAAGGTTGGTTCAAGGAATTCACCCAACAGGAAATCGATCATCTTGCCGCGGGTGGATTTGGGATCTGGCGTCTTGTTGCCGTGTTTGGCAGCAATGGCTTTGAACAATTCGTCGGCGGTCTTATGCTCGGCAATGTCAATGCCGCTGGTTTCAAGAATCCCCTGCCGCATTTCGACACGATTCCACGGCGGTTTGAAATCCAATTCGTGTTCGCCAAATTTGACCTTTGTGGAACCAGCCACCTTTTCAGCCGCGAAAGCGACCATTTGCTCCGTGAGTTCCATCACCTGCAAATAATCGGCATAGGCACAATAAAATTCAAGCTGGGTAAATTCAGGATTGTGCTTGAAAGAAACGCCTTCATTGCGGAAGTCACGTCCAATTTCGTAAACACGCTCCAGGTTGCCGACCAGCAAACGCTTGAGATATAGCTCAAACGAGATACGCAAATACATATCCTGCTCAAGCTCGTTGTGATGAGTCACAAAGGGACGCGCCGCTGCTCCACCATATAATGGTTGCAGGATCGGGGTTTCCACTTCGAGAAAGTCATGGTCGTCGAGAAAAGAGCGCAAGGCTTTGATCAACGTGGCGCGCTTGCGAAAATTCTCGCGTACATCTGGGTTAACTGCCAGGTCTGCATAGCGCTGGCGTGCACGCAATTCAGGCGCTTCAAGACCGGCATAACGAATGACGCTGCCGTCTTCCTGGGTCACATCCTTGTCAGCAGGCAGAGGAGTGACAGATTTGGCGAGTAATTTGAAATCATGGACATGGAGTGTGATCTCACCCGTTTTGGTGCGGAACATCACACCCGAGGCCTGGATAAAATCACCAAGGTCAAACATCTTGTTGAAAAAATCCACACGCTCTTTTCCCAACTCATTGGCACGGAAAAAAAGCTGTATCTTGCCGCCCATGTCTTCGATGTGAGCAAAGGAAACCTTACCCATCGCACGGCTGGCACGGATGCGTCCCGCAAGTGTGGCTTTTACTTCCGGGACTGAATCGGGAGCAACGTTCTTTTCCGCGGCCTCAAATTCTGCAATAACCTGCGTACTGGTATGAGTCCGCTCTGCGCGGGTGGGATATGGGTCAACTCCCTCAGCGCGGAGTTCTTCGATTTTCTGCAAACGAATTTTTTCTAGAGTTGAATATTCTGCCATGTTATACCTTCTGGATTAGACCCTAAAGGTTTCTAAAACCTTTAGGGTCTGTAAATAACCTCATAAAAAAAGCCCCGCGGGCATAGGCACGCGGAGCTAAAGTCGCGTCCTGAGTGATTATCCGACTTTCATGATCTTAACATTGTAGGTACCGCCGGGAGTTTCCACCTTAACAATGTCGCCCAACTTGTGGCCTAAAATAGCCTTGCCAATCGGCGATTCATTGGAGATCTTGCCTTCGCGCGGGTTGGCTTCCGCCGCGCCAACGATGGTAAAGGTCTCAGCCTCAAAGTTTCCTTCTTTAATGGTCACCTTTGAGCCAACTTGAATGGCGTCATGTTTCTTGGCTTTGCCATTTTCTTCAATAATTTGCGCAGTGGCAAGAAGCAGGTCCAATTCCTGAATACGGCCTTCAACAAAAGCCTGTTCATTCTTGGCAGCTTCGTATTCTGCATTTTCGATCAGTTCCCCACCCTCCATAGCCTCGTGCAAACGTTCAGCTACTTCCTGTCTTTTGGCGGTGCGTAAATGGTCCAGTTCCTCTTGTAGCTTCTGAAAGCCCTCTTTTGTAAGGAAATTGGTTGTCATAATTGTATTGTCCTGCTTATATAGAATTTTGCATCCCTGAAACAGAGATGCAAGTGAATAAAAATTTTCCGGGGTATTGTCCGGAAAGGCGTGATTACTATATCATAATTCAAAACGAGTTTCAAGTACCAAAATATAGCAATATTTGTCTAGGCAGAAGACCACAAGCGAATTCCAATGTATTCAGACCAATATTGTTCGATTTGCATACGCATCGCTTCTGGACTGGCGAAGAGGCCGTCAAATTGAGATTCGTAGGCGAAAATCGCATCCTGCCACGCCCTCAAGCCTGAATCGGTTATTCTGTGAATATTTGCTTTCATCCCGGCAGTTTTCGGGGCCAATTCAGCGGGAGAATTAAATAGATAAGGAATGTCCACATCATAAAGAACAGGGCGTTGGAGCAAATCCACTGCGCGGCGAACAAGGATATGGTCAAGGTGAGAACCAAGCCCAAGTTGGCAGACCAGTTGATCGGTCGGTTGGAGGCGGGCGGCAATGGATTCTGCTATTTCAGCAGGCAAATCCTCATCATCCTCATGCGGAGGAACAAAGACATTCGAGTAAAGCCAGTTTCCATTTTTACCGCGCCGGTAAATACAATCCAGAAAATCAAAATGGATTGGTTTTGCGCCAACTATTCCTGCCGCTTTTACATCTTCTGCGCGGCGAGCGGTAACTCCTTCTGCAGCGGCAGGAATCCCCCACTGATAGTGCAGCAACTGGGCAAAGGGAGAGAATTCCTCGCTTGGGGGAAAGCCGCACATAAACGTCCAGATCTCCACATCCATGCCCGCGCGTGTTTGCTCGTAGATCAGGCCGCCCGCGGATAGTACGGCATCATCCAGATGAGGGGAAATATATATCCATCGCATGCGGTATTTTTACCATAAAACAGCAATGCTCATTGATTGTCAGTTCATGTACACTATAAAGTAAGGAGTTTACATGCAGGAAAGGCGTAAAGTACAGCGTAAAAACTTAATGGCCTACACACAGGTCTTTGACTTGTCAGGTGGATATTTACTTGGGTATCTGGGAGACTTACATTTAAACGGGACGATGGTGATCGGCAATAAAACAATGGAGGAAAATACTGAACTCACGCTTGCCATCGAATTGCCTGAACTGCCAAATATTAACATGTCGCGCATTACAGTGCCTGTGCGTGTGGCATGGTGCCAACCTGATATCAGCCCTGATTTCTTCAATATAGGTTTTGAGTTCAAAGAAGTTACACCTGAGCAAAATAAAGTAATCGAAGCGATCATGGAAAATTATGAATTTCGGCGCGATATACCTAGTTACCCGGTCAAACCTCCCTAGTAGGGTGCCCCAGGATAAAAGCCGACAGCCGCTTTACAAGAGAAGGCGGCTGTCGGCTTTTATGTTAAACTCTGATTATGCCAAAAGCTCAGACCCTGTTTTTCATGGCACCCCAAAAAATCGAGGTGCGCGAATCGACCCTGCCCGCATTGAAAGAAGATGAAGTGCTGGTGGAAACCATCTGTTCGGCCATCAGCGCGGGGACAGAGATGCTGGTCTACCGCGGACAATTCCCGCACATAGCTGACTTGCACGATGACCTAAGCAGTGACCTGAGTTATCCATTGGCGTATGGGTATGCATGTGTGGGACGGGTGATGGAAGTTGGCAGGACGGTTGATGGAGATTGGCTGAATAAACTTGTTTTCGCATTTCATCCGCACGCATCGTCATTTTGCGTTCATCCTTCATCCCTGATTCCCATTCCCGAATTTCTCTCACCTGAAACGGCAATCTTTCTCCCAAACATGGAAACCGCCGTAAACTTAATCCAGGATGGTGCACCAATTTTAGGTGAACGTGTGCTGGTATTGGGTCAGGGCATAGTGGGTTTGTTGACAGCATCCTTGTTAAGCGAGTTTCCATTGGAAACATTAGTTACAGTAGATCAGTTTGAGCTGAGGAGAAAGGCTTTACAGGTTGCAAATCAGAGTTCAAAAGTTAAAAGTCTTGCACCAGATGACCTTCGAAAGGTTCAGGAAAAAGCCTTTGACTTAACCTTTGAACTGAGCGGCTCTCCGTTAGCATTGAATGACGCAATTGCATTGACCACTTTCAGTGGACGGGTTGTGATCGGTTCGTGGTATGGAAAAAAACGCGCAGAAATCGACCTTGGCGGCGCATTCCACCGTTCACGAATCAAGTTGATCTCTTCACAAGTCAGCACAATCTCGCCCGAATTATCAGGCAGATGGGATAAGTCACGGCGATTTGACGTGGCATGGAAAGCCTTGGAAAGAATCAAGCCAGAGAAATGGATCACACACAAGTTTTCGCTGAATGCCGCAGATAAGGCATATCAACTGTTGGATGAAAATCCACAAGAGACGATACAAGTTGTCTTCGAATACTCCACATGAAATTTAATTACTCTACCCTCGAAACCTGTCACACTGCCAGAGGATTTGTCATCGTAATAGATGTTCTCCGCGCATTTTCAAACGCCGCCTATGCATTTTCTCGCGGCGCAAAGGAAATTATTTTGGTCAGCACAGTGGAAGAAGCGCTCGGCTTGAAATCTCAACTTTCCAACACAAAGGTAATGGGCGAAGTGGGTGGACTTCCACCGGTAGGTTTTGACTTCGGAAACTCCCCCGCCCAAATCCACAAAGAAGATTTGACGGGACTTACCCTCATCCAACGCACGGGCGCAGGGACGCAAGGCGCAGTCCGCTGTGTGAATGCGGAAGTCATGCTTGCTGCCAGCTTTGTTGTGGCAAGCGCCTCAGTCAACTATATTTTGAAGATCGCACCACTCGAAGTCACTTTTGTGATCACAGGAGGCGAAGACAACGAAGAAGACCTATCCTGTGCTGAATATTTGGAAGCCTTGCTCAAAGGTCAAAACCCAGACAAAGAACCATTTATAAAACGTGTTCACAATTCAAATGATGCAGAGAGACATCTCAACCGAGACTTTCCCGAATTCCCCGAATCCGATTTAGATTACTGCACTCGCATCAACACCTTTGACTTTGCCATGCCTATCACGAGAAAAAATAATCTACTCACCATGCAGGCACTCAAGCCATAAATCTTGGTGCCTGACACTCAACACTGGAGCACAGCCATGTACATACTTGGAGTACGCAGAGAATTTATTGCACGCCATTTCTTAATTGGCGGGGATTGGGGACCGGAGAACTTTCCCAACTCCCATCATTACATCCTTGAACTGCAACTCGAAGGCAGTGAACTCGACCAGCACGGCTATCTCGTAGATATCCTGGAAGTGGAAAAGCACCTTGATGATGTGGTTTGTTATTACAAAGAACAAATGCTTAATGAAAAACCTGAGTTTACAGGGTTGAACCCATCCATTGAACATTTTTCGAGAATTCTAGCTACAACATTAAGTGAAAGGATCAAAGCAAAAAACATCTCCTCGCTCAAGGTTGTGCTATGGGAGCATGAGAACGCGTGGGCGGCGTATGCAGTTCAAAGGTCGAATAGTTGATTAGTTCGATAGTTGTCAGGCGAGCCTGCTACAAAACTATCACGCTATAAAACCATGAGACTGGGTTTAATCATTTACGGCTCGCTTGACACGCTCAGCGGCGGGTATTTATATGACCGCAAGTTGGTTGAGTATTTGCGTGCGCAAGGCGATACAGTTGAAATCATTTCCCTGCCGTGGCGAAATTATGCGACACACCTAACAGACAATTTTTCTTTCAGACTGCCCATCAATCTCGATGTTCTAATCCAAGATGAACTCAACCATCCTTCACTAATTGCTGCAAATCTTGAAAAACACCACTGCCCCGTTATTTCACTAGTCCATCACCTGCGATGTTCTGAACTGCGCCCGAAATGGCAAAATGATCTTTATCGCGTGATCGAAAAAAAATATCTGAAAAGCGTGGATGGATTTATTTTCAATTCACAGACAACCAGAGGAGTGGTGAACGGTTTTATGGGGAAAAGCAAACCTTCGGTCGTAGCCTATCCTCCCACCGATAGATTTGGGGAGGCAATTTCAGAAGATGAGATCAAAACTCGTGCGGCACAAAATCCACTAAGCATTTTATTTCTCGGAAACATCATCGAGCGCAAAGGACTTCATATACTTTTAGAAGCAATAAAACTTTCGACCTTTAACCTTCGACTCGACATTGTCGGCTCCTTAACCGCCGACCCAAATTACGTCAAACAAATGCAAGTGTTCGTCACAGCCCACAATCTGTCGTCTGTTGTCCATTTCCATGGCGCGCTCGACAATGAAACTCTCAAGCAAAAACTTAGACAAGCCCACGCGCTGATCGTTCCATCTTCTTATGAAGGCTTCGGTATCGTTTATTTAGAAGGCATGGCATTCGGCCTACCCGCAATTGGAACAACGGCCGGTGCCGCAGGTGAAATTATCGAACATCAAAAAACTGGTTATCTCATTGAACCAAACGACTCATCAACACTCGCAGCCCATATCTCACAGCTTGCAGCGGATCGAAATCTGCTCGCAGAACTTTCCCTTAACGCCCGCAAGCGTTACCTTCAACAGCCATCATGGAATGAGACGGCTGGCAAAATTCGCGCATTCCTGCATTCCATGATCGGATAATATGAAAAAACTCATCGGCATCCTGCTCATCGCCATCTCCGCAGCCTCCTTTGGAACTCTCGCCATCTTTGGGAGATACGCCTACGCTGACGGGATGGATACCTTTACCGTGCTCTTCATCCGCTTCACCGCCTCCGCCGTCTTTATGACCCTCATCCTGTTTCTGCGAAAGGAGCATTTTCCAAGCCGGCAAATTCTTCTTCAACTCGTTGGCATGGGCGCGTTGGGATACGTTGGTCAATCATTCATGTATCTGACCGCCATTAAATACGCATCCTCAGGGTTGGTTGCCTTGCTTTTGTATCTCTACCCGATGTTTGTATTCGTTCTCTCGGTCCTTGTCCTCCATGAAAAAGCGACCTTGATACAAGTCATCGCGTTGATCCTCGCACTCGTCGGCTCAGCACTGACCGTTGACCCAAATGGCGGACAACTCGTCGGCGCACTGATGGCAATCGCCGCCGCGCTTATTTATTCGGTCTACATCATTGTTGGCACTAACGTGATGAAACACGTCTCAGCTGTGCAGTCTTCGGCTATCATATTTGCATCCGCTGGCACCGTCTACGGGATGTTGACCTTCGCCAATGGCGCGCATTCCCCCGTGAGTAACTCAGGCTGGCTTGCCATGTTGGGCATGATCATCTTCTCGACCATTATCCCTGTCGCCACCTTCCTAGCAGGCTTGGAACGGATCGGCCCCACGAACGCAGCCATGCTTTCGACCTTGGAGCCAGTCGTCACCGTTTTGCTTGCGGCATGGCTTTTTGGAGAAAGATTAATGCCTATTGTTATTGTCGGTGGAGGGTTGATTCTGATTGCAGTAATATTGTTAACAAGAGCAGAACTTGGAAAAGACAGCCGTAGTCAGGGCGACGTTTAAATTTGAAGGAGAAAAATGAACTTTATTGGTGAAATTGCAGGACTTGCAACATCCTTTTTCTTTGCGATGACTGCAATCATATTTACAAAAACCGGGCGTATGGTTGGTTCACAAATCACCAACCGCTTGCGCCTCTTATATGCGTTGACCTACCTTGTCATAATAAATCTCATCCTTTTTCAGGAACCACTACCCTTTTCAGCCGACTCTTCGCGCTGGATATGGCTCAGCCTCTCCGGTGTGATCGGTCTCTCGCTGGGTGACACTTTCCTGTTCCAGGCGTTTGTTTCCCTGGGATCCCGCCTCGGCAGTTTATTCTTAAGTCTTGCCCCCATTTTCAGTTCCATCATTGCTTGGGCATTCTTCGGAGAGACACTCACCCCTCTGCAAATTACCGGCATCACCATTGCGCTGGCTGGAATCGGATGGGTGGTGATATCCCATGAAGAACCAGCCAACACACCGCATGGGCATACTC
>SXGT01376857.1_pt1 | contig 12697 bp, 11 predicted proteins | sample 3176221 | NCBI WGS metagenome assembly SXGT01 (sample SAMN11356862, study PRJNA531348) | freshwater metagenome | isolation source: freshwater sample F1-120 | place: China: Fuxian Lake, Yuxi | collected 2017-12-25
CAGCAGCACCCACTCGAAGAGCATGGTGAGCAGCGGGCAGGTGCAAGCCAGGGCCAGGGCGCGCGAGACGCCGATCTCGCGGATGGCGGTCAGGTACAGGGTGTCGCCCACCACCATGCCGATGCCCAGCGAGCCGCCCAGCAAGGCCCACTCGCGCAGGGACACCTGTGAGAGCGTGGCCAGTGGTTCGGTAAAGGGCAAGAGCGCCCAGTAGAGCAGGGCCGCCGCCCCACAGCGCAGGGCATTCATGGCCGCCGGCGGCAGCAGGTGAGATTGGGTGCGCACCATCAGGGCGCTGAGAGCGCCCAGGAAAGCCGAGATCAGGGCATAGAGTTCACCGGTCCACAGCCAGTCGTTCAGAGGACCAGCCACACACCCCCCATACAGGCGGTGATGCCCAGCAACACCCGCAGGCCCACCTTCTCCTTGAGAAACACCACCCCCAGAATCATCCCGAATACCGGCGACACCGAGGTCAGGGTCACCGCCTTGGTCGCCCCGATCAGCTTGATGGAGGCCAGGTACATCAGCGAGGAGAGCCCCATGCCGATCAGGCCGCTGCCGGCCACCACCAGCAAGGTGCGGCGGTCCAATCTGCGGAACTCGGTCGTGCTGCGCAGGCGCAGCACAAAGAGCAGCAGGGCTACCAGGGGCATACGCACCGCGTTGGCCTGCACCAGGGTCAGATGGGCGATGGCCGGGTAGAGCATCACCGTGCTCAGGCCCCACAACACCGCGGCGGCCAGCGAGAGCAGCACCCCGTACCTGAGGCGCACCGGTCCGGACTCCGGCTCCACACCCCGCCCAGAGAGCAGCACCACCCCCAGGGCCACCAGGCAGCAGCCCAGGGCCAGGCCGGCACTGGCCGGACGGCTCAGGAGCAGCCACTCGAAGAGCAGGGTGGTCAAGGGGTAGGTGGAGGAAAGGGCCAGGGCCCGGGACAGGCCAATCTCGCGGATGGCGGTCAGGTACAGGGTGTCGCCGGTCACCATGCCCACCACGATCGACCCGATCAGCAGCAGCCACTCGCCGCTGGTCACCTGATCCAGACCGGTCAGCGGGTCGCTGAAGGGCAGCCAGAGCCAAAAGAAAAACGCCGCCGACCCGCAGCGGATGACGTTCATGGCCGCCGGCGAAACCTGATGGGAGCGGGTGCGCAGCATCATGCTGTTCACTGCCCACAGCAGCCCCGACCCCAGGGCGCACAATTCGCCCAGCGAGAGCAGTTCACTCATCCGGCGGCTTCTAGTTTGACCGGCACCCCGGCCTCCAGGCGCAGGTGAATCGCCTCGCCCTCCAAGCGGTAGGCCGGTGCCGGGCCGCGCCCCTCCCGCCCCAGGGTGCACAGGCGCAAAGGCCGGCCCCGCAGCTCCTCAGGCAATACCCAGGCCTTCTCGCTGCCCCCCTTGCTGTAGGCGTACACCGCCCCCTCGCGCGGAATGAAGCGGTCTTCCCCCTCGGCCACCACCACCGCCCCCTGGCAGACCCGCAGCGCATCCGGCCCGCTGATGCACACCTCGGCCACCACCCTGCCCGCGTAGGTGATGCGCCAGCCCTCCCCCACCTCGTCCCAGGCCAGCAGTTCGCGCTCGTTGTAGAAGTGGTGCAGCAACACCCCCAGGTAGATGCAGTCGGTGATCTGTTGCCACTGCGACTCCAGGCACCAGGTCAAAGTGGCAGTGGGCAGCCAGCTAAAATGTTCGCGCCGCACCGCCTCGGGCAGGTCCTCGGGCGGCATACGTTTGTAGGTGAGATCGATGTGGATGGCGTTGCCCAGACCGTAGTCGGCGGTGGTGGCCCGGCCCAGATGGTCGCCCCGGCCGCCCCCGTAGATGCGCTGGTGCAGGATCTGGCGCATGCGGTCGGGCGGATCGTGGTGCCAGAAACCGCTGACGATCAGCGCCGGGTCGATGGGCAGGCCGTTGTACCCCTCGGTGGTCACGGTGATGCCGCGCTGCCGCAGCCAGTCCACCACCGGCATCACCCCGCAGACCAGTTCCTCAAGCACGCCGAACTCCTCCCAGCCGGGCCGGTTGAGGGTATTAGTCAGGCGCAGGTTGTCGAAGTGCAGGGTGCGGGCCAGCGGGAAACAGTCCATGAAACGCTGCAGCCGGCGGAAGACCGCCCCGGTCTCCGCATCGCGGGTATGGCACACCGAGCCGGGGACCACCAGCTGGTCGCCGCCCTGGCCGGCCACCACATACGCCTCGTCCCAGTCGCGGCTGTGCGGGTACGCGTCATCGATGTTGGCATGGTAACTGAGGAGGGTGTTGTATTCGCGGGGACAGGTCTGCGACAGGGTGAGCAACTGTTCCGGTGTGCCGATATGCGGATTGAAGCCTTCCAGGGTGGGATAGGCCCCATCGTGGCCGCCCTCCTGCTGGCCCACCAGGTAGATCACCTGCGGCAGCCCGTCGGTGACCCGGTTGATCGCGCTGATGATCTGCTCTGCCTGGGCCAGATCGGTGGCCGTGCCCAGGGGGCCGTAGTGCATGAAGATCTTGTAGGCGATGGCATCCGCGTACAGGGGATCGCCTTTGGGCCGGGCGCGGTTCACCCACAGGCGGTAGTCGCTCAGGTCGGCCCGGCCATCCCCATTGAGGTCGCCCAGGAACACCACCCGGGCTTCGAGCAGGGGCAGGGTCTGCTGCCGCACCCGGTACTGGTAGGTGTTGAGGCCGATGGCGTACGACCCGCCCCCCCGCTGCTGGTGGGTCAGCGGGAAGAGCGGATAGTTGCTGTCGGCAAAGGTACACAGCGCCCCGTTCCACAGCGCTCCGTAGATCACCGGCTGGGGCGTCTCCTCGGCAGCGGCCCCAGCGAGAGTCCCCAGGTGATCCTGGGCCCACATCTTGTGGCCGGTCTGCGGGTCGGGCGCGCCGGTGGACATACGCCAGTAGGAGTACCCCGGACCGCGGCAGACCAGCAGGGGCAGATCCTGCCAGTCGAGGCGGGTGAACTCGCCCTGCGGATCGTGCACCGCTTCCAGGCGGTAGACCAGCGCGTTTCCCTCCAGGGTCAGTTCCCACCGCAACTCCAGCGGCGTACCCTTCAGCCGCATGTGGTACGAGGCCTTCCCTTCCGCACAACGGGCGCTCAGTGCCCACGCCTCCCAGGGTGCAGCCTGCCCGTTGAGGCGCAAGATCCCTTCCTCTCCCGCGCCTGCAAAGTGCTGACCAGAAACCAGGTGGTGGTAGTGGCGCACCAGGGGCCGGGTGGGGTCCACCTCGACGCGCAGGATGGCATTCTCCAGCAGGAATTGTGCTTTGCACATCAAGCTCGCGCTCCTCAGCGCCGTGCGGAAGACGTGGGGGAATACCGGGTGATGGAAGGCGTGCCGCTGCGGTCGCTCATCGCGCCGGCCGGGGCCACTCCGGGTCCTCGGCCCCCATGCTGTCGAGGGTATAGGGAAGGAACTGGCCATGGCGGCGGTAGTGTTCGTGATAGTGGGCCACCTGATCCTCGTCCACCTCTACTCCCAGGCCAGGGCCGGCGGGCACCCCCCAGCGGGGGCCAGTGGCGATGGGCAGCGATTCGGTGAGGATATCCCCGGCCATCATGGCTGCGGTCTGCTGGTGGCCCTCGACGATGTGCGGCAGGCTGAGCAGGGCGTGCTGCCCGGCCACTGCAGCCAGGCCCAGTTCGCCGTGGGTGTGTTTGCAAGTGGCCAGCCCCTCCAGGGCAGCCACCGAAGCCAGCCGGTGGAAATGGCCCAGCGAGCCGACCCAGTACGGGCTGAAGCAGAGCACGTCGCAGGCGCGGCGGGTGATCACCTCCCAGGCGTCGGCCACCCGCCAGAGCCCCTCGTTGGCGGCCAGGGGCACCCGGGTACGGCCCTTCAACTCGATCATGTTCGCCACCGGATCGGCGGGCACGGGCTGTTCGGCCAGGTCCAGGCCCCACGCGTCGAGGCGCTCCAGGTTGCGCGTTGCTTCAGCGACCGTCCACGCCTCGTTGGCATCGACGCGGATCCTGCCCTCCGGCCCGATGGTCTGGCGGATCAGCGCTATCGCCTCGGCCTCGCGCGCGATATCGACTCCGACCTTCACGTAGAACACCCGATACCCGGCGGCCACCCCGGCGCGGCACTGGGTTTCGAGGACCTCTGGTGCAGCGCCGTAGGGCAGGTAATAGAAGTACTCCACCTCCCGGCGCCGCAGACCGCCCAGCAGGTTGTACACCGGTTGGCCGCAGGCCTTGCCGCACAGGTCCCACAGGGCCATGTCGATGCCGGCCCAGGCGAAGTTGAAGGTGCTCTCGCGGAAATTCCAGACCCCGCGGCGGAAGCAGTCGTGCCAGAGGGCTTCGCGGATCCACGGATCGCGGCCCAGCGCGATGGGAATACAGGCGCGCAGGACCTCCTGCACCGATTCGACATTGGCCCCGCTGCAGCTCTCGCCCCAACCCACCAGGCCCTCGTCGGTGGCCACCCGGACGATGATATCGGTGACCCCGTCCCGGTTGACCTGCGCGCTGTTCTCGCGGTGGGTATAGGGCACGCTGACGATCCAGGAGTCGATGGCGCTGATTCTCACGGGTGCTCCCCCAGAGATGGGCGTGGTGCTTTGTCCGACGGTTGGCGCCGTGAGGAGTATCGGCACGGCCCTGGGCGCCGTCAATTCACCCAGTGCCTCATGAAGCTGGCCCATCGGGCCTCCCTGCAACCTCGCATTTTGTAATCCCTCCGCCGGCCTTATATTTCGTCACTGCGCTATCCCCCCAAAAAGGCCCGGCCCATGTGTCTCCCCCACACTCCCAACCCGCCGCCCCCAGCGCTGCTCCCATGTGGCGGAAGTTCGGGCTAAGTCGCGCCGCCGCCGACCCGCTGGCGGCATGGGACCGGGCCGGCACAGCTGACCCCGACCGCTTCCTCAGCGTCGAGGGCCTGAGCAAATCCTTCGGCCCGGTGCGGGCCCTGCAGCAGGTGAGCCTCGAAGTGCCTCGCGGTGAATTTGCCGCCCTGCTGGGCCCTTCGGGCTGCGGCAAGACCACCCTGCTCCGTATCCTCGCCGGTCTGGAATCCCCCGACGAAGGCCAGGTGTTGCTGAGCGGCCGGCCCCTGCACACCCTGCCGGCGCACCACCGGCCCACCAACACCGTCTTCCAGAATTATGCCCTCTTCCCCCACCTCACGGTGTACGAGAACATCGCCTTTGGCCTGCGCGCCCGTGGCCTGCCCTCCGGCCAACTGAACGATAAAGTGGCCCGTGGCCTGGCGCTGGTACACCTGGAAGAACAGGCCACCCGTCTGCCCCACCAGCTCTCGGGCGGCCCGAAGCAGCGGGTGGCCCTGGCCCGCGCCCGGGTCAACGAGCCCCTGCTGCTTTTGCTCGACGAACCGCTCTCGGCCCTCGATGCGCGGCTGCGGGCCGAGATGCAGTTGGAGCTGCGCCAGTTGCAGCAGCGCCTGGGCACCACCTTCTTGCTGGTCACCCACGACCAGGCCGAAGCCATGAGTGTGGCCGACCGCATCTTCGTGATGGAGGAGGGCCGCATCACCCAGAGCGGCACCCCGGCCGAGGTCTACGAGAAACCGCGCACCCGCTTCGTGGCCCAGTTCCTGGGCAGCGCCAACCTGATCGAGGCCCGGCACCACGGACTCGGCCAAGTGGTGGATACCGCCCTGGGGCCACTCACCCTGCGGCAGCCTCCGCCCTGGAGCACCGGCACCCTCTCCATCCGCCCCGAGCGCATTCAGGTCTGCCCCGAGGCCCCGGCCCTCAACGGCCTGGCCGCCACCGTCTGCGACTGGGTGTACCGGGGCGACCACTGCGAGGTGGTGGTGGAGCCCGGCCCCCTGCGCCTGCGCACCGCCCCCTCGCCGCTGCTGCAGCGGGGCCAGACCCTGTGGCTGCACCTGCCCCTCGAACACCTCGAAGTATTACATGGCTGACCCTCTAGTCTGGCAGGGCCGGCTGACCACCCGCCACCGGCTGATGCGCGAGGCCTGGTCCTGCGCCGGCGGCGGGCTGCTCTGGCTTCTCCTCTTTCTGGTGCTGCCCTCCCTGCTGGTAGGTGCCATGGCCTTTGCCAGCCGCGACCCGTACGGCCAGGTGGTATGGGCGTTCACCTTTGAGAATTTCTGGCGGCTGGCCGGCTTCGGCGCCCTGGGCTGGTCCCCGGCCTATTTCTACATCCTGGCCCGCAGCCTCTGGCTGGCCCTGGTGGTCACCTTCTTCTCCGTGGGCCTGGCCTATCCGCTGGCCTTCTTTATGGCCGGCCTGGGCCCCCGGCGCCGCGCCCTGGCCCTGGCCCTGGTGGCCATTCCCCTGTGCACCAACCTGATCATCCGCACCTATGCCTGGGAGCTGCTGCTCGCCCCCCAACTGCCCCTGGCCCGCCTGGCCGCGCTCCTGGGCTTGATCGCCCCTGGCGAAGCCCTGTACCCCGGCGCCCTCGGCGTGTACCTGGGCATGATCTCCTACTCCCTGCCCTTTGCCGTGCTGCCCCTGTACACCAACGTCGAGCGCCTCGACTGGGCCCAGGTGGAGGCAGCCCGGGATCTGTACGCCTCGGGCCGGCGGGTCTTTTTACAGGTGATCCTGCCCCAGACCCTGCCGGGTCTGAGCGCCGCGGTGGTACTCACCTTCGTGCCGGCCCTGGGCATCTTCGCCATTGCCGACCGGCTGGGCGGGGCCTCCTTTATGCTGATGGGCAACGTCATCCAGCAGCAGTTCAGCGCCAGCCGCGACTATCCCTTTGGCGCGGCCCTCAGCCTGGTACTCATCCTGCTCACCCTGGCGGGCCTGTACTTCTACCGGCGCCATCACAAAGGCATGGAGTTGCTGTGAGGGCCCCGCTGCTGATCGGGGCCGTGGCCCTGTCCCTTGGCCTGCTCTATCTGCCCCTGCTGGCCGTGGCCATCTACTCGGTCAACGCCGCCCGCATCGGCCTGGTCTGGCAGGGCTTCACCCTAGAATGGTACACCCGGCTCCTCCACCACGAAGCTATCCTGCACGCGGCGCGCAATACCCTGGTGCTGGCCCTGCTCTCCACGGCCATCTCCACCCTCCTGGGCACCCTGCTGGCCCTAGGCCTGGAACGGTACCCCTGGCCTCGGCGCACCCGCCGCCTGCTCGAAGCCGTGGCAGACCTGCCGGTGGTGACCCCGGACCTGGTCTTCGCCGCGGCCCTGGTGGTGGCCTTTGCCCTGGTGCGCACCCTGTGGGCCGGCTTCGAACTGGGCCTGCCCACCATGGTCATCGGCCATGTCACCTTCCAGCTCTCCTTTGTGGCCCTGGTGGTGCGCAGCCGGCTGGCCCTCATCGGCCCCACCCTCAGCGAGGCGGCCCGCGACCTGTACGCCGGTTCGGCCCAGCTCTTCTGGCGGGTCACCCTGCCCCTGCTCTGGCCGGGCATCGCCGCCGGGGCGCTCTTGGCCTTCACCTTGTCACTAGACGATTTTGCCATCAGTTTCTTCACCGCCGGCCCTCACTCCGACACCCTGGCCATCTATATCTACGCCTCCCTGCGCCGCGGCCTCAGCCCCGAGTTGCACGCCCTCTCCACCCTGATCCTCTTCGCCAGCGCCGCCCTGGTCCTGGGCCTGCAGCGCCTGGCGTGGAAAGAGAGTTGAAATGCGCCTGCTCCCTCTGCTCCTCCTGCTGCTGACCGGCTGCGGCCAGGGCCAGGCCCCTGCCCCGCCGCGCGAGCTGAACCTCTACATCTGGTCCGAGTACCTGGACCCCCAGATCCCCGCCGACTTCACTGCCAAGACCGGGGTGAAGGTCAATCTCTCGCTGTACGAATCCTCCGAGGAGATGCTGGCCAAACTCCAGCACGCCGGCGGCACCAGTCAGTACGACCTGGCCGTGGTCTCCAATATGCTGGTGCCCACCCTGGTCCACCTGAAACTGGTCCAGGCCCTGGACCACAGCCGTATCCCCAACCGCCAGCATCTGGACGCCCTCTTCCTCGACCCGGCCTACGACCCAGGCAATCGCCACAGCCTGGCCTACCAATGGGGCACGGTGGGCCTGCTCTACAACCAGAGCAAGCTCCCGGACCTGGAGCCCTCCTGGGGGGTACTCTTCGACCCCTCAAAGGTGCGCGGCAGTTTTGTGCTCATCGACGAGATGCGCGACCAGCTGGGCGCGGCGCTGCGCTTCCTGGGGCACTCGGCCAACAGCACCGATCTCGATGAACTGCGCCGGGCCGGCCAACTGGTGTTGGGTGCCAAGCAGAACGCCAGATCGCGGGGTTTCGAGGGCGGGGTGGGCGGCAAAAACAAAGTGGCCGCCGGCCTGGCGGACCTGGCCGTGGTCTGGAGCGGGGACGCGCTGCGGGCCATCGAGGAAGACCCCAAGGGCGAGCTGGCCTATCTGGTGCCGCGCGAGGGCTCCATCGTCTGGGCCGACGCGATGGTTATCCCCGCCCAGGCCCCCAATCCGGGGGCGGCGCACCAGTTCATCAACTACCTGCTCGACGCCCAGGTGGGGGCGCAGCTCTCGCGCTACACCCGCTACGCCAGCCCCAACAAAGCGGCCCGCGCCCTCCTGCCCAAAGAAGATCTGGAGAACCCAGTGCTCTACCCGTCTCCGGAGATCCTCGCCCGGCTGGAGTACCAGCGCGAGGTGGGCGAAGCCGTGCGCCTGTACGACGAAGTGTGGACCGAAGTCAAAAGCCGTTAACCCCTAGTTGAGGATCAACCATCATGAGCCTGACCCCTGCCCAACTCGAACAGTTCCACCGCGACGGGTATCTCATCGTGCCCGACCTCTTCGGCGCCGCCGAGATGGATGCGGCCCTAGCAGCCATGGAGCAACTGCTCTACGGCAAACCCTTTGCCCAGTGGCGCGACGAGTTCGAGGCCGGCCAGCACGCCAAGGGGGTGTCCGACGGTTTCACCACCACCCACAACCACAAGGAGGGCCGTTCGCAGTTCCCGGTGGGTATGCCGGCCCTGGACCAGCTCATCGAGAATACCCGCTACCTCGACACCTTCGAGCAGTGCCTGGGCGCGCCCCCTTCCTACTGCAACGCCCATCTCTTTCTGCGCAGCGGCCCCACCGACAAACGCCACGCTCCCAACCCCTGGGAAGGCTTTCACATCGACCACTACACCAACTGCCTGCTGCCCCCGGCCGAACACGGCCTGTTCAGCTACGTCAACTGCGGGGTGTACCTGCACGACGTGGAGGACGACGGGGCGCCGATGCTGGTGATCCCCGGCTCGCATCACCAGGCCGCCGCGGTCTACGCCCAGGCCTTTGCCAGCGGCAACGCCGGTGGCGGTTCCCTCAAGGACCTGCGCCTGGCCACCGGGCTAGCGGCCCCGGTGCCCTCCATCGCCCGCCGCGGTTCGGCCCTCTTCTACTCCTCGTACCTGATCCACGCCGCCCAGCCCTTCCGCAACAAACGCGTGCAGCGCGCCTTCTGGACCCTGTCCATGTGCCGGCAGGACAATGACCGCTGGACCCGCTTCGCCAACCCCTTCCTCTACGGCGAGCGCGAACACATGATGCCCTTCTTCACTGCCACCACCCCGCGCGTCTGCTCCCTCTTCGGCTGGCCCCCCGTGGGGCACCCCTACTACACCGAACAGACCCTGGGCCTGCTGGCCCAGCTCTACCCGGGAATGGACCTGGAGCCGTACCGCCGCTGAGCCAATCTCAGCGGAAGATGTGGTGGTGGGCTGCTTCCGAGATGGCCACCACCGCCGGGTGTTTGAGCCGGCGCTCGGCCGAGATGGCGTAGTAGCGCTCGCGGATCTCCTCCACCCGACCCACCACCGCCACCCCGTACTGTTTGCGCACCTCGCGCTCGATGGCCGCCGGGGCCACGAAGAGCCCGGCACCGGTCTGTCCGAAGACCTTGAGCAGCGCGCTGTCCTCGAATTCCCCCACTACGTGCGGGCGCAGGCCGTGTTGGTCGAACCACTGGTCGAGTGACCGGCGCAAGGTGGTGTTGTCGGTAGGCAGAAGCACGGGCGCCCCGGTCAGCGAGGCGGGGAAGCGCCGGCGGTAGGCGGCCGCCAGTTTGGGCGCCGCGAAGAAGCAGACCGCGCACTCCCCCAGCAGGTGGCTGAAGGCGCGGATGCGCATCGCCGGGCTCAGCGGGGCGTCGGCCAGCACCAGATCGACCCCGTGCAGGGCCAGTTCGGCCAGCAGGCGGTCGGGTTTGTCCTCGCGGCAGACCACCTGTACCCGTTCGGGCAGGGCCAGGGCCGGCTCCAGCAGGCGGTGGGCGATCAGTTTGGGCACCACGTCGGCGACACCCACCGCCAGGCGCAAGGGCCGGCCGATGGGTCGGTCGCGCAGGTTGCCCATCAGTTCGCGGCCCAGCGAGAAGATCTCGTCCGCGTAACTGTACACCATGCGCCCCACCTCGGTCAGCACCAACCCCCGCCCCTGGCGGGCGAAGAGCTTCTCCCCCAGGGCTTCCTCCAAGGCGCGCAGCTGCCCGCTGATCGTGGGCTGTGAAAGGTGCAGCCGCTGGCAGGCCCGCGCCACGCTCCCCTCGCGCGCCACGGTCCAGAAATAGAGCAGGTGGTGGTAGTTCAGCCATTCCATCGCGGTGAAATATACATCGGTTTTTACGATGTATCAATGAGAAATGATCTATTTTTCAAGTTTTTTGCCGACGCCTATATTCTCTCCCGTCACCACCAGACACTACCGAGAGGAGGAAGCAAAGGTGAACTGCCCCGTGTGCAAAACCGAGCTGAGAATAACCGATCGCCAGGGCATCAAGATCGACCATTGCCCGCAGTGCCGCGGCGTCTGGCTGGACCGGGGGGAACTGGACAAACTCATCGACCGCGCCCTGGACACCACCGCACGGCCGGCCGACGAACTGGCATCCAGGCCCCGCCCGTATCGCCGCGACGACGATGACGATGACGATGATGACGATCGCCGCTACCACCATTCCAAGAGCCGGCGGCGCAAGTCGCTGCTGGGCGAACTCTTTGATTTTTGATGAAAGGAACCTGATGGAAGTAGTAAATGTTTCCCCCTGGGTGTGGGCCGGCTTCTCCGCCTTCGTGCTGGGTGTGCTGGCCCTCGACCTGGGGGTCTTCCACCGCAATGCCCACGTAGTCAGCTTCAGGGAGGCTCTCAACTGGAGCCTGGTATGTATCGGACTGGCAGGGCTCTTCAACGCCGGCATCTACCATTGGTACGGCGCCGAAAAAGCCCTGGAGTTCACCACCGGATACCTGATCGAGATGGCCCTCTCGGTGGACAACATCTGCGTCTTCCTGGTGCTCTTCTCCTACTTCGCCGTCCCCCCCGCCCTGCAGCACCGGGTGCTCTTCTGGGGGGTGCTGGGGGCGCTGGTCATGCGGGCGATCTTCATCGCCCTGGGTTCGGCCCTGCTGCAGGAATTCCACTGGGTGATCTATCTCTTCGGCGGACTGTTGGTGGCGACCGGCATCCGCCTGCTCCTGCATCAGGACACCGAACTGCACCCGGAGCGCAACCCGCTCTACCGGCTCTTCAAGCGCTACGTGCCGGCGGTGCCCGACTACCGGGGCAGTTCCTTCCTGGTCCGCGAGGGGGGCCGCTGGCTGGCCACCCCCCTACTGCTGGTGCTGGTGCTGGTGGAGGGCACGGACCTGGTCTTCGCCATCGACTCGATCCCGGCCATCTTCGCCGTTACCAGCGACCCCTTCATCGTCTACACCTCCAATATCTTCGCCATCCTCGGGCTGCGCTCGCTCTTCTTTGTCCTCTCCGGAGTGGTGGAAAAATTCCACCACCTCAAGACCGGCCTAGCCCTAGTGCTGGCCTTTGTGGGCAGCAAGATGCTGCTGGTAGACGTGTACAAAATCCCCATCGGGGTTTCGCTGGGGGTGGTAGTGGCACTGATCGGCGGAGCGGTCGTCCTCTCGCTGCTGCGGCCCAAGTCCAAGGCCACGGCCCTGCCCGCCGAGCGGGTGGCCGCCCAGGGCGGTTGACCCCTCCTGGGGCAGGGGGGATATTTGCAGGGTCAGCGCCCCCCGCAACCCGCCCAGGAGGAGCAGCCATGGAGATCGATCTGGCCAATATCTACAAAAAGCGCCGCGCCGAATCGCGCTCCCTCTCGGCCGAGAACTTCCGCGGCGAGCAGGGCAAGGGCGGCATGGCCACCGCCCAGACCACCCTGCACCAAGGTTGTGCCAACTCCGCCCGCGAGTTGGGCCAGACCTGGAAGCTCTCCCCCTGCATCGAGCTGGGGGCCGGCAAAACAGCGACGATCATGGACAACGAGGGCCCCGGGGTGATCCGCCATATCTGGATCACCCTCGACCCCCGCTGGTACCGCCACGTGATTGTGCGCGTGTACTGGGACGGCGACAACTCCCCCTCGGTGGAAGCCCCGGTGGGCGACCTCCTCTGCAACGCCTGGAACACCCGCCAGGCCATCCTGTCCCAGCCCATCAACGTCAATCCCAGCGGCGGCATGAACTGCTACTTCCCCATGCCCTTCCGCAAACACGCCCGTATCACCGTCGAGAACGACTCCCCCGTCGACCTGCCCCACTTCTTCTACACCATCAACTACACCCTCGAGGAAGTGGACGCCGAGGCCCTCTACTTCCACGCCCAGTGGCGGCGCACCAACCCCCTGCAGTACGGCACCGACTATCTGATGGTGGACGGGATCAAAGGGCAGGGCCAGTACGTGGGTGCCTTCATGGCCTGGCAACAGAACAACGCCGGCTGGTGGGGCGAGGGGGAGATCAAGATGTTTCTAGATGGCGATGGAAAATTCC
>SXGT01379318.1_pt1 | contig 12697 bp, 14 predicted proteins | sample 3176221 | NCBI WGS metagenome assembly SXGT01 (sample SAMN11356862, study PRJNA531348) | freshwater metagenome | isolation source: freshwater sample F1-120 | place: China: Fuxian Lake, Yuxi | collected 2017-12-25
AATTGGTCCCTTTGTAATCAAACTTGAAGCCGAGCGCTGCACGCCTCCTGTTGTAGATCGAATGAAGGAAATATTGCGCTCACATCCTGGAACTAGAGAAGTTCATCTAAAAATTGAGGGTGGCGCAAAGAACACAATTCTTAAGCTCGATGATGGATTAAAAATCACTGCCTCACCAAGCTTGAGCGCAGATCTCAAGTCAATTCTCGGCCCAGATTGTTTGGTTTAAGCAAAGGAATCCTCTGCGGGGTAATTGCTTGCTCAATTAGAATAGTTCAGTGAGCCAGGCCAACTTTGTTAGAACCCTAGACCTAAGGGGTAAAGAGCTATCTAAAGCTCAATACCAAGAGCTGCTTCCCAGGGCTGAAATGGATATCGCCTCTGCAATGAAAGCTATTGAGCCAATTGTTGAATCAGTAAGAAAGGGAAGTGAGCAGACCCTTCTTGATCTAAGTCTCAAATTTGATGGCATTGCACCTAGGGGCCTCAGAGTTCCTCAGAGAGAAATTGATAATGCGCTTGCGCAATTAGATTCAAATCTTGAGAGCATAATTATTGAAGCGATAAGAAGAGTAAGAAGTGTTCATAAGGATCAAGTGCGATCAAGTGCGACAACCAGAGTTGTTGATGGCGGAGAAGTTGAAGAGCGCTGGATTCCTGTTGATCGAGTTGGCCTTTATGTTCCAGGAGGAAAAGCAGTTTATCCAAGTTCAGTGATTATGAATGTAGTCCCAGCTCAAATTGCGGGGGTTAAAAGTATTACTCTGGCATCACCTGCTCAAGTCAATAACTCAGGTTGGCCACATCCAACAATCTTGGCAACCTGTGCAATCCTTGGTATTAATGAAATCTATACAATGGGAGGCGCGCAAGCAATTGCAGCCTTTGCCTATGGAGTTCGCAGCGTTGTTGATGGAATCACCCAAGAGATTTTAGAGCCAGTTGATTTAGTTACCGGGCCAGGAAATATCTATGTAGCAGCAGCAAAGAGAGCGCTGCGCGGCAAAATTGGTATTGACTCGGAGGCTGGACCGACTGAAATTGCAATCGTGGCCGATAAGAGCGCTAGAGCTGGTGAAGTAGCTGCAGATCTAATTAGTCAAGCCGAGCATGACAGTATTGCCGCAGCAGTTCTAATCACAGATTCTTTAGATTTGGCAGATCAAGTGCAAATTGAGCTAAGAAGGAGAGTAATGGCAACTAAGCATAGCCAGCGAATACTCCAAGCGCTTAATGGCATTCAATCAGCAATCGTTATTACAGATAATCTTGAGCAATCTCTTGATGTAGCAAATGCATACGCTGCGGAGCATCTTGAGCTAGTAACAACTGATCCAAAGAGAGATAGCAAGAAAATTAGAAATGCAGGAGCTGTATTTCTCGGTCGCACCTCACCAGTTTCACTTGGTGACTATCTAGCAGGCTCAAACCACGTTCTTCCAACGGGAGGATGCGCCTGTCATTCAAGCGGGCTATCGGTACAAACTTTTTTACGGGGCCTTCACTTTATCTCCTATAACGAGAAAGCCTTTAGCGAGATTGCGCCTAGCGTAATTACCTTTGCAAATGCTGAAGATCTTCCAGCTCATGGTGAAGCGATATCTGCACGCTTTGAATTGGGTAAGGAATCGTAATGAGTGATCGCTGGCCAAATTGGCTCAAATTAAATGAGAGCTTGAAGGATTTGGTGCCATATGGCGCACCTCAAATCTCTCTAGCAAATCGACTAAATACTAATGAGAATCCCTATGAACTAAGTGCAAGCTTGCAGGCAAGTATTAACTCGGCAATAGCGAAGGAAGTGAAAAATCTTAATCGATATCCAGATCGCGATGCGATAAAACTCAGGGGCGCACTTGCCAATGTGATTAAGTGGCAGAGTGGTTTGAGTTTCGGAGTTGGAAATATCTGGGCCGCAAATGGAAGTAATGAGATTTTGCAGAGTATTGCACTTGCTTTCTCTGGTGATGCGATGGGTTTTGAGCCCTCTTACTCTATGCACCCCCTGATTAATCGCTCTGTTGGCAAGAAGTGGATATCTATCCCAAGACAGGCCGACTTCTCAATTGATATCCCTGCCTCTTTAAAAGCCATTAGGGACTTAAAGCCTGGTCTCGTTTATTTAACAACTCCCAATAATCCGAGTGGTAATGCCACAGCTGTTGAGCATGTCGAGCAAATGGCTAAAACTTGCCAAGAAGTAGGAGCAATATTTGTAGTTGATGAGGCCTATGCAGAATTCTCAAATACTTTATCAGCTCTATCTCTATTGAATGAATTCTCAAATTTAATTATCTCAAGAACGATGAGTAAGGCATTTGCATTCGCGGGAGCAAGGGTTGGATACATGATTGCAGATCCGATAATCATTGAAGCAATGTTGTTAATACGATTGCCGTATCACTTAAGTTCTTTAACGCAGGCAGCAGCGCTGGCTGCTCTCACTCATAGCCAAGAGTTATCAGCACAAATTGCAAAGGTTATTGAATCCCGCAAGTTTCTAGCTAAAGAGCTAGAGAGCCTCGGCCTTATCGTTATTGATTCGGAGGCAAATTTTCTGCTCTTTACTGGATTTAAGGAGAGTGCAAGTGAGCTATTTACGAAATTAGTAGATACGGGAGTATTGATTCGCGATGTCTCAATACCTGGACATCTAAGGGTAACAATCGGTACTGAAGATGAGAATAAGGCTTTCCTTGAGGCCTTAACCTCGATCCTTTAACCAACTTGGGCTAACAAGCCAAGATAATTGAGTCGCAAGTGCTGGCCTTGATAGGGGATAATTTCTCCCATGACCAATCCCAGAAAATCTCGCGTGGAGCGCGTTACTAAAGAATCTAGCGTTGTAGTCGAGCTAACCCTTGATGGCACGGGGGTATGCAATGTAGAAACTGGCGTCCCATTTTTTGATCATATGATTTCGCAACTGGGAAAGCATTCTGGTTTTGATTTAATTGTAGAAACCAATGGAGATATCTCTGTAGATTCTCATCACAGCGTAGAAGATACTTCCCTGGCTATTGGACAAGCGCTGCGAGAGGCCCTTGGAGATAAATCGGGGGTTAGAAGATTTGGCAACTCACTAGTTCCACTTGACGAAGTGTTGGTGCAAGCAGCTGTTGATTTATCAGGTCGTCCATATCTGGTTCATCGCGCACCTGAGATAGTTGAATTGATAGGGACTTTTGATACCACCCTTGGAAGACACATTTGGGAATCAATAGTCTCTGAGGCAAGAATTGGGCTACACATCAGAGTTCTTGAAGGAAGAAATGCACACCATGTTCTTGAGGCACAATTTAAAGCTGTAGCACAAGCGTTCAAGGATGCTGTTGCTTTAGATCCTCGCTCTGGAGGAATCCCTTCGACTAAGGGCGTTCTTTGATAGCCATCCTCGATTATGGCTCAGGAAATATTCGTTCTGCACAGAGAGCATTTGAAAAAACAAAACATCAAGTCATAGTCACATCTGATTATCAAGAGGCGGTTAACGCTGATGGCTTAGTAGTTCCTGGGGTAGGCGCTTTTGGATCTTGTATGAAGGCTCTACTAAAAATAGATGGTGACAAAATTATTAGAGAAAGACAGCAAGAGAAGAAGAAAACTCTCGGAATCTGCGTTGGAATGCAAATTCTCTTTCAGACTAGCGATGAGCTACTAAATGGTGAAAGCATTAAAGGGTTGGGAATCTTTCCAGGAAGAGTAGTTCGACTAGAGGCCCCAGTTATCCCACATATGGGCTTTAATGAAGTTAAGGTTGATGAAACAAGTAAATTGTTTAAAGGTATTGAAAAAGAACGTTTTTACTTCGTTCACTCATATGCCGCTAAAGATCCAGTAGCTGGCGCTAACTCTTATTGCGACTATGGTGGAGGATTTCTTGCTGCGATTGAAAGTCAAACAGTTAGCGCAGTGCAATTTCATCCGGAAAAGAGTGGAGCAGCAGGACTTGCTCTAATTGAAAATTGGGTATCTGGGTTATGAAAAAACTAGAACTTCTTCCCGCTGTTGATGTTCGCTCAGGCCAAGCTGTTCGCTTGGTAAAAGGAGATCTATCTGCCCAGAGCAATTATGGATCAGCACTTGATGCTGCCCTTGACTTTCAAAAGGCAGGTGCAGAATGGATTCACTTAGTTGACCTAGACGCTGCTTTTGGAACGGGATTAAATCATGAACTTCTTGCAGAGGTAGTTGGAAAGTTGGATATCAAAGTTGAGTTATCGGGGGGCATCAGAGATGAGGAGAGCCTGGAGCGGGCACTTGCCACGGGATGTCAGCGAATCAATTTAGGCACTGCAGCTCTTGAAAGCCCTGACTGGAGCGCATCGGTAATTAAGAGATTTGGAGAGAAGATTGCAGTTGGCCTTGATGTGCGAGGACGAACGCTAGCAGCAAGAGGTTGGACTCGAGATGGTGGCGATCTCTTTGAAACGCTAGAGCGCTTAGATGGTGATGGTTGCACTCGATATGTTGTAACAGATGTTAATAAAGATGGAACACTTCAAGGACCAAACTTAGAGTTATTGAAAATGGTCTGCGCGGCAACTAGTCGACCAGTAATTGCTTCAGGGGGCATCTCCCAATTAAGTGATATTCAAGCCCTTCGCGAGTTAACTCAAGTTGGTATCGAAGGAGCAATTGTTGGAAAAGCACTTTATGCTCAAAATTTCACACTCGAGCAGGCTCTTGAGGTGGCATATAAATGAGCCTTGCCACACGAATTATTCCCTGTCTTGATGTTAAAGATGGTCGAGTAGTTAAAGGCATTAACTTCCTTAATTTAGTTGATGCGGGGGATCCAGTGGAGATGGCTCAGATATATAACAACGAGGGCGCTGATGAGATTACCTTTCTGGATATCACCGCGAGTAGCCAGGGACGGAGCACAACCCTTGAGGTAGTGCGAAGAAGCGCAGATCAATTATTTATCCCCCTAACGGTTGGTGGAGGGATAAGTAGCACAGATGATGTTAATCAATTGCTTAAAGCAGGAGCCGATAAGGTCTCTATCAATACTGCCACCCTAAAGCGCCCAGAGCTAATAACTGAAATTAGTGAGAGCTTTGGGAGTCAAGTTTTGGTTATTTCAATAGATGCAAAGAGGTCTCGAAGTGGTAGTGGATTTGAAGTAACTACTCATGGTGGTTCTATCTCAACAGGCATCGATGCCCTCGATTGGATTAAAGAGGCAATCGAAAGAGGAGTAGGAGAGATACTGCTTAATTCCATGGATACTGATGGAACTAGAGCAGGATATGACTTGGAATTAATCCGCTTAGTCCGTGCAATTTCTCCTGTTCCCATTATTGCAAGTGGTGGAGCTGGTGATATCTCAGATTTTGCTGAAGCTCTGGAATCAGGGGCTGATGCTCTCCTTGCCGCCAGCGTTTTTCACTTTGGTATCTATAGCATCTCAGATATTAAGCGTGATCTTGATAGAAAAGGCTTTACTGTGCGCCAAGGCAATCAAATAGGTCAGAATTAGGCCATGTCGCAGGAGATAATCAACCGCTTGAGTATGACTGGAGAGTTAATTCCGGCAATTGTGCAAGATTGTGTAAGTAAAGAGGTATTGATGCTTGCATGGGTAAATCTGCAGGCCTATGAAGCAACTTTTGCTACCTCTAAAGCAACTTTTTGGAGTAGAAGTAGGAACCAACTCTGGGTCAAGGGGGAGAGTTCTGGAAATTACCAAGATGTCATAGAAATAAAATACGACTGTGACTCTGACTCACTACTTTTTCTAGTGCATTCACATGGCCCTGCTTGCCATACAGGGCAAACCTCTTGTTTCTATCGAAGCGTTGAGAGAATGTAGATGGAGCGCTTAAGTCTCGAACAATTTCGTGCTTATGCAAAGGAATATAACGTTATTCCCGTTTCCCAACTCCTACTTGCAGATAACGAAACTCCTCTAACTCTGTATTCAAAGTTAGCTCAAAATCGTGAGAATACATTTCTTCTAGAGTCAGCAGAGCATGGTGGAGTATGGTCTAGATACTCATTTATTGGCGTTAGAAGTGAGGCAACCCTAACGGAGAAAAACGGAGTTGCTCATTGGCTTGGAAGTATGCCAGCAGGTGCACCAAATGGAATTGATCCCTTAGAAGCTCTAATGATTTCCTCTAAACATCTTCGATCGCCAAAGATTGAAAATCTTCCCCCATTAACAGGCGGCTTAGTTGGCTATATGGGATATGACTCAGTGCGAAGGCTGGAAAAACTTCCAAATCTAGGAATTGATGAATTAAAGCTCCCAGAGATTGCATTTATGCTGACTACAGATTTAGCTGTTTATGATCATCTTCAAGGAACTGTGATTCTGATAGCTAATGCTATTAATTGGGATGGCTCCGATGAACGAGTAGATATTGCATATCAATCGGCTATAAATCGATTAGATCAAATGCAGGAGGCGCTTCTAAAAAAGATAAATAGCAATATTTCGAATATAGCAAAGAAGGGGACTCCAAGCTTTACTGCTAATTTCACTAAAGATCAATACTGTCTAAACGTTGAAAGTATCAAAGAGCAGATTAGATCTGGTGAGGCATTTCAAGTTGTTTTATCTCAGAGATTTACGATGGATTGCCAGGCATCTCCACTTGATGCATATCGAATGCTGCGGCTCCACAATCCCAGCCCATATATGTATCACTTCAGATTTGCAGATGGGTTAAGCGTTGTTGGCTCAAGTCCAGAGGCGTTAGTCAAAGTCACTGGCAGTGAAGTAATGGTCCATCCCATTGCTGGAACTCGTAAGCGCTCAACAAATCAAGAAGAAGATTTAAGGCTAGGGGAGGAGCTTTTGGCAGATCCTAAAGAACGCGCTGAGCATCTAATGCTGGTAGATCTTGGAAGAAATGATTTGGGAAGAGTTTGCGCACCTGGCAGCGTGAACGTTGTTGAGTTTATGCAGATTGAGAGATATTCCCATGTCATGCATATTGTTTCGACGGTTATTGGCGAGCTAGATAGTACTAAGTCATCTGTGGAGGCTTTGTATGCAGTATTTCCCGCAGGCACCCTCTCAGGAGCACCTAAGCCAAGAGCGATGGAGATAATTGAGGAGTTAGAACCATCAAGACGTGGAATATATGGTGGCGCAATTGGATATATTGATTTCACTGGAAATCTTGATACCTGTATTGCGATTAGAACTGCAGTGATAAAAGATAAGAAGGCGTATGTGCAAGCAGGAGCTGGAATAGTGGCAGATTCAAATCCAGTTAGTGAATATGAAGAGTGCCTTAATAAAGCTGCGGCAGTTCTTGGTGCAATTGGAGCGGCCAACTCACTAGAACCTGTAAGAGTAAAGGACTAGTTGCGATGAGCGTTCTTGATTCAATAATCGCTGGAGTCCTAGAGGATCAAGCCGTGCGCCAATTGTCTAACTCTGAGCTTGAGGAGAGGATGGCATTAGCTACTAAGCCCCTGGATGTTTTGGCAGCTCTTAGAAGAGAGAAGTTTTCAATCATTGCAGAAGTTAAGCGATCAAGCCCTAGTAAAGGGTCACTTGCCCAAATATCCTCTCCAGAAAAACTTGCACGAAAATATCAAGAGGGCGGAGCAGCAGTGATTAGCGTCTTAACTGAGCAGAGACGCTTTGGTGGATCACTGGAGGACTTTTCAAAAGTTAGAGGCGAAGTATCAATTCCACTTCTACGAAAAGACTTTATAGTCAATGAGTATCTAGTTAAGGAATCAAGAGCCTATGGCGCAGATTTAATTCTTCTTATTGTTGCAGCGCTAGGCGATGATGAATTAAAACAGCTCTATCACTTAGTGAAAAGTCTTGGCATGGAGGCGTTAATTGAGATTCACAATCAGGAAGAACTTGAGCGGGCACTTGCTATAAGTCCAAAAATAATTGGAGTAAATGCACGAAATCTAAAGACTCTAGAGATTGATCAGAGTAATTTCGCAAAACTTCTACCTCTTATTCCATCCGGAATCGTTCGTATTGCTGAGTCAGGTATGTCTGAGCCAAGAGATGGGCAAAGCGCTTTGGTTGCTGGAGCAGATGCGATCTTGGTAGGAGAGGCTCTAGTTAAATCAGAAAATCCTGCGGATAGCGTTCGCGAATTCTTAAAAGTCGCAATCTCTTGAAGGGAAAGTAGACTAAAGGATATGGAGCGCATTGAACTTGTTGGCCACTTCGGTCCCTATGGTGGGCGCTTTGTTCCAGAGGCTCTAATTGGTGCGCTGGATGAATTAGAGGCTGCTCACAACTCTGCTTCTAAAGATCCTGAATTTCAAAGAGAACTTAGCCATCTTCATAAAAGCTACACTGGGCGGCCATCAATAATTACTGAGGCAAAAAGATTTGCTGAACATGCTGGAAATGCAAGGATTCTTTTAAAGCGTGAAGATTTAAATCACACCGGTAGCCATAAGATTAATAATGTTCTTGGTCAAGCACTTCTCACCAAGCGCATGGGTAAGAAGCGGATAATTGCTGAAACTGGAGCAGGTCAACATGGCGTTGCTTCAGCAACTGCAGCAGCCCTACTTGGTCTTGAGTGTGTGGTTTATATGGGCGAGGAAGATACAAAACGCCAATCTTTAAATGTTGCCAGAATGAAGTTGCTTGGTGCAACAGTAATTCCAGTAACCACCGGCTCTAAGACTCTAAAAGATGCTATTAATGAAGCGATGCGCGATTGGGTAACTAATGTTTCAACTACTCACTACCTATTAGGAACTGTTGCTGGGCCACACCCTTTCCCAACTATGGTGAGAGATTTTCACCGCATAATTGGAATTGAAGCAAGGCAGCAAGTATTAGAGATGACCGGAAGACTTCCTGATGCAGTTTTAGCTTGTGTTGGCGGGGGATCTAATGCGATAGGGATATTCCATCCTTTTATTGATGATGCCGGAGTGCGGTTGATTGGTTTAGAAGCTGGTGGTGCTGGAGTTGAAAGTGGTAAACACGCTGCAACTATTGTCGGTGGGACCCCTGGAGTTCTTCATGGCACCAGGTCTTATCTACTTCAAGATAGCGATGGGCAAACCATCGAGTCTCACTCAATTTCTGCCGGCCTTGATTATCCAGGAGTAGGCCCAGAGCATGCATACCTGCATGACATTGGACGAGCTGAGTATCGAGCAATTACCGATGATCAAGCGATGCATGCCTTCTCGCTACTTTCAAAGAGTGAGGGGATAATTCCAGCAATCGAGACTGCGCACGCTCTAGCTGGAGCGCTTCAGGTAGGAAATGAATTGGGAAGTGGTGCAATCCTTCTTATTAATCTCTCAGGACGCGGCGATAAAGATGTTCAAACTGCTGCGCAGTACTTTGGAATTCCGCTCTAGGAAAATTGCAATCAATGGATAAAGAGAGTTTGGCGCAAGTTTTTGCACGAGCGAAGAGCGAAAATAGAGCAGCCCTAATCGGTTACATGCCAGCGGGATTTCCAACCCTTGAAGGATCTAAAGAATTAATAAGGGCGCTAATTGCTGGGGGAGTAGACATCGTCGAAGTGGGTTTTGCATATAGCGATCCAGTTATGGATGGCGCGATAATTCAGGAGGCTGCTGAAATCGCTCTAAGAAATAAGACTGGCGCTAAAGAAGTTCTGGAAGTTGTTTCTGGCGTGAGTGTTCCATCTCTAGTTATGTCTTATTGGAATCCCATTGAGCGGTATGGAGTCAAGGAATTCACAGAGGCTCTTGCTAGTGTGGGAGGAGTCGGGGTCATAACACCAGATTTAACTATCGAAGAATCAGGTGATTGGATTGATGAGACAGAGAGAAATGATTTGCGACGTGTATATGTTGTTGCTCCCAGCACAGATGATTCAAGATTAGCTAAAGTTGCAGATAAGTGCTCTGGATTTGTTTATGCAGCTAGCCTCATGGGGGTAACTGGCGCAAGAAACTCTCTCTCAGATAGCGCCAGTGAATTAGTTGCAAGACTTCGCAAGGTCACAAATCTTCCAATCGCAGTAGGACTTGGAGTTTCCACTGCTAATCAGGCTGCAAGCGTCGCAAAGTTTGCCGATGGGGTCATTGTGGGCTCAGCATTTATTAAGTTAGTACTACAGGCTCCTGATATTAGCCAGGCATGCAGAGAAGTCACCTCGTTAGCTCGTGAGTTGTCAGATGGGGTTAGGCAGGGCCGAGTCGGCTAGTTTCTGGAACTTGGTTTAGACTTAGAGCCATACATAGGTAAGTAAATTCAAAGGGGTAGGAATAGTGCCAAAAGAACCGCGCCAAAGAAAAGTAAGTAACTCTGTCAAGTCGGGAGATACTGTCACTAGAAATATCGTGATTGGCATGATTGCACTTGTAGTCGTATCTGGAGTTATCTTCACTGTTTTAGATAAGCGATCTGGTTCTAGCGTTGCACTTCCTGCATCGATTGAGAGCATCTCAAGTGCAAACAATGGTGAGCCATTAACTCCTACGATTTCTCCAGAGGCAGACTATGGCGTGGTCTTTAACGCCGATAGCCCACTAAAAATTGATATCTGGGAAGATTTTCAATGCCCATATTGCAAGTTCTTTGAAGATGCGATGGGCGATTATATAGATACTCTAATTAGAGATAAGCAAGCAAAAGTTACTTACCACATGGCATCATTTCTCGGGCAAGAGTCAGTTCGCGCCTCTAATGCTGCAAATTGCGCAGTACCTGAAGGAAGATTTATTGAGTATCACAGAGCGCTCTTTGATATCCAAGGTGGGGAGAACAGCGGGCTATTTTCTAATAAGAATCTTGTAGAAGTTGGCACGCGCCTTGGAATAACTAGTGAGAGCTTTGCCAACTGCGTCAATAACAATGAATCAGACGATGTAGTTAAGAACGTAGCATCTTCAATGAAGAAAAATGGCGTTGAAGGAACTCCGACGGTATTTATCAACGGCAAGCCGTGGAATCGCACCACCTCTGAATTTAGATTAGAGGAGTTTAAGGCGGCGGTCGAAGCAGCTAAGCAGTGATCTTTGCTGCTATCCCTTCGCCATCTCAGTCTCAGATAGAGATTGGGCCGCTAACTTTTCACTTCTATGCCTTAAGCATAATTACAGGAATTATTGCTGCTGTTTTTATTGGAAATCGGAGATATGTTGCTCTTGGTGGCAGAGCAGGGGTAGTTAGTGATGTTGCAATCTATGCAGTTCCATTTGGAATTATCGGTGGTCGCCTCTATCACGTAATTTCCTCACCGCAGGCATATTTTGGAGCAAATGGTGATGCATTAAGTGCGCTCTACATCTGGCAAGGTGGACTTGGAATCTGGGGAGCAATTTCCCTTGGACTTCTTGGCGCATATATTGGATTTCGCAGGAATAAATCTCGAGGCGATGTTTCCTTTGCAAGCTTTGCTGATGCGCTTGCTCCAGGGTTATTGATTGCTCAAGGCATTGGACGTTGGGGGAATTGGTTTAATAAAGAACTCTTCGGACGAGAGCTAAATGCTCCATGGGCCCTTGAAATTCCAGCTACTTATCGCCCATTTGGATATTCAAATGTTGAGACATTTCATCCGGTATTTTTATATGAATCAATCTGGTGCTTTGTTGCAGCCCTAATTTTGATCAAAGTAGGATCTAGTAGGAAGCTTGCTCCGGGTTCAATTTTTGCTCTCTACGTCGCGCTTTACTGTCTAGGAAGAGCTCTAATTGAGACGATTAGAATCGATGAAGCGAATTTAATTTTTGGTGTCAGGCTCAATGTTTGGACGAGCGTTGTGCTGCTCTTTGCCTCCCTTATCTACTTGCGCCAGAATCAACTATCGAAAGAATCGAGTGTAAAGTAACCTCGTGAACCAATCTGATTTAGAGAAGAGAAATTCTGCGCATCGCACTCATAGATCAGGATGGCTAAGAGCTGCGGTATTAGGTGTTAATGACGGGTTAGTTTCGACCGCAGCGCTCATGATTGGAATTGTCTCAGCACAAAAAAATGATTTTGTAGTCACTGTTGGTCTGGCAGGAATTGCAGCAGGAGCGATGTCAATGGCTGTCGGCGAATATGTCTCGGTTAGGTCGCAGAACGATATTGAAGAGTCAGATCGAATCTTGGAGCTGGAGCATCATCGAATTGATCCAGTGGGAGAACTTGAAGAATTAACTCAAATTTATCAATCAAGAGGTTTATCTAGAGCAACAGCTGAAAAAGTTGCTCAAGAACTTCATGCCCATGACGCACTCGGTGCCCATCTACGAGATGAGTTGGGGCAATATGAATTAACGAAGGCTCGTCCAATTCAGGCAGCGATTGCCTCTGCTCTTAGCTTCACACTTGGTGGAGCGATTCCTCTCATTGGAGCTCTTGCCCCAAGTCTTGGCGGGAAAGCAGTTTCAATTGTTGCAATTACATTCCTTGGTCTACTAATTGCCGGAGTAATTAGCGCAAAGACTTCTGGGTCAAAGATATGGCGACCAACCCTTCGAATCCTGCTTGGTGGCGCTCTAGGAATGGCGATTACCGCATCGGTAGGTCAGATTGCCCATATCTCTGGGCTCTAGCACGCGCCAAAAAAGCTACTTCTTGATAGATTAATGCTCCTCAAAGGGCCGTCGTTGTCCCAGTAACTTCGAGAACAAAATAAGAAAAAATTCGAAGCAACTAATTTTTTATGGGAGCGATAAGTGGTCTTCTCATCTCTACCGAAGGCAGTAGGTCTCTATGACCCGGCCAACGAGCATGATGCTTGCGGTGTTGCGATGGTGGCTACCCTCAACA
>SXGT01447042.1_pt1 | contig 12697 bp, 10 predicted proteins | sample 3176221 | NCBI WGS metagenome assembly SXGT01 (sample SAMN11356862, study PRJNA531348) | freshwater metagenome | isolation source: freshwater sample F1-120 | place: China: Fuxian Lake, Yuxi | collected 2017-12-25
CGTCGCAGTAGCAGCTGGCGTCGATCGAGGTGCCGCCACACGCGTTCGCGCAGCTCGCTTCATTCACCGGCGCGCCAGGCTCACAATCGCCGTAGCACACCTGCGGGCAGGACATGTCGGGAGGACATTCCGGCATCAAGCACTCGGACTGATCGCAGTGCGCTTCGGCAGGACAATCGTCGTTTCCGAGGCAGTACTGGATTTCGGATTCCACGGTGTCAAACACCTGGCTCACTTCCAGATACTTGCGGTTGCCATCCTTCTTGATGATTCCGGAGGTCACAAGACCGGTTTCGTAAACAGAGGTGATAGTGGCGTCCAACTCCTCAGGGGCGAGCGCCAGCCGCGAAAAGTCGACGTCCGTCAACGCTTTGACCTCGTTGGAATTCAGCTTGGTGGTCTGCAACGATGGGCAAGGCGTGGTGATGCACACAATGCCGCTCGAAGCGAGCAGATAGTGCGTACCCGTCGGAGCCGCATCGGTACGGCGCTCAAACGCCTTGTAGCCGGTCAACTTCGCAGAATTGTAGCCGACATCCGTGTATTCGCCGGAAACCAACACAGTTCCAGCCAATACACCGTAGCCCACTTGTTCGTTCTGCAGTGCAGGCAATTCCAGCGCGGACAGATCGATCTCGGAAACATAGCAATCTGCGGCTTTCGTCCCGTCAAAACAGGTGGTCTTCGTCTTATTGACGGCCTTCACGTACCAACCACCGCACATCGGAGCCATGCATTTGCGCTCATCGTGCCGAGTCACCACGTAGATGGTGTCGCCCTCGTAGCGCCCGGCCGAGCCCGCCGTGGTTGCGGAACCGGCTTCGGTGTCGCATCCAAACAACTGAGAAAATGCCGCAACGGCCGAGAAAATTCGAACGAAACCCATACGCGCCTCCAAATTCAGGCCCGCATTATCCGATTGTCAACAAACTGCAACAAACCGCAAGACACTCTAAAAAGGGCCGCACACTGTCCCTGAACCCCAGAGCGCACACCCTCGGTGTTTGACGGGACGAATTTCGTCCCGTACCATCGACGCCACACCGCAAAGTCTATTTTTCTGCTTTGGGAGTTAACATGTGGGCATTCCTGATCAGCCTCCGCCTGGCCGCTGCGGTCGAAGGTTTAAGCCTCGACCAATGGGGAATGCCGCTCCTGTTTGGAGACCAGCTTCTCGAATGCCCCAACAATCAGCACGATGGTCGCTACATTCGCACCACCGGAACCACTAAAATCAAGGGTTACTGCGAGAGCGGAGTGGCCGTCGGCACATGGTCCGCCACCTCCGAGGATGGCTTCAATTGGAAAGGCACCCTCGACAACGGCCGGTTCGTTGGGACCTTTAAGAGCTGGTACCCCAATGGCGAACGCCGGGCCAAGGGCAAGTACGAAGCCGGAAAGCGCATCGGCACCTGGAAATACTGGCATGACAACGGAAGCCTCTCTGGCCAAGGAGTCTGGACGGACGGCAAAGAATCTGGCTGTTGGGAGGCCTACTATAAGAATGGCGAGCGGGCGTGGGCGGGCGCCTACGTCGACGGCGAAAAGGTCGGCCGATGGTTGAACTGGACCGCCGGAGGAAAGGAAAAGCAGGTTTATGGCGGCGAACCCACCCAGGGAGCGTGTTGGTGGATCCTCTGGTAGCCCATTACTGAGTTTCCGCGCCCGGTGACATGGGGCATAAACGACGCAGGAGTTCCGATGCGAAAAGTCCTCGCGTTTGTATTTGCGCTTGGTTGCACCACCCCGCCCATCGACGACGGAGAATGCCCCGCGGAAGTCCTGTTCGGCCGCCCCTCGGAGGCGACCGGGCTTTCCGGCGAACAATGCCAACCTCGGTGCTCCGACTGCGGGGAAGTGGTCTGGGAAGCCCCCGAAATTGCCAGTGAGGAGGTCGAGGCCTGGTTGGAATGGGAGCTGGTCGATCCGCCCGCACGCCTGGACGAGGACCCTTATTCCACCCTCTCTCCCACGGAGATTCCTCCCGACGCGGTCTGCGGAATGCTGCCCGAATCGGATGGATCGCGACGTTATCGCCTGGTGAACTACGCTTCCGCCGCAGCGGCCGAGGCGGCCGGAGCCTTCGTCACTCACACAGGCACCTGCGGATTGTGCTCCTCCCTCGAGGACTTGGTCGTGTATGCCACGAACAACGACCTGACCGCACCGGTTCGAGACTGCGGCATCGAGCACTTTTTTGGCACCAAAGATGAGCACGTCGCGTGCCTTGAAACGCTTGGTTTTACGGGCGCATGCGCCGACATCTGGTACTACAACACCGTACACACGCGCGAAGTCTGCCAAACTGAGTGTATTAGCGGCTTTGACGACCCCTACAACAACCCCGATGGATCCCTCAACGAATGCCTACAATGCGACGAAGTCCACAGTGGGCCGGTGTTCAAAGCGGTCGCCGGCCGCACCCGCCGCAACACCGGCCTTCCGAACGCCATGTGCCGGCCGTGTTCAGAAGTACACCCTTTGGAACACAACTATCCAAACTAGTCAACCACTTGACGATTCCGACATGGCGACGAGCTGCTTGACGGTATTCCAATTGCGAATGGTCACAGAAACGCCCAATTGGCGCTCAATGTAGTCATTCGTGAATTTGCTTTTGCCGACGCCGTTTGGAAGGTGAAGGTAGAGTTCCCGCCCCAACAGGGTAAATCCATCCCCAGGTGAGCGCGCCAGATCAAGCGTTGCCCCTGCCTTTGGTACGCCACTCAAGCATCCAATGTGAACTTGGCCTGGGTCCACTCGTGCCGCTAAATAGGGGTTGTTCCTCGCCAACAACCGCCACTGCTCGGCCGTGCGCACGATCACCGGAACCGAAAACCCGAAATCCTCGGCGATCGCCCGTTCCAAGGCGGAGACGATCTCCGCCTCCCGGCCTGAGGCCGTAAAGGCCACATTTCCGCTCTGAATGTACGTCTGCACATCCGTGTAGCCCAAGCGCTCGAAAGTGCCGACCAACGCCTTCATCGGTACCTTGTTGTGTCCACCGACGTTGATCGCTCGCAACAGGGCAATTTGCCTCATGGCGTCCTCCGTACGCGAGTTTCACCGCGAATAAAATCGCTCCCACCCTTTCGGCGCCGGGTGCCGCTCTCGATAGGTCGCCCTCCCGGCCGACGAAACCCCGCGCCAAAAGTTACTAAACTCAATCATCACGCCTTCACCGCCACCCATTCGCCAGCCGATGGATCCGTACGGAATGTCCGGACACGCGATCCAAGGCGGCGGGGGCGCATCGGCCAATTCGTCATAGGGACCATTCTTGGTCAGTTCCGAGCGAACGTCCATCCATAGACGACCTAGGTGGTTCAGGCCAGAACCGTCCCCGCCGTTCCCCCAAAATGCGTCTTTTTTCGAGCGTTCCACAATGACAGCGTCGCCGGTACCCAACAAAACCTCGCGAACAGGGCCGTGTTGCTTCGCTTTGGCGAGCAGCCCCTCGCGCATGATGCCGAGCTTTACCTCTTCCCAGTCGCTGCGCAGAGGGTGTTCACGGCTTCGTCCCAGTTTCTTCGCTTCCGAAGGCGTTTTCGCCATCTGAATGGCGAACCGCAACTGGTAGTCCGCAAACTTCTGCCCTTGAAACCAATGTTCCACGGTCCTCCACGTCGTCCCTCGGCACACCACATCGTGCGCCGAGAAATTGGACAGACACCCGTAGGGTGCCTTCAACGACGAAAACTCGATGGTGTCCACGGGCGCTACCCCAAATTGTGAAACACGCTTTGAACGTCGTCATCCTGTTCGAGCTTGTCCACCAGCTCGAGCACTTCAGCGGCTTGTTCCTCCGACAACTCCAGCAGGTTGCCTGGAACGTGCTCGGTCGCCGCAGAAACCACGGTCAGGCCGCGCGCTTCGATCGCTGCTTGCATCGGCCCAAAGTTTGAAAATGCGCACCGAACCACCAATACTGGCTGCCCTTTGTCGCTCGTCCCCTCGCCCATGTCCTCGAGCCCATGATCGATCAGGTCGAGCTCCAACGACTCGGCGTCGACACCGGTTGGATCAAGGCGGAAAACGCCCATCTTTTGGAACATGAACGAAACGCTGCCGGTGGTGCCCAAAATGCCGCCCAGGCGCTTAAAGTGCGTACGCACATTTGCTACCGTGCGAACAGGATTATCCGTGGCCGTTTCAACGATGATCGCAATGCCGTGGGGAGCATACCCTTCGTACATCAGCTCCTGGTAGTCCTCCGAACCTCCGCCCAGCGCCTTCTTAATAGCGCTTTCGACCTTATCTTTCGGCATATTTGCCGCGCGTGCATTCTGAATCGCCCGGCGCAAGCTCGGGTTGGTATCGGGGTTTGGGCCACCCGACTTCACCGCAATCGCGATCTCCTTGCCCACCCGCGTGAACGCCTTGGCCATCCGGTCCCAACGCGCCATCATCGTGTGTTTTCGCGTCTCAAAAATGCGTCCCATAGTCCCGCCTCGTCCGAAGGGCCGCAGGATAACCCGTCCGTACCCGCGGACCAAGTAGTAAAGGCATTGACTATCTATCCCGCGCGCACTCCAGACTTCGCACTTGTAAACACCGGTGATACCCTCTCTTCGGTATCGTATGCCCGGAGGTCACCGATGCGAACTGTCCTGATTGGCCTGTTGCTCACCGGCTGTGGCAACCCCTCATCCGGTGAAGACACCGATTCGAGCGATACCAACGACAGCACCGACACCAATTTTCCCGCCGGCGAATTGGTCGCCTTCCCCGGTGCAGAAGGCTTTGGCGCCTACACCACCGGGGGGCGCGGCGGCGATGTCTGCATCGTGGAAAACCTGAACGCCGACGGCCCAGGCTCTCTGGCTGACTGTCTCGGCCAAACTGGCGCACGCACCGTCGTTTTCCATGTGAGCGGCAGCATTCCCGGTCCGATCACCATCGTGGGCGGCGATCTCACCATCGCCGGTCAGACGTCCCCCAACGGAATTGTGGTCGAAGGTGGCCTCGTTTGCGACAATGTGTACGAGGCCAACGATTGCAACAATGTGGTGATCCGCCACCTTCGTTCGCGCACCGGCGGCGACGGAATGCGCCTTGGCGGGGCACAAAACGTTATTCTTGATCATGTGAGCCTCGGAAATGCCACGGACGAAAACCTCGAAATCTCACGTTCCATGAACATCACCGTTCAATATTCGGTGATCGCGGAGCCGGTCGGCGACCACTACCATTGGGGCGGCCTGCTGATGAATTACAGCACACAAACGCTCCCTCTCGACAACATTAGCATCCACCACACGATGTGGAATGGCGTCTACGGCCGCCTCCCCGAAATGACTTGCGAAGAAAACGGCGACGCCGAAGGGACCAATTGCAGCGGGCATACGCTGCACATCGAGCTGACCAACAATCTTCTGTTCGATGTCTACGACCCGATTTGGTACAACCGCTGCACCACCAACAACGATGGAAACTACTGCGAACCTTCGGAAAACGACTTTTTCTTGGCCATGAATTGGGTGAACAATGTAGCCCACAAACGCTCCACCGCGGACACGCCGATGTTGGAGCCCGCGGTCACCGACGGCCTGAACAACGATCTCTACTTCACCGGAAATGAAGCCTACTTTGGTGACAGTGCCTCCACCTACGCGCCTGACATGGACAGCCGCGCCGAGCGGCACGGTTTTCCAGAGGTCACGGTCATCGAAACCAGCGATTTAGCGGACTTTCTCTCCGACAACGTCGGGGCTTTCCCGCGGGACGCGATGGATGCGCGCCTCGTCGGGTACCTCTCGGAATCTGTCGATGATCGAACTCCCGCCTGGGCAAATGAGCAGGGCATCGACCAAGGGGACGCCGTGACCATCGCCGACGAGGTGCACGCGGTCCAAGACCAGGATTCCGACGGCATGCCCGACGCATGGGAATCCGCCCATAACCTCGATCCAGAGGCAGCCGACGGGGCGACGACCTCGCTCGGGGACGCCGGCGGCGATGGAATCGAAGGATGCACCGAGGGTTACACCAACCTGGAGTGCTATCTCAACGAATTGGCCGCCTCCCTCCAACCGTAGTCGCAAAGCACACTTTCCGGTTGACGGACGCCCTCGGGTTCGGCAACATGCGCACGCCGCGTTCTGGAGCGTGCATGTTCTCCCTGCAAAACATCCCCTTGCTGCCCAAAAAAGCGTCGGTGAAAAACGCGATGAACACCGCCCACGCCGCGGGCCGCGTTTCCTTCACCTCCGCGGGTCTCGCGACCATTTGGGCCGCCGCCTTTCCGATGACCGAGGTCACAACGAACTGGTGGGTCACCAGCCAAAGCGGCGCTCGCGCCTTACATACCCGAGTGCTCGCGCGCCCTGGGATGAACCGAAAACTCCTCCAAGCCGAAGCCGAGGATCTTCTCACCCTACCGGTGATCGCCAGCACCCTGGGTTCCGACGTGATCCGCATCCGCCGCAAACTGCGGAGCGGCGAAGCGCAACTTCCGGTCGTCCCCAAAGACGATTTCGAATACCCCTCTTACTACCTAAATGATTTTCACAACCAACGAAACGGCGGACTCTCGCTGAGATCCGCGCTCACCTATGAATGGCAGATCCGTTTCTTATTCATGGGGACCAACCGCCTCATGCGCCAAGGTGTGGTGGACGCGATCCCTGTGGGCGACCACCTCGACATCCTCGACGTGGCCACCGGCCCGGCCACATGGATCCGCATGGCACGCCAACAAGGGCGGCGTCACCGCTTCACCGGTGTCGACGTCTCCCCCCAATACCTGCGAGCGGCGAAACTTCTGAATACTCACGCCGAATTTCACCAGATGAAAGCCGAAGCGTTGGCCCCCGAGTGGACCGACCGGTTCGACATCAGCACCTGCATTTGGCTGTTTCATGAAATGCCCGTGGAAGCCATGGAACAGGCGGTTGCGGAAATGGCGAGGGTCCTCAAACCCGGCGGCACGCTGTTGTTCATGGATTCGGTTCAACCACAGGACGTTCCAGAAACCTCCTCAGAACCCACCAATGAGGCATTCCACAAGTACTTTAACGAACCCTACTTCCTGGAATACAGCCGGGTCGACCTGCCCGCGATGTTCGCCCGGCACGGGCTGACGCTCGAAAAACGGGACCGATGGCATGTTTCCGTGCTGTTGACCTTCAGGAAAGCGGGCGCAGTCAACTCGTCAACTACTTGACGATCTCGGCCGCCCAGCGCTCCAACCAAGCCTCCAACGCCTCGTCCAAGAGGGCGTACACCCGTTCAAAATCGGTGTCATCGCCATAATAGGGGTCCGGTACTTCCCCACCGCCCACGAGATCGAGCACCAACGACAACTTAGGCCGGAACTCCGGCGGACAGCGACGATGCAATTCGCGCAAGTTGGACTGGTCCGACGCTAAGATTAGATCGAAGCTCTCAAAATCCTCGGGACGAATCTGCCGGGCGATCAGCTTCTGGCGGATCTCGTGGCGCTCCAAGGTCGCAAACGTCCGCGGATCCGCCAATTCTCCTTCGTGCCAGCCGCCGGTGCCGGCGGAATCCACTCGAAAGAACTCGCTCCACCCTCGTTTGTCCAGCTTGGCGATCAACATCGCCTCCGCCATCGGGCTGCGGCAGATGTTTCCCAAGCACACCAAGAGAATTGACTTCATACGGACTCCGTAATTCGCGCGAACCCTGACGTCACGCCCCGCCCGTGTAGCAAAGTGTTGCCGGAACTGTCCGCGATAGTTCGCCTTGGATAAGAAGAAACCGAGGCGACCATGTATGATCCCGCTGAACTCCCCCACTCGCTCGAGTTCGCCCACCACCGGGGTCTGCTCGAAAACGCCACCGGACCCGAAGATCTGCTGATCTTGGCTAAGCGCTGGGCACCCTGGGACAGTTGGTGGTTTGAGGACGAGTTTCAGTGGCTGTTCGAGCGACACCCGCAAGGTTCGCTTGCATTCGTAAAGGCACTTTACCAAAACACGAGCATCCAAAGCACCCACCGGTGGTGGGCGCGACTTCCGGTGATAGAAGGGCATGATTGGGATGCCTGGCTGTTGGAACGACTGCAGGATTTCGATCGCGACCAACGGATCGGCGTGACTCAGTTTTTGGCACGCCGACAGTCCCGACCGTTGTTGACTAAAGCGGCAGCGGAAAACCCCACCAACCTCGCGTTTCGAATCGCGCTCCAAGCGCTCGGAAGGCGGGACTCCAAGGTTCAGGGGGCTCCCCATTGGTGGAGCCCCACCCTCCTGTTCCTGCCGACCCGAATCACCGGCGAAGAGGTCTTCCCCTCGGCGTCATGGGAACTTCACCTACAAACATTGGCTCCGGGATTACTGGAGCTGGAACAACAGTTTCTCCCAGGGGAGCTCCGCGCTTTCTGCTCCTCCGTGGTCTGGAACTGGATCGGCGCCGGTGGCTCCAACCTCCACCTGGACATACTAGGTCCCACCAAGATCTTCGGCGAAGATCGCGATGTCGTCGCTCTCTCCCGACAAGTACGCGCCTGGTCCGACGGAAACATCAGTTCGGCCCGCGCCGCCATCGGCGTGCTATCCGCCATTGGCAGCGATCGTGCGCTTCGAGAGCTGGACCTTCTCGCCAACAAGAGCGCGCGATCGATCCGCGGCGACGCCGTCCTCGCCATGAAACGCGCGGCCACCGAACGTGGGTTGAACGCCGCCGATCTCGCGGACCGGCTGCTTCCAGACTTTGGATTGTCCGCCCAAGGAACGCTGACCTTTCCCCACGAAGGCCAAGTTCTCACCATCGGTATCGATGAAGGGTTGCAACTTTTCGTGCGTCTGGAAGACCAACCGCTGAAAGCGGTCCCCCGAACTGCAGAATCTGCAGCGCTCGCCCACAAAGAGCTCAAGAAGCAGCTTCCCGCCCTCCTCAAGGAACTGTGCACCCGCCACGAGCAGGCGATGAAGGCCCGCCGCCGTTGGAACCGGGCGGTGTTTGAGCAAAACCTGCGGCATCCATTGTTAGGCAGGTTCATGCGCGGGTTGGTGTGGACCAGCCTTCAAGGTGAGCAGGCGGTGCAGTTCCGGATCGCAGAAGATGGCAGTTTCGCCGATGTTAACGAGCTTCCGTTGGCGCTGGGGGACGAGGTGATGCTCGCCCACCCCGGCCAGCTCGAACCCCAAATGCGCGCAAAATGGTCCTCGTTGTTCGCCGACTATGCCATCATGCAGCCGTTTCAGCAACTGGGAAGGGAGCTTCCCACGCTCACGGCGGAGGAAGCCGCAGGCGAAACCCTGCTCCGATTTCAGAATGTCGAACTTTCTACCAACCGTTTGCTTCAATTGCTCAAACAGGATTGGCAGCATCGGTACACCCACCTGTCGCGAAGCGTGCTCGGAATCGGACAGATCACCATCGAGATCACCCCCGGATTTTTCGCCGGTATGCAACACAATGCGCCCCAGCAGACGGTGGTCGGGATCCGCGGAAACTGGGGAAAAGCCGACCCTCTCGCCGTGGGCGAATTCATTTTGATGGTGGAAGCCCTGCGTGCGGAACAATAGTAAAGCAGTTGACGATATCGGCACCGCGGATCATCGTTGTATTCCAAGGCCGCCCAGGTAGAATGCCCCGGTGCTTGCCGCCCTCTTTTTCGCTGCCGCTCTCGCCGAGGAGGTGATCCCTCCGCAGGTGGTGTCGTGCCCGGAGGTCGCATGGCCCGGTGGGGAAGAGGGGCCGCAAACCGTTACTCTCTGGATTGTGGTGGACGACCAAGGCCGGGTGGAGTCGACCTCCCTCGACACCGGAAAATCCCCTTACGCGGACCTTGTTCGCGCGGCGGCAGCGGAGTGCACCTTCACCCCCGCCACCGCGGACGGGGTCGCCATACCGGTAGAAATTCCATTTTCGTGGACGCTTTCGCCGCCAACCCCGCAAGCGAGCGTCGATGAAGCGGTGGCGCGGTACCGGGTAGCGGGGCCGGCATCCGTCGTTCGCACCCTTTCCTCCAATCAAATTCGTATGATCCCCGGTACTCTCGGGGATCCTGTTCGCGCGCTCACCAACCAACCCGGTCCCGTGCGAACCCCCTTCGATGCAGGGTATTTGCTGCTTCGCGGGGGCGGACAAAACGACACCGCCCTGTTCTTGGACGGGGTGCGGGTTCCACTGCTGTTCCACCTCGGAGGACAGGCCTCGATCCTTCATCCTGAGCTGGTGGAAGAGGTGCAGCTGTTTCCGGGGGCGTTTGATCCTCGCTATGGAAACAGTCTTTCTGGGGCGGTGGACCTTCATTCCCGGCGCCCCACCGGTCCGTTCAAAATGAAGGTGAACACCAATCTCGCCTGGGCGGACGCCATGGTGTCGGTGCCGTTGGGACCTGGACATTTGGCCGGCGCGGTGCGGCGCTCGTATTTGGACGGGGTGCTTGGGCTCGCACTCGGAACCGAAAGTGCGAAGATCGCATCTCGATTTTCCGATGGTCAGCTCCGTTACGACACGGAGCATTTTGGGGTGATGTGGATCGGTGTGTCCGACGCGGTCAACGCGCCCACCGAAATTCCAGGGGAATTGGTCACGATCCGCCAGGACGCGACCCAGTTGCAGCTCCGCGCGAATGCCGACGTGGGGGCTGGGGAGCTTCGCGCGCAAGCCTGGGCGGCGATTCAACGTCGGCGATTTACTAAGGATTCGACCACCATTCCGGCCGATCCGTCCACGGGCGCCGAAGCGTTCCAAACCGAGCCCATCGACGAAGAAGAGCGTCAGATCACCCCCGGTTTTCGAGTGGAGTGGGCAGGGCCCGTTGGCGTTTTCGACACCGAATGGGGAACCGAAGGGGAGCTTCGCCGGTACGATCTCCGCCGGGAGGAATTGGGCCGAGGCACGTGGCTGGGATCGGTGGCGCCGTACGCTTGGTTTGGAACCGGCCAAAAACTCCGTGTCGAGGGCGGCGCCCGCCTGGAGACCCTCGTCGTGCCGGATCAGCTGTTCCGTATGGCGCTTTCCCCGAGAGGAACCGTCCGTTGGGCGCCGATCCGCTCGCTGTCGGTGATCGCCGAAGGTGGGCGCCTCCACCAGTCCGCCGAACCTTTGTTTCTCGCTGGATTTCCGGAAGGGGAGTACCGCAGTTTTGAACAAAGCGATTTTGCGAGCCTGGGGGTCGCTTGGTCCGATCCCCGTTGGGCCGTCGATATCACTGGTTGGGGGCGGTGGATCCGGCATTTGACGGCATTGGAGGTCGACGGTACCATTGGCGATATGGAAGGTCGCGCCTACGGAATCGAAGCCATGGGCCAATTGCACCTCGCACAGACCGAAGCGCGGGCGATCGTGCAGTACAGCCGCAGCCTTCGCCGAGAAGAACCGGAAGATCCCTTTGAACCCACTCGGCACGACCAGCCGCTGATCGTGCAAGCGTTGGTGTTACAGGAACTCCCCCACAAGTGGTCCATCGCAGGAAGATGGCGCTTTGGTTCAGGTTTTTTGCTCACCACCAATGTGACCGAGGCTTACGATCTGCTGACTCAGGACACCCGCCCGTTGACGGTGGATGCTGACGGGCGACTTCCGCCTTTCCATGCGCTGGATTTGAAGGTGGCGAAGCACTGGGACGTGCGCCGGTGGACCATCGATCTCTCGCTCGACATTCAAAATGTGTACTTTCGAAGGGTGCCCGAGCCGGTGGTGGGATCCGTGGACGATTCGGTGCCCGTGTATGGATATGGGCTGCCGATCTTGCCGATTCTCGGGGTTGTGGTGGGATGGGAGAATTCGCGGGCGCGTTGAGGGCCGGCCGTAAGATCACAGCATGAGCTGGTACATCAAATTTCCCTGAATTTGAAAATTTTGACGTGCCACTTCCATCGTTACCATCCGATGCTGGAAACGCCCTCGAACCAACCGATCCCTCCGAATACTCCCGCCCTTCGAGCAGCGACGCTCATCGCCCCTTTTGGACTGCCGCTAGCGATCCATTCGGACATCGCCTACGGGAAAAATGCCCCTTCCTGCTACCCTCTTAATGGTTTCCCGCCGCCGTGGGATGACCCCGCCGTGCTAGATTTAGCGAAACCAGACGCGGAGGTCGAGGATGTGGGCCCAGGTATTACTCGCCCTGAATGCGGCGGACGCCGGCGAGGTGACCCTCGCAGAGTACTGCGACGCTCCGGCACCCGAGGTTTACGCGATCAACGGCCGTCATTTGCCCCCGATGGATCTGGCTCCCACTTGGCCACCATCCGTCGCCTCACTGCTCGATTTCACCGGAACGAAAAGCTATTTAGATTCGCAGGTCGAATCCTATCAGCATCACGAGGCACCAATGCCTGTCGCGCTTTACGTCGATGCGCGCCGACCGGTGGGTGATGTGTTGCCAGTGCTCGATTTGCTCCTTCAGAACTCCCCAGGCAATTCCCTGTCCCTGTGGGTCGGTGGCCGATCACTGCGGTCGAGTGGCATCATCAGCCCTCCTGATGCTGCTTTTGGCGCCGAGATCCTTGCGAAGTACGAGTCACTGCCACCCGAACAGAAGACTGGCTACCTATATGAAGCGTCCCTAGGAACGAGCGAAACCAAGTGTCCGGCCCTCGAAGAGGCATGGATGCGGATTTCAATGACCGATCCGATGGAACGCCCCGCCACGATCTGCGATGGCGTGATGGAGGCTGCGATTCGCACGTGTGCTCAACAACAACGAGTCGACAAAAACCAACAGGTAACGGTATTGTGGCTTTTCCTGTCTCGACAGTTTCCGGCGGATCACACC
>SXGT01673232.1_pt1 | contig 12697 bp, 8 predicted proteins | sample 3176221 | NCBI WGS metagenome assembly SXGT01 (sample SAMN11356862, study PRJNA531348) | freshwater metagenome | isolation source: freshwater sample F1-120 | place: China: Fuxian Lake, Yuxi | collected 2017-12-25
CCGTTGCAATCACAGCCTCTGTCAGTTCTGCATTCATCGTCTCGTCCCTGAGACCTGGATGTTTCTCCCAAACCCTTTCGCGGTCTATAACTCAGCAAGCCAAACTGCCGGTAGATCAATTTCAACTGGCTGCCTAAGACCGATTCACCGGCGGCCAGCGCCTTGCCGCTCACTCGTTCATTGTTGTCTTCACGAACCAGCTTGGCCGTGCCAGCGGCTCGATTGAGTTCCAGTGTCAACTCGACGTTCGAGCCTTCGAGCACTTTCAGGTCGAGCGACTCGACAATCGCATCGGGTTTGCCTGTGTATTTGGGCGGGACGATGTGAGCCTGCGACTTCTCCAACGTCAGCGGCTGCAATACGCGAATCGATCCGGCCGGCAATGCTCGCGGACCGGCGAGCACTTCAAATTCCAGATCCTGTGTGAGATCTGCCAACTCGGCGGCCAACGCACCGATCAATGCCGGGCTCTCTTCATCCTTGTCCTTGTCCGTCGGCATCAGATCGACCGTCGTCCAATCGTCCTGCGAATCGGCAGTACGATACCGCATCTGAGCCGACGAAATCGGCCGGCCAGTGACATCCGCCGTCACGGTGACCGACTCACCGAGACGCACGGTTTTCGATTGCGGCGCGAACGTGACGGTCGTGTACTCGGCCGGCAGCAGGAACGCCCGCGCGGCTGCGGTGCGGAACTCGGAAGACGTGGCCAGCGCCGCCATCCAGATGCACGCGATCATCGCCACCGCGCTCACGGCCGCGATCAGCGGACGGCTGTCGATAACATCTTCCCACTCGACCGTTTGAGTGACCTGATATGACTCACTGTGCAGCGCATCCAACAACGCGGGGGATGCCGCCGCTGGGCGACGTTCAGGTTCCTCGTAATCGAGTGTCGTTCGCAATCGCTGACCAAGCCGCTCCACTTGAGCCTCGGCATCGATCGCGGCTTGCGACAACGAGTAGCTGGCGATCCAGCGCTTCCAGCCGAACACGATCGCCGTCACCACAATGATCGCGACGCAAATCACCCAGGTCGCACGAGCTGCCAGTGCGAGCTCCAAAAAATAATCGGTCACCGCGACGACACCGAACGCCACCGCGCACGCCGACGCGATGTCTGCCGCTCCGACGATCTGCCGCTGCCGAACGGCTCGCCGTCGCGTGTCACGCAGCCGACTGTCCAATTCACGCCGCGCGACCTCAGCGGAGACTTTGTTCTTCGTGGATTTCGGAGCCAGGTTCGGAGGCGATGCAATCGACATGTTCGTCGGACCTCACAGTGTGTTTGCAAGCGGCTCAATCAACCGCCGCAGAATAGCGGGTTGTCGTCGTTGTCACAAAACGAATTAGCCAGGATCGCTACGCATGAACCCTCCCGGCCAAGAGAAGCTCGGCAACCAGCGTCAGCAGCAGCAACCAGACAACGGCCGTCCAAATTTCCTCGGGACGGAGCCGATTCACTGGTAGCTCGATGCCTAGCGCGGCCTGTTGCGCTGCGTCATCCGGCTGTTCGATCTTGCCACCCGCCAGCTTCTGGAAATCCTCGACATTGATTCGGTCCAGCGCCGATTCTCGCGGGTCGAGATTCGTCACGAGCCAGTGACCATCAACCTCGATGACCGGCACGATACCGATTTTGTCGCGAGGTTTTGCCACCAACCGACTCGACACCGCCGAACGCTCGGCGAGCTGATCGGTCAAGTCCGCAAGCAGTTGCCGCATCAACGGAACATACATCGGCGTGCGTGGCAAGTCGGACCAATCGCGGTCGGCGGTGCTGCCGAAATAGAGGCAGCGGCCTTTGCCGATCGTTCGTTCTGCCGCCGCGATGTGTCCATCGCATTGCAACAGCACGTGACTGTCGGACGTCGTCGCTTCGAGCGGCAGGAGCTTCGTGAACTCGACTCGGCGCAAGTCTCCTTGCTGCGGATCGGCGAAGCAGGCGAGTGCAGCGTGCTTCGTGTCCCATTGATCGACTCGCAGACGTCCGCTGATCGGATCGCTCGCCAGCTTGCCCGGGAGCAGATCGCGTTGTTGCAGCGACGCCACCGAATCGGGTGTGACTTGCTCACCCGCGAAGATCAGCAGGCTGCCGCCGCCACGTACAAAATCACTCATGCGCTGTCCATCGACGGCTGACAGGCGGCGGACATTCGCCAGCACGACCGCGCGATAACCATCGAGCCGCGGAAAACCTTCGCCCGACTCCCAAGCGATCCGCTCGGTCTCGAACGATCGGGTTTGACCGCCCGATTCTTCAGTGCGCAGACGGAGCGCAGTCTCCAGAAAATACGTCTCATTCGTGAAGATCGACCGGCCCTCTTGGCCATCAACCAGCAGTACGCGATCCGGATGCCGCGCCTCGAACGCCAGCCAGCGGCGATTGTCGAGCATCAGCGAGTCATCAAGAGCGATAGCCACGTTGCCGCGATACAAACCGTCCTGCTGAATCTCGAACGGCAAGTCCACGACCGCACTGCCCCGCCCCGCGAGATCGACCGGCTTTGTCGCGCTCAACTTTCCTGTCGGACCGTCGAGCTCGCAGCGGACCGACATTTGTCTCACTGGCAACGGACCGTGATTCCTTACGACGGCTCGCACGGTGACTTGTGCATCGGGACGAATCTCTGTGTGGATCGCTTCGGCGGTCTCAATGGCGACGTTGCGAGTCAACGCTTCGCCGACATCCTGCAATTGCAATTCAATTCCGCCGGGCAATTGTTCCAGTCGCGACTTTGGAAGTCCGCTGCGTTGCAGGTCGCTGAGCAACACGATTCGTTTCTCAGAACGATTCGACGCGGCAAGCACATCGCGAGCCCAGGTCAATGCCAAACCAAAATCAGTGGCGGCTTCGGTTGTCGCGGCCGCTTTCAACCTCTCGATCGGAAGCTCCTGAACCTCCGCCGCATCGCACAGCGCGACATGCACGACGACGTTTTCATCCAAACGATCGAGGACTTCTGTCAGCTTCGCCAACGCCCGTTGGAACGACGTCTCACCGCGTCCGTTTTTGGCCTCCATGCTGGCCGAGCGATCGACGAGCAGCACGATTTCCTGCTCAAAGCCACGGCGGTACGAGTCGTCCCTATACGGCCGAGCGAACAGCAGGGCCAGCAACAACACCGCCAGCATCCGCAGCGCGAGCAAAATCCACTGTCGAACTCGGCGACGTCGGCGATGCTCACGCACGACTTGATGCAGAAACCGCACCGACCCGATCGGCACCGTCCGGGTCTTCTGCCGGAACAACAGATGAATCAACACGGGGACTACAACCGCCAAACCGGCGGCCATGAATCCCGCATGAATCAAACTGAATCCCTGCATGAGTGAGCGATGCCTTCCTGTCGTGAGCCGCAAGGCGCTAGCCGCGGGTACGGGAAAACAACCCGCGGCTAGCGCCTTGCGGCTCAAAACAACTGTGCTCGCTTGGCGAAGTAGTCCATCAAGGCCTTGTCGAGAGATTCGTCGGTCACCAAACAAACGTGGTCGATGTCGCGAGCCTGGCAACCGGAATGGATTTCGTCGATCCACTGGCCAACCGCCACCGCGAAGCTGTCGCGGATTTCGTGAGCCAGCGTTTCCAGCGACTCGCCGGTTTCCGCATCGACTAGCTTCACGGCGCCATCGATCGGCAATCGGCGTTCGATTGGCGCGAGCACCTGAAACACCAGCACGTCATGTCCGAAGTGCCGAAAGTGATCGAGTGCCGACAACAGCTCCGGCGGGGCGTAGTACAAATCACTGATGATCACGACGAGCCCACGTCGAGGCATCATTTCGGCCGCCTCGTGCAGGACGCGCGGAGAGGCGGCTTTCGGATGCGGTCGAGCCCGCGCCAGTGAGGACATCAGTGACAAAATGTGATCGGTATTCGATCTCGCTTGATGATGCTCGATGACGTCGTCCGCAAACAGCGTGAGGCCGACCGCGTCCCGTTGACGTGACGCCAAATGTGCAACACTTGCGCACAGCAATGCTGAGTACCGTAACTTCGACAAAGACTCATCGCCGACCGTCATCGAGCCGCTGATGTCCAGCACCAGATGCAGGTCGACGTTGGTCTCCGCGTCGTATTGCTTGATGTAGAGCCGGTCGGCTCGGCCAAACAGCTTCCAGTTCAAGTGCCGCAGGTCGTCCCCGGCCATGTATTCGCGATGCGACGCAAAATCGACGGAGAACCCGACGTAGGGGCTGCGATGCAGGCCGTGCAGAAAACCTTCGACGACCCAACGAGCGACAAGCTCTAAGTCTTCGACCGATGCCATCAGGCTCGGATCGGCGAGATCACGAATATGAACTGGCGCTGCCGTCGTCATTGCGGACGCACCTGCTTCAAGATGCGACGGATGACCTCGTCCGCATCGACTTTCTCCGCCCGCGCGTGAAAGTTCAGCACCAGCCGATGCCGCAACACCGGCGAGGCGACCGCGCTCACGTCCTTGAAGTCGACATGAAAGCGTCCCGACAACAAAGCGCGAGCCTTCGCTCCCAGGATCAAATACTGCGAAGCTCGCGGACTGGCTCCGTAACGAATGAAACGCTGCACGTCGTCGTTCTTCTTCACGGTCGCTGGGTCGGGCCGTGAGAACCCGGAGATCGCGACCGCATAATCGACGACGTCGTTCGCCACGGGAACACCACGAACGAGCGCCTGCAGTCGCAAGACCTCGTCGGCGGATAGAATCGGTTGCAACGAGACGGTCGCGTTCGACGTTGTGCTTTTGACGATCTCAGCCTCCTCTTGCGGAGTCGGGTACGTCACCGGAATGTTGAACATGAATCGATCGAGCTGCGCTTCCGGCAGAGGGTAGGTTCCTTCCTGTTCAACGGGGTTCTGCGTCGCGACGACGAAGAATGGAGGCGCGAGCGCATACGTCTGCCGGCCCACCGAGACTTCGATCTCCTGCATCGCCTGCAACAACGCGGCTTGAGTCTTCGGCGGCGCGCGATTGATTTCATCGGCCAGCAGAAAATTGGTGAACAGCGGCCCGCGCACGAACTCCATCCGACGTCGCCCGGTTTCGGGATCTTCCAGGATGATGTCGGTGCCGGTGATATCCGATGGCATCAAGTCGGGAGTGAACTGGATACGCCGGTACTCCATGTTGAGCGATCGAGCCAGCGTGCGGGCCATCAACGTCTTTCCCAACCCTGGCACGCCGATCATCAGCGCATGCCCTCGGCACAGCAGCGCGACCAGCAGGCTGTCGATGACTTGGTCTTGCCCGACGACCGTCTTGGCGATCTCCGCCTTGAGCTTCAACCGCGCCTCGCGCAGCCGAGCCACGGTCTCTTCATCGGCCGCCGTTGGAGACGAAAGTGTCGCGGAGGATTTTGGAGCAGTCGTCATGAATGGCTATTCCTTCTTGGATGTCCAGGGCAGAAACGTTTTCTTTGCGAGAGCCCCATCGATCTTGGCGTTTGGATTCGGCTTCGCCGCAGGATCGTCACTCGGTTTGGGAAACAATTCCTCAGTCCCCACGCCGTCCCCGTTGTCGTCGAGCTGCGGATGTTCGGTCGGCAGTCGCTTGTCTTGTTGAAAGCGATGCAGCGTTTCACGACTCGCCGCCGTGAATAATTCGGCGACCGAGACTTTGTCGTCGTGATCGAGATCCAATTTCGCGATCGGCGATTGCATCATCGTTGCGAGCGCGTGCGGGAACTCGGTCTCGTTCGATTCATCATCCGCCGCCGTCGCCGCGATCACGATCCGCCCCGGCCGAGACAGCGGCTTCACGAACCAGCCCGAATTCTGCTGAGTTGCCCAGATCACCTGTTCGCGGCATCGCACGTCGCTGAGCCACCGGCCGAAATCTTCGGCCGAAGGATCTTTGCCCGCCACATGAAACCACGACTGCTTTCCGTCGTAGTTCCCATGCCCCAGCGTGAAGACCCACAAGCAGTCATCGGGCTTCAGCTTCCTGCTCAATTCGGCGAACCCCGAACGAATCGCATCGGCGGTCAACTGCTGAGTCGGTTGATCAGGCCATCGCAACACTTGCTCGGTCGGCACGTCGAGCGTATCGGTCAACCAGGTTTGCCAAGTATCCGCTGTCCCGCGAAACAACTCCGCATGAGCCTCGTCTCCTGGCAAGCCCACCAAAATCACCGCCCAGCGTCGCCCTTTGGCAACAGCACTTTCGGGAGACTGAGCCACAACCGGCACCGCGACCCCGTGTAGTCCAATGCCAGCCAAAACGAAAAGCCATCGGACAATGCCAGATCTTCGATCCCAGTGCCGACCTCGCCGGAACACAGTAGTCATGAGCGCCGCCTTCGAGAATTTCGGAAGTCAGGCCATCATTCAAAAACTCTGTGAGAGCAGCAAGTCCTGCTGGCCGATGGAATCCGTGCCGCTTCGCTAACTGACCGACCGTTTCGCGCTCCTTCAGCGCATCCAGCGAGACGCCCGCCTTGAATCCCGAATCATGAACCTTCCGAGGCTTGGCCATCTGCTCTCCTCCTGGAATCTCTCATTCCAGAATCGGCCAAACTCTCTCTGATCCCACTGTCCCACTCTTGGTGGCCAATTCAAAGTACCGTCTTCACACACGCCAAATTTCAAATGGTCGCTTATATTGCAACTGCAAACTTCATTTTGACAGCGACCGATTCCGAGTGCGCGGAACTTCCGACATAGTCCCCACGCGGCCTCGAATGAGATGATTTCGGCGAGCGGCAGGGCGTCAGCCCTCCGAGTGATTCCATCCGTTTTGACTCGGAGATCAGAGCATCACGCGGGAAAATGCGAGAGGATACATTGAGGATCGCCTCCAGCGGTTCAAAGAAGATGCGCGACCGCCCGATCCAATCATCGGATTCCACCGACCAAAATGAATTGTGAGCCTTCTTGGAGACCCCCATGCTTGATCGCTTCATTCCAAACGTGACCCCGTGCGGGCGGACTCGGCGGGAGTTTTTGTGGGAAGTCGGTGGCGGCTTCGCGGGCCTCGGATTGATTGACCTCTTATCGCGGGATGGGTTCTTTGCGAAGGACGCTCGCGCGAATGAGGCGGCGAGCGGCAGCGAGGTGGGGATGCATCCGCTGGCTCCGAAGGCTCCGCATTTTGGAGGGGCGAAGCATTGCATCTCGTTGTTTATGAACGGTGGGCCGAGCCAGGTGGACACTTTTGATCCGAAGCCGGTGCTCGATCAATTTCATGGGACGGCGTACTCCGGGAAGGCGAAGGTCGGGTCGAACGGACGACCCATCGGGTATTTGATGAAGTCGCCGTTTCCGTTTCGACCACATGGCGAGAGCGGGTTGCCGATCAGCAGTTTGTTTCCTCACACGGCAAAACACGCGGATGACCTTTGCGTGATTCGGTCCATGCACGCGGACACGGCCGCGCATGCGTCGGGGTGCTTGCAGATGAATACTGGCAGTGTCCTCATCGGCAAGCCGAGTCTCGGAGCGTGGCTGAGCTACGGTCTGGGGACCGAGAACGCGAACCTGCCGAGCTTCGTGGTGATGACCGATCCGCGCGGCGGACCGATCGGCAGTGCGTCGAATTGGACGGGCGGGTTCATGCCGGCGGCCTATCAGGGGACGCTGTTTCGCAGTCAGGGGTCGCCGCTGTTGGACCTCGCGACGCCGGCGGGAATTTCCGATCGGACACAACGCAAGTCGCTCGACCTGCTCGGCGAGCTGAACCGCGAGCACCTCGCCTCGCGGCCACGCGAATCCGAACTCGTCGCGCGCATCCTCTCCTACGAGTTGGCGTATCAGATGCAAACGACGGCGGCGGATGTCGTCGATCTCTCGAAAGAGACGCGGCAGACGCAGGAGATGTACGGGCTGGACGACGCTCGCACAGCGGACTTCGGCCGCAAATGCCTGATCGCTCGGCGGCTGATCGAGCGGGGCGTGCGGTTCATTCAGTTGTACTCCGGCGGTGGGCACATCGAGGACACTTGGGACGGCCACAACAACTGCATCAGTAACCACACGATCCACGCGGGCGAAACCGATCAACCGATCGGCGCGTTGATGACCGACCTCAAGCAGCGCGGCCTGTGGGATGAAACGCTGCTCGTCTGGGGCGGCGAGTTCGGCCGCACTCCGACCAGCGAAGGAGTCAACAAACCGGGCCGCGACCACGACTGGCACGGCTTCTCAATGTGGCTCGCCGGAGCCGGCACCCGCGGCGGCCAAGCCATCGGCTCGACGGATGAGTTGGGCTTCGCCGCCGTGGACGAACTGTGCCACGTCTCCGACCTGCACGCCACGATCCTGCACCTCATGGGCCTCGACCACGAACGCCTGACGTTCTTCTACAAGGGACTGGAGGAACGCATCACGGGTGTTCGCGGCGTGGTCGTGAAGAAGGCGATTGCGTGAGCCTCATGAAACAAGCCTGGATCAACGTGGGTGTGGCCGTAGGCTGTTTCTGCTTGCTGCTGGCGCTGTTGCTGCCGGCAGTGATGAAGGCTCGTGAAGACGCGAGACGCTCTCAGTGCAAGAACAACCTCAAGCAGTGGGGCTTAGCGCTGCACAACTACCACGACACGTACAACATGTTCCCGCCGTATGCCGGTGGAACTCACGAAAATGGTGAGCGATTGGCCGGCTTTCCGATGATGATTCCGATGTTTGAATCCGGCCCGTTGTGGGAAGAAATCGTTACGTCGTCGGGACAGGGCGGCGATCCGATGAAGATGTTGGAAGGCAAATATGATTCGGAATTTGAGGGTATGCTGTGTCCGGCAGCCAATGTCCCATCGCGGGTTGATACGCAGTTTCATCGCAGCTACGTCTTCAATGTTGGCGACCAATTGGATTTTCGAGACGAAGGAGATGGTGGTGTTGAAGACTTTCCGAATCGGATGAAGACTCGCGGCCCATTTGGCTGGCGAAGTTGTGTGAACTGGCGCGAAATCACCGACGGGACGAGCAACACGATTGCGATGGGGGAACGTGACCTCGGAACGCCGGATGATGCTCGCGACCCCGTCGGCCGAGTCGCGCGAGTTGCGGCGACCAGTCCGGCCGATTGCCTGAAGCTTGTTTCCGATCGTCGCTACGTCGGCTCCGTTGCCGTGCTTTCCGAACTGAGCGGCGAACGTTGGGCCAGCGGCCATCCGATGTATTCGGTATTTCTGACGGCGGTGCCCCCGAACGGCCCATCGTGCGCGGCATCGGCTCCACCGAGCGGCAAGTCGGTGGGTGGCTGGTTCACCGCCAGCAGTCGGCACATCGGTGGAGTGAATGTGTTGATGTGCGATGGCGCGGTCCGATTCATCAATAACAACATTAACACTGGCGATCTCAGCGCGATCAGGCCGGTTCTTAAAGAAGATGAAAACGACGGACCGCTCCCAAACAAGTTCTGGCATCGACCGAGCCGCTACGGAGTCTGGGGTCACTTAGGTTCGATGGATGGCTTGGAGGCGTGGTAGGTGTTGGCTTTCGCCACAACACGTTGATGAATCGGATCGTGGTCGGTCATCGCGAAGCCAGGTAGACCGGACGCCCGCGTTCGGACGTGGGCGTCCGAACTACGACTTCGCTTCTTTTTCTTTCGCCGCCTTCTCCTTGGCCTCGGCGTCGCGAGCGGCCACGAGATTGCGGTGTTGTTGCCAGGCAGCCATCAGCAGGTCGATCGACTTCGCGAATTCCTTCAGAGCGGCCAGCCACTGTTTCTTGTCGAGGGCTTCTTTCGCCGCGGCGCTGGCGGCTTCCTGAGCGGTCGTGTCGAGCGGCCATTGTTCCGTGATTGCCGTCTGCTTCATGTCGGATTCGCTCTTGGCCAGCACGACCAGGAAGTCTGGGGTCAGCTTGGCAGAGGCAGTGCGATAGGCTTTCGACAAAACGGTCGAGACCGAAGGAGTCGGTTTGTCAGCGGTTCGCGAGCGGGCGTGTCGCCTCCAGAAAACCATGATGAGCGTGAACGCAATCAGCGAGAGCGTGGACAGAACAATGCCGCGACTGCGTTCCGCCTCTTGTAGCACCGAGTACAGGACGCCGAGACCAAACGTCAGTGCCGACGCGCCGAGTGCCCCCAACCAGAGCCAGCGGAACGGATCGGATTCGGAGGGTTGCATCGGAATTTCATCGGGTTGCGGTGCGACTCCCTCCGGGAGCGGACCGACTTCAGCAATCACGACCGTGATGTTGTCGGGACCGCCGCGTTGGTTCGAGAGGTTCACGAGCAGCCGACAGGCGTCGGATGGAGGAAGATGTTTGGCGATCGCGCCGATCTCGGCATCTTTGACTAGACCCGACAAACCGTCCGAGCACAACAAAAACGTGTCGCCCGCCCAGACCGGGAACGGGCCTTCGACTTCCGGTTCGACATCCGGCTCAGGTCCAATTGAGCGTGTGATGACGTGCTTGATCTCCGGCAGTAATTGGTCGTTCGCCTTCATGCGGCCGTGCCGGATCAGCTCCCATTCCAGACTGTGATCAAAGGTCAGTTGATCGATTCGGTCTTGGCGAATGCGATACAGCCGGCTGTCTCCGACGTGCCCGGCAACCGCACCCTTCGGTCCCAGCGCGAGAACAACGGCAGTTGTTCCCATGCGGTTGAAGTCGAGATTTTGAGAACCTTTCTCATTGACTGCGGCGTTGGCTGCTAGAATCGCAGCGTTGAGTGCTGCGGGGATGTCGTCCGTGCGATTCTTGAAATACACATGCGGAATTGTCTCGACGGCGATCTGGCTGGCCAGTTCACCGACCGCGTGGCCGCCCATGCCATCCGCAACGATGAAAAGGTGCCCACGCGCCTGAAACGTCTCAGCATCGGGACTGAGCATCGTGGTGTGGGAGTCTTGGTTGTTGCGCCGCCGAAAGCCCACATCGCTGAGCGACGCACATTGGACTTTCTGCTCCCAACGCATGGGGAATTCCTCTGATGTTTGAGGCCCCGCGATTGCTGGTTATCGCCGAAAGGACTCTTCGAGAAGCGGGAGTCATCTTATCGGTGCCCAAAGTCAAGTAAAGCAAGCCACAAGTGGAGCACGTTTTCAACGTGCTCCGGCCCAGGCGACGGACGGGCACGTTGAAAACGTGCCCCACGTTATGGCCCGGCGTTGGCATCCGAACGCATGCTGTTGGCTCGATCGCTCAAGCCCTGCGTTGAGGGGACCGTCGGGCTGGGTTGCAGTTGGTAACTGAACTCGTGCCGATTCGTGAGTTGGTACGGCAGCAAATTGTCGGCGAAGAAGTCGAGCGGTGGGATTTGATACCAGGGGGGCGGGACGGTTTGCATGGTCTTCAAAGTGTCGTAGCCATCCTTTTGCAGCACGATTTCTCGAGTGCCGTAATGCGTGAAATCCACGGAGGTCGGCGTCTCGCCCACTTCCTCGCCGTCCAGCAGCACTCGTGCTCCGGGCGGATTCGAGTTGACCGTCAGTCTCCGATGCACGCAGCCGGGAAGCAGCGCGAGCAACAGCATCGAGAGCATCGTCCATCGACGGAATTTCATTGAGATTGGAGATTGGAGATTGGAAATTGGAAATCGCATGTGTCACCTCCTCATTTTCGGTGTTGCGATGTTGTTTTTCTCAGGAGCACGTTTCGTCTCCGGAGTGGCGGTCTTCGTTTCGTCGGCTGACAGTCGTCGCGGTTCGGAGTCGTTCGGCTCTTTGATGCCGCTGCTGCCTCGGATCGCACCGCTGACACCCAGTAATTCGGGGTGTCGCGCGACTTTGTCCGTGAAGATGTGCACGTCACGGACGACCGGCTCCAAGTTGTTGAGCAAAATCGACAACGATTCTGCGGAGTGGTTGAGATTGCGATACAGCTCCGGATCGGTGGCGATCTTTCGCAACGAGCCGTCTTCACTGGCGGCCAGTTTCGACAACGCCGCCAACTCGGTGGAGAGCGAATCAAGATTCGTCAGCGAGCGATTGAGTTTGGCCATGAGTGGCCCAGCGGACTTGGCCAGTGGATCGGTGACGTTCTGCAGGTTATCGAAATTCTTTTGCGCCGATTCGAGCGTACGCCGCGCCAACACGATGGTCTGCTGTGTTTCGTTGGCCAACTTCGGCAACGCCGCGAGCGTCTGCCGCAAGCTCTCTTGTGTCTGCGGGTCGGCGAAGACTTTGTTCGTCGCTTGCAGCGTCTGTTTGGCTTCCTGCATCGTGATCGTGAACTCGTGCAGTGCGGTCGCTGCACGCTCAACGACCTCGTTGAGGTTGCCACGATTCGTGTCCACGAGTCCGTTGATGTTCTCGGCGACCTTCCGCCACTCGGCGCTGGTTTGCTCGAATGAGGCCATCGAGACGGAGAACTTGGAGTCCAGCCGCGTGACAATCGACAGCGGGTCAAGCGGCATTTGGCCTTCGAGCAGAGTACCCGGCTCCAGACGTTGTGACTTTGTGCCTGGAGTGAATTCGATGACGGAGTCACCCAGCAGCGACGTCGCGAGGATCGCTTTTGCGTCGGCTCGCAGCAGATAGCGCTCTTGAATGTCGAGGATCACGCCGACGCCCCCGCGAGATTCGTCCAGCGCGACTTCGCGGACTTCGCCAATCGTCAGGCCGCTCATCTTGACGGGCGAGCCGGCGTGAACTCCGGATGCTGACTCGAAGTGCACAGCCAGTTGATACGACTTCTGCCACAGCGATGTCAGCTCACCGAATTGGAACACCATCAGTGCGATCAGCCCAAAGGCGACCATCACAAAGAGTCCCACACGAAATTGAAGTTGGCGGTCAGACATGGGTAGGGGTTGGGGGCGAGGGGCGA
>SXGT01744534.1_pt1 | contig 12694 bp, 1 predicted proteins | sample 3176221 | NCBI WGS metagenome assembly SXGT01 (sample SAMN11356862, study PRJNA531348) | freshwater metagenome | isolation source: freshwater sample F1-120 | place: China: Fuxian Lake, Yuxi | collected 2017-12-25
AAAGGAGGAGCTGGATAGTTCATAATAATTTTTTATTCAATATACGTTGAAAGAATGATAGGCGGCTTTCTCCGCCTTATTTTGTACCGTCGTCGAATTATTCAGCCTATGGGAGACACTGAATAATTCAGGTCATCTGTTAAAAGCCCTCGTTTAGGCGGCGTCCCGATTGTTTCTATCCAGGTCGGCCAGACTGTCCAGCAGTTTGCCCCGCTGCTGCTCAAATCCTTTCCGGCCCACTTTCTGCAACTGTTGCGTCAAGCCGGGCTTACCGATAGGAGTCCCGCTTTTTTCTATAGGCTGCGCTTCACTGTGCGGGGGCTGATTTTTTTCCGGCGGCTCCGAAGACGCTTGCGGCTTGGCGTGATGCGGTGCGCCGCCTTCCTTTACATGGCCGCTCTTCGTCTGCGGCTGTACTTTGACCAGCACCACGACCTGCTCGCCCTGACTGTCCCGGACGGTGATTTTGACGGTGATAGGAGCTGTCACGATCGCCCCGTCCTGGACCGTCACCGCGCCGGTGCCGGGGTTGACGCTGATCCATGACGGCAAGCGTTGTCCACCGGCTTGGATGCCGCTAATCGATAAGGGACCGCTTCGGTCCAGTCCGGCAAAAACGCTTGACGGCAAGCTGAAATGACCGCCGCTGGAGCGGCCGTGACCGCCTGCATTAATACTCAGTTTCATGTCGACAACGACCGTTCGGCTGCCGCCGATGCTGCGGCTGCCGAGAACGCTGCTGTATTCGTCACGCTTCAGGCTCATGCCGTCCGCCATCCCTGAGTCGGAACGATCACGGCTAGCCCAAGTGCTGCCGGTGCCGAGCGCCGTACCTGCGTAAGTCAGGCTGTAAGTACCGATGCTCGCACGGCCATCGGTATTACCGCTGATTTGGCTGAGGTTGACCGAGATCGGCGCGGACCGGTTTACGCTAATGCTAAACACCTGTTCGCCGCTGCGGTCGACGCCGCCGTGAGCGCTGCCGCCGTTATCCTTGACCGTTACGGTCACGGTGGCGTTGCCGCTAGCACCGGCCGCCGGGGCGTAGCTCAGAGTGCCGTGACTGTCGATACTCGGTTGTATGCTGAACAAGGCGTTGTTGTCGTTGACGACGATAAAGCTCAGGAGTTGGCTGTTTTCCGCAGCTGGCCCTTTGCTCAGTTCGGTCGCCCAGTTATTGACGATTTGCAGGCCGGCATTTTCAGTCACGCGTTGGTCGGGGCCTTTGCTAAAGCCGGGCGCGTCGTTGACCGCGTCTACGAGGATGTCGACGCGGCCGAGGTTCGCGGAGAAGGCGGTTTCGGCGCCGTTGCGGCCGGTATCGGCGTTGCTTGGGCGACCGTTAACGGAAGCGCTGCCGCCGGTTTGGTCCCAGGCGCGGTAACTGAAACCGGCGCTCTCGCCGTCGTCGCCATCCGGGATATAGCGGGTTTGCATGGCCGAACTCAGCAGTAAAGCATGAGCGGCCGAGACCGGGCCGAAATCGGTCCAGCCGACGCCGTCGGTCGAGTATTGCCAGACGCCGCGGCCCACCGTTGCGGTAACGGCGATGCCGGAAACCGCGCCGGGGTCGAGGTCGGCCCAGCCGCCTGCGGTCACTATCGCCAACACCGGGGTGGCGCTAGTGACGGTGTTTTCGTCGGTACCGTTCAGGGTCTGGAGTGTGCCGTTTAAGCTCGGCGCATCGTTGACGCCGCGCAATAACACGTGCACGACCACATCTTGGCTAGCGCCTTGTTGGTCGGTAAGAGTGTAGCGGAAGCTGTCGGTGGTGACGGCCTTTGCGGGCTGATTAGGCGCGGTGCTGCCGTCGTAAGACCAAGCCCCGTCGCTATGTACGATCAAGCGTGCGCCGGAAGCCAGCGTCAAGGTCTGATCCACCGACGAACTCAAGCCGTCCACCGCGCTAATGCGCAGTTGCGCACCGTCGTCGACATCGGCAGCGCCGAACAGTAAGCCGGACGCGGCGGGCACTTCGAATATGCCGTGTTCGACCACGGACACGGTCCGTTCTGTTGCGGTAACGGTCGGCGCAGTGTTTCCGCCGTGAATGGTCAAGGTGACGGTGGTGATAACGGCGGCGCCGTGTTCGTCGGTCACGGTATAGCTGAAGCGGTCGGTAGCGTCGACGCCTGCCGCCAAATGGGCGAAAGCGTTGCGCTGATCGTAGCTGAAAGCGCCGTCAGCGCCGACGGTGACTTGAGCGCCTTGGGCGGTGATCAAGACGGCGTTGCCGCCGTCGGCTATGTCGAAGCTTGCGCCCTCCTCGCTGGTGATTTGAGTAATGCGCAACACGGCGGCGTGATCGACATCGCCGTCATTCGCCAGCAAGCCGGTGGCGCCGACGCTAAACACTTGCCCTTCCTGAAGCTCAAGGCTGTCGCTAACGGCCAGCGGCGCGTCGTTGACGCCGGTGAGTTCGATACTGACGGTGGCGGTGCTGCTGCCGCCCTGGCTGTCGCTGACGGTATAGCTGAAGCTGTCGAAGCCGATTTCGCCTTGGTTCAACTGAACAAAAGCGCTGCCGGGAACGTAAACGTAGCTGCCGTCGCTATTGAGCGTCAGTTGCGCGCCCGAAGCCAGGGTGGTGACTTGGCCGATGACGCCGCTGTTGCCGTTCAGCGCGCTCACCTGGAGGGCATTGTCGCCGCTGTCGGGATCGCTGTCGTTGGCTAAGACGCCATTGGCGCTGTTTACGGTAAGCGTCGCGTTGGCGGCGCCGGTGGCGCTATCGGCTACGGCGCTCGGCGCATCGTTGACGCCGCGCACGCTCAAGGTCACGGTGGCGCTCGCGCTGCCGCCGCGACCGTCGCTGACGGTGTAGCTAAAGCTGTCGGTCGCTATCTGCCCGGCGGCCAACGCGTCGAAGCGGCCGCTCGGGTCGTAACTGTAGCTGCCGTCGGCGTTCATATTCAGTTTAGCGCCGGAGACGAGGACAATAAAACTATCGCTACGCTCACTACCGTTGACTTGACTGACGAACAGGGTGCTGTTGCGGTCGCTATCGCTGTCGTTGACCAAGACGCCGACGTCGGCGCTGACGTTCAGTACGCTGTCTGCGCTGACGGCAGCGGCGTCGTTTTGAGCCCTCGGATTGTCATTAACATCAGTGACGGTCAAGCGGACGTTTCGGCTGCTTGACAACTGCGCCGGATCGGTCGCGGTGACGCTGAAGTTATAAGTCGCTTTAGCTTCGAAGTCGGCGCTTTGGCGCAAACGCACCGCGCCGCTGTCGGCGTCAATGCTCAGCAATGCGGCGTCGACGCCGGACAGACTGTAAGTCACTGCTTGTTTTTCGGGGTCCGCAGCTAAGGCGCTGTAGACAACGGTAGCGGCAGGGCTGTTTTCGGCAACGCTTGCGCTATCGCCGGAAAAGAACATCGGGCTTTCGTTGACATCGCCGATATGGATAGTGATGGTTTTACTGGAACTCGCGCTTCCGGCTCCGCCCTGCCCGGCTTTAACTGCCGCTACGGCACCGGCGGCGCTGCCGCTGTCGGTCGCGATGAGGTTGAAGCTGTAGTCGGCCTTGGTTTCAAAATCAGCCGGGGCTTTTAAGCTCACTTCGCCGTTGCGGTTGATCCTGAAGGCCTCGGCATCGGTGCCCGACAGGCTCCAGGTCAGCGCTTGATGTTCGACATCCGTGGCGGTGGCGGTATAAATCACCGTGCCCGCTGCGGTATTTTCGGCGACGGTGGCGCTGTCGCCTGAGGTGATCACTGGCGCATCATTGACCGGAATGAGCGGTAGGGTGACCCGTGACGCTGCCGAGTTTAAATTCGGCAGATCGGCATCGACCATCACGTAGCGCAGGCCGCCTTCGGTGTCGAGGTTGGCTGCTGGCGTGAAGCGCAAGTCGGCGACGCCTGCGTTGAGTTTGATGACAGTGCCGCCCGCCCCCAGAATGATGTCCTGGCCTTGACTATCGGTCACGGTGCCGCCGGTGACGGATAAGATACGAATGGCAATGGGTTGGTTGACGTCCCGATCCAGGCGCGTAGGGCTAAAACTCACGTTGACGGCATTCGGCTGGGCATCTTCGACAAGAGCAGTCACGGTTCGGTCGCCGCCGGCGGCGGGCGCGCTTTGGTCGGTGATCCTCAGGTTGATAACGCCGTTGCCGAGGGCTTGGAGCCGGTTCTCGTCAATGACGGCGACTGCCAGGCTTGCGCGTGGAGCCGCATGGTCGGCGCTGAAGCTTAAGCTGTCGAGGGTCAGGTTCAAGGCTTCCGGGCTGCCGCTCAAGGTGATGACGCCGTCGGCGCTGCTTTCGTCGACGCCTTGCGCCAAGGTATAACTGAGGCTGCCGCCGGTCGGGGTCAAGCTCAGTGTGAGACGGTTCGAATCGCTATCGGCCACACGGATGCCGGACAGGGTGACGGCTTGGTTGCGCAAAACCACGATGCCGTCGACCGGACGCTCCAAAGTCGGCCGCACCGCGACGCTTAAGTCGATGTTGCCGTTGGCGTCCGGCGTGGCCGCATTGTTGCCGATGACGCCGTCGCTGGTGGTTACGACAATGTGTTCGCTGCCGCCCGCAGTTGCGGTGTAACTGAGGCTTGCCAGTGTGGCATTGACTTGTTCCGGAGTGCCGCTGACGGTTTTAACGCCGTTCAGGTCGCTGACGTTATCCCCGCTCAGGTTGATCTGGCCGTGGCTTGCGCTCAAGGTGACGGTCAAGTTGTCGCTGTCGGCATCGGCTATGCGGATGCCGCCGATAGCCAAGGCTTCGCCGACTACGGCGATGCTGTTCACCACCGGCAGGCTTTGCGTGGGCGCATCCACGACGACGACGTCGAAGGTTTTACTGATGATGCCAAGTTGACTGTCGTTGAACTCGGCTTCGACGGTGATGCTGACGCTGCCCGCCGCTCCGGCTCCGGTGAAGCTTAAAGTTGCCAAGGTCGCGTTCACGGCGGCGGGGCTGCCGGTGATGGTGACGCCGTCGCCGCTATCGGCGACGGCAGCGCCCTCTGCTGCGGTCAAGACAATGCTGCCGCCGGTACCGACGCGAACCGTGGCGGTCAGCAGCTCGGTGCCGGCATCGGTAATCGAAATGCCCGCTATAGTCTCGGCTTGGCCGGAAACCGCAAGCGGATGCTCGGGCGCACTGACCACCGGTTGTTGCAACAGGTTGACGGTCAGTATTTTGCTGTCGTCGCCGGTGCTGCGCGCGTCGCCGTCGCTGCTGCTGACAGTAATGGTCGCGGTAGCCGTGGCTTCGGCGGCAGCGCTGTAGCGCAGACCGGCCAAGGTGGCGTTGACCGCATCGACGAAGCCGGTCACAGTGGTGACGCCGTCGACATCGGTCACGGTGGCTCCGGCGGCCGCGTTTAGGCTCAAGCTGCCGAGATCGCTCGGCGTCAGGGTGACGCTGAGGACTTGACCGTCGCTGTCTTTGACGCTGATGCCGGGAATCGCGACAACGGTACCGGCAACAATGCTGGGGCTGTCCGGCAAGGTCAGACGAGGACTGTGCAAGATAGCGAGGGTCAAAATGTCGTGGGCGACCGGGGTGATGCCGCTCAGATCGGAGCTGAGCATGTCGATGCGGCCGTCGGTGAAATCGTCGGAGCCGGTAAAGCTCAAGGTGCTTAGGGTGGCGTTCACGGCGCTTTGGCTGCCGAATATGCGTAAACCGCCTTCGCTTACCGGCGTTAAGGTCACGCCCGGCGCGGCGATAACGGCAATCGAGCCGTTGCTAGGAGTCAAGGTGACTTGCAGCTCCGCACTGTCGAAGTCGCTGACGCTGACGCCGGGGATACCGACCGGAGCGCCGGCTTGCACGGTTTGTTGCGCGGGCAGTGTGTTTTCCGGCGGGGAAACGACATCCATCAACAGTAAATTGCGGGCATCCGGCGTCAAATCATTACCGTCGGCGGTTTCGATCAACAGGCTGGCGCGGGTGACGTTCTTGTCGGCGGTAAAATCCAGTGCTTGTAAGGTGCGATCAACATCGGTCACGCTGCCGGTCAGAGTCAAGACCGTGCCTGCCGCGCTCAGGGTCGCGCTGCCGAACGGGGTGAGCTGCACGGTGCCGGCCGTCGGCGTCAGGGTCACGGTCAGGTTCCGGCTGTTCGCCAAGTTGTCCAAATCGCTCACGCCCAAGCCGATCACTTCACTACGCACGCCGGCCACGAGGATCGGTTGCACCGGAACCGCGTTAGCCGGCGACGAGGCCAGTTGGATGCTCAGGGTTTGCGCGGTTTCGTGGGTGCTTGCATCGGCATCGTCGGCAAGCAGCACGAGAGTCGCGTCGGTAAAGCCGGACTGGCCGGTGAAGACCAAGGAGTCAAGGGTGGCGTTAATGTCTTCCAGACGACCGCTGACAGTGACGCTGTCGCCATTGCGGACAATAGCGGCCGCGCCAAGCAGTGAGATCGTGCCGTGGCGGGGCGTCAGGGTCACGCTCAGGTTGGCCGAGTCGGCATCGTCAACCCGGATGCCCGCGATCTGAGTCGGGGTATTGACCGGGATTTCCGGGCCGGCGGGCAACGTTCGTAGACGCTGTCGAAACCGCGCAAGGCGGCATTGCCGAACGCGTCAGCCAAGGTTCCGTCCTGGATCGGTCCGGCGATTTGGAGGCCGTCGGCATCGACGTCGTTACTTTGGACTTGATAAGCGAAACGTAAGGTATCGGTACCGGAGCCGCCCATCAGGGTGGCCTCACGGATCGCATCTTGGAAATCGCTTGGACCGGTGCGGGTGCCGATACTGAGATTGATCAACGCGTTGCCGGTGACGGTCACGGCTTGGTCGAATTTGACCTCGAACACCAGCTGATCGCCGGTGAAATAACGGTCATGGTTTTGGCCGGCGCCGCCGGCGACTGCACTGACCTGCACGATGCTCGGCGCTTTGTCGTCGTTTTGGATCAAGGCGTCCGCGGTCATGTTCAGCCCTTGGATACCGATGCCGAGCGCGGTATCGGCTGCGCTCAGGGTAGTGTCGGTCAGGCGCAGGGTGAACGACTCGTTGGCTTCAATCACGGTGTCGGCGGCCGAGTTGATCGTTACGGTTTTGCTCAGTTCGTTGGCGGCGAAACTGAGGCTGCCTTGCGGTAACGCAGTGCCGGGGAAATCCGCCGCATCGGCTTGTTGACCGCCCGAACCGTTATCGACTTGCCAGCCAATCTCGGCGGCAACGCTGGTGTCGCCGGAACGGGTGACGATGAAGCTCAAGGCGCCGCCTTCGACGGCTACCGCGTCAAGCGTCGCCAAGTCTAGGTACATGACCGGACGCACCTGGATGGCGATTAACTGGCTGACGCTGGAACGGCCGTCGCTGACGCTATACGCCAAAGCGCCGACCGCTCCGGTGACGCCGTCGGCCGGGGTATAGTTGAGTCCGGCTAAGTCGGCCGCGCTCAGCACGGCGTTGACGGTCAGGATGCTGCCGTCCGCGGTGCTAATCACGCCGGAATTCGGCAAGGCGGTGACGCTAATGCTCAGGTTATCGCCTTCAAGGTCGTGCGGGACGCTGATGGACAAACCGGAACGGTTGGCGGCGGCGTCTTTGCGCGCGCTGAACTGATCGACGCTGATGGTTTTGTCGGCGTCCAGCAGCGGCGCGTCGTTCTCGCCTTGCACCACGATAGTTAACGTGGCGGTGGAGGTCAGGCCGCTTTGATCGGCGACGGTGTAGCTGACGACCTCATTGACGCTCTCGCCCAGATTGAGGTTTCGGTAAGCGCCGTTACTGTCGAAAGCCAGCGAACCGTCGGCGCGCAAGGTCAGCGTGGCGCCCTGCCCTACCAACACGTCGCGGCCGTTGATATTGACGCTACGGTTGCTCAAGCTCAGTGCTTGACCGACAACCAGCGACTGTCCGCCATAGTCGGCGCTCTGGACCACAAGGCTACCGCCGACATCGGTGTCGTTGCTCAGTATGCCGCTGGCCGCGCCGATACTTAAGTTAGCGCTTTCCTTGACGCTGTAGTTGTCGGCGACGGCCACCGGGGCGTCATTAGCCTGACTGACCGCCAACACAAAGTCGGCATTCGCGGTGGCTCCGTGAAGATCGGTCGCGGTGACGCGAATAACCAACGGGGTGTCGGTCACGTCGTTAGGCCCCGGCGTACCGCTGAAACTGCGGGTGTTGCCGTCGAAATGCAACCAGCCGGGCAAGGCGTTGCCGTCGGCGAGTTGCGCGCTGAACTGACGCGTCGCCACGGTGTCGTCGGCATCCGGATCGGCGAACAGCGTGTCAGGCAGGGTTTGGTTGAAGGCGCTGCCTTGAACCGCCGTTTGCGGCGGCAGGCTGCCGAACACGTAGACGTTGTCGTTGCTGCCTTGGATGTTGACAGTCACCGAAGTGACGGAGCCGTCGCTGCTGACCACCGTGAAGCGGTCGGTGTAAGTGTCGCCGAGCACAAATTCATTGTGCGCGGAATCGGCGCTATAGCTCCAGGCTCCGGCCTCATCAATGCTGAAACGGCCGTAGTTGCCGGTAGTCGCCGTTTGCGCGACAAAGGTTTGCGCGCTGTCGACATCGCCGATACTTAAAGTGCCTGACGTGGTCAACGCGGCGTCGGTTTCGCTCAGGTTAACGGTCGCCGAGGACAAGACCGCGGCGTCGTTAGTGCCTTGGATGTTGACAGTCACCGAAGTGGCGGAGCCATCGCTGCCGACCACCGTGAAGCGGTCGGTATAAGTGTCGCCCAGCACAAATTCATTGTGCGCGGAATCGGCGCTATAGCTCCAGGCTCCGGCCTCATCAATGCTGAAACGGCCGTAGTTGCCGGTAGTCGCCGTTTGCGCGACAAAGGTTGGGGCACTGTCGACATCGCTGATGCTTAAGCTGCCTGAGGTAGTCAAAATGGCATCGGTTTCGCTCAGGTTAACGGTCGCCGAGGACAAGACCGCGGCGTCGTTGACCGGCGTGATGACCGTGCTCAGGCTGTTGGTGCTTGCGGAAAGCGCGCTGCCGCCGCCGTTAACAGCGGCATTTAAGGTTATCCGGGTCTCGGTGGCGGTGGCTTCGCTGTAACTACCGGCGTAGCTGTTATCGAGCGCGCGCACGGTCAAGGCGGTCGGCGTACCGTTATAATTTTCCACCGGCACAAAGCGTATTAAGGTCGAAGCGGACAAGGCCAGCGCGCTAATGTCATCGGCGACAACGCCTATCGCATACCAGTTCGCGCCGTTGCTGCTGTACTGCCAAACACCTTGGGTTTTCGCGTCGGCGCTGTTGCCCACAACGGCGATACCGGCCAAACCGGAGCCCGCATCGAGGTCGGCAAAACTCAGCCCGGTCAATGCACCAATTACCGCACCTGACGGATTGTCGGTGTCTTCATTGATGGCCGGCAAGCTTAGATTGCCCAAGCCTGTCGGCGCATCGTTGGCATCGGCCACTGTGACAGTTAGGCTTTGTACGTCGGTACCGCCGTTGCCGTCGCTGACGCTGAACTCAACTTCATAGCGATTGTCGGCATTGCTGTCGGCGGGCGCTTCGAAATCCGGGGCCTTGATAAAGTTCAGTACGCCGGTGCTCGGGTCTATCGTAAAGGCCGCCTGATCGCTACCGCCAGTCAGGGTATAACGGAGACTGTCGCCGTCCTGATCGATTGCGCTCGCAGTCGTCACTGCCGTTGCGTGTTCGGCCACCTTAATCACGGCAGCCGCCCCGCCCTGATTGGAGATGATGCTGGGCGCGGTATTGACGGGGATGACGTTTAGTGTGATCGCCCGACTATCGGTCAGTGCGCCGTTATCTGTGACAATGACATTGAACAGGTAGCTCGGTTTCGTTGTGAAATCGGCTGCGGACTTGAGCGTGACCGCGCCGCTGCCGGCATCGATGCTGAACAAAGCCGCATCGGTTCCGTCCAGGCTGTAGACCAGCGTGGTTGCACTGTCGACATCGGTCGCGGTGGCGGTGTAAACCACAGTCCCCGCCGATGCGTTCTCGGCTACGCTCGCCGTTGCAGATGAGGTGATCACCGGCGCTTCGTTAACATCGGTCACGGTCAAAATGACGGCTTTCGTGTCGCTGAGGCTGCCGTTATCAGTCGCAATGACGTTGAAGCTGTAACTCGATTTGGTCTCGTAATTGGCCGCAGACTTGAGCGTGACCGCACCGCTGTTCGAATTAATGCTGAACAAGGCCGCATCGGTTCCGCCCAGGCTGTAACTGAGTGTCGCTCCGCTGTCGACATCGGTCGCGGTAGCGGTATAAACCACGGTGCCGATAACCGAGTTCTCGGCCACGCTCGCCGCAGCGCCCGAACTAATCGGTGGCGTATCATTTAGCGCGGTAATATTGATCAGGGTGGTCACGCCGGTGCCGGTTTGCGCGCCGAGGCCGTCGCTGTCGGCGTCGGTCGCCGCCCAGGTCACGGTGCGGCTGCTTGAGCTTGCGGTAGGATCTTCCGAGCTGCTGCTGTAGGTCACGCTACGCAATGCGCTTTGGTAGTGGGCAACGGTCGCGGTGCCGGATAATGTCAATACGCCGGTGCTTGAGTTATAGCTGCCTGAAATGCCGTTCTGGTTGGTAAAGCCCAGTGTGTCGCCGACGGTAAAGCCGGAACCTATCGTCACGGTCGCCCTAGCGATTTGACTGTCGTCGGCATCGCTTAGCGTAAGCGTTGCGTCAATCACCGCGGCACTGCCGTTTTCGGTGTAGGCCAAAACAGCGCCCGCCGTCGCCACCGGTTTGTCGTTGATCGCCGTCAAATTGATCGTCGAGGTGACGCCGGTGCCGGTTTGCGCACCGACGCTGTCGCTGTTGGCATCGGTCGCCGCCCAGGTCACGGTACGGCTGCTTGAACTTGCTCTGGGATCTTCCGAGCTGCTGCTGTAGGTCACGCTACGCAACGCGCTTTGGTAGTGGGCAACGGTCGCGGTGCCGGATAATGTCAATATGCCGGTACTTGAGTTATAGCTGCCTGAAATGCCGTTTTGGCTGGTAAAGCCCAGTGTGTCACCCGAACTAAAGCCCGAGCTGATTGTCACTGTCGCCCCGGCGATTTGACTGTCGTCGGCATCGCTTAGCGTAATCGTTGCGTCAATCACCGCGGCACTGCCGTTCTCGGTGTAGGCCGAAACAGCGCCCGCCGTCGCCACCGGCTTGTCGTTGACCGCCGTCAGGTTGATCGTCGAGGTGACGCCGATGCTGGTTTGGGCTCCCAAGCTGTCGCTGTTGGCGTCGGTTACCGCCCAAGTAATAGTGCGATTGCCGGAGGTCGCCGTAGGATCGTCCGAATAGCAAGCAAAGGTTATCGTCCTTAATGCGCTTTGATACTGGGCAAATGTCGCTGTGCCGGATAATGTCAACACTCCGGTGGCAACGTTATAACTGCCGGAAATCCCGTTCTGGGTCGTAAGCGCCAGCGTATCGCCCGTGCTAAAACCTGAACTAATCGTCACAGTACCCCCGACAATCTGAGTATCGTCGACATCGCTCAGGGTAATGGTGGAATCAATAACCGCCGCCGATGCATTTTCGGTATAACTCAGCGTTGCGCCTGCGGTCGCCACCGGTGCGTCATTGACCGCGCTGACGCTGATCGAGGCGGTATCGGTCGCGCTTGAATAAGCCGTCGTGCCACCGTTGCTTGAGGTGTCCGCAGTAGCGCCTGTGCTACCGGTAGCCTTATCCCAAGCCCGGAAAGTGAAACTCGCCGTGCCGTTGTAATTAGCATCGGGGACAAATCGTATTTTGTTGGTATTCGCTTCTGTCAGGACGCCATCAAGCAACCGTGCGCTGGAAGCGAGGTTAACCGAAGCGCCGGTAGTCGCTGTAAAGTTGCTCCAAGTCGAACCGTTGTCGGTCGAGTACTGCCAAACGCCATGGCTGTTATCGACCGCAGTGACGGCAATAGCCTCCGCCGCAGCGCCGTCGGCATCGGTGATTGAACTGTCGGCCACGATAGCGGCGATGCTGTCGCCGGTGTTGGCTGCGCTCGCCACATCTTCGCCGATGCCGGTCAGCAGCGGCGACTGGCCGGCATCCAGCACCGGCGCGTTGTTAACGACAGTCAGCACCACGTCATTGCCGGTGCCGCCGGTATAGCTGACCTGGAAGGTCTTGCCGCCCTGGCTGAAGGTAGCATTCTGGGCCAGAGTAACTCCGCCGACCTTGACGGTTCCGGTGATCGCATCGGTACCGTCATTATCGATCAGGATAAAGCTGTCGCCCACCACAGGAGTGTAGCCAAGAGACATCGACAAATCGGCATCGGTGACATCCACCGCACCGACAACCACGACCCGATCATAGCCGGAACCCGCCGTGGTGCCGTTGACTTCCATCGACAAGGTGCCGCCCGACGCTACCGTCAGTCCGTTGTTAAGTGTCAGTATGCCCGGACTGTTACCGGGCGCAAGGGTGCCGCCGGACAGGATGGTGACAGCGCCTGCGGTCGCCGCAGTGCCGATGGTTCCGCTACCGCCCAATGTGGCCCCGCCGGCTACTGTTAGCGACGCGGTTGCGCTCAACGTACCGTTAACGCTCAAGCTTCCCGCCGACACCGTAGTGGCGCCGCTATAGCTGTTGCTTGCCGACAGGGTCAAGGTGCCGCTGCCGCTCTTGGTCAGCGCTTGCGCGCCGCCGGATAAAGCACCCGAGGCGGTTACCGCCGCGTCTGTTTGGATCGTCGCCGCGCCCGATAAATCAATGGCGTTGTCGATGGTGGTCGCCCCCGTCACTTGCAGTGTGCTGCCCGAAGCCAATGTCACCGTGCCGGCAACCA
>SXGT01177379.1_pt1 | contig 12693 bp, 14 predicted proteins | sample 3176221 | NCBI WGS metagenome assembly SXGT01 (sample SAMN11356862, study PRJNA531348) | freshwater metagenome | isolation source: freshwater sample F1-120 | place: China: Fuxian Lake, Yuxi | collected 2017-12-25
GAAGAGGCGGACGTTGATGAAATCATTGAACACGTAGAGCCAGAGACACCGGCAGCAACAGTACCAGTAGTAAAAACAGCACTACCACCTGTCATCGCTGAAACCGTACCAGACAGCAACGATTATAACGATCTGTTTGACGGCATCTTTGACGATGAACTCGAACCGACACCGGATGACTGGGCGCTGGAGGTTTTGCTGGACAAAAGCCAGACCAATCTGGGAATCGGTAGCGATGCCCATCAAGCCAATGATTCGGAAAACGCAGCTGAACCAGCAACGGTGACAGCGGGAGACGATGAGGAAGCGTACGATTATGACCAGGACTACTGGTTCTGATCTGACGCTATTTAACAATTCACCCAATGGGGCAAAGCCATGTCCCGCTGGGGTCATGGTTTGCCCTGTATTTAGGAGCACACCATGAAAAATAGAACCTTGCACAATGCATTCCCCATCGTCGCGGCCGCCATTGGCAATCGCTTTGGCATTAAAGTCTGTGTCGGCGGCGATCAAGCCAAAACCGATGGCCAAACCATTTGGCTGCCAACCTATGAAGGCGACGATCAAGATTATCAGGATTACGCCTGGGGGCTGTTGGCCCACGAAGCCGCGCATATTCGTTATTCGGACTTCAGTTTACGTTATGGCAATTCAGTCTTACGTAGACGCTTATGCAATGCGATTGAAGATATCCGCATCGAGCACGAACTGGCCAAGGACTTTCCGGGTACGCGGCTGACGATACGCACCGTGATTGAAAAGATGATTATGAAAGGCGACTTTGTGGCCAACAGCATCGATGATCATCCGGCCAATATTCTCTACAGCTTCGTGTTGAAAAGTTTGCGTGGCAGGGTGTTGGGTCAAACGGCCTTATTGCCTTTGGTCGAGCAAACCGAAGTGGCGCTGAAGGCCAAGTTTCCGAAAGGTGCCGTAACGCGGCTGAAAGGCTTGTTGTCCGAAGTCCCGCTGGGTTTGCAATCGGAATCCGATTGCCTGCACTTGACCGACCGCATCCTGACCATGATTGAGCAGGAATTCGAGCAACAGCGGCAGCGCAATCAGGCACAGCAATCGGTAAGCGAGAACACGTCGCCTGAATCGGATGATGCGGATCGGGATGCTGGCTCAGCCGATTCGAAGCTTTCGGATTCAACGGAACAAGATGAACGTTTACCGACCGACACTGACGACGATCAGTCTTCAGAATCTGATGGTAATGATGAATCGAATCCGGAAAATCCTGGCGATGAACTGACAACGCCATCCGACAGTTCTTCATCCAACCTGCAAGGTGCTGATGAAGAAAGCACGGAGATTGCCGATCCCATGGGCGTCTTGCAAACCTTGTTGTCCGCTGGTGACAGCGACATCGACCAGGATCTGTTCGAATCCCTGAAATCGGCCTTGTCGTTGGCGGCGGAAAACGTATCGGAATTGCTGATGCCCAGTGGCCTCGAACCGCCCATGGACGAGCGGGCCGGTGCGTTTTTACTGCGCAAGGTGCAAGGCGAATCGGGAAAAATCCGCGCCGCTTTACAAGGCCTGGTGCAGTCACAAACCCTTAACCGCTCGCAACACGCCAGTCGTGGTCGGCGGATAGATGGCAAGCGTTTACACCGTTTGCCATTAGGCGAAGCCAAGCTGTTTCATCGCAAACAAGCCAAAGCGGCACCCAATACGGCTATTCATTTGTTACTCGATAAGTCCGAAAGCATGGGGTATCAGGTGACCGATAGCCAGGGCCAACCCATCGGATCGCGAATGCCGATTGCATTGGAAGCCACTTTGGCATTGGCCTTGGCATTCGAAGGCATTCCGGGAGTCAATCCTGGCGTCACAGCGTTTCCAGGCCATCACGAAGATTCGGTGTTCCGATTACTGGAACATGGCCAACGCGTGAATGCCCGAACTGGCGCCTTTTCGCTAGCCGCCACCGGCAGTACGCCGATGACGGAAGCGATCTGGTTTGCTGCGGCGTCACTACTGCGTTGCCGGGAAACGCGCAAGGTATTGATGGTGATGTCCGATGGGCAGCCCAACGACACTTTGAGCACGCTGGAACTGTTACAGCGTTGCCGTGATAGTGGTATTGAAACGGTCGGCGTAGGCTTGGGATTGGATGTCAGCCATCTATTCCCGATTGCCATCACCATTAACGACCTTTCAGAGCTGAGAGCACAATTGTTCGAACTCTCGAAATCGTTGTTGTTAGCAGCCTAAGTCTCGGCCAGTCAATTATCCGTAGCCCAATCCTTAGGTCTTTACCTGAGCGATTGTGGCTATGGGTAGCTGATTGACACCTAGGTTTGTCGAATGCACTCATCACACACCGAGCGCATTCGACAAACAGACATTTCACGCGTTCTTTTAAGAATGCTGAATCCGACCTCGGTCGGCGTTCCGTCTTTAGACGGCGAGCACGTTAAACCGTGATCGTGTCGGGTGCGTTAAGCCCGATGTATATCGCAGTGGTATTAGTTGCTGCAAATCTAAAACCCGCTTCGGGCGACCATCGCCCGGCCGGGTGCTGTTCATTCGAAGTGTTTTCTAAATATTCAAAGGAGAACTTCAATGAACTTTATTTTCGGCGCCATCCTACTGGCTATGTTCATCCTCGCCTTGCGAGTGATTTGGGCAACGGCGTTGCAACTATTGAATGCATTGAAACACGCCGCTCAAACGTTTCACCGATATCGTGCGCAGCGTTTGGCACGACATCGGCTACCGGTCATCATGCCACGTAGCCGCGAGGACATGGATTGGTTGGCGATATCGGATTCGGTGCGTCAGGAAATCCAGAGTCGCAATCGTGAAACAAATCGCGAACTGGAGCGATTGGAACTTCAATATCAAGCCAAACAGAAAACAATCAAACTCTACGAGGCGGATATTGAAATCGCCAAACTGGAGCGGGAGCTATTGAAAATCAAACCGACGATTGCTTCGTCGGAAACCGAGGCTAAACCGCGTCGGCGGTCTAAAAAAGTGGGCGAATCAGGCTTGGTGAATGACAAAACCACCAAAACCGCTCAACAGGTTTTTCAATTGCGGGAAGCGCTGAAAGGTAATGCCAACGCGTTACTGGTTAATCAGCAAGCCCGCCATTGAATACCCACAACGTGGTTCCGGTTGCCGTATTGATACGGCGAACTGGAATCTCGTGTTGATTCGATTCTTCAGCAAACACCCATCTGCCTTCGGGCAATAGCGATAACAAATCGTTCTGGGTTTCCCGACGAATCTGTCGAATCTTGTTTAGAAACGGCCAGGCTTGTTCAGGGTTATCAACCCACTTGAGCACGTCGGCTTCCAAAATATCCAATTTTTGGAAAATTTGTTGGCAATGTCGAACGACTTTTAGTGGTTCGTCGACGGGAATCGCCATCGGTTTTCGACTTGGATACGGCTCCTCAGTCCATTTTGGACTAAGGAAATCAAAAATGCGCAAAATATCGTCAAACATGGCTATTCCTCTGCTTTTTAATGAGTTTTAGCCACCATATACCGATTTTTGCGCGAATTCAACTCCGCTGTGCGAGCCGATTTTCGGCATTAATCAGCGTTCTTTACCTGCAGGAACCTCATCCTGCCGGGTGGTCGTTCCTGCATTTTTTGTAGGACATGACCATGAAAACAATCAACCAACCCAGCGTTGGCGCAACCCCAGCCGAAAATAGCGCGACTCGCTATCTGAATCAGTACCGCTGCCCTTACTGCCAAACCGAATGGGAGGATGTATGGGATTGCGGCTGCAATGATCGCTGCCCGGACTGCAACAAGGAGATCGAGCCTTATGAAATCGCATTGATAGATGGTGAATCGGTGGAAACCGAATCGCCAGTCGAAGAACCAGCCTTAGCCAATGCCACGCCGGAAGGCATGAATCGCCGTTTCGTAGTGTCCTACGAAATCGACTATGTGCACCGGGTGTCGGTCGGTATCACCGCGGACAGTCCCGAAGCGGCACAACAGATTGCCGAGCAGGCATTCAATGATGGCACGATTTGGGATGACACTGCTGCCATGCCGCTATTGTCCGATGAATACCATGAAGTGGAGGGTGAAAGCTTGGTATGGGAAAGCGTTGCCTTTGAACAACTGCCGGAACCGGATTATTCGGTACGGCAATTGAAGAAGGAACAAGCGGCCATGTGGGTTTGCCGGGGTTTGGTTGCCTATCATCAAAGCGAAACCAACGGCGGCAGTATCGATTGGGAAGATTTGGATCCGCTGATACCTGTGGCATTGCAGGCCTTGGGGAAAACAGCGCTGGAAATCCAAACCTAAAAAATTCGCGTGGTGTTTAAGCGCGTAATTCTTAAAAGCCTGAGTTAGCCCGGTTAACGAGTTGGCGCTCATTTTTATCCACCCACCCGGGAATGTCCTATTCCCGCTGGGGAATCGTGATGTTTCCGTTTTATTGAGGACAACATCATGAACTCACTCATCTTTGAACACACCTTCGGCACGGGTCATTGCATCCAATATCAGCGTTTGCCATCGGGCACCTGTTATCACTCCGATACACCAGAACCGGTGGTCGAATTATTGGAACAACTGCGATATAGCCGGCGCAAAATCCGGCTGTATTACGGCGACACCCAAACAGGTCAGTCCTGGCTCGATGAACACGATGTCATCGGCTGGATTGGCCGTTCGACCGGCACCATCAAAGTGCCGTTGTTGATCGAACCGGGTGACATCGGTGGTCCGGCATTACTGGATCAGTGCATCGTTCGCATTGATAGCCCACGCCAGGTGCTTTACCAACACGATGAATTTCGGGTTGGCACAGTAGAACTGGTGAGAGGCGAGCTTAAACGCTTGCCCTGGGAAATCTGGATTGACGGCAGCGTGCATGCCCGGTTCAAAGTAAAAACCGAAGCCCGGCAGTATCAGGACTTCATTCAAGGTAAGCGGTTTGCGTTGATCTGACGCACTGTTTTATTTCGAAACTCGGTTAAGCCGAGTTTTTTCACTATACCCCTGCGGGATGATTCTATCCCGCCAGGGATAAATCGGTTGTCAGGGGGCTCATCGGAGATCACCATGATAGACAATCATCAGTATTATCCAACGCCTGAAGCTTTAAGTATCAAGGCTTGGGAAACCTTCAAGAACAAGAGTTTTGTTCGAGTATTGGAACCCTCTGCAGGTGAAGGTCATTTATTAAAACCTCGACCTTTCAATCACTGGCAGAAAATTCCGGTCGATTGCATTGAAATCGATATCAGCAGACACCCGATCTTGCGTTCGCAAGGTTATTCGGTGGTGGGTATGGATTTTATGCAGTTCAAAAGCGGCAGTCTGTATTCCCATGTGTTGATGAATCCCCCGTTTGCCGACGGCGCACAGCATGTGCTGAAGGCTTGGGAGATTTTGTTCGATGGTGAGATCGTGGCCATTCTCAATGCCGAAACCTTGAAAAACCCGTTTTCCAAGGAACGAAAGCATTTGCTCCGACTGATTGAACAGTTTGGCGAAGTGGAATATTTGCCGGAGATGTTTGCCGGGCAGGATGCTAGCCGCAAAACCGATGTTGAAATTGCGCTGGTCTGGCTGAAGAAAACCTCAACGTTCGAAGAGGAGCTTTTAGGCAACATACTTGATGACTTACGTCGCGATCAAGCGAGCGCCGAGAATTTGGCCGGCGATTGCCAGCCAATCCATGAACTGGCGTTAGCCAATGCCTTCATCGACAACGCGGTGCTGATGTTCAATGCCGCGGTCGAAACGGCCCGGCAATCGGCATTTAGTGAAGCGCGCGCCATGCGCTATCGCAAGATGCTGGGGCAAACACTCGGCGAATTGAATGGCGATGCGGCGGTCAAATCCACACATACCACTCTGGATTGGGTGAAGAATCAGCTTTATACCGATTATAGCGATCTGAAAGATCGTGCCTGGTCCGGTATTTTGCGTTCCACGCAAGTCACCTCGCGTTTATCGTCGGCGGCGCAAAAACGGCTGGAGTCGGATTTTGAGACCATAAAGTCACTGGAATTCACCGTGGCCAACATCTACGGTTTTTTACAGGGCATCATCGACCAGCAAGGCGATATTCAGCTGAGCATGGTCTGCGATGTATTCGACCTGATCACTCGTTATCACAGTGACAACACGGTGTTTTACATGGGCTGGAAGTCCAACGATAAGCATCGCACGCTGGGCATGCGTATCAAAACCACCCGCTTTGTCATTCCGGGTCATGCCACCGAATCGTATCAAAACGATTTGTCGTGGGAATCCCAACGGATGCTGGCGGATTTTGACAAAGTGTTTGCGATGCTGGATGGCAAGTATGAAGCGGCTGTAGGGCTGGAATCGGTTTTCCAAAATCACTTCCATGCCCTGCGAACCGGGCAAAGGATTAGCGGCAGCTATTTTGATGTTCGCTACTATCCGGGCGTAGGGACGATTCATTTCTTCCCCAGCAATAAAACGCTGATTGATCGGATGAATCGTCTGGTTGGCAATCATCGTCGTTGGCTACCACCTGCGGAGACCAATGCAGGAACTGGTTTTTGGCAGCAGTTCGACCAAGCGGAAAAACTCGATAAGGCCTTCCGTACCGAAGTCAGTAAAGACTGTAAACGGGATGGCCGGCATGTTCACTTTGATCCATTTTGGGCGATCAAATACGGCGGTGAATCCGAACGTGAGCGAGGCCATACCATGCTAACCCAGGCCATGAGCACTGTACTGGCAAATCATGGCATTGATCCCGATAGCTTGCTGGATAGCGATCAAGGCAGTGTCCGGCAATTGGATTGGGATGGCCTGCCTGATAGTCATTTGGCTTTAGCTTCATAGCCAGCGCACAAAATCTAAAGTAAGTTTTTTAAATAACCACTGGTTTAACCAGTATCACCCGCCTCGGGGAGATGAACGACTCTCCCCAAGGGGTTAGTCAGTTTCATGTCCTCGGGGCATTTTTATACCCGGAGAAAACACATGAACACACAAACCAACGCAGTCGCGATGAAAGTTAACCAAGCCAATTTGGTCAAAAGTCTGCGCTTCAGTTTCACCAACAAAACCACTGTCTTGGGCGAGCTAATTCAAAATGCTCGCCGGGCCAATGCGGCCATGGTAGTGATTAACTTTTGTCCTGAAACCAAAACGCTACAGGTATTGGATGATGGCTGTGGCATCGACTCGATTGCCACACTACTGACAGTCGCCGAATCCGGTTGGGATGCAGAGTTAATAGCCAATGAACATCCGTTCGGGCTGGGCTTCCTATCAGCACTGTTTGCCTGTCGGCACATCAGCGTCATCAGCAAAAGCGGATCAATTGACGTCGAAACCGACCACATTTTGGCATTTAAACCGGTGACGATCACTCCGGTCAACAACTGGAATGGTATCACCCGCATTACCTTGCAGGATGTAGATATGGACATGGGACAAATGGCCACCACGCTGAAACGCTTGGTGCGCGGTTTCCCCATTCCAGTGCTGTTCAACGATCAATTTCTTGAACGATCCTGCGCACTGGATGGCGGATTGACCTTTGTTGACACCGAGATTGGCGCGATTTATCTGCATGGCATGGACCAACCCAATGGGGCGCAGTATGAGTTCGATATCTATCTGCAAGGTTTGCCCATTTATACCTCGCACAGCTACACATCGCATCGCCATATCATTCATCTGGATTCTTCCCGTTTTCACGCCCGCTTGCCGGATCGTGACAAGCTGGTCGATGAAGCTGATGTCATCAAGCGGATTAAAGCGGTTCTGGCACAAACCATCGAACAGCGTTTTATCCAAATGAAAGCCACTCTGTCTGCCGAAGCGTTCGTTGGTTTTTATGACATGCTGCGGCATTGGGAACTGCTGAAGTTACTCAACGATGTGCCTGTAGTGCCGCCAGAAGCCTTACGCGAAATCATTGCCTATCCGGTTTGCGATACCGAAGTTTTTGATAACTTCGAGCAGCGGCCGGAAAAAGCCATGACCCGTGCAGAAATTAAGGCCCGTGGCATCGTCTCGATTGATGATGACATCAAGCAGGACGGCGCCGGGCGTTTTATGTTTGCCTGGAGCCGTGATTATTTGCTGTACCACGGCACACTGGATAGCGGGCATTGGCTCCATACTCTGGTTCGACATCTTAATGATGAAGAACTGGTGATTGAAACAGTCAATGAAAGCCACCAGGCTCATTTCCAAGGTGATGGGTGTTGGGTTCCCGTGCGTTTTTGCGAGGCTTACCGAATCCGGCTTGGGCAGGATGTTGTTGAGATCACGGATGAGGCTTGCTACCAAGGCCAGGAAAACGCCGATGACATCATTGTGCCCAAGGGTGATTGCTCAGCACAGGCATTGCAGCAAATGGCCTGCTTCAGAAGCGAATATGATGAATTTCAGGAATCGACCTTTGAAAGTGATTCGGATGCCTTCATCGCTTTTGTGGTTGCCAATACGGCCAGCGACCCGGCCAATGCCATGCAACGCTTGTTACCGGATTTTTGCGGTTGTCCTGCACTGTACGGTAAAGCCTTTGTTGTATCAATTGATCAGCAAGGCAAACCGGCATCAGTGATGGCATATCCGACTGAATCGGGCCAAAAGCAAATCTTTCAAACCAGCATAGATAGTTAAAACTTGATGAGTGAGCGCATTATCCAGCCGGATAATGTGCTCATTTTCATTACCGAAAACAAGCTACCGATCCTTGTCCCCCTAAAAACATTGAGATGCACCTTCGAAATGCTATCTATCTACCAGTAGCCGCCCGCAACGCGTGATTCGGTCGAAACTAAACACATGCTCTCTTGGGCTTTCATAACATCGCCCAACCAATCTTCGCCGGTAATCAGGTTCGCCTTTTTCGAGATAAATAGTGGCGCCACATATTGGGCATACCGCCGAATACCGAACCAAGCGAACCACTCTTAAATCTCCATCTCGTAGCAGTTCGAACTGTGCAGACTGTTCATAAAAATTTGTGAATAGTTCATGGGCTACGACAATTCGATCATCCAACAATAATATCCAAGGCTTGATGATAGTGACCCAGGAACCATAGGGAATCGCGAAAATACTGACCAGTAATGTCAAATTTTGCGTTGTCACCGGCCTGGGCACGGATAACGATAGCCATCCGGCATAGGCAATTAACAATGCGAATCCAGCTATGATTGCTAGCCAGCCCAATATAACCCAGACATGCCATTGTCTTAATTCGATCTGTCCGTGCCGGAATAACCAACGCGCGATCCAACTGGGTTTGACCCCGCCGAGTGCCGTCATTTGATAGTTAGCTTGTAAATCGGCTGTTTTAACCCCCGTCCGCATGTCTTCTATCGACTGGTCTTCTTCCATGATTTCCGGAATCGGTTCTGCTTTGATATAGAACGTCGTGAGCTGTCCTGGACCTCCCTTTGTGCTTTTACGCTCCGGCTTTGGATAATGAGGAAACCCACGCTTACGGGCAAATTCCATGATTTGCGGTTCGCGGATTTCGCAATATTTTTTCAACGAACCCGGCCAGTCGATCCATTTTTTAGGTTCGGCACTTTCTAAGGACTCACCAACAGCAACGACGATTGCATCGGCCGTGAAACGTCGCTTCGACTCTTCTAAATCCGCTTTCATTAACGATTCCTGGGCTAACGCACGCAATATGCGATGGCCTTTTTCATCGCTTGGCTCGCTATCCAACCAATCGATCAAGCATTGAATTACCTCGCGCATAAACCACCCCAAACCAGGTAACCGGCAGTTGCGGTCTGGTTAGCGAATAGAAGATTCATAACAATTTCCTCCATAGCCAATGTGATATGAGCGAAGTAAAAATGATTTTGGAATGTAGTTATTTAGATCAAACACCAAGTAAGACGCCGCTTGTCGCGGGCAAAGCCTCTAGCGAGCAGAACGAGATTAGAAGAATTTCAGGATTATTCAATCCATCAGATCGAACAAATAGCCTGGCGTTATCAAAGTGGTCCTCCATCACATTCGGAAAAACGCATCACCAGCTCAAAAAGCCAATTATTTTCAACAACGCCAAATCATATCAATCGGGGTTTCCAGAGCTTTGTGACCCAAATCAGGTCACTTTGCGGCCGGGACATTTCCGCGTTGCCTGCCTAGCATATCGACAACAATCGTTAATCAACTCAGAGGCGTTTATGTCAACACTGGATGAAGATCTTGCCCGGTTAAATTTCGAATATCTCATGCTCGCCAGGGAATGCGCGCGCAGTAATCTGGCGGAAACGGCCTGGCGCTTTGGATTAGACCGGGCAGGCATAGACCGTCTCACCGGTATGACACAGGAGCAACTTCGTGAACACGCCGAAAGCAGTCGCGCAGTGATTCAGTTATTGCCTATCTATACCCCAAGCAATTTGCCCATGGTTGCCTATGTGGATCTTCTCCAACCGTGTATCACTGGAACTGCGGATGAAACCCATGCCCTTTAAAAGCAGCTCAAACATAGGTGCAGACTTGCTCTTGGCGGAAAGACTATTCCAACTCGGCGCCCGTCCGCCAATTGTCAGCCAACTCTGCCATTTATCCCGAAAGCAAAGCATCGCATTTTTTAAAGCGGTACAAGGACAACCACCCAAGCAAGGCATGCTGCCTCATGATCATCAATGGGCCATCCGCTCGGCGTTCAACAACATTCATGCCTCGCTATTTTTAAGCATGATTGAAGACATCAGACACCGGCTTTCTACTCCGAACCTGAATGCAACCTTACTGGTTACGGCCTATGAGATCTACAGCAACGTCGCTTCCAGAATTTTAGCTGATCGGCAACTTATCCAACCACGCTCCAGCCAACATTATCCGTTAGATATCAACCGGGCTTGGTATTTAATCAGCCTGCTCTCGGCGGGTGATTTGGTATTCATTCTTTGCGGGCGTTGCCGAGCCCGTTACCTGGGCATGATTCACCCTGATGCCGCATTTAGTCAATGCCCTATCTGCGATGTATGGACTGATCGCTCAGGTCGGCGACGCTGGATTTCTGCAAAATCAAAAATGCTCACATTGAACAAACCAAGCGCTCGTTAGAGACGATCCATCAGCTACTAAGGAGAAGTCGCATGCATATCGTTGTTGTCACAGCCACCAGTTCCCAAATACCTCAGTCGATCCATGGCAAAAATCTCGCGCGACTGGCACGCGAGTGCTTTGCCAATCAGCAATCGCTGACAATTGATTTTAAGGATGTCAAAAGTACCACCTTGGGGTTCTTTCAGGAATTGTTTTTACCACTGGTCGCCGAATTCGGATCCGATTATCTGAAATCGAAATTGAAAATAGTCAATATGGCGGGGCACGTTGACAACATGATGCAGTCAGCATTCAAAAATCTCGAGGTCTACTTTGACAAACTGACGGCGATCGATCAACTGGGTTGCGATGAAGAGATTTATGCCATGAATCAGGCCTGGCTCATCAAAGCCAGAGAAATCGCACGGGAGAACCCGGTGCTGACCGAATTAATCTTGGGAATTACCGATGAGGCCATGCGCTTGGCTGTTGGGCGTTTATCTTTAGAAGATATTGACTTCATTGCCCGCTCCAACTGGCTATGTTTTACCCCCCGATTTTCGAGTCAGTTTATTCAAAACATCAACAGAGAATCTCCACCGATGGTGGAAGCCATGCTCGGATTAAGCGGCACTATTGATTAAGGGAGGCGACTAATGCTCAAAAAATATCAGCAGCAATCCCTGGCAATTGAACTGCTCAATCTCCATGCGAAAATCAAAATCGTGCACCAAGCAACGGGAATACCGATCAAGTTACTAAGGCAGACATACCGTCAACTACATGGCCAATCGTCCAGTCGTGGATCGATCAAGTTTTCAACCCGAGGTTTGACCGGTAGTCTCGGTAAGTATAAAGACGTAACCATCTTCGCCGTGTGTTTTCAGGTTGCCACAACCAAATCGACAGAAGGTCAAATCCAGACACTAATAACTGCCTTTAACGCTTATAAAAAATCATATCCTTTGGGACATCTCGAGTTTTCCGATGCTTGGGTGGTGGCGCAGGACATCAAGGATAAAAAAGTTCAACTTTCGAAGTGTCCACAATGTCGATCTTGGGTTTTGTTAAAAGCCCGTGAAGATCTCTCTGAACGCTGCAGCATCTGCAAAATACATTTATGAGAAGGTTAACCAAAATATATTTGAATCCTGAGTAAGAAAAAAATGACCGCTAATCCGGTCATTGCTCCATTTAAGACAGGGCCGGATCGAACCAGTGACCTTAATAGACAACAAATACATGAGAAACTCCCGAAAACGTCAGTCGGTATTGAGACCAATCGTGATTGATCTTGAGGCGGTTTTTGACAAAAACATGAAGGATAGGCGATGAGCAAAACATTTTTTAAGATCGACGATCTGTGCGAACGCTATAAAAAATCTAAGCGTACAATCTATCGATGGATGAAACTTGATGAACGTCCATTCCCTGCGCCGAAAATTAGACAAAAGGGCACTACTTGTCTTTGGGATCCAGAGGACGTCATCGCATGGGAAGATTCTACGATATAATCTCAATATTTTCCGGCAATACTTATCGTATCGTATTGTCGGAAGTGTACTTTTAGTTTTGTGTACATAACCATGTACATAATTATGCAAATTCAAACAAAACAATCAATGGAATTCCCAGAATATAAGCGACGACGCACTTTTGCCATCATCTCCC
>SXGT01294592.1_pt1 | contig 12692 bp, 11 predicted proteins | sample 3176221 | NCBI WGS metagenome assembly SXGT01 (sample SAMN11356862, study PRJNA531348) | freshwater metagenome | isolation source: freshwater sample F1-120 | place: China: Fuxian Lake, Yuxi | collected 2017-12-25
CAGGGTGCGCTGGGAGAACACGAACAGCGGCGAGCCGTGCTCGGCGACCAGCTGCTCGACGGACACTCCGTCGATGTGGGTCAGGGGCCTTATGCTGGTCTGGCGCCCGAACTTGTTCATGAGTCCCATCTGGTGACGGACAATCCCGGGGCGTTCGTAGGTGGGCATGTTCACGGTGATCTCTCCTGGTCAGGCTCTTGAATGCTTGCTTGGCGGATTGGATATGGATGGGATCCTCAGGCCGCCGATCGGGGCGCCTCGTCCACGGACGGGGTGACGGGTGGGGCGATCGAGCTCGTCCGGATCTCGTTCCGAAGGATCTCGCCCGCGGTGAGGATCCGCTCGAGATCGCCGAGGCCGGCGATCTGGTCGATCGAGATACGGACGAAGACGGTGCCCACCGAGTAGTCGCGCATCGGCTTGGCGGAGCGGCCGACGGCCATCTGCGCCACCGCGTGGGGCAGGTTCATCCCTGCCGCCGTCGCCAGGTGGACCCAGGCGGGGAAGCGGGGGTTGATCTCGAGCAGCTGGTAGCGCCCGTCGCGATCTCGGATCACCTCGACCTCGAACGGCCCCCTCCAGCCCGTGGCCTTCACGAAGCGCTCGGCGACGGCCAGGAGCTCGGGATCCTTGATGGTGATGCCTGCCCAGCCCTTGCCCTTGTCGGTGAGGAGCAGCTTCTTCATCGGGACAGCGCCCACGAGCCCTCCCTCCCCGTCGCCCACGCCGACGACGTTCAGCTCCTCGCCGAAGACTCCGGCCTGGATGATGATGGGCACTCCCCACTGGATCGCGGCCTTGTGGAAGGCCGCCAGCGCGTCATCCAGGGTGTGGACCAGGGTGGCCCCGTAGAAGACCCCCTTCACCCAGAACGGGTACGGGATCTTCTCGTGCACGGTGGCGAGCTCGCTGGCCGAGTTGATCACCACCGTCTTTGGCACGCGCACCTCGGCGCGGCGGCCCAGATCCGCGAGGTTGGCCTTGGACCTCAGATCGAACTGGGCCCGGGTCGGCAGCAGGGTCCCCACGCCGAGGGACCTGAGCCTCTGCTCGATCGACATGAAGGCCGTGAGCTCGGCGTCCAGGGTGGGGATGATGACGTCGAGCCCGACCCTGTCCTTGATATACTCGAGCCTGTCGAAGAAGGACTCCAGGCTCGACGAGGGATAGGGCAAGAGGAAGACGTCGCTGACGATGTCCCCGGCGTAGACCCCGGGGTCGAGCGCGTCGTAAGCCAGCCCCACGAGGCGCTCCCCCGGCTCGCTCTTCTCGCGCAGCGAGCGCAGGACCCCGATCCCTGGCGCAGGGTTGTCGGTCGCGTTCATTCCAGTCACGGCGATGGTCAGAGGGCGCTTCTTCATGGCTTGAATCTCCATTCGTTTCTTTGAAAAATTGTTGTGTGATCCCGGGCGCTTCGGGTTCATCCGATCTTGAAATCGGCCTGGACGATCCCGTGTTGCCTGAGCATCTGGACGAAATCGAGGACGTCCTCCCTGGCCTCCGGGCTGGGGCGCTCGAAGCGCTCCCGGAGCCTGACGACGACCGAGTCGAGCGACAGCCCGTCCCTGAGGGCGAGCAGGACGGCGAGGCCGACGGCGTTGAGCGAGAAGGTCGCTCCCGAGAGGGGATCGAAGACGAAGCCGGTGTCGCTGATGGCCAGGTTGCTTAGCTGAGCTCGGTCTGACATTGGAGTCTCCTTGATGGATTGAGTGGATTCAGAACGTGAAGAGCGGGCCCGCGGTGATCGCGTGGGAGTCGCTCTCGGTGGGCGTGAGGGCGTCGGTGCGGCGGAGGCGATCCATGGCGTAGGTGGCCTGGAGGGAGAGCATCGGATGGAGCTTCACCCTCACGCCGGCCCAGCCTCCCCAGGACACGCGCTCGGGGATGTCGTAGACGGCGAACTGGCTCAGGTAGGCGGGGCGGATCTCCTCGCCGTATTTGCCTCCGGCCCATACCGAGAACGAGGGCCAGTCGAGCGCCGCGGTGAGCGAGCCGCTCCACCGGATCTCGCTGCTCGTGAACTGGAAGGCCGCGCCGGGGATCAGCCTGAGCGGCCCCGCGACGGGGATGCTCCACGAGGGGGCGATCCGGCCCACCTGGAGATCGTCATAGAGGCTGAGCGAGGCGTCGAGGAGCAGATCACCGGCGGGGCTCCACCTGGCCGAGAGCCCCACGTGCGTGGACGTGCCGAAGGTGCCGCTCCCGTCGGACACCAGGGCGCCGTGGAGCATGAGGGCGCCGCTCGGGGCCGAATATCCGATCTTGGCATATCCCTCTTGCTGCGAGAAGGCCGCGACGCTCGAGCTGGCGGAGGGCGTGAAGGCCACGTGCCGGAACGCGCCCTGGACGACCAGACCAAAAGATGTCTGGGCGGTGGCCGAGGCCAGCACTCCCGTGCCCGACTGCTTGATGGGATGATTTGGAAAGTAGTATTGATTCCAACCGGCGAAGAGGGAGACTGTTCCGCGGGGCGAGGAGGCGCAGGCGGCGAGCGCGTCCTCCGCCCTCGGGTCCTCGGCCTCGAGCATGGGGGCGAGCTGGGTGCGGGCCTCGTCGCAGCGCTCTTGCCTGACGAGCGCCCAGCCGAGGCCAAGCCTGGCGTCGGCCGACTGGGGGGCAACGGAGAGCGATGAGCGGTAAGCGCGCTCGGCGTCCTTGAAGCGCCCTGCTCTGAAGTAGATCCAGCCCAGCTTGAGGGCCAGCTCGTGATCCTGAGGATAGGAGGGGATCGCCTCCTCGAGCGGCCTGGCGGCCGCGGCTAGATCCCCCTGCTCCTCGGCCTCGGCCGAGCGGGCCAGCGCGTCGTAGTACCGATCGACCGACTGGGCTCGGGCCGTCTGCGCGACGGAGACCAGCGCAAGGGCGTAGAAGGCCGTGTGGAGGGTTCTGGGCATAAGGGTTCTCTCGGGCAGACGGGGGCGCCCGAGCCGCGGGGGGGGGCTCGTGTCGCCGTCGTCGGGCACGCGGGCGCGCCGCGTCTGCGGCGCTCGCTGCTCTCGGGTCTCGCACATGTAGGTGCGAGGCAGGCCCAAAAGCGATCACTTCCCGATGAAAGTTTTCGCGTATGTCAGGAAAAATCGCTCCGTCTTTCCTTGGGAGGCGACGTCCCCGCCAAGGACGGGCGAGGTGTTAACTCACATGGAGAAGGCGAGGAGGGCCTCCCGCATCCCTTCGCGCACGGCAACCCACGCGGCACCCGAGCGGCCTCACCCCCCGCGCAGACCTCACCCCCGGCGTATCAAGGCGCTCGTGCCGATTCCCCCTCTCCCACGCCCCCGTTGCAAATACCGTGGCGCGGTAGAGGGGGCTCACTGTGCCCTCCACCCCTCCAGGCAAGCCAAAAGGCCCATGACTCGCCAAGACCCCGGTCCACTTGGGGCCCCTCTACCGCGCCACGACTTCCCTGATGACACAAGTAAAAATCTCCAGGAGGAGGGCGAGGAGAGAACCATCCTCGCCAATAGAAATCTCCAGGAGGAGGGCGAGGAGGGCACCTCCTCCCCCGTCGGGGACTTCCAAGGGGCGTCGCAGCCGCACAGCGGGATGTTTCTATGGGGCTCTACGAGGCGGGGCTCAGGCGGGTCTCGGCGCGAGCGCGGCCCAGCAGGCCGAAGAGACGGGCTCCCAGCTCGGTGAGGCGGAAGGGACGCACCAGGAAATCCGCGGCGCCGCAGGCGTGGGCCAGGACCACGGCACGCGAGCAGCGGCTCGTGGCGACGAAGAGCACGGGGAGGGCGTTTCCCTGCTCGGCCACCGCGCGCATCCGCCGGGTAAAGGCCCGCGCGCCGTCCCCCGGGAGGTTCCAGCTCACCACCAGGGCAGAAGGCCTGGACAGGGCCGCGAGGGCCTCCTCGGACGTCGCGAAGGCGTCGACCACCAGGCCCTGCGAGCAGAGCCCCTCGGCGAGATCGCGCCTGGATGCCTCCTCGGGATCCAGGAGGCAGACCCTGGCGCCGACCGGACGCAACGAGCTCGAGGGCGGAACGTGGTTCTCGAAGGGGGGAGGCGGAAGCGAAGAGGCGCGCTGAGCGCCTTCCTTCCACGGGCTCTGCCTGGCGGCGCGGAGCGTGGCGCTCCCGGGATCGTTCGAGGCAAAGCGCCGGAGGCGGTCCCAGTCATGGTCGGTGAAGACGAGGAAGGTCCTGCCGTCGCGCGTCGAGCCGCAGCCCGCGGCGGCGGTCCTGCGGCGCGCGCCCAGCTCGAAGGTGGCGAGGACCCACTCCCCCTCGGCGACGGTCGGGCTTCCCGGTAGAAGTAGCTCCCTGGCGCTCCCCGAGAGGGCCGCCAGGAGTGCTGTCGAGCTTTCGAAACGAAGTGCGACGCTCCACATCCGGGACCGGGTGTTAGCGCAACTCGCGCGCCGCGCAACGCCGGCCTTACAAGGGGGGCGTTCCCCAGGCAATTTCCCCGTGGTATGGAACTCGAAATCCCATGGGCTTGAACGTCAAAGGCGCCGCGATCCTCCTCTCTCTCGTGACCTCGCTGTCCGGTGGGGCCACCTGCCAGAACTCCTCCGCGGGCGGGGAGGTGAGCAAGGACACCAAGGCCGAGGTGGCCGACGTGAAGCTCGACGGGATCGACACAAGCTCCCTCACCACCCGCGAGAAGAAGGAGTTCTCGGCCTACGTGAGCGAGTTCCTCTCGCCCTGCGCCAACGTCCCCGTGCCCATCGCCCAGTGCGTCCAGGAGAAGCGCGCCTGCGCAAAATGCTTCCCCGCGGCCAAGCACGTGCTGAAGGGCGTCCGCGACGGCATGAGCCGGGAGCAGATCGAGAAAGCCTACAAGAACCGCTTCGATCCCGACAAGGTGAAGAACGTCGCCATCGACGGCTCGCCCACCAAGGGGCCCGATGCGGCCCCCATCACCGTCGTCGAGTTCGCTGATTTCGAGTGCCCCCACTGCGGCCTGGTGGCCCCTGTCCTCGAGAAGGCCTTCCAGGACAACCGGACCGCGGTCCGCATGGTCTACAAGTTCATGCCCCTCAGCGGGCACGTCCACGCCGAGCCGGCGGCCAGGGCCGCGATTGCCGCCATGAACCAGGGTAAATTCTGGGAGATGCACGCCAAGCTCTACGGGAACCAGCAGCACCTGGAGCAGGGCGATTTCGACATCTACGCCAAGGACATCGGCCTCGACATCGCGAGGTTCAAGGCCGACATGGTCTCGCCGCAGACCAAGGAGCGCCTCGAGAGGGATCGCAAGATGGCCGACGCGCTGGAGGTCAAGGGCACCCCCACGATCTTCATCAACGGCCGCGAGTACGACATGAAGACGGACCTCAACGAGTGGTTTTCCCAGGAGCTCGCCTCGATGGGGATCGCGCCGGCCCCTGCTTCCTCTGGCCGCGCCCAGGCGGCCGCTCGCCCCGACGGGGGCTCGGCCTCGCTGGTCGCCGCTCCCCAGGCTCCCCAGGGCCCCCAGGACGGAGGCAAGCCGGCCGACGCGGGCTCCGCGGCCAGGGCCGACGCGGCCAGGGGGAGCGGGGGTCGGTGAAGGTCATCGCCGACGGCTGCGGCTGCTTCCCTTCCGGCCGCCATTACCCCGGTATCGCCCACCTCCTGCGGGTCACCGTGCGAGGGCTCGCGGAGGAGTTCCCTCAGGACACGCCCTGGGAAGAGATGTCCATCGCCCTGCTCGACGTCGAGACCACCGGGAAGGACTCGGGGGCGGACAGGGTCGTCGAGGTGGGCATCGCTGTGGGTCGGGGCGGCCAGGTCATCGCCAGGTACAACTGGCTGGTGAACCCCGGGCAGCCCATCGGCGCCGAGGCCCAGGCGGTGCATGGGATCTCGGACGCCGACGTCAAGGACTCGCCCCGCTTCGAGGCGATCGCCCACGAGATCGCCAACGCCCTCGAGGCCTGCGTGCCGGCCGCGTACAACGCCGCGTTCGACCGGGCCTTCCTCCACGCCGAGTTCGGGCGAGCCAGGGCGGAGAACCCGAAGGCGCCCGCGCTGCGCCGCGAGGTCGACTGGCTGGATCCCCTGGTGTGGGCCCGCGATCTCCAGAGCGACGAGCGCTCGAGGAGCCTGGGGGACGTGGCGGCTCGCCTGGGGGTGGCGCTCGAGAACGCGCACCGGGCGAGCGACGACGCCGAGGCAGCCCTCCGGGTCTTCTTCAAGCTCGCCGAGGATCCGCGCGTGCCTCGCGGCTACGGAGCGCTCGTGCAGGAGCAGCGCCGCCTCTCCCTCTCCCAGGCCGACGAGCGGAGAATGTGGCGTAAATTCTGAGCTTTCCTCCCGAAATTGAAGTCACTTCAGCCTCGCCCCGGGGGCGACATCTCCGTCCACCGACGCCAGCGTCAGGCTCTCGGGAGCCCCCGTGGCCAGCAGCATCCCGTGCGACACCAGGCCCTTGCCGAAGGAGCGAGGTTCGAGGTTGGAGACCACCACGACCCTCCTGCCCACCAGGCTCTCGGGCGTGAAGCTCAGGGCGAGCCCTGCGACGATCGGCCTGGGGGCCTCCTCGCCCAGATCGACCTGGAGGCGGAGGAGCTTGTCCTTCCTGGGCACCCGCTCGCACGAGAGGACCACGCCCACCTTGAGCTCCACCCTGGCAAAATCTTCGAAAGGAATGGGAGCCAGCTCCTCGGCCGGAGCCCCGGCCACGGGGGTCGGGGCCTTGACCTCGGGCGAGGGCGCCTCCTCCCTGGGAGGCACGAGCTCGTCGAGGAGAGCCTTGACCTGGTCCTTGTCGTACATGGGAAAGAGCGGAGTGCCCGGGGAGAGCTCGCCCCCTCCCTGGAGCGGCTCGAAGCGCGATGGCCACCGGGCCTCGCCCTCGCAGGGCGAGATGGGCCCCAGGCCCAGCTGCTGCCTCAGCTCGTCGGCCTTGCCGGGCATGGCGGGCCACAGCAAGATCGACAGGATACGCAGCACCTCGAGCAGCGCCGCGAGCACCGCCTCCACCCGCGTCATGTCGCCGGCCTTGGCGGCGGCCCAGGGCGCGGCGTCGTTCACGAAGCCGTTGGCGTCGTCGCCCATCGCCATGGCGAGCTCCATCGCCCTGTGGACCTCCATGTTCTCCCAGGCCTGCCTCGAGGCCTCGAGCTTGAGGTTCACGCTCTCCTCGAGGTTGGTGATCAGCCGGCGGGTGAGCGGCTCGATCCCCACCAGCGAGGGGAGATCGGGCCGCTTGCTCCCCGTGAACCTGGAGCAGAGACCCAGGGTGCGCTGGAGCAGGTTGCCGATGTTCTTGCCGAGATCGGCGTTGTAGCGCTCCAGCATCCCGGCGTGATCGAAGTCCCCGTCCTGCCCGAAGGCGACGCTCCTGAGGAGCTGGTAGCGGAGCACGTCGGGGCCCAGCTTGCGGGCGAGGCGCAGGGGATCCACCGCGTTCCTCAGGCTCTTGGACATCTTCTGGCCGTCGACCGTCAGGAAGCCGTGGGCGAAGATCTGGGACGGGAGCTCGTCCTGCGAGTAGCCGGCGGCCAGCAGGAAGGCCGGCCAGTAGACCGCGTGGAAGCGCAGGATGTCCTTGCCCATGAGGTGGAGCACCCGGGCGTCCGAGCCTGCCCTCGGCCAGAACCCGTCCTTGCCCGCGGCGGCAAGGGCGCTGCGGTAATTGGTGAGCGCGTCGAACCACACGTACATGACGTGCTTCTCGTCGCCAGGCACCGGGATACCCCACGAGAAGCTGGTGCGAGACACCGAGAGATCACGGAGGCCGCTCGAGACGAAGCTCACCACCTCGTTCCTCCGGGACTCGGGCCTGACGAAGTCAGGGCGCCTCTCGTAGAGCTCGAGGAGGGGCTTCTCCCAGCGAGAGAGCCTGAAGAAGTACGTCTGCTCCTTCACGCGCTCGACGGCCTTCTTGTGGAGCGGGCACAGGTTGCCTGGCTGCTCCAGCTCCTTCTCGGTCTTGAAGGACTCGCAGCCGACGCAGTACCAGTCCTCGTACGAGCCCTCGTAGAGATCGCCCGCGGCCTCGATCCTCCTCCAGAGGTCCTGCACGAAGGCCTTGTGGGCGGGCTCCGTCGTCCGGATGAAATAGTCCGGCTCCACCCGGAGCTCGGGCCACGCCGCCCTGAACGAGGCGCTCGCCTGGTCGGCGAAGGCCAGGGGCTCCATGCCCTTCTCCAGGGCCTGGCGCTCGATCTTGAGGCCGTGCTCGTCGGTCCCCGTCAGCAGGAACGTGGCGTCCCCGAAGAGCTGATGGGCGCGGCGGAGGGCGTCGGCCGCGATGGTGGTATACGCCGTCCCCAGGTGGGGCACGTCGTTCACGTAGTAGATCGGCGTCGTCACGTAAAATCGGCTCATCGCCCGGCTGCGATTAGCACGAAATTCCTGGCGGGAGCCGGCTCCTACGCGCGGCCCTCGCGGTGGGTCGCCGAGGCGGGGGAGCGGAGGGCGTGGGGGGCCCTGTCGAGGACGCTGCGGAGCGGGAGCATGAACACCCGGTCGATGGCGACGCGTAGCTCGCGGGGCGGGGGGGACTCGCAGCTCTGGGCGAGGATGCGCAGCTCGGAGGGGCCGGCCTTCCCCGCCCCCGTGCGAGGGACGATGTCGAGCGGCATGGGGGCGACGAAGACCAGCTCGTCGCCGGTCTGGCGCAGCCAGGTCGCCTGGTAGAGCATGGTCACCGCGCCCGAGGACTCGTGAAAGACGAAGGGGCGCCACTCCAGCGTCGAGCGCAGATCGAAGTGCCTCTGCCCGACGCGGAGGGCCTTGCCCTCGAGGACCAGCGGCTCGTCCCGCGCCGTGGAAAGGTAGAGGCTCCCCAGGGCCCTGGGGTGCTCGGCCTCGAGAAGCGAAAGGAGCTCCCTGGCGTCCCTCGCCGACAGGCCGAGGTCCGAGTCGTCGACCTCGAGCACGTCGCCCTCGGCGACGGTGGCCGCGAGCGCAACGAGGGCGAGACGAGAGGCCTCGTCGCGCTCGTCCAGACGCACCGCGAGGACGCGCGTCGTGGTGGGTGAGGTGAAGGCGAGGAGCAGCCGCGTCCGGCCCCGGTTGCCCAGGACCACCACTCCGAAGGGCTCGCTCCAGAGGACGAGCGGCACCGAGGCCCCGTCGCGCTCCCGGCGCAACCCATCCGCGCTCCATACGAGAGAGCCCCGCGACTGGGGCGCGGGCGCCCGGAGCCCGAAGAACAGCGCGAGGACCAGGAGGCCCGCCGCAGCGGCGAAGGGCAGAGGGACGAGCGCGACGAGGGCCGCGAACACCGCCAGCCCGCTGCCCAGGGCGATCCCTGCCCGCTGCCGGGTACCCCACCGCACCTTGGGAGGAGGTTCGGTGAGGGACCATCGGACTTCGTTCTTCACGACGGCCATCACGTCTCCTCGAAGCAACGCAGAAAGGTCCAGACCCCCCGCGGACCTATCCTAGGACTTAGCACCTGGTACTCGCCTTGGCCGCAGCGAAACACGAGGGGAACTCCGGGCCTGGTCACCACGGCGGAAAGATGGCAGAGTTGGCCCATTCCATGGCGACCGCCTGGGTCGCTCCGGAGGAGGCTCTTCCCCATGCGTGTTCGTACCTGGCTCGTCACGGCAGCAACGTCCCTCTCGCTCTCTCTCTTCCTTGGCTCGGGCTGCGGAGGGACCGAGGCGGGCGGGACGGACGCGTCGACGACGCCCCCGCCCGCCCCGGACACGGCTCCGGCGGTGGACGCCCCGGCCGACACCGCCCCCATCAAGGAGGCCGGCAAGGACACGGCCGTCCCCTGCGATCCGACGATCGATCCCTTCGCGAGCGTCCCTGACGCTTCGGTCGGCGACTCGGGGCTGACCACCGGCGCCTGCCTTGGCTGCGCCAGGAGGGAGTGCAACACCGAGATCCAGGCCTGCGTCACCGACTGCGCCTGCCAGGGACCGGTCAGCAAGGTGCTCACCTGCGTCCTCGGGGCTGGCGGCTTCACCCAGGCCGCGCTCCTCTCGTGCGCGGGGGATCTCCTCACCGCTCCCCAGTCGGTCCAGAACAAGGGCCTCGCCATCGCCGGCTGCCTCCAGACCAAGTGCGCGGCCGAGTGCATCCCCGCCGGGCTCGACGGCGGGACCGACGCCCGCCGCGACTGAGGGCCGGCTCTCATCAAAAACAGTGTCGTCATCGGAGCGGGACGGCGGGCAAGCTCGCCCCCATCTGTCCGGCCTGGCCTCCGCGGCTCGTCGTATCGCCCAGCCCCAGCTGCCCGCTGCCGTTGCCGCCCCAGCACTTGACGGCGGCATTGTCGAGGCGAGCGCATGTGTGGAGATCACCCGCGGTGAGCTGGAGCGCGGCGCGACCCGGACCCATGTTCACCGCGAGCAGACTTGCCCCCATCTGCCCGGCCTCGGCTCCGCGAAACAGGATGTCGCCGAGTCCCAGCTGGCCGCTCATGTTGTCGCCCCAGCACTTGGAAGTACCGTCGTCGAGACGAGCGCATGTGTGGTGGTGGCCCGCGGCGAGCTCGAGCACGGTTCGGCCTGGGCCCAGGTCCACCGCGGTCAGGGTCGCCGGAGTCACTCGCTGCGCCGTATCACCAAGTCCTAGCTGGCCCAAATTGTTGTAGCCCCAGCACTTGACTGTGCTGTTATCGAGACGAGCGCAGGTGTGGAGAGAGCCTGCGATGATCTGGAGCGCGGTCCGGCCTGGACCGAGGTCCACCGTGGGCAGGTTGGCCCCCATCTGTCCGGGTTGGTCTCCTCGATTCGTCGTGTCGCCAAGCCCTAGCTGGCCCACGTTGTTCTTGCCCCAGCACTTGACGGTGCTGTCGCCGAAGCGGACGCAGGTGTGATAGCCGCCCGCGGTGATCTGGACCACCGAGGGCACCCCGGCGTCGGCGCTGTCGCCTGGGCTCGAGGTGTCCGAGGCATCCCCGCTGTCCCCTGGAAATGGCCCCGTGTCGCCGGGCCCCGTTTCAGTCACTCCCGTATCGCCGGGTCCTGTCTCGAACACTCCCGTGTCGCCTGAGCCTGCCTCTGCCACGCCCGACTCCGACGGGTCCCCTGGCAATACACAGCCTTCCGGGCTGGAGCATGCGTTGGGATCGACCACCGCAGATACACATTTTCCAACGTAGTTGCATGTCGTGTCTTCCGAGCACACCACGCCCTCGCAGCCCAGCCACAGAACCACCGGAACCCGAAGACGGGTATGAGGTACGAAGGCCAGCTTTCGCCTCGCCACGATACATCCCTTCGAATCCGCGTCCGTGCACTGGGCAGGATCTCGGCCCACCCCAAGCACCACGCGAAGGGTCAGGGGATCGTCCTTGCCGCCGCCGGGCGTGACCACGAGGTCACCCAGAAGGCCGTCGGAGAGCCAGGGCTCGCCGTGCGTGGCCTGGGGCGCCGCTCCCGGGGCGATGCGGCCGCTGGTGCTCGACCACATGGCCATCGCGACGTTGGTCCGGTAGGGCACGTTGGTCCGAACCACGAGGGTGATCTGGGTGGGATCCTGGCAGGAGGCGACCGTGCCCACCAGCGCAAGGCCAAGGATCACCAGCCTGCGGAGGGCGCTCGACATCCCGTCAGGCTAACGTATTTTTCCCTGCGCCGTCCTTGCTCGTGGAGACCGGCAATCAGAAGCGGAACGGGTAGGAGGTGCCTGCCACCACGGAGCCTGGGGCCAGCGTCCCGCGGTCGGGGCTCTTCTCGGTGTTGAGCACCACGAGGGTCGTCGTCACTCCGGCCGCGAGCGCGACCCCGACACCCGTCCAGAACCACCACTTCTGCGTCAGCGGCCGGATGTACTCCGGAGAGAGCGTAAGCTCCTTGCGCTCGCCCAGCGCCAGCGACACTTGCCGGTCGACCTCGCGGTAGCCGTCGCGGCGCACCAGCACCCGGTGCGAGCCGACCGCCACCTCGTGCTCCACGGGAGCCTTGCCGAAAGGGCTGCCGTCGACGAACACCAGGGTATCCTCCACGGGCGACTTCACCACGAGCACCCCGGACTGATTTCGTGACACCAACCTTGCGGCGACCACGGTGACCCTGCCCGCCGGCAGATCGACCTCCTTGCTAAAAGGGAGATATCCCTCGGCGGCCACCTCGACGAGCGCCTTTCCTGCGTTCACCCGGAGCGGCGCCGAGAAGGGGGTCTCCCCCACGGTCTTCTCTCGAATACGGACCCTGGCGCCCGGGACGCTGCTGGTCACGGTGACGGAGGCCACCTTGCCGCGCTGCTCCTCGATGAACTGCTGGAGCTGTGGGGTGCGCTCCTTGAGCTTGGCCGGCGCGTCCCTGTCGAACTGCTCGAAATAGGCGAGCGCCCTGGGGGAGTCGGCGAGCGCGACGTGCACCTTCGCGAGGTTGTAGAGGAGCGCGGGCTCCTTGCACATCGAGAAGGCCTGCTCGTAGGCCGACAGGGCCTCCGCCGGGCGACCTGTGTCCATGGCCCTGTCGCCCTTCTCCTTGAGCGCCCCGGCCTCGACCTGCTGCGGGCACGGCCTCCCGCCCGCCTGCTGCGCGTGAGCCCGATCGGCGAGAAGGACGAGCCCCGCCAGGAGAGCCGGCGCGATCCAGGGACGCTTGACCATCGAGGTGAACCTAACGTGAGTGCGATCAGAGGTGCAAGGGATCGAGCTTGGGCTTTTGCTCCGGTGCCTTTGGCGGCGCGCTTGGCGGCGCGCTTGGCGGCGCGCTTGGCGGCGCGCTTGGCGGCGCGCTGACCCTGGGCCGGACTGCCGTCGCCTTCGCGCTCACCGCGGCGCCGGGCTTCACCGGGATGTTCGCCCCCGGCGTGACCGACGCGGGCGGGGCGTCCGAGGAGAGCGCG
>SXGT01848873.1_pt1 | contig 12692 bp, 14 predicted proteins | sample 3176221 | NCBI WGS metagenome assembly SXGT01 (sample SAMN11356862, study PRJNA531348) | freshwater metagenome | isolation source: freshwater sample F1-120 | place: China: Fuxian Lake, Yuxi | collected 2017-12-25
ACGGCGTATTCGAACTGCCCGGCGTCTGGTTCGATGCGCATGAACTATACGCCCTGCTCACCGCGCAGCAATTGCTCGAACAAATCCAGCCGGGACTGCTCGGCGCGCAACTGAAACCGATCAAAGACCGGCTGGAGAAAATTCTCGCGGCGCAAAACCTGAATAATCAGGAAATTCCCAGCCGAGTCCGCATCCTGAGCATGATGGGCAGAAACAAAACCATCCGCCATTTCCAGCCGGTTGCCAACGCGCTGCTGCAGCGCAAGCAAATCAAAATCGCCTACCACAGCCGCAGCCACGACCGGCAAACCGAACGCATCGTTTCCCCGCAGCGCCTCACACACTACCGTGACAACTGGTACCTCGATGCCTGGTGCCATAAGCGCAACGCGCTGCGCAGCTTCGCGGTCGAGCGCATCAAGACCTCCAAGCAATTGGAACAACCCGCGCGCGAAATAATTGAAACCGAACTCAACGAACACTACGCCACCAGCTACGGCATCTTCGCCGGCAAAGCCGAACAAACAGCGGTTCTGCACTTCACCGCCGAACGCGCCCGCTGGGTCGCCGACGAACAATGGCACCCGCAACAGCAGGGGGAATTCCTGCCCGATGGCCGCTATGAACTGCGCATCCCCTACGCCAACGAAACCGAACTGGTAATGGACATCCTCAAGCACGGCGCAGCAGTTGAAGTCATCGCGCCGGAAACGCTGCGGCAAAGTATCATGCTAAATTTGCACCTGGCGCAGAAAAACTATTTATCCAAGAGGGAAGAAGAATGAAACCCGGGCGTAACGATCCATGCCCTTGCGGCAGTGGAAAAAAATATAAGCAGTGCTGTTTACCGGCACAAACAGTAGCGCAAGCCGAAGATTTTCTATGGCATCAAATACGTCACGCAATTAATGGGTTGCCCGATAAATTGCTGACATTCTCGCAAAGCCACTGGGGAAAAGGCGCCTTGCTGGAAGCATGGGGGGATTTTACGTTATGGAGTGAAGAGGAATTTTCTCCGGACACGCCGCACATGCAATTATTTATGCCGTGGTTCTTTTTTAACTGGCATCCGGATTACTCAATCCCCGATGCCGATACGCCGCGCAAAAAAACAACAGGACAGGCATTTCTCGACAAACATAGACGGCAACTCGATCCGCTCCTGAAACGCTACATCGAACAATGTTGCACAGCGCCATTCAGTTTTTTCGATATTGTGTCGGTGCGCCCCGGCGACGGATTTATGCTGCGCGACATTTTGACCGGCGAAGAATGTTATGCCACCGAGCATTCCGGCTCGACACAGGCCGAAACCGGGCAAATCGTATTCGGCAAGCTGGCCAAAGTCGACCATGTCGCGATACTGGAAGCCAGCGCGCCTATCTTTCTTCCACCCATCGAGAAATTTGCCATTCTTGATCTGCGGAAAGAACTGTACGCACTGGAAAATCCGCCATCGCACGCTTTGCTCGAAAAATACGAATATGAAATGCTCGCGATTTATCATGAAGTCTACGAACGGCTGCATAACCCGCCCATACCGTCATTGCGCAATACCGACGGCGATCCGACGGTATTTCAGAAACTCATTTACGACATCCAATCCCCGCAAACCGCTTTCGCCGCGCTGAAACAACTTTGTATCGACAGCACCGAAGACGAACTGCTGCAAAACGCCGAGTTTAACGCAGCAGGCGAACTGCAACGCATCGAATTTCCGTGGTTGAAGAAGGGCAATGCGAAACACAAATCCTGGGATAACACCATCCTCGGACATATCGGAATCAAGGGCCACCAACTCACTGTCGACGTCAACTCGGACAAGCGAGCACAACAATTTCAGAAACTGATCGAAAAATTACTGCCGGAAGCCCGCTACAAAACCAGCATCATCGAATCGCCGCAGGCCATGCTGGCACACATGCAGGACGAAGGCGAAAGTGCGAAAACCAGACAGCGGCGGGAAAAACAGGAAGAACTGAACAATCGCCCGGAAGTACAGGAAAAAATCATGGAACTCATGCGCGCGCATTTTCGCAAATGGCCCACAGAAAAACTCCCCGCCCTGGGCGGGAAAACACCCCTGCAAACTGTCAAAACCAAGGACGGCCGGGAAAAGATCGAAGCTTTGCTGCGAGACTTTGAATTAAAAAACGCAAACTCCAATTTGCCGATCGATCAAACCATCTTCGACGAACTGCGTGAACGGTTGGGGTTGAAAAAGAATTTGTAAGCGCGAATGGGGAATCGCTGAATTATTCTGAATTTGTCATTCCGGCGAAGGCCGGAATCCAGAAAAATCAACGAACTGGGCACCGAAACTCGCCGGTGCGACGAATAACTCAGCGTTTCCTTAGTACGCCGGATTATCTGCGCGATATCGGCATCAATTCAGGCTCGGAACCGCCCAGAAGCGCCAAACGCTTGGCGCTTTCCCGTGTAATTAAAGCTAACAGGCTTTTGTGAACCAATGCCGTTTTTTCGTGGACTCCGGCTTGTGCGTATAGATCATCATCGATATTCAGCGTGGTTCTCATAATCGGTTCTTCCTTGTGACAAATGAGGCATCAAGTTTAGAAAAGTGATGCTTCCGAAAAAATGAAAAAATAAATCGGCAATAGCAGTTTTTGAGCCTGTGGGTATGGATAATAAAAAATAGGCGTTAATTTAAAAAGGATGCATCATGTTACGGCGCGTATTTCTAAAATCATTCACGGCATTGCTGAGCGGATTTGCGCTTCCCGCAATGACGCAATCGAAACTGGATTCATTGCGCGGATTCAACGATGCCACCTGGAAAGCCTTGCAAATATCTCCAGTAGCAGGATTTCAATATCACCAAGGTGAAGCACTATGGCCGCAACTCGCCACCGGTCAGCCGCTCACGCTGGTGCGCGAACCCGGCAACCGTTTCGACCAACGCGCCGTTCGTATCGACTGGCAAGGTGAAAAGCTCGGCTACATTCCCGCGATAGACAACGCCGCCATCTCGCAACTGATGGATCGCGGGGAAACGCTATCGGCCTCGATTGTGGGGTTGAAAAACAGTAAAAATCCTTGGGAACGGATTGAGGTGGAGGTGAGATGGAAGGTATGAACAAACAACTTTGGAAAGGTCGTATTGCAACGGATCTAGACATTCTCTTCGGAAAACCGGTAATTGCCGGAACTCGCATTTCAGTCGAGCTGATTCTTGATCACCTTGCTGCCAACTGGAGCATGACAGAGATTATTGAAAATTACCCGAGTATTACCCCGGAAGATATACTGGCGGCTTTGGCATTTACTGCAGATGTTATTCGAACAAAACCGTTTATCACGGTTGATGAGATTAAGAAAGGGAAACAATCTTGATTTATTCTCATAGTGCAAATGTCGTAACTCATAAAGTGCCAGTAACGCGATTTGCCATGTGTACGCAGGCTAAGGCTAAGTCAGCTTATATGTAGAATGGGCAGGATATATTACGAGGAGAACTGGAAATGAGTAAGAAATATTCTGTGGCATTGGAAATTTCTGGGCCTACGGCCATGTGGACTAGACCAGATACCGGGGACTCTCCGGTTAGTTACCCTGCGCCGACGTATTCCGCCGTAAAAGGCATCTTCGAGTCCATTTTGTGGATACAGGCAGTCGAGATTATTCCAACCAAAATCGAGATATGCGCTCCCGTCGTATATCACGGCTACAACACGAATTATGGTGGGCCATTGCGCAAGGGCGCAGTCATCAAGTCTGGCGGCAGCTTCCAGCTTTTGGCATCGGCACTGATTAACCCTTGTTACCGTTTGTATGCCGAAATCCGGCGCAACCCAAGAACAAACGGGGTAATGAGCGAGCGAACCCGTGCTTGGCAAAGTAAAACCACATCGCCTGAACATGCTTATCAGGAAATGTTCAACCGCAGACTGAAACGCGGTCAGTGCTTTTCTATACCTTTCTTAGGCTGGAAGGAGTTTGCTCCCGACTATGTCGGCTCCTTTCGGCAAACAACCCAAGTGATGCGGGACATCAATTTACGGATTCCCAGCATGTTGCGGCAAGTTTTCCCAAATGGCCTGCATAGCGAGCTTCAATATGTGTACGACAATGATGTGGACATATCGGAAGGCGTACTCACCTTCAAGGACGTGACCAATGTTGAATGAACTTTATGATTTGTCATTGAGCTTGGAGAAGGCCGGAGTTGTGCCTGCTGAATGGCATCCAGACTTGAAAGAACTACCAAAGGTATCGAAGGTCAAGCCTTGCTTCAAGGTTTACTTGGCGCAAGACGGTGCAATTACTGAGATTGAATCAATCGAAGACAGCGCGCAAATTGAGAGCCTCAGGAAGTGGCAAAGTGGCGGCAATGGCTACTCGTTCCCATGTTTCAATGTGCGCCCTTTGTTTAAAACCTATGCGGGAAGCGGTGCTGAAATTCCTGAGAAGAAAAAGTTTGATGATTGGTTAAAAGGATTAAAAAAGGCGCAGGTATTGAGTGATGATGCGGCGACGGCACTAGCATGCTATGCAGACAATGGCAATGCTCTGTGGAGTGTTGAGGATAAGAAACGTGTTGCTACATGCCTGGATAGTATTCCATCGAAACTAAACGTAATGCTGGGCGAACCACCTGATGAGTATCGTGCGATGACCGTGCTGATTGAGCGCTGTCGTAAAACAACGGCAGACAATTTTTTCAAACAACTTGGAGATTTGCTAAAAGATCGTATTCGAAATTATCCAAGCGCCTGCGACAAGTACGCTGGTTTTCTGCTGCATTCCGGTACGAATCCGCCAAAAAACGATATTCAACTTATTCTGGAACTGGCGGATGGACTTTCTTCATTTCCATTGCCTGCGGCAAATCCAAAAATACACCGTTGGCTTAATCAGCAACTGCTGACTCCTAAAAGTGATGAGTTATCAGGGGACGTTGCCTCAAGAAAAAATGCGGATGCTTTTGGTTTTACAAGTGAAGATTGGGAAAACAAACTTGCGAAAGTCAGCGTGCCTTTATTGGGTGGCGTCATATTGCGTGCTATGAGTTCAGAATCGCCATGCCAAACGCGCTATCGTCGGATTAGCGCAACATCATTTGTAGTGGGAAAGGAAGTTCGCAAGAAAGTTAAGGGTGCTTTGGAATGGCTGACCGATGACGAACGGAAAGGCAAGACATGGGGGGATGTGTCATTCGCCCGTGATGATAAAGAGATATTACTTGTTTACCCTTCTGAATTGCCGAAGGCTCCTATCGCTGCCGTTGCAATGTTTGGCGGTGCTCCGACAAATATAGCAACACAATCTGCGCGATTTATGGATTATGCGGAAGATGTGGTCAAGGCGTTGCATACAATTTCACGACCTCTTAAAGAAGTGGAAATGCGCGTATTTGCCTTGCGCAAAATAGACCTGGCAAGAACACAGATTTCATGTAACCGGCAGTATTCGGCTGAGCGATTGATTAATGCTGCTGCAGAATGGCAAACGAGCTGTGGCAATGTACCTACGATAGAAATTAAGCAATGGGGCAAAGAAAAAGGGTCAAAGCCGGAGTGGCATTCATTGGAAGTCCCGTTTCCACTGGAGGTGATCTGGTGCCTTAACACACCTTGGCCAAAGGCAGCGGATGATGCGAAGAAAAGAGTCCGTGAATTTTCCAGTTCAGACGGTATTGCCTTATTGCTTGATGAGGGAGTGCGGCTCAAGCCGCTATTGGAGCGAGCTCTGTATGCGGCCATACGCAACGGCGGCAATTTGCTGATAGCGATGGCGCATACCCAGCATCAGGGTAGCATACACAAAGTTAATGGGAAGTACGACAAACAGAAGCTGCTGCTACCTGCAATATTGGGATTACTTTTGGCGAAACTTGAATGCAATAAGGGGGACTACATGAAAACTGCTCCATATCTAATTGGCAGAATGCTGAGCTTGGCCGATCAGATTCACTATCACTATTGCCAGCATGTACGAAAAGGAAGTGCCCCATCACAGTTGATTGGTAATGCGCTGATGGCAACGGCACTGGAAGAGCCGGAGAAAGCTTTGGCACTATATGCGCAGCGGATATTGCCGTATCAGGCATGGGCAAAGACCACGGGAGGTGATAGCGCAGGACTCGCTAAATATTTTCTCTCGGAGCTTGGCAAGGTGTGTTCCGAAGTCGCACTTGTTGACGTACCAAGCCGTTGCGCCGATATGGATAAAGCACAGATGTTGCTTGGCTATCTTGCCAAGACAGAAAAATCGGATTCGACCAATACCGCCCAATCACCAATAAAGCTAGGAGAGCACCATGAATAATACGGATAGCAAAATTAAACGTGCAACAGGTTTGCTAATCATTGAGGTTATTAATTCGAATCCTAATGGTGATCCAGACCGGGAAAGCGACCCACGCCAGCGCCCGGATGGAAAGGGCGAAATTTCTCCTGTGTCATTCAAAAGAAAATTACGTGATCTCGTCGAAGATCAAGAAGGGGGTGTATGGCAATCAATTAGTCAGGAACTTGGCTTAAAAGCGGATGAGTTTGCAATTCTCGAATCACGCGGGCGCGTGAGAAAAACCATTCAAGATGAGTTGATGCAGAGAGATGAGAAAGGAATAAGTTATGTGTTTCAGAAGAAGTATTGGGATGGTCGCGTATTTGGCAATACGTTTCTCGAAGATGCAATGGACAAAGGCACTATTAAAACGGGGGTTGTACAGATTGGTCTTGGCGTGTCCATTGCACCAATTGATATTGAGCGTCATACCAATACAAGTAAAGCCGGAGTAGAAGAAGGAAAAACTGCTGGCATGGCTCCAATGGCCTACCGCTTTGTTCAACACGGCGTGTATTGCATGCCGTTTTTCGTAAACCCAACCATGGCGCATAAGTCTGGCTGCACGGTGCAAGACATCGAGTTGTTAAAGAAGCTGATCCAGCACGCATATGCGCACACACGCTCGCACGCGCGTCCGTTTGTCGAGATTCGTCATGCCTGGTATTGCGAGCATAACAACCCGCTGGGTTCATGCTCCGACTTCGCATTGATTGACGCACTGAAACCAAAGAAGAAAAGTGACACCAATAAGGCCTCCACCAGTTGGGCCGACTACGACGTACCAGCAGGCTTGCCGGAGGATTTGAAAAATAGAGTCGCATGTGTCGATCTTGTAAACTTTGCATGACATATCTCGCGCACAGTGCCCGGACGGATAGTGGCATTCCTGTTCAGGAATATCGCGATCACATCATCGAGACGCGGCGTCGTGCGCAAGAAAACGCCGCAAAAGCGGGGCACTATGCAACAAGGTATGGCCGTTTGCTGGAAGTCGTGGCTGCACTCGCGGGCGAGTTTCATGATATGGGCAAGCTCGATGATGATAATCAGGCGGTGCTTAATGGCAGTGTTTCCGCCAAGAAACTACCTGTACAGCATGTTGATGCTGGGGTAGCTCATCTTTTGAGTTTGGGAGAGCAATGGCATCAACTCGCGGCATTTGTTTCTTATGCACATCATATCGGACTGCAATCGTATTCAGCAGAAGTGAACAAGGGTGATCAGTTCCTTCGCGACGAAAAGACAGTTGCGTTGACCAAAAAGAGGTTACATCAATACCTTGATCGGCATTACCAAGGCATCGGTGAGTTGGATGTCATAGTTCCGAATAACATCGAGTTGCGTCAACCTCAGATGTTTCTACGCATGGCGCTGTCGTGCATGGTCGATGCAGACCATGGTGATACGGCGCGTCACTACGGTGAAGCGGCACAACACGAACCCTGCCCGCTTCGTCCGCTGGAACGAGCAAGGACGCTTGACCAGTATGTGAGTTCGTTAGGTAACGATATAGATGACCGGGCAAAGGCACGGCAAGCAGTATATGAAACATGTCGTAGCGCAGATACACAGCCTTCTCTGTACGCTTGTGACAGCCCGGTAGGCACAGGTAAAACAACCGCCGTGATGGCGCACTTGCTCAAGGCTGCACATGACAAAGGCTTGCGGCGCGTATTTGTCGTGTTGCCCTATACCAACATCATTAGCCAGTCGGTTGATGTGTACCGCAAGGCACTCGCCCTTGATGGAGAAAAAACCGATGAGGTTGTAGTCGCGCATCACCATCGCGCCGAGTTCTCAAGCCCGGATGCACGACAATTCACTGCACTATGGCAGGCACCGATTGTTGTTACTACGGCAGTACAGTTTTTTGAAACCTTGGCGAGCAACCAACCAGCCACGCTACGCAAACTACATAACCTGGCTGGTTCTGCCGTGTTTATTGACGAAGCCCATGCCGCCTTGCCTGCGCATTTGTGGCCACAGACATGGCGATGGATGCAGGAGCTTGTTCAAGATTGGGGTTGTCATTTTGTGTTCGGCTCCGGTTCGCTGACTCGGTTCTGGGAGTTGCCGGATTTCGTTGATCCACCAGCGAAACTCCCAGAGCTTGTAACCGGAGAAATGCGAACCAATCTTGTAGGAAACGAAATACTGCGAGTGACGTATAAGCACAAACCGGATGCAATCAACGTGAACGACCTGCTTGCATGGCTGCGGGAATTGCCAGGGCCGAGACTTTTGATCGTCAACACCGTTCAGTCTGCGGCGGTGATTGCTAAATCAATTCAGGCTGAAGATGGAAAAGGAAAAGTTGAGCATCTTTCTACCGCACTCATGCCGCTTGATCGTGAAAAAACGTTGGCGCGTGTTAAAGCAAGATTACAACAACATCAAGACAAGCCGGACGAGGCGGAATTTGCAGATTGGACATTGGTGGCGACATCGTGTGTGGAAGCCGGTGTTGATTTCTCTTTCCGAACAGGTCTGAGAGAAAGTGCAAGCTTGGTCAGTCTGATTCAGGTGGGCGGGCGTGTTAATCGTCATCAAGAATTTGGACAATCTGAAGTTTGGACATTTGCATTGCAGGAAACCGACTTACTTCGGCTTCATCCTGGCTTCAAAGTCTCATCAAAGGTTCTCGAAACGATGTTCGCTGAAGGTCGAGTCACACCGGACGATTGTAAAGAAGCCTTGCGACGTGAAGTTTGTTTAAACGGCTTAACAGATCAAATCCGTAATCTTGAGGATGCTAAAGATTTCCCAAAAGTCAGCGAATTGTTTCGCGTCATCAACGAGAACACATATACAGTTGTGGTGGACGACATGGTTAAGCAATGTTTGAATAACTGGGGCAAGGTCTCATGGCAGGAGATTCAAAATAGCAGTGTGCAGATATGGGTTACCCGGTTTGATTCATTGTGCGTACCACAGTTCGAGCGTTATCCGAATCTGTATGAATGGAACCTCGCTTACGATGATTTTATTGGCTACATGGCTGGTGTGCTACAAGTTGAAGAGTTTGCTGCAAAAGGCGGAACTGTGATTTGAGGCGAAGTTCAGTTGGATTGTTATATTGTTTCCGATCCAAGCATCATAAAACCACCACGTCCCTTAAGGGAGCGAAAATGAACAATATTTTGTTTCTGGTGGAAAATTCCTCTAAACGTGGCTATATCGCCCATGCATTGGGAGAATCCTTTTTTACCGAAGCGGATGACCTTGTCAGTTTGCATTAAACCTAAGCTATCCCGATGAAAAAATGATAAAAAATATTGAAAATGGTTTGGCAAAATAACGCCAGTGATGAAGAAGCTCTGTTACACCAGATGGTAGAGATTATCGTTCGCGAAGCTTCCCCAGAAGCAATCATCCTCTTTGGTTCCCGTGCGCACGGTGATGCGCAACCGGATTCCGACGTCGATTTGCTGATTGTCGAATCGGAGCCATTCTCGCCGCAGCGTAGTCGCCGGAAGGAAGCGGCGCGTTTGTATATCGCGTTAAAGGGATTGAATGTATCCAAGGATATTTTGCTCTACAGCCGGGAAGAATTCGATCATTGGAAGAATTCATCGAACCATGTGATTGGACGGGCGGTACGTGAGGGAAAGGTGTTATATAGTCAATTTTGATCCGTCATGTTCGATCATGATAATTATTTTGCAAGACTAACTTCTTGAATAACGACGATCCTATCAATGTTTCCGCTTTGAATCAGTATGCTTACTGTCCGCGCCGTTGTGGCTTGATTTATCTGGAGAGCGAATTCTCAGACAATATTCATACGGCACGCGGTAATGCAGAGCATGAGCGTGCCGATCAATCGGGTTGGGTAATTACCAAGGAAGGCGCACGTGCGGAATATGCCTTGCCGGTATGGTCGGATCGTTTGGGTTTGGTTGGTAAGTGCGATGTGGTTGAATTTTGGCCGGATGGCGGTATTTATCCGGTGGAATACAAACATGGCGCGCGCAAGAAACGCTTGAATGATGACCTTCAAATCGCAGCCCAGGCAATCTGTCTGGAAGAAATGACGGGGAAACCGGTGACGCACGGCGCGATTTATCATCATACTTCCCGTCGCCGCCGTGAAGTGGCCATAACCGATTCGTTGCGTCAGCAGGTTGAGGAAACCGTGGCGGCGGTGCGTGCTTTGCTGGCCTCCGGAAAATTACCGCCGCCGGTTAACGATGCGCGTTGCAAGGAGTGCTCGCTGAAAGCAATTTGCCAGCCGCAGGCGTTGGCCGATAAAACGCATCAGCACGAAATGCTAACCGAATTGTTTTCTGTGGATTAGCAGAGCCATGTACCAAATCCTTAACACACTCTACATCATGACTCCCAATGCTTATGCACATTTGGAAAACGACACGTTGCGCATTGATGTGGAGCGCCAGAAGAAACTTCAGGTGCCGCTGCATCATTTGGGGACGGTCGTTTGCTTTGGCAATGTCATGGTTTCTCCGGCGCTGATGCATCGCTGCGCCGAAGACGGCATCGGTTTGGTATTGCTGGATACTAACGGACGGTTTAAAGCGCGATTGGAAGGCGCGGTAAGCGGCAATATTTTGCTGCGCCAAGCGCAACACCGCAAAGCTGCGGAGGAACCGTTCGCCTTGGCGATAGCCAAGGCAGTAATTGCCGGTAAATTGCGCAATTGCCGTCAGGTGTTGCAGCGCGGGGCGCGCGAAACGGCTGACGAGCAAGATCAGATAATACTCAGCCAGGCTGCCGAAGCATTGGCTAATTCGATTCGCAATCTGGCAGTGGCTGCGAATCTGGATGTTGTTCGCGGTGTTGAAGGCGATGCTGCCAAAGTGTATTTCTCGGCATTGCCGAGTTTGGTGCGGCGCAATATCCGCGAGCATTTCACGATGGACGGGCGAACCCGCAGGCCACCGCGCGACCGCTTTAATGCATTATTGTCGTTTCTTTATTCCATGGTCATGAACGATTGCCGCTCGGCTATCGAAAGTGTGGGGCTTGATCCGCAATTGGGTTTTCTGCATGTGGTGCGGCCTGGACGGGCAGCGTTAGCGTTGGATTTGATGGAGGAATTCCGGTCGATCCTGGCGGATCGGCTTGCCTTGACGTTGGTTAATCGCGGTCAAATCACCGAACGGGATTTGCAAATACGCGAAGGTGGCGCGGTATACCTGGAAAATGATGCGCGCAAAATCGTTGTAACCGCTTATCAGGAGCGCAAACAGGAAGAAATTACGCACCCGCTGCTGGATGCCAAAGTGCCGTTCGGATTATTACCGCAACTTCAAGCGCGTTTCATGGCACGAACTATCCGGGGCGACATGGACGGATATATTCCTTTTCTGGTGAAATAGTTATGCTGATTATCGTAACCTACGATGTTTCAACCGAAACCAAGGAAGGCCGTAGAAGATTGCGGCGCGTCGCCAAAATATGCGAAGGTATCGGACAGCGCGTGCAGAAATCGGTATTTGAATGCAAAGTCAATCTGATGCAATACGAAGAACTGGAGCGCAGATTATTGGCCGAAATAGATGAAAAGGAAGACAACCTGCGGCTTTATCGTTTGACGGAACCTGTCGATTTGCATGTCAAAGAATACGGAAAATTCAAAGCCATTGATTTCGATGGATCACTCATTGTTTAATGCCCGCGAATCACAAGCAACGGCAAAATCCCAGTTGGTTCGCGGAACGAGTAACATTATGAATGTTTATGGAATTTTGTTAACCATGTTTGCAATCACGTCAGAAAATCACTTCACAAATCCCCAGTTCGCGCGTGAACAAAAAATTTCTTTGTTGTATGATCGGGTTGCAGTTGTACTGTAGCGCCCGGCCCCAAAGCCGGGCGAGGATTGAAACCGTTATGCCGAGCGTAATCACGCGCTACCGTATTGTAGCGCCCGGCCCCAAAGCCGGGCGAGGATTGAAACTGTTTTATTCATTTTTAAAATCCGAAGTAGTTGAAAGTAGCGCCCGGCCCCAAAGCCGGGCGAGGATTGAAACAATTGTTAGTGGTGCTGGCGCGGCTGGCGCTGACAGTAGCGCCCGGCCCCAAAGCCGGGCGAGGATTGAAACTTATTTGGACGGACTCACAATGTCGCAGATCATTAGTAGCGCCCGGCCCCAAAGCCGGGCGAGGATTGAAACCTCTCAACGCGGAATAGATTTCAACAGGCTTTCAAGTAGCGCCCGGCCCCAAAGCCGGGCGAGGATTGAAACTTTAATAAAAACAAGGCATGGCATGTCGTTCACCGTAGCGCCCGGCCCCAAAGTCAGATCGTCGCGGCGCTCTACCTCACGGATGGCGCGATCTCGATGGACGACCTCTCTCTCGAGCTCGGGCGCTCGAAGAGCAACATCTTCGCGAACCTGCGCGCCCTCGAGGGCGCG
>SXGT01455280.1_pt1 | contig 12691 bp, 13 predicted proteins | sample 3176221 | NCBI WGS metagenome assembly SXGT01 (sample SAMN11356862, study PRJNA531348) | freshwater metagenome | isolation source: freshwater sample F1-120 | place: China: Fuxian Lake, Yuxi | collected 2017-12-25
CCCTTAGCAGCCGCCCGATCGCCGCGCCGAGCCCGGTCGACCCGCCGTCGCCGTCGCCGTCGCCGGCGCCGAAGGAAGCGGCCGATCGGGACGGCCCGGCGTCGCAGCGCCCCGCAGGCGCGGGCACCTGCGAAGAAAAAGACTCGGCTTCAGCTTCGGCGTTTTTCGGCTCCTCCGTCGGTTTCATTGCGCTCCGACTGGCGGCGGCCCGGCCTGGGCCGTCATAGACCAATAGGAACGTCACGACCGCAGAGGTGATCGACCCGACAACGGTCATCCAAATCGATCGGCTCAGAGGGCCTAGTCGGTTCGGCCCCTGAGGTAGATCCCCGGGGCCGCTCAAAACGGCGCCTCCTCCGGCACTTCCTGCTCCGCCCTTTCCACTTCGTCGATCCAGGCGTCGATGAATGCGCGTGTTTGGCCGGTGACTGGGCCGTTGTTCTTGGCCTTGACCTGCCCGACGACCCAACCGCGGGCGGCGGATTTGCAAAGCTCAAGCGTCGCGCGCTCCGGACTTTCAACCCTGTAGAAATAGAATCGACCGGCGATAACCATAGAGGCGCAGTCTCCGACGCAGTTGTTCTGCACCCGCCCCTCCTCGATCAGCGCGGCGGCGTCTGTGAGCGGGGATATCCCCGCGGAGGGGAGGAACGGCGGCTTTGGGAACTGTGCGTGCCGCAATGACAGAGGATCGCGCGCCCTCAGCCTCCTCCAAAACAGAGCATCCTGCAGCCACTGCGCCTCCGCGATGGCGCTCATCACCGAGCGCGTCGTGATGAACCGTCGGGCGCTGACCGGCAGATCGAGCTCCTCCGCAAGATCGAGGAACCATTCGAGATTCGGAGCGCAATCGGGAGTTACCCGTTCGTGCGGCGAAGCGGCCACTTCCAGCAACAGCTTCGGCTCGACATGCGCGCGGAGTGCAGGCAACTCGACGATGGCCATGACTCCGGCATTAATTATTGGGAGATGCCCGAGCAGCTTGAGCACCGCCGGATCGGCGAGGGCGCTCCGCAGAGCGATCATCTGCCGAATGCTCACGGCCGCGGGGACGATGCGGGACAGGATCTTCACGGAGCTTGCTGGAAATCCAAGCCACTGAATCAGCTCTCGGCGCGGGCGTCGAACCCAGGAACGCGCGGCCCTCATCGGTTGCTTAACCGCAGGGCGATGAAACTCGAAGTTGTTCGCAAGCAGCCATGCGATGACCGGCGCCGAGCGGGCGAGTTCGACGGCGCCCGGGCAGCGCGCCAACAGGGACAGAAGGTGCCATTGGCGTGACGGGAACGGAGCGACGATCGCCCGCACCGACTTGGGGATTGCGTCAAAAAAGCCCTGTATGGCGGCGCGACCCCTTTGCCAGCTCTCGTCCGTAGGAAACGGCAGCGGCAGCTGGCCGTCGCAGCCTTCTTCCTCCGAAAGGAAGAAGGGCGGAGGTCGGCTGCCCAGGAACTCTTTCGCGAGCCACGACGGGCGGAATCGAAACGCCGGCCGCTTGTGGCACCACTCTCTTGCGGGCGGCTTCCACCAACAGCGCGGCGACGGCCAGAGTTTCAACACGAACACTCCTCGGCGACCGAAGAGGTAGAGCTTGCCGTTCTTGAGTGCCGCTCCGTTCGACTCCCGGCGTTGCCCATCAAACCACTTCATGACCGAAGCTCACTCCTTAGGCCGGCCACCTATGAATTGGCCGCTTCCGGTTTCGAATTCCGGCCGCGCCGAGGCTTGCTTCTTCGCGCACCGGCCAACCTGCGACGGCGCGTCGGAGTGCACACGGGCCTACTTCAGGGACCCCTCCCCCTTGTCGCCAGGCCCCCAGTCCTTCTTCGGCGACCGCGACCACCTCGCCCACCACCGGGCCAACAGGAACACCAGCGGCAGCAGCAGGATGGTAATCGCGAACGCTTCGTACGGCAGCAGAATGAAGTCGATCCAGCTGCCGTGGGCCTTAGCAGGTTCAGTCGATCTCCCGGGCCGCTGCAAGCCCATCACGCATAGCAGGCTGAACGCGATTGCGAACGGCAGCCGGCCCAAACCGAACTTGAACGGCGTTCGCCCAAGAGTCCAGTAGACCACGACGAGCATGAGCACGAACAGCGACCCAATGATCACCTTGGTCACGTCGGCGGTTTCACTCTGCACTTGGAGGAGCAACATGTTTCACCTCGGCATCAGGAACCACAGGAACATGAGAGCGGCAACGATCGACCACGGCACCGGCAACCCGACCAGCAGAAGCCAACTGGCGGTGATCACGCTGCGCCGCAAAGCGACGTCCCAGCGCAACCGCTGGTAGAGGCTTGAGAGCCCCGCGACATATCCGACCAGCCCGGTCCGCCGCGGCTGCGGCGCGCCGCCGTGCCAACGCTCGGCCGGTACGACATGCGCGCGGCGCCAGGCATCAGCAACCGCTCGTTGAACCTCGTGCACCCATGCCCATAGCCGCGCCGAGCGCGGCAGTACCGCTGCGCCCGGCGCACTCGCACCTTGGTTCGGCTGTGCGGCCATCTCAGCACACCTTCAACATCGCGGCCTTGGCCCGGAAGTCTTGCAGCAGCGCCTGACGGTCGCCGATGAAGCGGTAGCGCGGGTTGCCGTTCTCGTCGAGCGACGCCATCGCCTTCAGGATCTCCTCGCCTACGTCGGACGGCGCGCCGCCGATGCCGACAGTCTCGATGATCACGCCAGCGTCCTTGAGCTTCTGCGACACCCGCTTGGCGGGCGCCTCATCAGCGGGGTGCCCATCGCTCAGGAACACGACGTGCTTCTGCATCGAGGGGTCGCAGGCGGCCGCCTTCGGCTTCGCGAGCAGCCAATCGAAGAGGCCAAGCGAACTGCGGCCCTCGAAGGCGGATTTCGCCGCCTCGAGGCCCGCGGCGAAGCAGGTGCCGCCATCGACGGTCAGTCCTGCAAGCGCCGACTCGAATGGACGGATGCGCTGAACCGCGGTCGGCGGCAGCACGACGCTTCCCGTGCAGCCGAAGGCGGCGATCCCGACTAAGTCTTGGGTGCGGCCGCAACGCATCTTCTCGCGCGTGAACTCGAGCGCAGCCTCACGGGCGGCGTCAAGGCGCGTCGGCGGGTAGTCGTCGGCGGCCATGGAGCCGCTGTGGTCGATGGTGAGGATCGAGACGGTTGGACAGTGCAGTGAAAGGGTCATGGGGTGCTCGTTGTCGGGTCTTACTAGAGTTGGGCTGCCGGCCAGAAGCGGCCGGGAACCGGGAAAGCTGATGTTTGGCTCAGGGTCGCATGCGGCGGAGGCGACGCGCCGCCTCCGCCGTCGAGGCTGATCAGGCGGCCTTCTTGCGGTCGTACGCGATCTTGAGATCGCCCGTCTGCTGCGACTCGGTGTCGCGCGCCGTCGCCGTGACAATGCCGTTCTCATCGATGACGAACTGGAGCTCGATCTTGTGCGGACGGCCGTTGACCGCAGGCAGCGCGTTCAGGTCGAACTTGCCGAGCAGCGTGCACGCGGCGAGCGCGGTGCCCGGCTGTCCCTGCAGCACTTCGATCGCGACGCTGGTTGCGCCATCCTTGCTGAGCGCGAACTCCCGCTTGTGGCTCGACCCCATCGGCTCGCCCTTGTCGATGACGACGGCGAAGACCGGCTGATCGTGTTCGTCGAGGGCGCTGACGCCGATCGCTTGGCCGGTCACATCCTTGACGACCAGACCCTTGGGCGGCAGGAACCTGTTCTCGACCTTGGCGCCCTTCCAGTGCTCCAGGCCGAGCCGCGCGGCACCGAGCGCGACGGCGTTGATGCGGTCGCCGTGATCCGACAGCTTGCGTCCGAAGGACTTCTCGAGTTCCTCCTGCACGAAAAAGCACTCCGAACCGCCGCCGATCAGCAGCAGCTCCAAGATGTCGGCGAGCTTGACGTCCTTCGCTTCGGCGATCGTCTGCTGCAAGCAGGCGATGAGCTGGTCAACCAGCGGGCGCCACAGCTGTCGCGCCGCCGCCTTGTCGATCGTCACGGGGATCCGCTTGCCGTCCTTGATGACGACGATCGTGACTTGCTCGGCACGGTTGAGCCGGCGCTTGCTCTCCTCAGCCTGCCGCCAGAGGTCGGCATAGTCTTCGAGGTCCTTCTCGGAGATCTTCACGCCCTGCTCGCCGGCCTTGGCGATCGCGTGATCGACGAGGGCCTTGGTGAAGTCGATGCCACCGAGTTCGTTGACGCCCTTCGTGGTGATGATGACGAACTCGTTGCCCTGTCGCCACAGCAGCGTGAAGTCGGTCGTGCCGCCGCCGACGTCGACGGCGAGGTAGAGGCCGTCGGCGATTTTCTTGTCGGAGTCGTTGAGACGGGCGAACAGCGCCGCGGTCGGCTCGTGCTTCAGCACCACCTCGCGGAACCCCGCCGTCCTCGCGGCGCGGATCAGGGCCGCCTTGCGAGCGTCGTCGTGGTTCGCCGGCACCGTCAGGACCACGGCGTCGAACACCGTGTTGCGGTCCCGCTCGACGTACTCCTTGATGTGGCGGAGCTGCAGTGCGGCGAGATCCTCGGCGGTGTAGGCCCGGCCGCCGATCGTGATCAGCGGTTGGGGGGATCCCATGGACCGCTTGTAGAAGCGGACGCCGCGCGAGGGCTTCACGAGGCTGAGACTCTCGGCTTCGCGACCAAACACGGGCTTGTCGTTCTCGTCGAAGTAGATGTCCGTCGGCGTCGAGGTCTCGCCGTCGCTCATCTTGACCACCTGCGCGCGGCCGGTGGCGTCGAGAACCGCAACTTGGCCAGAGACGGTGCCGAGATCGTATCCGAAGAAAGAATGGGTCACGGAACTGCTCCTGCGTGGTTGAGGCAGCGCTCGCTGCCGGATGGAATTGGGGATGGGGTGTCGGCGGCCATGGCGCGATGTTCGGCCTGGCTCAGCCTGACTTTCGCCCTTCCGAGAAGGGCGCTGACATGCCGGAAGCCGGGTGCGATGACCGCCTCAACGACGGCCGAGCTCGGGTTGCCGAGTTCGCGCTGGCTCCGCGGCGGCTCCATCGTGTGCGGGTCGAATTGTTGGCCGATCAATGGCGTGAAGACGTCGAGTTCGAGATCCGTCGCCAGCGCCTCGACCATGCGCCGTGCGTGGTCGCGGTCGCCCGCGTCGGCGAAGGTGCGGTTGGCGTGCGTGCAGAAGGCGCTCAGCGTGGCGGCGACGGTGCGCAAGCGCCTCCGGTTCGCGTCGAGGCTGATTTCCTGCTGGCTTTTGGCCAGCGTGTTGAAACGAGCCTCTTCGATGTCCGCTTTCTCGAGGGAACGTTGCTGGATCTCCTTGATCTGCTTGTCGATCGAAGCGAGCTGTCCGTGTTGCAACGCCAAACCGGCGGTCAGTGCTTGTTGGCGGACGTCGACCGCCTGGATGGTTTTCTGCAGGTTCACCATCCACCGTGTCACCAGATTGATCGCGTTCGACGCGTGGTTGGCGAACCGCGTCGCATCGGCGTAGTTGTCGAGCGTCTCGGTGTTGGTCCCGCTCGGGGCGTTGTCGGGGTGGTTGCAGTCCATGTGGTCCTCAGCTCAGATGCAGGCGTTGGTGGAACGGACAAAGAAAAAAAGGAAGGGCACTAGTGCTGCCAGCACAAGGTCACTGCCAAGCAAGCGGAGACAGGGAAATGGAATGTAAAATCCGAACCAGACTCCGCCGCCGCGCGTCACCGTCGCCGCGGAAAACGCGAACTTTTTGACCAGCAGCCCGTGGCCCGCGAGGGTCGCGGCCAGGGCGAGGATCCAAAAGGGGGCGCCATCGTGATCCGAGTGGCTCAACTGCAGCCGCAGTTCGAAAAACCCTCGCCCGGCCTGTTCAGGCTCAGCAATGCCCGTGGCCAGTCCTGCGAGGAGGAACAGAAGAACCAACAAGACGGCACCAAGCGTTGCTGCGCGCGCGTAGACGGCAGGAGAGATGGGGTTCATGGCATTTCGTTCCACTCGCGCCGATCGAGGACACGGCCGGCCCGTTTCTTGTTGACGCCGCCCCATTGCTTGAAGAAAAACGGCACCTTGGCGCACAGGCATTGGTCGCGGATGGAGCAGACCCAAGCAGGGTCCATCGCTCGTGCCCGTGGCCCCGACTCGCCACCGACGATCACCCAGTGGATGCCGCTCAGGTCGAGGTTCTCGATCGGGCCAAGCAGCGGCTCGATCGAGAGGAAGCGCACCGCGGCTGGAACGGTGCGCAGGTCCTCGACGCGCGATGAGTAGTCGGCCAATTCGACCGAGACGCCCATCCAGATATTCGGATGCCACGGCAAGCTCGGGGCAAGTTCGCGCAGACGCTCAGACCGCTTCGTCAGTACCTGGAACTGATGCTGGCTGGCCCGCCCCATGACTGCGAAGACGCGCAGTATGTAGTCGAGCGGGACGTCGACGTGGAAGAGGTCCGACATCGAGTTCACGAAGATCCGCCGCGAGGCTTTCCACCGCAGCGGCAGCTCGAGCATGTGTTCGTGCCGCGTGACCTCGAAGCCGTTGCGGTAATTTGCCTGCCCCATGGCCTTGAGTCGCCTCGCCATGAGTTCGGCGTAGCAGTGCTTGCAGCCGGGGCTGACCTTGTCGCAACCCGTCACGGGGTTCCAGGTCGCTTCGGTCCATTCGATGGGGCTGTGGTTGGCCATGTCGTTCCTGTAAGACGGCGCCGGCGGCGTGGCCGTCGAGTTGACGCGTCGGACGCACCAGTTGAATTCGTTACACCTTTGGCACTAGTGCCAGATTGGTCCAAGCCGCGTTAATCGCTATCAACTCTTCGAATTGTCGAAACACCCGACGCGCGTAATTCCGTGCCACGACCTCGTCGAGGCCGGCGTCGGAGAGGTTGGACAGCACGACGTAGGCGCCGACGAGCCCGAGCGCCTCGAGCGCGGAGCGCAGCAACCACTCCATGACCTGCTCGGCGACCGCGGTCTGCTTCGGCGCGTCGACCACCGGGTACACAAATTGCACTCTGAGTCGGCCTTCTTCGCCGAAGACGAGCTGGAGGCCGGGGATGGCCTCCCCGCAGGATCGTGCAATGAAGGAGGCCGCCTGGCGCGGCTGGCAAAGGCGAGAGAACCTCACCGCGGCCGCCGTCACGCGCCGGTCATCGGCGTTGCACTCCAACGCGATGGCCGGGGCGACGGAGAGCAATTTTGGCTTCTGAATGCTCGCGAGGCGCGTATCCGCCCGCTTCCGCGCTTCGGAAAACGTCGTGCTGATGGTCATGCGTGCAGCTTGGCAGACTCAAGAGCCGCTGTCAAGACACAATTCAGGACTTTCGGGACAGATCAGTTCTACAGTCGCTCTTTGACTTTTTCCCCAATCTCGGTAAGATGCCCCGATATGTTGTTCGGAGAACTTGTGCAGCGCGACCGCGAGCGTGCTGGACTCACGCAAGACCAATTCGCGGAGAAATTGAACGCGGCCAGTGACCGGCCGCTCGACCCCTACACCAAGAAGCCCAAGACGGCGCATCGCTCGTGGATTGCCAAAGTGGAATCGGCCGCGCTCCAGCGCGACCTGCGAGTGGAAGTGCGCGAGTGGCTGGCGTCGGTGCTCAAGGGCGACGCAGATGTTTATCGAACGCTGCGGCTAGTCGCCGAGCCGCGCAAAGGCGAGGGCGACTTGCTCAAGGAGCAGGAGGAATTTCTAAGCGCTGCGCTGGGCCGCGTCGAGGCGCAGTCGCAGATTCACATTGATTCACCGGCGTCCGGGCCGCTCTCCAATCAGCGCCCACACCTGCTCTTGCTGCTCGCCGGCATCATCACCAAGCACGACTCGGAACTCATCATTTTCAGCAACGAGCCTGCGCCAGCCGGGAAAAATCCGGCCAACACTTTGAAGTGTGTGATGCTGCTGAACGTGATAGTTAGCGAACTGGCGAAAGTCGTAACCAGTCCGAACGAGAACAAGCTGCGCGTGCATTTCGCGGAACTGGAATGGGATGAGGAAATCGAAAGCGCGACGCACCGGGTTTTTGAGGCAGCACGGCGAGGGAGGCACAATGAGTCCGTGAAGCTGAACAAGGCTACCGTCTCTTGGCTGGAAAGTCACCTGACGGTCTATGTCCTCAAACAGCCGCCGGACGCTGCGGACCGATACAACCCGCTCACGATCGTGCTGGCCGAGTCCGTCTCCAACTCCAAGCGGTCCGGCTGCGTCATGGACGGGCGGCATCTGCCGTGGGATTTAGCTGACCTCACAGCGGTCGAGAGAGCGTTCGATGATCGCCGCATTCTCTTCAGACCATTCAGACCCACGCCGGAAGAAGTCGCGGAGCACGCGGACTTGTTCGGCATCAATCTCCAGTTTCCACGGTAGTTTTTCTTTTCCATGTCAAAGGCCAATTTCGACCAACTCAAATCCGAGGCTTACACGCGCTTGCGTGGGTGCAGCCCAAGCCTCTGCGACTTTCTAACGAGACGGCTCCACATCTCGCCACACGACCGCATCCTCGACCTCGGCTGCGGCCCCGGCGAGAATACTGCGCTCATGGCGGGTTTGACCAGAGCGCGCGTGGAGGGACTCGACCTTGACGACGAGCGCATCCGCTTCGCGCGCGAATCCAATCCGGCGCTGACATTTCATGCGGCGAACGCGGAGGCTCTGCCTTTCAGCCACGGAAATTTCACCGGGGTAACGATGATGCTCTCCGTCCAGCGGTTCCGGGACCGAGCCAAGGTCCTCAACCAAGTTTCGAGGGTGTTGGGGCAAGGAGGGCGAGTCGGCATTGCCACGGTGTCGCCGGGACAGTTGGCAGCCCGCCCGGATTTACGCGCCTTTCCCACCGCGCTCCGAATGGAATGCGAGCGGTTTCCCGCCGTTTCCGTGCTGCGCGAGGAACTGGCGCGGCACGGATTCGCGGGGATTGCAGTCGAGCGGTTCAGCGAAGTCATCCGCCCGCTTGATGCGACCTTCGTCCGTTGGCTGGAGGATTATCCGTTCACCGCCTTGAAACACATTCCGCCTGATGAGTTCCGCGACGGCCTGCAAGCCATCCGGGCTTCGATTCAATATGCCACCACCGTGCAACTGCTTACCGACGAATGCACCGTAATCACGGCCACAAAGCCATGAACAAAGAAACACTCAAGAGAGCCGCATGGGTCGGCTACGACTTCGCCAACAGCTCCTACGTGCTCATCATCCCCGCCGTCGCCTTTCCGCTCTACTACCGACAAGTCGCGCTCGGCGGCGGCCCTAATGCGGACAGCACATGGGCCATGATTGTCGCCCTGGCGTTGCTCATCGCGGGCCTCGTCTCGCCGTTCATCGGCGCGCTGGTGGATGCTTCGGGCAGGCGGCGGCTGGCGCTCAGCATTGCCACGTTGATGTGCGTGGCTTCGACGGTCGGGCTGTATTTCGCCACGCCGGATACTGGGTACTTGGGCGCAGTGCTGTTTATCATCGGGCAGGTCGCTTGGGTTGTGGCGACGCTGCTCTACGACAGCTTTCTCAAAACGCTGTCGGGGGGCGGCACGTCGCACTTTCTCTCCGGCCTCGGCTGGGGCATCGGCTACGCCGGTGGCATCTCGTGCCTCGTCTTCACGTATCCGCTGTTGAAGGGCGGGCTCGCGCCGGAGAATCTGGCAAACTACCGGCTGGCCGTCCTCGTCACCGGGATTTACTATCTCATCTTTGCAATACCCGCGCTGCTGACACTGCCCGCGCGTGACGCTATTCCAGCAGGCAGTGGCGGCAGCCCGTGGCGGTCGTATGCGCGCGTTTTCGCCACGCTCAAAAACTGGAGAGCGCACCGGGCGATTTTTCTGTTCCTGCTCGGCTTCTATCTCCTGAGCGATGGCGTGACGACGGTCATCTATTTCACGTCCATCTACCTCTCGACCACCTTCGAGATGCCGGTGGCCAAGATTCTGATGATGACGGTCATCATTCAGGCCGTGGGCATCGTGACCACGCCGCTTTTTGGTTTAGCAGCGGACAAGTTTCCTGAAAAGCGCGTGCTGCTCACTACGGTGGCGATTTGGTGCGTGGCGGTTTCCGTAATGGCTTTCGGCACGGGGCCGTCAGCGCCCACATTGATGGCCGTGCTCATTGGGCTGGTGGTCGGTTCATCGCAGGCCATCTGCCGCGGCATCTACGCGCGCATCGTGCCGGTAGAGAAGCAGGCGGAGTTCTTCGGCTTCAACGCCATGGCGGGACGTGTCGCCACGTTGCTCGGCCCGCTGGTCTTTGGCTTGGTCAGCAGTTCCACCGGCAGCCAGCGCATCGGGCTGATGTCGTTACTCGTGTTCTTCATCGCGGGCGGTGTAGTGATTTCGATGTGTCGTTTAGACAGAGAGCCGCGCAAGCGGGCATGAATCTGTGTAATCCAAACGCCCATCCAAAACCAAAACCCTCCAGCCCGCGAAGCCCCGCCTGAAACGGGCTCTCCTCGTTGGGCTCATTCGGCGGAGCGGGATTCGCCGCGAACGTGCCTCGCGGCCCGTCGACTCGTCGGACGGGTGGAACAGAAGTTGTGAACCGCGCGGAGGATACACCCGGCACAGCGCGACGCCAAAGAAAATCGGCGCTCCCGTTTGCACCCCGAAATCAGGACGTTTTTATCTAACTTTGCTCTGACGAAATTAGCCGACGCGACTCCGGACCGTCCCGATGAGGACCTCCGCGTTGGGCGGCACCGCTTGCGCATCGCGCCAATCTGATCCGTTTCGAGCCTACTTCGACTCAAGAAATAAAACTGAGTTGGTTCCGTCGAGGTGTTTTCTTGAGTGAGCAGAGTGGCGCACGATGTCGCGCGCTGACAAAGATGGCGCCACGTCGACACGTACCAGACGCGCGAGGTCGAACTGTTGTTCCGACGCTCCACGCCGCGCTCCGTGATGACGCGCTCATGTTCGCGCCGCCGTTAGGCGATCGGGAGGTGCGGTGAGGTATGACCGATTGTTGTGTTCGGCCTGAATGAAAAAACGCGGCGTATCCTGTCGGTGCTTTTGATGCCGACGCCTCGAAGTGAGGCAGAAGGATACGCCGTGAAGTTGAATGCGCCGAAGGTACCACGGGCCGCCGCCGTGGTGGAAGTCGATGGTGGTTTTCAGGGTTCGTTGGACGGGATCGCACGCGAAGGGGCCCGCCGGATGTTGCAGGCCGCGTTGTTGACGGAGGCGGACGAGTTCGTCGCCCGACACGCGGGCGTCGTCGACGAAGACGGCCGGCGACAAGTCGTGCGGAACGGCTACCTGCCGCAACGCGACCTGCTGACCGGCGCGGGTCGGCTGGCGTTGGACGCCCCGCGCGTGCGCGACAAGCGCGGCGCCGAGGACGGCGTCTCCTTTACGTCGGCGATCTTGCCGCGGTACCTGCGGCGCTCGAAGGCGCTCGACGAGCTGATCCCATGGCTCTACCTCCGCGGCATCTCGACGGGCGCGATGCAGGACGCGTTGACGGCGCTGCTGGGCGAGAACGCGCCGGCGTTGTCCGCGAACGTCGTGGTCAAGCTGACGGGCCAATGGCGCGACGAATTCGAGTCGTGGCGCAAGCGCGACCTCTCGAAGGAGGAGTACGTCTACCTCTAGGCGGACGGGATCTACTGCAACGTCCGCCTCGAAGAAGAGCGGCAATGCCTGCTGGTTTTGATCGGTGCGACCAAGGACGGACGTAAGGAACTCGTCGCCGTCCAAGACGGACTCCGCGAGAGCGAGCAGGACTGGCTCGCGCTCTTGACCGACCTGAAACGACGCGGGCTGCGCAAGCCGCCGCAGGTCGCCGTCGGCGACGGGGCGCTCGGCTTCTGGGCGGCGCTGCACAAGGCCTTTCCGACGACGAAGACGCAACGTTGCTGGGTCCACAAGACGGCGAACGTGCTCTCGAAGCTGCCGCGGCACAGCCACGGCGCGGCGCGCAAGGCGCTCGAGGCGATCTGGAACGCCGGGACCAAGAAGGAGGCCCAGAAGGCCGTCCTCGCGTTCAAGGAGGCGTTCGGTGCGAAGCATCCGAAGGCCGTCGAATGCGTCCTCAAGGATCAGATCGAGCTCTTGGCCTTCTACGACTTCCCGGCGGAGCATTGGCTGCACCTGAGGACGACGAATCCCATCGAGTCGACGTTCGCGACGGTCCGCCTCCGACACGACAAGACGAAGGGCAACGGGACCGCCGCCGCGACGTTGGCGATGGTCTTCAAGCTGGCGCAACTCGCCGCGAAGGGCTGGAGAAAACTCAACGGCTACGCGCAGCTCGTGCAGCTGCTCGCAGGCCGCAAGTTCGTGGACGGGATCGCCGCCTGATCATCTCGGGCTGAACACAACTCTTGCGAATACCTCGCAGATACTGGCGGTCTTCGACCGGATGAAAGTCTCCGAACCGGATGTGCGCGACTGGTTCCGCGCCGTGCTGGCCGCGCAAACGCACGACGCGCAGAACGACGCGCGCGCCCGCCGGGCGGAATTGCAGCGCCAGTCGGCGCTCTTGGTCGGACAACAGGACCGGTTGGTCGACCTCGTGCTGGCCGACGGCATCGACCAAGGAGCCTTCGCGGCGAAGCAGACGCAGCTTCGTGACCGGGCGGCAGCGATCAAGCTTCAACTCGACGTCTTGGATCGATCTCACGACGAAACCGCGGATCTCGCCGTCAAGGTGTTTGAACTTCCTCGAACCCTGCGCGAACGCCCGCTAGTCGCCGATAGCGCCGTCAATCGCCGCTTCTTTGAGCTCGTGGCTTTGAACGACAAGCTGGACGACGCCACTCTCGCTCCAAAAACGAAGAAAGCCCTC
>SXGT01052291.1_pt1 | contig 12690 bp, 11 predicted proteins | sample 3176221 | NCBI WGS metagenome assembly SXGT01 (sample SAMN11356862, study PRJNA531348) | freshwater metagenome | isolation source: freshwater sample F1-120 | place: China: Fuxian Lake, Yuxi | collected 2017-12-25
GGTTTTGGCTCGGGTTCGTTCTGCCGCTGCCTCCGACAGCGCCGTCACGTACCCGTTGACCTCCTTTTTCTGGAACATCGTCCCCGGGCCAAACGACTCTATCGGCAATGGCAAACCGGATCGCCAGATCGCCGCGTCGTCTAGGCCGTGCTCCGCGCAGTACGCTTGAGAAATCTGGGTTCGCGTTTGGAGTGACGATTGGGAATGCGTCGTTTCCGCTGGCGGTGGTGACGGGGCTAGTTGGGTATTGAGGGTTGGTGTTCTGTTAAGGTTCTGACTGGCGCCTTCAGCCTTGGGGATAGCCTGTTTGGCCCGTTATTGAGCGGAATCCGGCGCGCACCGGAAATGGAATCCAGTATTGGACCCGCCGTTTCATGCATGGTTAAGCAGCGACACTCCTTCGGGGCTTCAGGCGCGCAAAGACGCGGGGCGCGTAGCGCAGTCGTTAGAGGCCGAACTCGACGACGCAAGGCGAAGCCCGCGAACGGACCGATTTGGTAAGCTCGTACTTGATCGACATCGCCCGGGTTTCAAAGCACTTCCAAGGCAAGCGCGCGATCACCGCTCTCGATTCAGTAACGCTTCGGATCGACCGCGGCGACATGGTCTCAATCGTCGGACCATCTGGTTCCAGCAAGTCCACTCCGTTGAATTTGATCGGGGGAGTGGACCAGCCAAGCGCCGGTGAGATTCGCATTGACGGACGAGCGATCGGTTTGCTGTCGGACGACGACCTGACTCGGCTGCGGCGCGATAGGATCGGATTCATTTTTCAGTTCTTCAATCTTCTGCCGAGCCTGAACTGCATTGAGAACGTATCCTTGCCGCTGCACTTGAAAGGGTGGCCGCGCAAGAAGGTGCGGGACCGCGCGAGACCGTTGCTTGAAATGGTACAACTCAGCCACCGCATGGAACACTTGCCGGACGAACTGTCGGCCGGAGAGCGGCAACGCTGCGCGGCCGATCGCGGTACGCGACGCAACGTTTGCGGTGACGAGCGGCCATGATTCTTCTTCGGCTCATTGCGTGGCCGTACGCCCGCAAACATCTTCTCCGGTCAATCCTCACCGCCGCGGGCATCGTTCTCGGCGTCGCGCTGTTCGTCGGCATGCACACCGCGAATCGCTCCGTGCTCGGCGCTTTCAATCGGACAGTGGACCGGATCGCGGGGTCCACGGAACTCCAGGTCTCGGCGGGCGAATCTGGTTTTGACGAGGACGTTCTCGAACGCGTCCAGGCGCAACCGGAAGTCCGCATCGCCACCCCCGTGATTGAGGCGCCGGTTGAAACCGGCCTTCACGGCCAGGGAAATCTGCTGATTCTTGCCGTTGATATGACCGGTGACCGGGGACTTCGCAACTACGATTTTGAGGGGAACGACGTCATTGACGACCCGCTCGTCTTCCTCGCCCAGCCCGATTCGCTGATCGTTAGCCGTGAGTTCGCGGATCGAAACGGACTACGCATCGAGTCGAAGCTTTCGATGTCCACGATGAACGGCCCGCGCCAGTTTACAATTCGCGGATTGATGAAGACCGGTGGCCTGGCCTCAGCGTTCGGCGGCAACCTCGCCATCATGGATATCTACGCGGCGCAGCAGGTGTTCGGGCGTGGGCGGAAGTTTGACCGGATCGACCTGGCGGTCAAGGAGGGGGTGACCATCGGCCAGTGTCGCGCCGCTCTCGAAAAGTTGCTGGGCCCGGGCTATGAGATCGGCCCGCCGGGTTCGCGCGGCTCGCAGTTTGAATCGATCGTGAAAGTGTTCTCGGTCAGTTCCGCCATGTCGAGCGCATTCGCCATGTTTATAGGTCTGTTCATCATCTACAACTCCTTCTCGATTGCCGTCACGGAACGGCGAAAGGAGATCGGCATTCTCCGGGCGCTCGGCGCGACTCGCGGGCAGATCCGAAACCTGTTTCTGAGTGAGGGCGCGGCCACCGGCTTTCTTGGATCGCTTGCGGGCGTAGCTGCGGGAATCCTTATCGCGAAGGGACTTTCGCGCTATGTGAGCGGCCTGCTCGTGGACATTTATAGCGTGGGCGAGCGTTCGGATGAGATCATTGTCGAGCCCGGCCTGCTCGCCTGGGCGCTTGCAATCGGCGTCTCAACATCAATCCTGGCATCTTTTCTGCCTGCGCGGAGCGCAGCTCGCGTTGATCCGGTGCAGGCTCTTCAGAAAGGAAGAGTACAGGTGCTCTCTGCGGGTGAGAACCGGATCCGGCTGTGGTTGGCAGTGTCGCTCGTGGCGGTTTGCGCGGTCTGCCTAACGCTTGGCGGGTCGAGGCATGTATTCTATGCGGGATTCTTCAGTGTGATCGCGGCGTCACTTCTGCTCACCCCGTCGCTCTCTCTTTGGATGGCGCGAGTCCTTCGGCCCGCACTCCGGTGGATCCGGCCCATCGAAGGGGCACTTGCCGCCGACAGTCTGATTCAAGCTCCGCGGCGCATGTCGGCGACAGCGACGGCTCTCATGATGTCGCTGGCCATGGTCATCGCGTTTAACGGTCTCGCTATTGCGAGCTACGATTCGATCGTCGAGTGGCTGGACAGCACGTTCAACCCCGATTTGTTCGTCAATACAAACCAGACGCTGGGCGCGCGGAGTTTTCATTTTCCGGCGGTGATTGGTGAGCAACTTGCGGGTATTGACGGTATCGAGACGGTGCAGGGTGTCCGCACGCTGCGCGTGCCATTTCGAGGCACGCCGGTTCTGTTGGTATCGGCTGACCTGCGAAGCATCGCCAGGCACACCGTCTACCAGCGGACGGTTGCCGGCGACTACCAGGAGATGCACCGGCTCGCCGGCGAAGGCAAGGGTGCGATCGTCGCGGAGAATCTTGCCATGCTCCACAATATTGGCTTAGGTCACCAGGTAGAGATCGCGGCGCCCGGCGGCATGCTCCGTCTTCCTGTCGTGGGTGTCCTTCGCGACTTTTCCGATCAACAGGGCACGGTCTTCATCGACCGGTCGGTCTATTTGAAGTATTGGAACGACAGCACCGTGGACATTTTCCGCATATATCTTAGAAAGGGCACGTCGTCCGCTGAAGTGGTCAAGCAACGCATACAGGAGCGCTTCGCCGGCGAGCGGCGCCTCTTCGTGCTGATGAACACGGAAATCAAAGACTATGTGATTCGGTTGACGAATCAGTGGTTCGCGATGACTCACGTCCAGACCGCGGTGGCGGTACTTGTTGCGATTCTCGGCATCGTCAACACGCTGACGGTTTCGATAAGCGACCGGCGGCGTGAGATCGGTGTTCTACGGGCGGTCGGCGCTCTCCGCGCTCAGGTGCGCCGTACCATCTGGATGGAGGCACTGGCGGTGGCCCTCATAGGATTGGTTCTGGGGCTGCTGCTCGGCGCCGTGAATCTCTATTTCCAGTTGGACATCGTTCAGCGGGATATTTCCGGTCTGGTGGTTGCGTACAGGTTCCCGTTCATAGCTTCACTCTGGCTCGTGCCGGTAATGCTCGGGTCCGCATTCCTGGCCGCCTTGTGGCCCGGGGAAGCCGCCGTACGGAGTGGATTGGTGGAAGCATTGGAATATGAGTAGCGCGCTTATGACAAAACGGCTTTGCTTGTTGTTTCTTGGAGGCGCCGGCGCGAGCGCGCGGGACGGGCGAACGCTTGTGCGGGGAGCGCGGAAGAGCGGAGAAGCCGAAGTCCCATCGCTATGAAGGCGTGCTCGAAGTAGCGAACTCGGGGCCATGGTTGATTCGCAGCCGCTCGTTCGAAACCTTCGCGCGACTGGCGGGTTTACGTGGATTCGTGAGAATCCAGCCGATTCTCCGGGACAGCGCCGGCGCAACTCGCGCGTGGTCGCAACCGCGGCACAGTTTCTAACCCCGGTACAGCATCCAATACACTACGACGCCCGTGACGCTCACGTACAGCCAAATAGGCAATGTCCAGCGCGCGATGTTCCGGTGCTTTTCGATGCGGCCCCCGAGACCCCGGCTGAGCGTGATGATGGCGAGCGGCGGTACGGCGGAAGCGAGTACAGTGTGCGTCAACAGGATGCTCAAGTAGACGGTTCGGAGCACGCCGGTCCTCTGGTAGCGCACCGAACCCACCTGGAAGTGATACACGAGGTAACAAACCAGGAACGCGGACGAAACCGCGAATGCCGCGAGCATGACGCGCTTGTGCGCTTCCCGCCTGCCTTGACGTATCAGCGCATAACCCAGAATCAGCAGCGCCGCCGCCGTCGAGTTCAGTGTCGCGTTCAGGGCGGGGAGATCCCGCACGCCGATCATGAGGTTTCCTTCTGCAACTGTTTGATGCCGCGAACGATCTGAACTACCGGAGATTCATCCGCCGTCCCGTAGTATCCGCGCACCCGCCCGCGCTGGTCTACAAGCACCAGGCGCGTGCTGTGATTGAGACTGCCGTCGACATCGCCGAGCTTGAAAGCCTCCCGCTTCAGGCGGTGCAGGGTTTCGCGATCGCCCGTGAGGAAAAACCAGCGGCCGTCCTGCGCGTGGTACCGCTCGGCATATTGCGCCAGGACTATGGCCGTATCGCGCTCCGGGTCAACCGTGAAGGAAACGAGCTTCACGGCGTCTCCGTAGGCCGAAACCGCTGCTTGCACTTGCCGCATCAGCGAACTCATGCGCGGGCACGGGCCGGTGCAGGTAGAGTAGATGAAATCCGCAACCCAGATCTTGCCGGCGAGCGACTTGCTCTGAAACGGCTGCCCGGTCTGGGCCGTGAGCGCAAACTGCGGGAGATGTCCGAGCATTGGAAGGGGCGGCGGCGCGGAACAGGAAAGCGAAACGAGCAGCGCGGCAGCGCCGGCAAAAGCGGGCTTCATGCGGCGCTCGCGGTGGATTTTCGATTCGCGAGTTTCGCCGACGCGACAAGCAAAACGACGCCAAACAATACTGTCAACCCAATTGAGACCTGCGTCGGGGGGCTCCCAGCCGCGGCTTCCGGCGTTAATTGCCCGCGAAGCAGCGCCAACGAATACGTTAGCGGATTCGCCAGCATCACCCATTTCACCCATACCTGAGCCTTCGCCACGGGGAATATCGCGCCCGAGACCATCCACATCGGGAGTAGCGCCAAGTTCATTACCGCGTGAAAGCCCTGGGTGGAATTCATTTTCCAGGCAATCAGAAATCCGAGCCCTGCCAGCGTAAAAGCGATGAGGAAAATACTTGCGGCCGCGCCCAACAGCCCGGCGGCTCCGGCTTTCACTCCGGCGAGAGGCGCGAATGCCAAAAAGATCATGCCCTGAATCCAGGCCAGCGTTGCCGATCCGAAGACCTTGCCTAGCACCAGGCTTGTGCGCGATGCCGGCGACACAAGCATGGAAAGCAGAAACCCCTCGCGCCGGTCTTCGATGATCGTAATAGTTGAAAAGATCGCAGAAAACATCACCGTGAGAACCAGCGAACCGGGGAAGAATAGACCCATATCACCGAACCCCGATCCGATGAGCAGCCAGAAAACAAGCGGCGACGCGACAACGCCGAGAATCCGGCTCTTCTGTCTCCAGAAACGCACCAACTCGCGTTTCCAAAGAGCGATTACAGGCAGCCAGAAACTCATGTAAATACGGCTCCCGTCTCGCGGATGAAGAGGTCTTCGAGTGTCGGCTTATGCAGGGACACGGAGTCGATGGTTCCCGGAAATGCTTCGAACAAGTCGGCAATGAAGCGGTGGCCGTTCGGAATCTCGACGCGCACCGTGCCATCCACCACCTTCGGGCGCACGCCAAAGCGCGCTTCGATGTTCCCGCCGAGCGTTGCCGTATCCGCGGATTCAAGCACCACCACGTCGCCGCCAATGCGCGCTCTCATTTCCGCCGGACTGCCCTCGGTCACAATATGCCCTTCATGAAGCAGGGCGAGGCGGTCGCAGCGGCCGGCCTCATCGAGCAGATGGGTGGTCAGCAGAATTGTGACGCCTTCGCGTGTACGAAGTTCTTCGACGAAAGTCCAGAGTTCGTGCCGCGCGCGGGGGTCCAGGCCCGTGGAGGCTTCATCCATTAGAAGCACGCGCGGCGAGTGCAGCAGGCCCTTGGCGATCTCGGTGCGCCGGCGCAGGCCTCCGGAAAGACTGTCCACGAGATCGTTGCGGCGGTCCGCGATGCGGAGCCGCTCCATAACTTGCTCCATGCGGGCCGCGAGCCTGCTGCCGGACATTCCATGAAGACTTCCCTGGCTTCGCAAATTTTCCGCGACCGTAAGCTGTTTGTCCAGGCTCTGCGACTGAAATACAACACCGATCCGCCGCCGGACTTCAGCTGCATCTCTATCCACATCAAGGCCGTCAATGACGGTGCGGCCCTCCGAGGGCAGCATCATCGTTGAGAGAATGCGGAACAGAGTGGATTTGCCGCCGCCGTTCGGGCCGAGGAGACCGAATATTTCGCCTTTGCTGACGCGGAACGTGACACCTGCGAGGGCGGTTCGCGAGCCATAGCGGTGGGTGACGTTTTGTACGCTGATCACAGACCCGGCCTATCGAGCACCATCAGACCGTAGATCAGCGGCAGGTAGATTACGGAGACGAGCAGCACACGGCGCGCGCGAGCGATGGTCCGGTCCAGAGCCACGCGGACGCCGGAATAGAGAAAGACCAGGCTCAACAACAGGGCACCGAGGAAATAGAACTTTCCGGACATGCCAAGGACACTGGGAAGCACGCTTACGGGGACTAGAGCGATCGCATACAGTACGATCTGACGGACGGTACGTTCGCCGTCCGGTTCGACGACGGGCAGCATCAGAATGCCCGCCCTCGCGTAGTCTTCGCGATACATCCACGCGATAGCAAGGAAGTGCGGAAATTGCCAGAGAAAGAGAATCGCGAACAGAACCCAGGCTTCGGCGGTGAGCGTACCGCTTGCCGCGGCGTAACCGATCATCGGCGGCATTGCTCCGGGAAACGCGCCCACGAGCGTCGAGAGCTGAGTCTTCTGCTTGAGGGGGGTATAGAGGAACAGATAACTCGTGAGCGTAAACAAGCCCAGCAATCCAGTGAGGGGATTGACGGCGAACGTCAGCTCAAGAAATCCCGCAGCCGCCACGACAGCGGAAAAGATCAGCGCGCTTGCGGCCGTGAGGCGGCCCGAGGGAATCGGACGGCCTGCGGTGCGGCGCATCTTCGCGTCGCCCTCGCGCTCGTACCATTGATTCAGACCGGCAGTTCCGGATGCGATGAGTCCAGTCCCAAGAATCGTATGCAGCAGAGTCCAAAAGTTGGTCCATGTACGCCAGTCCGCCGACTGGCCGAAGAAATAGCCCACAGCAGTGCTCATGAGAATGAGCCAGGTGATGCGCGGCTTGGTGAGCTCGATGTAATTCTTCATAGCGGCCGCACGCCTCGCCTGACCTCGATCGCCGGGAGGATGCTCGACGCGAGCGTGCGCGGGCCGGTTGGGGCATGGGCCGCAGGGAAGCCTCCCATCAGAGGCATCGGTTCCGGAGCGTCGATTGTGGTGATTCGGATCATAATGCGGCAATACCAAATGTTTTGCGAAACCAGCGCCAGCGCTGACCTACGCAGAGCGTCATACCCCGCATCGCGCATTAACACACACGACGTATTCAAAGTACCACGCCAGAGGCCATGGCCGCTCCCAGGAGTGTATGAAGCCACTGTCCATCAACCGCGGGGATCGGCCGGTCCGTTGAGGGGCGGGAAGGGAACTAACTGCATAGGGGCGCCTTGAGTGCCTTTATACAGCCTGGTGCCGGGAGGAGTGCGAGCCGGGGTCGTCACGCCTGCCTATGGCACGACCACGGATTCGTTTCCCACCTTCGTCAACCTCGCGGCCCTCCAGATGCCGAACGATCGGGTCTTTGCCGGCTAGGACCTCGGGGCAGTGTTGTCCGGTATCGAATCCGGACGCGACCGCTGCTTTTCGACTACCAGCCGTCCTGGCGGCCGGGCGGTCGCAAAAAAAATACTTCAGGCCATTTGAAAAGGCCACTTGAAGCTCCATGTGGACGCCGTCGGCTCAACCGGGATGCCTGACACGTCGCAAGCGGAGTCTCCCCTGCTGTCCGATGTACAGCATCTACAGCATGCCTCGCTTGACCGCCTGCCAGCCGCCTCTATAGACTAAACTGGCATGCATGAAAAACCGTCGTCGCAGAACCGCCGAAACTTCCTTGCCTTTGTGGCTGGCAGCCCACTCTTATTAGGCCAGCAGAAGGCCGAGACGCTTGCGAGTCCTGCTGACGCGTTGAATGTCATGGACTTCGAGGAGGCTGCTCGCAGGGCCCTGCCTCCTGCGCATTTCGGGTATATGGCGACCGGCGTGGACGACGACGCTACGCTCCGCGCCAACCGCGAAGGCTTCGGCCGGATCTACCTCAGGCCGAGGCGCCTGGTCGATATCACCAAGGTTGACCTTCGTACCGAACTCTTCGGCGCTGTCTGGAAAACACCCATCGGACTCGCGCCCGTCGGCAATCAGAAGGCCTTTCATGGAGAAGGCGAGTTGCCCGTGGCCCGCGCAGCGCGGGCTAAAGACTCGCTCCAAATCCTGTCTACTGCCGCGAATACATCCGTCGAGGACATTGCTTCTGTCCTCGGACGGCCGCCTTGGTATCAGCTCTATCCGTCGTCGCGCTGGGAGGTAACGGAGAAACTCGTCCGGCGAGTCGAAGCGGCCGGTTGTCCGGTCATGGCTTTGACGATCGATACGCAGGCCGGCCGGCACACGGAGACATTCGAGCGGACGAAACGGCTGGACAACCGGCCGTGCGTGTCGTGCCACGGTACGAAGCCCGAGGACTTCTACCGGCGAAAGCCAATGTTTGCGGGCATCGATGTCAGCGGCCTCAAGACCTCCAATTCCGCACTGAGCTGGGAGCACGTCCGGCGGCTTAAGAAACTTACGCCGATGAAGCTTCTTATCAAAGGGATCGAAACGCGTGAGGACGCAAGGCTTTGCCTCGAGAACGGCGTGGACGGCGTGATCGTCTCGAACCACGGCGGGCGCGCCGAAGAAAGCGGACGCGGCACGATCGACTGCCTGCCGGAAATTGTGGACGCTACGAGTGGACGCATGGCGGTGTTGATCGACGGGGGAATTCGCCGCGGCACCGACATCTTCAAAGCCTTGGCGTTAGGCGCGCAGGCGGTTTTTATCGGGCGGCCCTACGTCTGGGGTTTGGCAGCATTCGGGCAGCCCGGCGTCGAACGGGTGCTCGATATCTTAAGGATCGAACTCGAACTCGTGATGAAGCAGTGCGGCGCGAGGTCGATTGCTGAGATTGGGAGGGCTTCGGTTGGTTACCACAATGGTCCTCCCGTTTCCCGCTAGCCACGCTTGCCGGAATCCCCAAGCCCGCCAAGATCCTCCGCGGAGATCGCCATATCAACGGGAGGAGATGTTCCCTCTCCTGGGAATGATCGCACCGAGTCCGTCGTGCGCGAAGGTCCGTGCTGATGCGGAAACGGCGAGCGCTTGTACTTCGCCGCAACGGGCAACGCGCAACCGTCCCCCGCTTGACGCGGCCGCTCGCGTCTTATATAACTTCGGGTATGAAACGCACCGCTCTCGTATTCGCTATCGGGGCCACATGGGCCCTGTCCGCGGCTTTCGCGCAGAATGCACCCAAGCCGAAACGTGTGAACAAGGCCATTGAACTTCTCGCCGCAGGCCAGCCCATATACTACACCGGTGGCCGCGGCGGCTTCGATGAGGGCGTTAAGCTCGCGCAAACCTGGGCTGATTTCATCAATTATGAGTTGGAACACGGCGCTTTCGACATGTCCGAGCTTCGGCGCTTCATGCAGGGTCTTGTGAAAGGTGGCCCTACGAAAAGCGGGCATCGCACGCCAGCCGTCATAGCCACACTGCCCGTTACCGGCAACGATGAAGCCATGATTCGCAACAACGCCTGGGTCATCCAGCAAGTGCTCGCCACCGGCGTCCATGGAATTCTTCTTTGTCACGCGCGCACCCCCGGGGCGGTCAAGGCTTTCGTGGAATCCAGCCGTTACGTGTTCCAGAAAAAGGGTGTCGACAAAGGCATGCTGGGCGAAGGTACGCGCGGTAGCGGCAGCCAGGGCTTCGCCTCGCAGATCTGGGGAATTCCGGCGGCGGAATACATCCGGCGCGCCGACACGTGGCCGCTCAATCCCGATGGCGAGATCCTGCTCGGCCTGAAAATCGAGGACCGGCACGCGCTTGCGAACGCAGAGAAGAGCGCAGCGGTACCCGGTATCGGATTCGCGGAATGGGGTCCAGGGGATATGGGCTGGTCGCTCGGTCTGCTTGATGCCCACGATCCGCCCTACCCTCCGCAGATGGCGGCGGCGCGCGCCCGGGTGCTCGCGGCCTGCAAGGCAGCTAAGATCGCGTTTCTCAATCAGACTCGGCCGGGCGACGTCGAAAAGATGATCGACGAAGGCGTGATGATCGGCTCAGGGGGTCAAGAGGCCGCGGAAAAGGGGCGAAGATACACCAAGCGGGCGATGCCCTGGTAACGGGCTCAACTGCCGTTCGCCTGAGAGGGATACGAAATCCATACTGCTGAAGCCTTGTCTTGACGGCGGCTTCCGCGGCGGAAGCCGTCCGCCCGCATCCGACGTCGCGTATCGATTAGCCCGGGATGCCAATTCCGGTTGCCCCAATAGACCGGCAGGGATTGATCGTGGTCTTGAATTCGCGCTCCATCGCGGAGATTAAAGCCCGGTTCTGGCGTTGAAGAGGCGCCTGCCTCCAAGGTGATAATAGGTGCTCAGCCACCTGAAGCACTCGCGCGCGAGGCGTTCTTTCGCGCAGCATATTCTCCAGAACTGGGATGACAAGCTTCTCGCCGCTCCGGTCCTCCGAACGAGACGATCAACAGGCGTCGTATGTCATGGTTTTTGCTCCCGGGTCGGGGCCGTTAGGGCGACCGTCGCTATCCTCCGCAGCATTCCGGCGAATACGATCTGGTGCAAGGGATAGACAGCGTACCAATAGGCTCTTCCCAATAGCCCGAGCGGATCGAAGCTTGCGGTTTGACGAATTGTGCTTCCGCCGGAAGCACCCGACACCGTCAACTCGAGCCACGCACGTCCAGGCATTTTCATTTCAGCGGCGAGGCGCAAGCGGCGGTTGGGCTCGAGAACCTCAACCCGCCAACAGTCTAGCGCGTCCCCAACGCGGAGGCTGTCCGGATCGCGGCGGCCTCTGCGAAGTCCCACTCCGCCTGCCGCCCGATCTAACGCGCCGCGCAGCTTCCAGAGCCAATTGGCGTAGTACCAACCGGTCGCGCCGCCAATCCGGCGGATCTTTTTCAAGGCCTTTTCAGGCGGCACTGCCACACGGATTGACCTGGAATCGACCAGCAACCCCTGTTAGCCCGCGCGCAACGCGCGGGCAATCGCTTCACGAAATCCACACGGGCGTATCGAAAACGCAGCCAGCGCCGATCTGTCTTGGACCACGGTGGGGTGGCGAATGCTGTCAATCAGGTTTCGGCCCACTCGAGCGTACAGAGGAGTGACCAAGCCCAGCCAGAGGCTGGACAGCCGTGGCGTGAGCACGGGCACCGACAGGATGAGCCGTCTTAGTCCTCTCTGGCGCGCGCACTCTCGCATCAGTTCGCCGTAGGACACCTGATCGGAACCTCCGATCTCAAATACCCTGCCTGCATCAGGCGGGAGGTCCAAAGCGGCCAGAAGGTAGCCCAACAAGTCGCTGATGGCTATCGGCTGGGCGGGCACAGACACCCAACGGGGCGCAATCATCACGGGCAGGCGTTCCACCAGGGCGCGGATCATCTCGAAAGACAGGCTGCCGGCGCCAATGACAATCGAAGCCCGAAACTCAACAACCGGAACTCCAGACGACCGCAGGACGTCGCCCACCTCCTGGCGGCTTCGCAGATGGGCCGATAGCTCCTGTTCGCCACTTCCGAGCCCTCCGAGGTAGACAATCCGTCGAACTCCCGCTTCCCGCGCGGCCTCCCCGAACACGCGCGCCGCCGTGCGGTCTTCTTCTTCGAAGCGGCCCAACGAACCCATGGAGTGAACCAGATAGTAGGCGGTGTCGACTCCTGCCATGGCTGCGCGAACCGAACCCGCGTCCAAGACATCGCCGCGTACAACTTCCGCCCCTGCCACAGACCGCAGCTTCTCCGCGCGTCGCGCCAAGCAGCGGACACGGCGCCCGTCCGCCATCAGAGCCTGCAACAGTTGTCCACCGACGTAACCAGTCGCGCCCGTAACCAAAATCAGAGGTTTCATTGTCTGTTGATTGTATCCGAAACCGCGATCCGCCAGATCCGGAACCCGATCCAGCAACTTTTTGTGTTTTTCGCGGGAATGCATCAGGAGATCTAAGTCGCTGGGACGCCGGTCGAATAACCTCGAAATGGATAAGGATCTGGTTCTCGGCTTCCTGAATTTTGACCATCTTGCCGAACTCGGTGGGCTTGCTGGATTATCCTTTGCGATGACTTCCGTGTGAGGCTCGAACGTGCCGGGGATCCTGTCGTCCGCCCGCGTATTGCCGCCCAGCACCCGCGCCTGCTTCATTCATGTCTCCCAGTAGTTGAAGTCCGCAAGGCTGACTTACGTTCGAGCTATCAGTTACCTGACCAATGCATCATATCGCCATGCCCGTGAGGGTTGAGGCGCGCCCAACCATTTGGATGACCCCATAAACATGGGGTAAAACTGGAATTTGGCGGAGTTCGCGCTTCGCCAACCCACCCCAATCGAGGTCACCCA
>SXGT01386038.1_pt1 | contig 12690 bp, 4 predicted proteins | sample 3176221 | NCBI WGS metagenome assembly SXGT01 (sample SAMN11356862, study PRJNA531348) | freshwater metagenome | isolation source: freshwater sample F1-120 | place: China: Fuxian Lake, Yuxi | collected 2017-12-25
CGCTGCACACCAATTCGGCGGTGGATTCCGCCCTTGGCGAAGTCGTCGCAAGCCGGGCGCATGGCCTGGTGCAGTTGCTCGACGGCGTGCCGGAGGCGGAGCGCGCACGTCGGGTGACGCGGTTTTGGCCGTATTGAGGGCCTCATGCAGGCGATTGCTGGCGCGTGCCGGCATCACGGGCCGTCCGGTACTATGCGCTCCAGCAACACAAGCGCCTCTTGCTCCAAGGCAGCGGCGAGAGCAGATTCCCCTTCGCTGTTCAGGGCATCTGCCAGCAGGGAATAGCCGTCGACTATGTCCGACGCGACCGCATTTGCCAGTTCACTGTCGAGCGACCCGGCGAATCTCTCGAATGCGGCCAGCATGGTCCGGAACTGCGCAACCACACCTTGGAGATCCAAGGAGAAAAACAGGGCAGTGAGCAACGAGCCTTCGGCGCTGAACCTCTGGAGGATGAACTCTACGGACAAGAAGTTGGACGAATCCGGGTGATCGAAATACCGAATAGCCTCTTGAAGGTGAAGCGTAGCGCCCGGTGCATCCTGCAACCTCAACCGCGTAGCCCCGGCAGCGACGTGTACCAACGCCCACCGAAGCGCCAGGTAACCGCGACGCGCTGCGTCCATTGGCTCAAAATCCGGCGGTGCAGCCATTGTCGCGCGGCAAGTGCGCCACGCCGCCTTGGCTTTACCGGCTTGAAGCTGATGGTCAACGAGATGGAACGCGGCGAGAGCACGAACAGCTGGCACGGTCACAGCTTCGCTGCCCTCGTCCGTGGCGAGGCTGACCGCGTCATTGGCGCGCTTCAGCCAGCCAAGCGCCAGCTGGTGTGAGGCTGTTTCAGCAAGCTTGTTTGCAATGCTGTCGGCGGCGATGACCAGGTTCTCCGCCAGCGTTGCGTCACGTAATCCTGGCGGCAGAGCCTTGAATTCCCGGAGGGCCAGCGCCAGGCAATGGCGAGCGGGCTGGGTCTGGCCTTCGTCAGCGAGCCGTGCTGCCAGGGTACAGCTTGCTTCCAATGGCTCGAGCCGAGCTTTGAGGAGGGCAGGAAATTGCCGATGGGTGGCGCGCCAATATCTTCTCGCCAGTGCGTTGTAGCGTAGCGCGGCTTCGTAGCGACCCAGGCCAACGGCAGCGAGAGCGCGCCAGTCAACAATGGCCGCCAGCGTCTGGCGAGCCCGAATGTTTGTCTTCAGGTGCTTCGCGGCCACAGTCGCTCGTTCGATCGCCAGCCGACAGTGCGTCTCAGCAGTCTCGAAGTCGTTGCGGCTCGATGCTGCCATGGCAAGCGTGTACAGCGTGCCCGCAAGCGCCAGGCTGCCAACGGGTCCGACTCCCCATCCACGCAAGGTATCGGCGTGTTCCAGCGCCCGGCCGGCTTCAGCCTCGCCCTCTACGTCGCAACCACAGAGGCACAGCGCATTTGCCAGGGTACATCGCGCGTCGACAAGGTCGGTCGCCAACTCCCGGTCGCCTGGATCACGCACACAGTGCTCAACCAGCGCCTGTACGCAGAGTCGCGCCAATTCGACCCCTTGCGCGACGTCGTTCGTCTGGACCAGGCAACCCGCGAGTCGACGGAGGATTACCGCGTGGTCGCGTACACGTTCGCGCTCAAATGGCGATTCGGCCAGCCGCGACGCCGCTATGGCGCATGCCTCGGACAGCAATTCCCTTGCAAGTTGATGGTCTCCGGCGTAGCTTGCGACGTCACCCAGACCGCGCAGGGCGACAAACACGTCGCGTTGAACCTCTGGCTCGTCGCACCCTTTGGCAAGCAGGTCGCGCGCATCTACCAGGCTCGCCTCAAACATCGCCTTTGCCTCAGCAAACTGCGACCTGCGCAACAACAAGTCTGCGATCAGCGTACGATTGCAGTACCTGGAGCGGTCATCGGCTTCGAAGTGGCCCAAGGCGGCTAGCTGGTCCACCACGTGCTGCGCCTTGAGGAACGCGGCAAGGCCTTGCTCCTCGTCACCCTCCTGCATGGCCAGCCGCCCATCGCGCTGCAGCCAGATCACTTGATCTTCAAGGGCGTCCGGGTCATCAGCGTCAGCTGCAACCGCGCGCAGCGCAAGGCCGGTGCCTTCCTCGACGATGCGTCGCGCTTGCGGAAGCTCCTCTTTTTGCAGATGAATTGCGAACACGCAGTCCAGGCTCCATCCAAGGGCTTCGGCCGCCTCCTTGTCCAATGGCCGCGAATTGGCAGCTGAACGTGCCGCTTCGAGTGAATCCGTAGCGAGCGCAAACCTTGCCGCAACCGTGCAGTTTTGTGCTGTTGCCGTCCAAAGGCGGCCCGTGACCCACTTGTAGATTGCGTGCTCATGGGCGGTGCCAGTCGCATGACCCAACATTCGTCGCGTCCAAAGTTGCCCCACAGCATCGGCAGCGACCGCGGAGGCCATTCGCGCGGCAACGACACCCGCAGCCGCGGTCCGTTCGGCCTTGCTAGCAGCAGCAATTGCCGCAACGGCGCCGGCGACATCGTCGCAACCTACCAAGTGCACCATACGCTCGCTGCACCGCAGCGGATCATCCGCCGGCAGGTCGCCAAAATGGGCCGCCAATGCCGCATGTAGACCTTTGGCATACTCAGCGTCCGCCAACCCCCGCCGGCGCACCGCCTCTCGCGCCTGAGCGTGGACGAAGTCCCAACGCAGCGGTTGGCCACGGCTGACCACGTGTGCGCGCAAGCCGCGCCGCAGATTGGCAAAGCGCAGCGGGTCCCACGGTGCGGTCGTGCGCGCTGGGATCAGCGCCCCAAGGTCCGACTCACGCAAGCCGTTGCGGCTGGTCGCGAGCAACTCGGTCAGCGCGCGCGCTTGCTGCACGCCATGCACCGCTTCAGCCCGGTCGAAAAGCGCACCGTACAAGCCGGCAATGTCGGCCGGCATGCGCTCGGCTTCCTCGGTCAGCAGCGCCTGCAACTGCTGCTCGGGCGTGCCGGAAAATGACGTCGCGCGGGCAAAGTCATCTTCGTCGAGCAGCAGCAGTTCATCGATGGCCAGGGCCAGCCACAGCGGCCATCCCGCAGCCAATTGGCCGTCTGCGCGGGTGCGCCGGAGCAGCGCTTCCAAGGCCGCAGCCGGCAGCTTCTTGCGGTGTCGCGCGCACACTGCCGCCACAATCACCCTGGCATCGCTCTGCCCAAGCGCAGGCAGGTCGAGCCGCTCGACGCCGTCACGCTTGAGCAGAGCTCCGACGGCGGGACAACGCAGCGAGGTGGCAATCAGCCGAACATTGCCATGGATGCGGTCAGGCAACCAGGTCAGCTGGTTCGCAGTCGGCGAGTCCTCAAATTCGTTGAGCGCGTCCAGCAGGATCACCACCCGCAGGTGCTCCGCTGCGCGCGTGACCCACTCACCAAACATGGCCTGCACGGTGTCGAACGACATGCCTTCGCTGCAGGGATCCGGCCGCTCGCTCGCTGCCGCCAATTCCTGACAGAAGCGCCGCAGCATCGCATCCACCGAACCGGCGCGCGACGAAATGCCGGCAACATGGGCCAGGACCAGCAGGTCGGGCCGCGCCTGCAAGCGCATCCAAAGGCTGGCGAAGACCGCGCTTTTGCCCGCACCGGGGTCCGCCACGACTGCAGTGGCCCATGGTGCTCCCACAAGCACAGGCGACGTCGCGCAGTCAACCATGGCATCGACCAGCGCGTCCCGGCCCACAACCAAGCGGCCGCGATGGGCGACGAACTCGTCCACGGCGGCACGCTCATGATCCTGCCACGTCGACGGCGCAGCCTCGACCGCTGCAACGGTGTCGGCGTCTAGCACGGACCAGAGGTCGTCCAGCACCTGCTGGCCCCAAGCCTCCAATCCGGCGACATGCTGGGCTATTGGATCCCACTGGGCTCGGTAGGTCCGTGTGCGCTCGGGCATCTCCGTGCGGACTCGCTGTTTGAGGCGTTGCAGGCGCGTTTGTCGGTCCGCGCCCCCGGCGTCCCCTACGTGCGCTTCGGAATAAGTCGCCGCCAAGGCAGGCGGCATCGCCTCGTACGGCAGCGGTTCGCGCAGATACGCGAAACCGCACTGCGCGGTTGCGGCCAGCGCCAGCAGACCGACCTCGACCTCGAGCGCGGTGACGCTTTTGTCGGCGACGTCCGCGTCAAAGCCAGCCTCGCGCGCCGCCGCTGTCATGCGCGCTGCGGGCGGCACCCAGCCGTAGCGGTCGCCAATGAGCGCCAGTACGAAAGGCTTGCAGCGCTCAATCTCGCCCAGGCAAACCCTCAGGACCAGCAGTTCCTTGGCGTCGCCCTGGCTCTCGGCACCAGTCTCCACGCCCCACCGCAGGTCTACTGGTACCAAGGTGCAGCGGCGGGCAGCCAGGCGCTCTTGCAGCGCCGGAAACACCACCTCGTGCAGGTGGTCCCGCTCTGCGTGGAAGTCGCGGAAGGTGCTGGAGAGAAACAAACGGCGTTCGGTCCAGGCAGCGGGCACGACGACCTCGACTCGCGGCGCCAGCAGCGGCGTCCGGTGCGGGCGGGGCGATTGTGGGTTGGCGGGGTAGCGATGGCAAGGGCGGCAGATGGCGCGTGCTGGAGCGGCTCGCTTGCTGCGCCACCCACCCAGCGTTACGCTAGCCCAGCCGGCGCGGTGCCGGCGCGGTTTGCGCGCAATGCCCAAGGTTCTGCCGGTCGGCGCGATGGACTTCCGCGGCGCGCGCCAGCGCGACGATCTGTCGTACGTCGACAAATCCGCCTACATCGGCCGTGTGCTGCGCAGCGGCGCCTTTGCCTTGGTGCACTGCCGGCCGCGCCGGTTCGGCAAGACCCTGAATCTGACTATGCTGCGCGAGTGGCTGCACAAGCCGGCCAGACCCGAGCCCGGCTTGGACCCCTTTCGCGGTATGTCGGCACTTCACAGCGACCTGGCAGTGGCCGATCGCGAAAAGCACGCGGTGCTGTACCTGTCGCTCAAGGTCTGCAAGGCCTCGACATGGGCGGTGAATCTGCAAGGCGTGCGCGACGAGTTGCAGAAAGCGTGGGTGGACTTGCGCATCCCGGCGGAGCGCATTCCGACGTGGTTTGCGCCGCAATGCCACGACATCGAAATGGCGACCCTGCCCGACGACAAGCTGCCGTTCGCGCTGGGCGCGATGGTGCGGGCGCTGCACGAAATCCACGGCGCGCCAGTGTGGCTGCTCATCGACGAGTATGACGCGCCCGTGCAAACGGCGTGGCAGCATGGGTTCGATCGCGAAGCGGTCGAATTCTTGCGACCGTTTTTGGGCGGCGCGCTCAAAGACGCCAAGGTCGTTCAGAAGGCTGTCCTCACCGGCATCTTGCGGGTGGCCAAGGAGGGTATCTTCTCTGAGCTCAATGGCGTCGTCATCGACACGGTGCTGGACGAGGAGTTTGCCACCGATTTCGGCTTTACCGAACCCGAGGTCATGGGTCTGGTAGGTGACGATGAACACCTGATGGCCCAATTGCGCGGCTGGTACAATGGCTACGCCTTTGCCGCCAACGCCATGTATAACCCGTGGTCAGTGGCCAACGCACTGCGCGAACCGCATCGTCCGATGGATACGCACTGGATGGCCTCAGCAGGTACCGAACTGATTGCGCGCGTTGCGACCAGCTTTGCGCAGGACTCGGCGACGGACTTGGAGAAACTGCTGACCGGCGAGACCTTGCGTACCGAAGTCATCAAGGGCGTCGTCATGCCCGACATCGACCGCAGCCCGCAGATGCTGCTCAACGTCATGCTGCACACCGGCTATGTGACCGGCGCCATGCCGGCTGAGCGCGAAGACCCCGACGACGACCGGCTGTTTGTCGACGTGCGACTGCCCAATCGCGAAGTGCGCGCGGGCACCCGGCAGATTCTCGAGAACCTGTTGCAGCGGTTTGAGGGCGTCGACCAAGGCGGCGAAAAGTTGCTGGCGGCGTTGCTGCGCGGCGACGCGGAGATTGCGCAGGCGGCGTTCGAGAAGATCATCGCTACGATGTTGAGCTACCACGACCTCGCCGACAAGACGCCCGAGCGCGTCTATCACTTGTTCGTGCTCGGGTTGCTTGCGCGCGCGCCCAAGGGCTACACCGTGCGGTCGAACCGCGAGTACGGCGACGGTCGGCCGGATGTGGTGATAGAGGCGGGGCCCGCGGAACAACCCAGTGCGTTGCTCGAGTTCAAGGCGGGCAGGTCGGCCAGGGCGGCGTGCGAAAGGGCGGCGAGCCAGATTGTCCAGAGACGGTATGCTGAAGGCCTGCGCGGGGCGCCGGTGTACGCGTGGGCGATTGGGTTTAGTGGCAAGGCGGTGGTGGTGCGGTTGGTTTCGTAGGGGTGGGCGCGGGTGGCTTTGCGTGGTCGGATAGCGCGCAGGGGCTGCCCTGCTCTTGCCATTGGGAAACGGCAGCATGCCGCGGCGGGTGCCGCCACTACAGCCGAATACGCCGCCGCCGGATAAGCATCCGCAGTGCCCCGCGACTTCGCATGGGGCGAAAAGCCAGGACATTCTTGGCAGTTACATCAATGCCCAAGACTTGTCGAAGTCCGCGTTGCGCCCGGCGTTTGGCATGAACAAGTGCTGCTGTAGCCTCTTGAAGGTCGGCGATGAACGTGGGATCGTCCGGAAAGCGGACTACGACCTTCTGAATCATGGAAACGCATTCCTCGAGCAATTCCGCTGTACGGCACACGTCGCGCGGCGGCAGCACGGCAGCCAAAAGGCGCAAGATCGAAGCCAGTCTTGAGCATTCATCAACTCTCTCCTGGTCATACGGCATTACCGGCCGCATCGCGAGCAGTGCCCGCTCAAGATACTTCCGCGCCTGTTTCGGATTGCGTTCGCTGACAAACCGACCGAGTTCGAAGTAGCTGTCTGCAAGCGCGCTGAGCGCTAATGCGGACATGTTATTGTCTGCGGCGCATCTCGCGGCGAGCCCGAGGCAGCCCCTTAGCAGGTATTCTACGCGCGCCGGATTAGCAAATTCGACGGTGGCCTGCTGCCTGAGTGCAACGATGAGATTTTGCAGATTCACCAGGCTATCGGGATCGAATTCCACGAGTTGCTGCGCCAACTGCAAGCCTTTGTCGACCCAGATTGGTTCGAGAAGCTCGACACCAGCCTGCAAGGCCATCAGGTGCCACTCGTCAGGCTCCCCACAAAACGCTGAAAGATCTAGCCGAGCAAGCCAGTGGTAGCAACCTTGTAGTAGTTGAGCAACGACCGCGTTCCCAGGCGAACCGTGCCAGAGGCTCTCCGCTACCGCCGTGGCCTGGCGAGCATCTGCCAGCGCCCTTTCCCTATCCACAAGGTGTACTGCTTCGACTCGGTCGATAAGCACCTGCGCCAGGCAAATCGTGATTCCCTCGGTCTTGTGCTCTGCCACGGCGGTCGCAGCCATCAGGACAGCACGCTCCGCCAGAGGCAGTCCGTACGGCAGTGCATGGGCGCGTGCAATTTGTGAACGCATCCGAAGTGTGAGCGCCATCATCCCGGCGGCTGTCGCCGACTTCGGATCCAGCCCTAGCGCGCGGTCGAGCGCAGTCACGGCACGTTCAAGCGCCTTGTTCGCGGTCGCCACGCTATCCCATTGCGTGACCCTCGCGACTGAACTGAGCGCGCCACCCAATCTGATGTAGTGTTGCTTGTCCCCCGGAGCCATCCCCGTAAGCGTCCCGGCGCCAGTTGCAGCTTTCTCGAACCATTCCCGCGCCACGTTTGGTTCTGAGTCCGCGACTGAATCACCCATGATTTGCTGGCATCTGCAGAGGGTCGCGAGCTCGATTGGCCCAGTCGGCTCGTGTTGAGCTGCGATTTCCGCACACGAAACGACTACAGCAGCAATATTTCGCAGGATCGCTGGCCTCCAGGCCTGGCCAGCTTCAGCCTCAAGAATTTCGGCGAAACTTGAAAGGAGCGGCCACTGCATCTCGCTTCGGGCTGACTGGATCAGGGAACACACCCACTCAGCACCGGTACAGCCGTGCACGAGAGGCGAATGAGCGACCAGCCGTACTACGCCAGGGTTGAAGTCGCACTGCATTGGCCCGGAGAAGGCTAGCGCCTGTGCCGCGGCAGGACGGTCATCTGCGCCAACAAGGTGCCACAACTCGTCGCTACACCGCAGCGGATCCCCATCCGACAACCCACCAAAGTGCGCCGCTAACGCCGCGTGCACCCCCTTCGCATACGCCGCGTCCGCCAGCCCCCGCAGCCGCACCGCCTCACGCGCTTGGGCATGAAAAAAGTCCCAGCGCAACGGCTCGCCGCGGGCCACAACATGCGCACGCAAACCGCGCCGCAGATTGGCAAAGCGCAGCGGATCCCACGCAACGCCGGTGCGCCCAGGAATCAACGCGGCCAGGTCAGTTTCGCGCAATCCGTGGCGACTGGTCGCCAGCAACTCCACGAACGCCCGCGTCAGCGTAACCCCATGTACCGCCTCGGCCCGGTCGAAAAGCGCACCATACAAGCCCGCGATGTCGTCAGGCATCCGCTCGGCCTCGTCGACCAGTAGCGCCTGCAACCGTTGCTCCGGCGTGCCCGCGAACGACGCCGCGCGCGCGAAATCGTCCTCGTCGAGCAGCAGCAAGTCGTCAATGGCCAGCGACAGCCACAGCGGGTGGCCCGCCGCCAGTTCGCCATCGGGTCGGCGGCGGGCGATGAGTGCCTCCAGCGCCGCCGGCGGCAGCGTCTTGCGATAACGAGCGCACACTGCCGCGGCACTCTCGCGCGCGTCGGCGATGCCGAGTGGAGCAAGGTCAATCCGGCTCGCGCCCGGTCGCGCAGTCAGGGCTTGAACGGCCGCGCACGGTAGTGCGGTGGCGACCAGGCGGACATTGCGGTGGACGCGCGCGGGCAGCCAGCTCCAGTGCTGTGCGGTCGGCGAGTCCTCAAACTCGTTGAGCGCATCCAACAAGATCACCACCCGTCGCTGGCCCGCGGCGCGCGTCAGCCATTCGCCAAAGGTCGTCTGCACGTCCTCGGAAGACATCTCTTCGCCACAGGGATCTGGCCGACCACTTGCGGCCGCCAGTTCTTGGCAGAAGCGTCGCAGCATCGCATCCACCGACCCGGCCCGCGGCGAAATGCCGGCAGCGTTCGCAAGCGTCTGCACCCCGGCTTGCGCAGCCAGTCGCGACCACAAGGCGGCGAAAAGGGCACTCTTGCCTCCACCCGGTTCGGCGACAATCACCGACGCCCACGCCGCGTTTGCTTCGGCCGCCGACAGCGACCGGCCCTGCAGGTCGTCAAGTACGCCTTCGCGGCCGATGACCAACTGGCCGCGGTGGGCAGCGAATGCGTCAATTATCGCGCGCTCCCAGTCTTGCCAGGTCTTGGGCGCCGCCTCCGCGGCGGCGGCAGTGTCGACGTCCAGGACCGACCACAAATCGTCCACAACCTGCTGGCCCCAGGCCTCCAGGCCCACCACCCGCAAGTCCGTTGAATCCCACGCCGCCTGGTAGACACGGGCGTGGTTGGGCATCTCGGTAAGCACGCGGTCTCTGAGGCGCTGCAAGCGCACTCGGCGATCCGTCGCACCCGCATCGCTGGCAAAGGAGTCGCTGAATACCGAAGCCAACTCGGCTGGCATTTGACCATACGGCAAGGGTTCTCGCAGGTAGACAAACGCGCGCCGCTCGGCTGCTGCTTGGGCAAGCACGCCGTACTCGACCTCTAATGCAGTGACGCTTTTGTCGCTGACATCCGCGTCAAAGCCAGCCTCGCGCGCCGCAGCTGTCATGCGCGGTGCGGCCGGTACCCAGCCGTAGCGGTCGCCGATGAGCGCCAGGACGAAGGGCTTACAACGGTCGATTTCGCCCAGGCATACGCGCAGCACCAGCAGTTCTTTGGCGTCGGCTTCGCTGGCGCCGCCCGTCTCTACGCCCCAGCGCAGGTCGACCGGCACCAACGTGCACAAGCGGGCGGCGAGGCGCTCTTGCAGCGCCGGGAATACCACGGCGTGCAGGTGGTCGCGCTCCGCGTGGAAGTCGCGGAAGGTGCTGGAGAGGAACAGTCGGCGTTCGGTCCAGGCTGCGGGCATGGCGACCTCTGCGTGTGGCACCGGCAGCGGCGCCTCGTGCGGGTGCTACGATTGTCAACCGCCAGCACGGCAATGGCAACCATCCTTGCCGCCCCACCCACCCGGCGCTACCCTAGCTCCGCCGGCGCGGTGCCGGCGCGGTGTGCGCGCGATGCCCAAGGTTCTGCCAGTCGGCGCAATGGACTTTCGCGGCGCGCGCCAGCGCCTGGACCAGGACTACGTCGACAAATCGGCCTACATCGGCCGGGTGCTGCGCAGTCACGCGTATGTGCTGGTGCACTGCCGGCCGCGGCGGTTCGGCAAGACCCTGAACCTGACCATGCTGCGCGAGTGGCTGCACAAGCTGGCCACGCCCGCGCCCGGCTTGGACCCCTTTCGCGGCATGTCAGCACTGCACGACGACCTGTCGGTGGCGAACCGCGAAACCCACGCCGTGCTGTACCTCTCGCTCAAGGTCTGCAAGGCCTCAACCTGGGCGGTGAACCTGCACGGCGTGCGCGACGAATTGCAGAAAGCGTGGGTGGACCTGCGCATACCGGCTGAACGCATTCCGGCGTGGTTTGCGCCACAGTGCCATGACATCGTGATGCGCAAGACCACCGACGCAGAGCTGCCGTTCGCGCTGGGGGCCATGGTGCGGGCCCTGCACGAAATCCACGGTGCGCCGGTGTGGTTGCTCATCGACGAGTACGATGCGCCGGTGCAGACGGCGTGGCAGCACGGGTTCTACCGGGAGGCAGTGGATTTTCTGCGGCCATTTCTCGGCAGCGCGCTCAAAGACGCCAAGGTTGTCAAGAAGGCGGTCCTCACCGGCATCTTGCGGGTGGCCAAGGAGGGCATCTTCTCTGAGCTCAATGGCGTCGTCATTGACACAGTCCTAGACCGCCACTTCGCCAGCGACTTTGGCTTCACTGAGGCCGAAGTGCAAGGGCTAGCAGGCGATGACGCGCAACTGATGCAGGGCTTGCGCGGCTGGTACAACGGCTACGATTTCGCCGGCCATGCCATCTACAACCCGTGGTCAGTGGCCAACGCTCTGCACTATGTCGGCGAGCCGCTGGACACCCACTGGATGGCCTCGGCCGGCAGCGAACTGATTGCTCGCATCGCGACCAGTTTTGCGCAGGAGTCGGCGACGGACTTGGAGAAACTGCTGACAGGCGAGAGCCTGCGCGTCGAACTGGTCAAAGGCGTGGTCATGCCTGACATCGAGAACGACTCGCGGATGCTGAACAATGTGCTGCTGCATACGGGTTACGTAACGGCAACGGCGCCGCCTGCTCGCCACCACCCAGAGGATGACCGTCTGCACTTTGACATCTGCCTGCCCAACCGCGAAGTGCGCGCGGGCATTCGGCACATTCTGGAAGGCCTGTTGCGCCGCTTCGAGGGTGTGCAAGACGGCGGCGAAAAACTCATCGCGGCGCTACTGCGCGGAGACGAAGAAATCGCCCAGGCGGCGTTCGCGAAAATCATCCTGACCATGTTGAGCTACCACGACCTGGCCGATGGCACGCCCGAGCGCATCTACCACATGTTCGTCCTGGGGTTGCTGGCGAGGGCGCCCAAGGGCTGCGCGGTGCGCTCAAATCGCGAGTACGGCGAGGGCCGGCCGGATGTGGTGATTGAGGCTGGGGCTGACGAACAGCCAAGTGCGCTACTGGAGTTCAAGGCGGGCAAGTCGGCCAAGGCGGCGTGCGACGCAGCGGCTCGGCAGATTGTCGACAAGCGCTATGCCGAGGGTTTGCGCGGGACGCCGGTGTACGCGTGGGCGATTGGGTTTAGCGGCAAGGCGGTGGTGGTGCGGTTGGTGGCGCCCTGAATCGGCGGGGCCGGGCCGGCCTGGGACCGCGGACGTCCTCGTCCGCCTGCAGGGCCGTGTTGTGCATCGCGGCCAGCTCCCGCCTGCACGACGCTCGGTCACGGGGTGTGGTGGCAAGCGCAGACGATGTCAGGGTATGAGGGGCAGCTGCCGCCCGATGTCGCCCTGCAAGGGTTCGCGGTTGGCGGCGGTGGGGCTGCCGCCCTGGGGCCGTGCGCCAGTCTGGGATCAAGACCCTTGCCGTGTGCGCATTGTGCCGAGCAGGCGGTGGAATTCGGGGTCGTCGCGCAGGCTGGTGAGGTCTGCGTCTTCGGCAGCCAACTCGGCGCCGTCGTACCCAAGGGCAACTGCGCGTTGCAAGGCCGCGAGGGCGGCCGCCGCATCGCCGCTGCGCGCAAGCGCACATGCCAAGTTGTACTGAGTGCCGCTGTCGTATGGGTTGAGATGGGCGGCTCTTTGGACGGCGGCGACGGACCGCAACGTGTAGTTGCGCTCTTCGTCCCACTCGCCGAGCTGTAAGGCGGCTTCGGCCAGCTTGCAACAACTGACACCGACGTCCTCGGCATACTGGGTGTTGTCCGGCTCCAGCGCGGCGAGGCGTTCGGCAATGGCCAGGCCCTTCTCGAACCACACCCGCGCGCGGGCCGGGTCACTGCGCTGGTCGAGGTCGCCGAGCCTGGTGTACGAAACCGACAGGTCGCGCAGATACTGGGTGTTGTCCGCCTCCAGTGCGGCGAGGCGTTCGCGGATGGCCAGGCCTTTCTCAAACCACACCTGCGCGCGGGCGGGGTCACGGCCCTCGTCGAGGCCGCCGAGCCTGGTGTACGACAACGACAGGTCGCCCTGGTACTGGGTGTTGTCCGGCTCC
>SXGT01907728.1_pt1 | contig 12690 bp, 11 predicted proteins | sample 3176221 | NCBI WGS metagenome assembly SXGT01 (sample SAMN11356862, study PRJNA531348) | freshwater metagenome | isolation source: freshwater sample F1-120 | place: China: Fuxian Lake, Yuxi | collected 2017-12-25
CTCGACTCACCCCGCTCCGCCATCCTCTCGGCGGTCGTCTTCAACGCCGTGATCATCGTGGCGCTCATCCCGCTGGCGCTCCGCGGCGTGACCTACCGGCCCGTCGGTGCGTCCGCGCTCCTCCGCCAGAACGTCCTGGTGTACGGGGTCGGGGGCCTGGTCGCGCCCTTCCTCGGCATCAAGGCCATCGACCTTCTCCTCGTCACCTTGGGGCTCGCATGATCTTCGCCTCCATTCGCGCTACGGCGCTCTTCGTGGGTCTGTGCTGCATCGTCTACCCGGCCGTCGTGACTGCAATCGCGCAGGTGGCCTTCCACGATGCCGCCAACGGCTCGCTGGTCGTGGGTCCCGACGGCGCCGTCGTCGGTTCTGCGCTCATCGGCCAGGGGTTCACCTCGGCGGGCTACCTGCAGGGGCGACCCTCGGCCGCGGGCGCCGGCTACGATGCGGCGGCGTCGTCGGGCTCCAACCTCGGCGTCACCAGCCAGAAGCTCGCCGACCGGCGTGCGGCCGACGAGGCGCGCCTGCGCGCCGAGAACCCCGCCGCTGCCGGCCCGGTACCCGAGCTGCTGCTCACGGCGTCGGCGTCCGGGCTCGACCCGGACCTCACGCCCGAAGCGGCGCGCTGGCAGCTCCCGCGCATCGCGTCGGCGCGCGGCGTGGAGGTCTCGCGGGTGCAGGCCCTGCTCGAAGAGTCGATCGAGGGCCGTGACCTCGGCTTCCTCGGGGAGCCGCGGGTGAACGTGCTCATGTTCAACCTCGCCCTCGATCGACGGCTGCCCAGCTCCCGATGAAGCCACAGGACGCCCGGGCCGGCCGCGCGGAGGACTTCCTCGCGCTGGTGCGTCGCGGCCAACGCGGCCGGGTCAAGGTCTACGTCGGCTCGTCCGCCGGCGTCGGCAAGACCTACCGGATGCTCCAGGAGGCGCACCAGCTCCGCGCGCGCGGGGTCGACGTGGTCGTCGGGTTCGTGGAGACCCACGGGCGCGCCGACACCGTCGCGCAGGTGGGGGATCTCGAGGTGGTCCCGACCCGGTGTGTCCGGTACCAGAACATCGACATCCACGAGATGGACGTCGAGGCGATCCTGGCCCGGCACCCGGCCGTGGTGCTCGTGGACGAGCTGCCGCACACCAACCCGCCCGGCTTCAAGAACCGGTGGCGCTACGAGGACGTCGGCGACCTCGCCGACGCCGGCATCCACGTCATCTGCGCGATGAACGTGCAGCACCTCCAGTCGCTCGGCGAGGTGGTACACCGTGCGACCGGCGTGCGCGTCCGGGAGACCGTTCCCGACTCCTTCCTGCGCGACGCCGACCAGGTGGTCAACCTCGACATCTCGGCGGAGGACCTGATCGAGCGCCTGCGGTCGGGAAAGATCTACCCGCAGGAGCGGGTCGAGCAGGCGCTCTCCTCGTTCTTCCGGCCCGAGAACATCGAGACCCTCCGCGAGCTCGCGTTGCGCGAGGTTGCCGAGGCCCTCGACCGTCGCCAGGTGTCGCGAGGGGAGCCGCAGGGCGTGGGCAAGGTCATGGCGTGCGTCGCGTCGCGCAGCCCCAACCCGGCGCGCATCGTGGAGCGGGGGGCGCGCATCGCCGGCCGCCTCAACACCCATTGGTACGTGGTGCACGTGCGCACCCCCGCCGAGTCCGAACACCGGCTCGACAGCGCCACCGAGCGGCGGCTCCACGACACCTTCGAGATGGCGCAGCGGATGGGCGCCGAGGTGGTGCGCATCGAGAACGCCGACGTGGTCGGGGCGCTCCTCGGGTTTGCGCGCAGTCACGGGGTGGAGCACGTGCTGATGGGCGGGAGCCTGCGCTCCCGGTGGGAGGAGCTGTGGAGCGAAGGGCCGCTCTTCCGGCTCATCCGCGCCGCAGCGGTCATGGGTGACATCGACGTCCAGGTGGTGCCGATGGGCCCACGGAAGGGAGAGGGTGCGTGAAGCTTCGACATCGTGTCCTGCTCGCCCAGTTGCCGTTGCTCCTGGCGGTGCTCGGCAGCCTCGTCTTCGGTGGTGCGGCGGTACAGGGCCTCGCCCAGCACGGGCGCGACGTCCTCCACGAGAACTACCGCTCGGTGGTCGCCGCCCAGCGCATGTCCGAGGCGATCGAGCGGCTCGACTCTGCGGCCCTGTTCCACCTCGCGGGCCGTACCGAGGGCCTCGCTGCCCAGGTCGAGGAGCACCGGGCGGTCTTCGAGGCCGAGCTGCGCGTGGAGGAGGGGAACATCACCGAGCCGGGCGAGCGCGAGATGACGGAGTCGTTGCGCGCGCGGTGGGCCCGCTACCAGGCCACGCACACCCGCCTGATGCAGGCCGACCCGGCCGCCGCCCACACGATCTACTTCGCCGAGCTCTTCCCGGAGTTTCAGGCGGTGAAGGCCGATGCCAGCCGCATCCTCGAGCTCAACCAGGACGCGATGGTACGCAAGAGCGACACCGCCGCCGAACGCGCCCAGGCCATGCGGAGAAGTTGGCTGTTTTCTTCGGTCATCGCCATCTTCGGTGCCCTCGCGCTCGGCGCCTACGTGTCGCGCCGGCTGACCGGTCCGCTCACGACCTTGTCCAAGACCGCGGAGCAGGTGGGCGCCGGCCAGCTCGACGTGACGTTGCCGCACAGCGCGGTCGCCGAGCTCGACGCGGTGGCCAACGCGTTCAACACCATGGCCGACCGCCTGCGGTTGTACCGCCGCGCCGCCGACAGCGAGCTCGCCCGGGCCCGCGAGGCCGCCCAGGCCGCCATCGAGAGCCTGGCCGACCCCGTCCTGGTGCTCACGCTCAAGGGCGAGGTCCGCGCGACCAATGGCGCCGCGCGCCGCGTACTCGGGATCGACGCGCGCGCACGGCGGCTCGACGCGTGCGATCCCGTCCTGCTCGCCGCGGTCGACACGGCGCGGGAGTCGGTCGTCACCGAAGGGCGGCCGGTGCTGCCCACCGACTTCGCGCGCGTGGTGGTGGTCGACTCCCCGGAAGGCGAGCGCGCGTTCCTGCCGCACGCGACGCCCATCAACGACGCCGTCACCGGCGAGCTCGTCGGGGTCACGGTGCTCCTTCAGGACGTGACCCGCCTGCGGCGCCTGGACGAGCTCAAGGGCGACCTCGTGCAAACCGTCGCGCACGAGCTGCGCACGCCGCTCACCTCGCTCGGGATGGCCCTGCACCTGGTCCTGGACGAGCGCGTGAGCGGCCCGATGGCCCCCAAGGCGCTCGAGCTCCTCGTGACCGCGCGCGAAGACGTCTCGCGCCTCCGGGCGCTGGTCGAGGACCTCCTCGACCTCTCGCGCATCCAGGAGGGCCGCGTCGTTTTGCGGCGCGAGCCGTCGTCACCGGCGGCGCTCTTGAGCGAGGTGCGCCAGGGCGTGGCGGCCGAGGCGGTGGCCGCCGGGGTCAACCTCGAGATCGACGCCTCCACCGACCTGCCGACCGTGGCCATCGACCGCGCGCGCATGGCGGTGGCGCTCACCAACCTCGTGAGCAACGCGCTCCGCTACGCGCCCTCGGGCAGCACGGTCCTCGTGCGCGCCACCGCGGCCGGCGGGGGGATGCGGTTCGAGGTCGACGACGCGGGCCCGGGCGTCCCCAAGGCCGATCGGGAGCACATCTTCGAGCCGTTCGTCCGCGGCGAGAGCGCGCCGGGGCGCGGGGCGGGCCTCGGCCTCTACATCGCCCGCGAGGTGGCGCGGGCGCACGGTGGCCGCATCGGGGTGGCGCGCGCCGACATGGGCGGCGCACGCTTCTGGATCGAGGTGCCGGAGTAGGGCCCCAAGGGCGGTCCGCCGTGACCGTCCCGAAGCGCGCTGGGGCGGGTGCGGACCGCGCTACTCGCACCACTCCCCGTCCGCCCCGGCGCCGTTCCAGGCGGAGCAGCCGCAGCCGGGCGCGGCGAGCGTGGCGGACACCTGCTCGTCGTCGGCTCGCCACGTGGCGCTCCCCCCGGTCGCGCAGTCGACCCCCGCGACGAGCTCGACCTCGGCCACGGTGCCGACGTCTCCCGCGCGCCACTCTCCGCGCCCGCTCCCCGTCGCCCAGGTGTCGTCGTCCGCCAGGCTGAACGTCGCGCCGCTGACCCGCACCTCCCCGCCCCCGCCGCGCGTGGAGAACCCGGTCGCGGTGAGCTGGTTGGACTCGTCGGTCCGCACCCACACCACCGTGCCGCTCCACGCGAGGCCGCCCGTCGCCAGGTCGTCGAACACCCAGGTGCCGCCGTCGGGCACCGCGGTGATGTGGACGTCGCCGTCGAGCGGGTCGCCGTCCGGGAGCGTGCAGCCCCCGCGCAAGCGGAGCGTGTCGCCCTCCACCTCCTGCGCCGGGCAGGCGCCGTCGTCGGCCTCCCAGGCGCGCACCCGGCGCCACGCCTCCGCCGCCCCGACCGTGAGGGGGAGCAGGGTCCCGTCGACCGCGAGCGCGGTGAGGACCGCGGGCGGAGGCGGCGCGTCCGGCGGCGCCTCGGTGGCGCAGGCCGCGGCGCCGAGCGCGGTGGCGACGGACGGTCCGGCCAGATAGACGCCGCGCCTTCTCAAGGAGCCCCACATGGAACGTACCCTCTCGATCATCAAGCCCGACGCGGTCAAGGCCCAGAACATCGGCAACATCATCGCCCGCTTGGAGTCCGAAGGGCTCCGGATCGCGGCGGCGAAGAAGATCCAGCTCGATCGGCGCATGGCCGAGGGCTTCTATGCCGAGCACAAGGGCCGCGGCTTCTTCGACGAGCTGGTCACCTTCATGTGCAGCGGCCCGGTGGTGGTGATGGCGCTCGAGGGCGAAGACGCGATCGCGCGCTACCGCACGATCATGGGCGCCACCAACCCGGCCAACGCCGCCGAGGGCACGCTGCGCAAGCTCTACGCGTCGAGCGTCGGCGAGAACGCGGTGCACGGCTCCGACTCGCCGGCCAGCGCCGCGCGCGAGGTCGCCTACTTCTTCGCCAGCACCGAAGTCCTCTAGGGCGCCGGGCGCGCGCCGGAGCCGGTCGCACCCCCGCGGCCGGTCTCGGCGCGCCCGCCACGCACGTCCCGCCCGGTCCTGCTACACTGCCCGACGCGGAGCAGGCACATGCGGCAGTTGGGCGACGGCTTCCACCTGAAGTTCACGATCGGCAAGGCGTTGTGGAACGACCTGTTCGGTGCCGGTCTGCCGTTCGAGGTCGGAAAGGGCACGTTCGACCTGGTCAAGCAGGTGCGGATGGGCGTGAAGCAGCTCGGCGTCCGCGACCGCGTGCGCGGCCTGCTGGAGGACCGGCAGGTGCAGCTCCCGACGGTGGTGGTGCGCGGCAAGGACGTGGCCCTGCGCGCCTGGGAAGACCGGCGCGAGGTGGTGTGGAAGGTGGTCGACGAGCTGGTGCGGGTGGAGGGCGACTGGAAGGTCGAGGTCGATCGGGACGGGAGTGACTTCCACTACGGCAACCAACGTTTCGGGGTCGAAGCGCACGTGAAGGCCGTGGCCACCGGGAAGGTGTACCTGCTGCGCGAGAACGTCGAGCTGCCGTTTGTCCTGGAGAAGCGCATCGGCGCCGAAGCGGCGCTCGGCGACATCCGCTACGACAAGGAGCGGCGGGCGCTCATCGGCACGCTCCAGGACGTCGAGGTCGACCTGGGCGACAACTTCGTGCTGCAGATGTTGTCGCGCGGCGCCGAGAAGTTGCTCGCCGACCAGGTGGGAAAGGTCAACCCGGTGCCGATCCTCCGCAAGGACCAGCTCGAGGAGATGGTGTCGCCGGCGGGGGGCCCGCTGAAGTTGAAGATGGGGGTCGAGGACGTGGCGCTCGACATCTCGGACGACGAGATGACGCTCAAGGTGCGCTTCGGCTTCCAGCAGCTCCAGCTCACGGGGTAGGGCTGCCCGGGCGGCTCAGCGGCGGCCGAGCTTGCTGAGCTCCGGCAATACCGCCGGCTCACCGCGGGTGCCCACGAGGCCGCGCCACGGCGTGCTGGTGGTGCCGAACCGGACGAGCACCACGCCCTGCACCGCTTCGAGCGGCACCGGTCCCCACCACCGCGAATCCAGCGCCGCGTCGCGGTTGTCGGCGCTGAGGTAGGCCGCGTCGTCGGGCACGCCGATCGCCTCGCGCTCCAGGCGCGTGGGCGAGGGCGCTTCGTAGATGACGTGTTCGCCGTCGAGGTACACCGGGTGGCCGCCGTGTTCGCCCATGTCCAGCACGCGGTGGCGGTCGCCGTCGGAGGTGCGGAAGCTGTGCGAACGAAACGAGACGGCGCCGCCCAGGCTCTCGACGCGCCGGAGGGTCCACCGGTCGGGGTCGAGCGGATCGACGATCGCCACGACGTCGCCCGCGCGCGGCTCCGCCGGCCACACCAAGACGAGCTCGCCCGGGAAGAGCGAGGGGCTCATGTCGGCGTCGGGCACCCGGGCCACGCGCCCCGCCGACACCGCCAGGCCCACGGCCACGACCACGACCCCCGCCAGGGCCAACGTGCGCCGGCGGGGGGCGCTCACTCGCAGAACGGCGCCTTCTTCCGCGCTTCGTTGTTCCCTTCTTCGCACTCGGTGATCGTGCCGGTACGGGTGCCGTTGTCGTCGACGTAGACCCACAGGGCGTCGGCGTCTTCGAGGTCCTCGGTCTTCACCGAGAACGTGAGCGCCTCGGAGGTGCGGCCCGACGGCGTGGGCGTCGTGGTGACGGCGGTGGCCAACGCCTCGAGCTCACCGCCCTTCTCGGCGTAGAGCGCGAGCTCCAGCCCCGCCTCGACGTCCTGCGCGCCGGAGTTGCGTGCACGCGCGGTGAGGGTGTACCAGCCGCGGTCGCAGTCGTCGGCGCACGTGGCCAGGATTTCGACCTCGACGTCGGCAGCGAGGCCTTCCCCGGGGGGGAGCGCGTTGGCGGACCGGTAGTTGTTGTAGACCGTGAAGTTGGGCGTCGCGTCGACCGGCACCGAAAGGTCGTCGTTGATGTTGGTGATGCTGTACGCGAACTGGTTCCACACCGGGCGCGCGGGGGCCCAGGAGTTGTTCACGTCGCGGTACACGCTGAACGCGGCGCCGTACAACTGGTCGTGCGACACCACGATGTCGGCGTGGCCGTCGGCGTCGACGTCGGCGATGACCGGGTAGTCGTACATCGTGTCGCTGGCGTGTTCGTCGGTCCTGAACTTCAGCACGCCGTCGGTGCCGTTGTAGGCGTACACGGCGACCTCGTCGAAGTAGACGACCTCGAGCACGCCGTCGCCTTCGAAGTCGAAGGTGCTCGCGCCGCTGGCGCCCGTCATGTCGCTGGCGCGGGCCTTCCACAAGACCGACCCGTCCTCGCCGTTGACGACCCACACGTTGTTGGCGCGGGCGGCGATGACCTCGGGGAGGCCGTCGCCGTCGACGTCGGCGATGGACGGCACCGACATGATGCCCTCGGTGTCGCCGCCGCCGCCGGGAAGCTCGTAACGCCAGAGCTGGTCGCCTTCGTAGGTGTAGGCGACCAGCTCCGAGTAGGTGGAGCGGACGAAGTCGCCGTCGCCGTCGTTGTCGAGGTCGGCGATGGCGGTTGCGCCGTCGGTGCCGCCGGGGACGATGCGCACCGTGTGGCCGTCGGCGTCGTACATCGCGTCGCCCACCACCACCTCTTCGAGGCCGTCGAGATCGAGGTCGCCGATGGCGGGCGTGCTGCCCTCGCCGTAGAGCGGGCCGATGCCTCCGAAGTAGTTGTCACACCCGCGACCGTCGCGACCGACGCCGCGCTCGTTGAGGTCTTCGTCCAAGAACGCACGCCCGGCCACGATCTCGACGTCGCCGTCGTGCTCCATGTCGGCCACGATGATGCCCGTCGCGTGGTCGAACTCGCCGTCGGTGTAGTAGTCGGACTCGGCCAGGAGTGTGCCGTCGTAGGCGTACTTCACCACCGAGAAGTCGCCGTTGCCGAGCGTCTTCACCGCGAAGATCTCGGCCTTCCCGTCGTCGTCGACGTCGGCGATCGTCGGGCCGCTGCCGAAGGCGATCGACGCGCCCGAGGTGGACCACTTGTGGTCGCCGTCGCCTTCGTAGACGGTGATCTCCCCGGCGGGGTTGAAGAGCCAACCGTCGACCACGAGGATCTCGGGCATGCCGTCGCCGTCGATGTCGCCCACCGCGGGCAACGAGCAGGCGTTGTCGCCCGCTTCCCAGGCGATCACCGGCTCGAACCCACCGATCTCGTAGTGGCAGGTGTCGCCGAGCGCCACGTCCTCGCGCGGGAACTCGTCGGGCTCACACGCACCGAGGTCCTCGGTCTCGGGGTCGAAGTCGTCGTCGCCTGCGGAGTCCTTCGTGGGGTCTTCGCCGATCCCGAGCAGGTTGAAGTCGCTGCAGCCCGACACGAGGACCAGGAGGATGGAGGTGCGCATGATCGCGGCGCGTAACTCCAAACCCACACGCCGGCGCGGTGCGATAGCAGGTCAGCAGATGGATGACTCCGGGGAAGAACTCGAGCGATTGCGAGCTGAGTTGCAGCTCCTCCGCTACCGCTTCAACCTGCTGGTCGAACACAGCGCCGAGGCCATCTACGTCAAGGACCTCGAGAGCCGCTACACCTACATCAACGAAGCGGGCGCCCGCATGATGTTCCAGCGGCCGGACCAGCTCATCGGTCGGGACGACGAGGGGTTGTTCGACCCGGGCGTGGCCGCGGAGATCCGCGCGGACGACCTGCACGTCATCCGGACCGGACAGACGGTGGTCATCCGCACCCAGCGGGTGATGAACAGCGGGCAACGCGTCGCGTTCTACACCACCAAGCGGCCGTGGTTCGACGCCGAGGGGCGCATCGTCGGGGTGGTCGGCACCACCCAGGACGTGTCCGAGCTGGTCGACGCCCAGCGCGAAGCGGCGGCGGCCACCGAGAGCTTCCGACTGGTGGTCGAGTCGATGGCCGAGGCCGCCATCGTGCACCAGGACGGGCTCATCCGCTACGCCAACCCCGCCGCCCTGGCCGTGCTCGGGCGGGGCGAACCGGCGGTGGTGGGCGCGCGCCTGGCGGACTTCGTCCGCCCCGAGGACGGCGCGTTGCTCCACACCCTCGTAGGGGGTGCCGCCGGCCCGGTCGAGGTGGGCGTCGTGCGGCCCGACCAGGAGATCGCCATCCTCGAGCTGTCCGACGTGGCCGCGTCGTGGTGCGGTGAGCCGGTCCGGGTGGCCATCGGGCGCGACGTGACCGCGCAGCGGCGCATGCGCGGGCGCCTGCAGGACTCGGAGCGGCTCGCCGCGGTCGGCATGCTCGCGACCGGCATCGCGCACGAGATCAAGAACCCGCTCACGTTCATCCTCGGCCAGGCGCAGGTGATGGCGGCGCGGGCGCCTGCGGGCCCCGAGCGCGATCGGCTCGCCGATCTCATCGACGCCGCCGAGCGGATCGCGGGCATCGTCGCCGGCGTGTCGGCGTTGGGCCGGCCCGAGGTGGAGGAGGTGGGCGTCGTCGACCTGGAGGGGGCCGCCGATCGGGCACTCTTGTTGGCCGGGGTGCGCCTGCGCGACCGCGCCGAGGTCGTGCGCGTGCGCGGCGGGGTGGTCGGCGTGGCGGGCTCGGAGCGGAAGGTCGTCCAGATCCTGCTCAACCTGCTCCTCAACGCCGCGCAGGCGATGGGGAACGCCGCGACGCCGGCCCGGATCACGGTGACGACCGGCATGGACGCTGGCCAGGTCTTCATCCGCGTGGCCGACACCGGCCCGGGGGTCTCCACGCGCACCGCCTCCCGCCTGTTCGAGCCCTTCGTGACCACCAAGCCCGCGGGGGAGGGGACGGGCCTCGGGCTCTGGGTGTCGCGGAGCATGGCCCAGGAGCTCGGCGGCACGTTGGACCTCGAAAACCCGGGTGGAGCCGGCGCGTCGTTCATCCTGCGGCTGCCGGCGGCCGCGACGGTCGGGGCCGTCCGCCCGCGCGTGGAGGTGGCGGTTCCATCGGCGGCCGCGGCGACGGCGCTGGTGCGGCCCCGGTTGTTGCTCGTCGACGACGAGCGCCTCATCAGCGACCTGCTGGTCGACGGGCTGTCGGGGAGCTTCGACATCGTGGCCACCGACGGCGTGGAGGCCGCGCTGCGCGCGGTCGAGGAGGGGCCGCTCTTCGACGTCATCCTCTGCGACCTCATCATGCCGCGGGGCGGCGGCGCGCGGCTGTTCGACGAGCTCGGGCGGCGCGGGGTGCGGCCGCGCATGTTGTTCATGAGCGGGGGGCGGCCACGCCCGAAGCACGGCACTTCGTCGACCGGGAGCACGTGGTCCCCATCGACAAGCCGTTCCGCATCCTCGACGTGCGGCGGCGGCTCCTCGCCGCCCTGGCCGTACCGGCCTAGCCGAGCGCGGCGAGCACCGCGTCGGTGGCCTCGGTGGTGCGCAGCGAGCCGCCGAGCTCGCGGGTGACGCGCCCCGCCTTGAGGCAGCGCTGCACGGCGGCCTGGATCCGCGTCTCGTCTTCGGCACGCCCGAGGTACGCCAACATCATCCCCACGGTGAGGATGCTCGCCAGCGGGTTGGCCACGCCCTGCCCCGCGATGTCCGGCGCGCTCCCGTGCACGGGCTCGAAAAGTGCCGCCTTGCCGGGGTTGAGGTTGCCGGACGACGCCAGGCCGATGCCGCCCTGCAGGGCCGCGCCGAGGTCGGTGAGGATGTCGCCGAACAGGTTGTTGGTGACGATGACGTCGAACTCCTGCGGCGCCTGGACCAGGCGCATCGCCAGGACGTCGACGTACAGGTGGGAGGTCTGCAGGTCGGGGTACTCCGCCGCCACCTCGCGGAACACCCGCTGCCACAGGTCGTGGCCGTGGCGCATGGCGTTGGCCTTGTCGCTCATGCACACCCGCTTGCGGCCGTTGGTGCGCGCCCAGGAGAACGCGGCGCGGATGATGCGCTCGACACCCTTGCGGGTGTTGATCTCCTGCTCCATGGCCACCTCGTCGGCGGTGCCCCGCTTGAACTGGCCCCCGACGCCGGTGTACAGGCCTTCGGTGTTCTCGCGGAACACCACGAAGTCGACGTCGGCCTCGGACTTGTCCTTGAGCGGGCAGTACCGCGCGTCGAGCAGCCGGCACGGACGGAAGTTGATGTACAGGTCGAGCTGGAAGCGGCTGCCGAGGAGGATGTCCTTGGCGTGCACGTTGCTCGGCACCCGGGGGTCGCCCAGCGCACCGAGCAGCACCGCGTCGAACTCCGAGCCGAACCGCGCCATGACGTCGGCCGGCATCGTCGTCCCGTCGCGCAGGTAGCGGTCGGCGCCGAGGTCGAACGCCTCGGTCTTGATGTCGGGAGCGAGCGCGGCGAGCACGCGGAGCGCCTCGCCGATCACCTCGGGACCGATGCCGTCGCCCGGCACCACAGCGATCTTCGTCATGCCGCGCCTATAGCACGCGCCCTACTTGGCGGCGGCGGCGTCCCCACCCTGGGGCACCCAGGCTTCGGCCTCGGCCCAGGTGAGCATGCGGCCCTGCGCGGGGTCCCAGATGTGGCCGCGCAAGCACGCCCAGATGTCCTTCGGGTTCCACGTGGTGCGGTGCGGGTTCTGCAGCTCGACCATGCCGGCCATCGCCTCGGGCAGGCGGTAGAACGGGATGCGGTGGTTGAGGTGGTGCACGTGGTGGTAGCCGATGTTGCCGGTGAACCAGTGCATGACCGGGTTCATGTCGAACATCGACGAGCTGTGCAGCGCGGCGAAGCTGTACTCCCAATCCTGGCGCGCCCGCAGCTCCATCCCCGGGAAGTTGTGCTGCGCGTAGAACAGGTACGAGCCCGCGGCCGTCGCGATGGCGACCGGCAACATCCACCCGAGCACCGCCATCTGCCAGCCCACCAGGACCCACGCGACCGCGGCGAATCCGAAGTGGAAGACCAGCGACAACAGGCCGTCGAGGTGCTGCCGCGGCTGGCGCCGGAACGGCGACAAGCACATGCCGATGACGAACATGAAGACGTACCCGAACAGCATCGTCACCGGGTTGCGTACGAACCGGTAGAACATGCGCTGCGCGGCCGGTAGCTCGCGCCACATCGTGACCGTGACGGTGGGGTAGCTGCCGATGGCGGCGCCCACCATCTTGGCGGTGTGCTTGTGGTGGTAGTCGTGCGTCTCGCGCCAGACGCTCACGCCGGCGAGCACGTAGTACCCGAACAGGCGCATGATGAGCCCGCCGACCGGCGAGCCCACGAGGATCGCGGTGTGCAGGTAGTCGTGGTAGAAGATGAACACCCGCACCACGAGCAGGCCGCAGAGCACCGTCGCCGGGATGGCCGCCCAGAGCGGCGCGAACGACGCCACCGCGATGGTCGCGAACCACAGCACCAGGGTGACGATGAGCAGGCGCCAGGTGAGGGCGCGGTCTTCCTTGGCGTAGTCGTTCGAGGCTCGAACGAGCTCTGGACCCATGCGCATGGAGCAGTCTCCGGTTGTCGCGCTGCTTACAAGAAAGGCGCCCTGTGGGCAAGGGCCCATCCTCCCTTTGCACGATCCTCCGGTGGGCTGGATCACGCGGTTGACGACGTCAGCCGGACCGCGCACGTTGTCGGTGCATGGCAACGATCCGCGTCCGCTCCGATGGTGTCGAGCTCGAATTGGCCGACGAGGTCGAGCTCGAGGGGATGCGCGCGCGCGGCCTGCTCGATCCGGGCGCCGAACGGTGGGACGGCGAAGCGTGGGTCTTGTTGGCGCGCACCTCGCGCGCGGCGCGCGCGGCCGACCCGTGGAGTGCCTGGTCGGCGGCCGACGCCGGTGTGGCGGCGCCGCCGCC
>SXGT01569937.1_pt1 | contig 12689 bp, 10 predicted proteins | sample 3176221 | NCBI WGS metagenome assembly SXGT01 (sample SAMN11356862, study PRJNA531348) | freshwater metagenome | isolation source: freshwater sample F1-120 | place: China: Fuxian Lake, Yuxi | collected 2017-12-25
GGGAGGGGGAACCTCCGCGCAGACTCCGACATTCCGGACTCCCCACCAGCCTCCATCCACAGCGCACCCGAAAAAACTGGCCACTGACCGATGCATGAATAATGCGGGCTAGTACGTTGTCAGAGCGAAGAAGTCGGGTTACCAACATCAGCCGCCGGGCGCTAGCCCCGGTTCGAGCGAGATAAACCGGGGCTAGCGCCCTGCGGCTGATTTAGTGATCCCCAACTCCTCGTTGAGACACAGCAACAGCTCCGTTGCCGCGTTACCCCTTCTTGAATTCCAAGCCGGGGTCTTTTGCGTCATCGCCGATCATTTTGAAGTGGAACTGCGACGGATTCGCGAAGTCGATCTCGGCGAGCATCGTGCCCCCCGATTCCGGTTCCAGAGCCAGATTGTTCTGATCCACGGCGAAGACTCCCTTCATCGTCTGCTTGTCTTTGCCGCGCGAGTACGTCCACACAAAGCTGCCGTCCTTCGCGATGTCGAGTTGGAATTCGGCACCTTGGCTCGATGCTTTCCAAGTGCCGACGAGCTGTTCGGACTTGAGCACTCTCTCAGCCGGTACTTCCGCTGGCTCGGGAGGTGTCTCGGTCGTTTCCGATTTCGCCGGCGGAGTCGTCATGCTAACCAATTGCTTGAGCAGTTTGTCGTTCGGCAACTCTGATTGAGCCAGCATGAATTGCTTCGATGCGGTCTCAGCATATCCGGTCGTCAGGTATTGATAGCCCAATAGGAAATGAGCGTCCGGTGACTTGGGATTCGCTTTGGCAAACGCCTCCAGCGCGCGAAGCTGTTCGGTGTAGACATCAACGCTCGAATACAGACCAACCATCGTTGTCCAATCCCAACCGGGGCCGGCCGAGAGAACGGCATACGTCGCAGCGGCAGACTCGGAATACTTCTTCAGTGAGAACAGCACGAGACCACGGAATTCATGCACGGCCGTGTCATTCGGCATCGCCTTCACCGCCGTATCGAGCAGCGCCAGCGCCTTCACCGAATCACCGTCGTGAAACGCCCTCCGAGCATCATCGAGAGCGGCCCTCCCCGCGACGGTGTCGTCGGACGGTGCCACTGGCGGAGTCGTCGCCGGATCAGCCGCAGCCGTTTGGTTGCCGCTGTCCTCGTACACCACAATCGGCTGCGAGTAATTGTAAGTGGTGGAGGAAGTCGCATACGGATTCGTGTAGCCCCAATAGCCCCAACCGTAAGCAATCCGATTGACACCCCAAGCGGTCAAGCCGAACGCGGTCGCGACCGGATAGTTGTTCCACATGTGGCCCCAACCGGCACCGGGATACCAACCACCATGCCAACAGCCGTGATACCAGTCGCCGTGATTGTGGATGTTTCCATTCGCCCAATTCTGCCAGTCCTCTCGGTTGTTGTTGCGAAAGTCCTGGCGGTTGCCTTGCATGTCTTGTCGATGGTTCTGCCAGTCTTCACGTCCTGAGGACATCCTATTGCTCAGGTCGCCGCGACGACCTTCGAGCGTGTTGGGGCGATTGGCTCCTTGATTCGGCAATCGCGAGCCTGCACCACCGTCACCAAGTCCCGGCAACCGCGCCGGAAGCTGTGAAGCTCCTGGTCGATTGGCGATCCCTTGCCCCGCGCCGGTGCCAGGACGATTGGCGATGCCTTGACCCGCTCCAGGACGATTCGCAATTCCTTGACCGGCCCCAATGCCTTGCCCTGAGCCGATGCCTTGCCCAGAACCAATTCCCGGACGATTGCTTGGCAACGTCGAGGGACGCGATCCCGCTCCGGAACCAATACTCGGCCGATTTCCCGCGCCGAGATTTCCGCCACCGACGTTCGGCCGCGAGCCCGCACCCGTGCTAGGCCGTGCCGCGCCGCCGCCACTCGGACGACTGAAGGACGGCGAACTGCCGATGGATGGACGCGCTCCGCCACCGCCGCCGCCGCCGCCGGAGAATCCTCCGCTCGGCCGAGCACCGCCACCGCCAGAGAATCCTCCACTTGGCCGAGCACCACCACCTCCGCCAAATCCTCCACCTCCGCGAGCACCCCCTCCTCCGCCGAAGCCACCACCACCGCGCCCACCGCGGCCGAATGCGAAGTCCGTCGAATCAATTGCAAGGGCGACCATCGCCGCTGCCATCGTGATCCAGATGCGAGTCTTCATCGGAATGTCTCCGGTAACGTAGCTTGGCTCTGCGAGCCGAGCTGTTTTGAATTTGAATGAGCTGATGCAACGAAGAGTGACGCGCCGCGATCCATTCGCTTTGACTTGGATTTTGCGCGGCGGCAAAGAGGCTCGGCTCAGAGAGCCAAGCTACGGGCTTACTTCGGTTGTGGCGGTTGTCTCACGACGTGGACTTCGACCGGCGGCAGAATTTCGTTGCCGACCACTCGATCGACTGAGCGAAAGACATAGCGATCTAACCCAGTCGGCTCGATGTGATTCGTGGCCGATGCGGTCACTCCGTCGCTGTGAACGCTGGTTGCCTTGATCAGCCAGCCGGTCTCGGTGGGAGTCCAGGAACTCTCGCCGTAGCCACCTTCCGCATCGAACATCCAAGCCTTAAACCGCTTCGCGAGCGGATCCCAACCGATGCGCTGGCTGATCTTCATCGTGTCTCTTCCCGCTTGCCGCACGGCAACGTCTTGAAGCAGAAAACTCCCGTTGTCGGCCCAACGGCAAGAGGTCTTCACGACCCCCTCGCGGCTCTCGTCGATCCAATCGCCGACCAGCCAGGCCAGTGCTTGCAGGTGCTCACGATGAGTTGGCTGAGCTGGCATGTCGCGCACGAGTCCCATCGACCACTTCCCGTCACGCAGCACATGCAGCACGCTGTAGCGGCCTCGCTCCGGCGTCTCACCGGGAGCGGATGTCGTCGTGGTGGAACCGGTCTCGACGGCCAATGCGGTGCCGATGAAACGAATCGACTCGATCGCCACTTCGATCTTGCTCTTGGGAGATTCTTCAAACACACCAGCGAATAGACTCTCAATCTCCGCTCGTCCCTGAATGGTGTTGTCGTCCTCGTCAACGATCTGAGCTTCCGCCAGGAATAGCTCAGCGAGGGCTTTCGCATCGTGAGCGTTGTATGCCTTCACGAACTGCGCGACGGACGCGCGAATCGCGGCCTCTTGTTTGTTCGGTTCAGCGTCCGCGACTTTCTTCGTCGCCTTCGCAGGCTCTTGAGCGACCGCCGTCCAAATTGACCAGGCGATGAGGCTCATTCCAAAACATGAGCACAATGTCTTCTTCATGGTGTCCCTCCTCGGTGGATTAGCAGCAGCGACCTCGAACGCGATCGCGAAAGGCGGAGGGGTGATAGCCAGCCAACTACAGAATGAAACTTTCGCCGAGTTCGCGATCACGACAATTTCACATGCCCGCATATTTGAATGGGAACGTCGTCGAGTCGCTCTCTGGCTGAGGAGGAAGATTGATCCATGTGAAAGATGGTGTTAGTTTGCTCTGCGAAGTTGGCTGATACCTAGTAGGTCAGGCTTTCCAGCCTGGCCCCGTACGACCAACGACGTTGAGGTCTCAACAACTTCAGCCGCCCGCCGGGTCAGCCTGGAAAGGCTGACCTATCTTCCCGCCGGAGTTTTCTCGCCATGCTTGCCACGACGTTTTGTGCGGGACCGATTTCGCGACGTGGGTTTCTGGAGATTGGTTCGACTGCATTCGCCGCACTCGGCCTGAGCAACATGCTGCGATTGAAAGCGGAAGCGGCTGCATCCGTTGGTGCAGACTCAGATACCTCCGTCATTTTCGTCTGGCTGCCCGGAGGTCCTCCTCACCAGGAAACGTTTGATTTAAAACCGGAAGCACCGCTGGAGTATCGCGGCGAGTTCCGTCCAATCCGGACCACCGTCCCCGGCCTCGATATCTGCGAGCACTTGCCGTTGCTCGCGAATGTGGCTCACAAGTATTCGATCATCCGCTCGGTCGCGCACACGTTCGCAGATCACGGTGGAGGTCATAAGAAGTTTTTGACGGGCCGCAATCCGAACGAGCCAGTTGGATTTGTGAACGATCATCCGATGGTCGGCTCGATGGTCGCCAAGATGCGTGAGTCGAAGAACGTCGGGATGCCCAACTATATCTGCGGCACCGATGGCGGCCGGCAGAACATCGACACGTTTAGTTTCGGCAGCGCGTACTTGCCGCCGACGACTCATCCTTTCACGTTTTGGGGCGACCCGAACGACTCGAAGTTCGAGGTCCAAAACCTGTCGGTCTCGAAGTCGATCGAAACGCGACTCGATGACCGAGTCACGCTGCTGGATGGCATCGACAAGCTCCGCAAAGACACCGACCGCTTCGGCGCGATGGCTTCGCTCGACGAGTTCAACAAGAAGGCGTTGGATCTGCTCACCAGCAACAAGTGCCGCGATGCTTTCGACATCACCAAAGAATCCGCCGAGACGCGCGACCGCTACGGCCGCCACGTTTATGGTCAACGAGCACTCCTCGCCCGCCGCCTGGCCGAAGCGGGAGCCAGCTTCGTCACCGTCACGATGGAGAATCCCTGCCCCGGCAAAGAGTTCCCGTTCGGAGTCACCTACAACTGGGACTCACACGCCGTGAACTGCCACATGTTTACCGACCTGCTGATGAAGCTGCCGATGCTCGATCAATCGGTCGCCGCGCTGGTTCACGATCTCTACGACCGCGGCCTCGACAAGAAGGTCATGCTGATCGTGACTGGCGAGTTCGGTCGCACTCCGCGCATCAACTCGACGATCGGCTCGCAAACAAAGGTCATGCAACCGGGCCGCGATCACTGGCCGCAAGCGATGTCGATCCTCGTCAGCGGCGGCGGTTTGAAGACCGGTGTGGTGGTCGGCTCGACGAACAGCAAGGCCGAACATCCCAAGGACCGGCCGCTGCAGCCCAACGATCTCTGGGCGACGATGTTCCAACACCTCGGCATCGACACCGAACACAGCTTCCCCGATCACCAAGGCCGCCCAATGCCGATCCTTTCGACCGGCGCACCAATCAGCGAACTGGTTTGAGTCATTCGTGGGGCAGGTTTTCAACCTGCCCGTCCGAACTGGCAGGTTGAAAACCTGCCCCACTCAGCAAGCACTGAAACCCGCCGTCGGAGGTTTGCCCCGGCTTGAGTTCGTGCTGCTTGACGATCTTGAGCTTCGGCCGGAAGTGACAGGCGGCCTCAACGACGGAACTGTTCTCGTCCGGTTCGATGCTGCATGTTGAGTAAACGATGCGCCCCCCCGGCTTCAACCGGCTGGAAGCGGCGAGCAGTAGCAACAACTGGATGCGCGACAGCTCTTCGAGATCATCTGGCTGAATGCGCCAGCGCGCGTCCGGTCGCTTGCCGAGAACTCCGGTGTTGGAGCAGGGGGCGTCAATTAAGATCGCGTCAAACGGACCAGGAGGAATGTCGGTTCCTTCGAGTGTGACGACGGCGGTCTCGATGATCGACAACCCCAAACGCTCGGCATTCTGGGGCACGAGTTTCAACCGGCTTTCGCTGCTGTCGGTCGCGATCAGCCGGCCTTCGTTCCGCATCAACTCGGCGAGGTGAGTCGTCTTCGTACCCGGAGCGGCACACAGGTCGAGCACGGTCTCGCCCGGTTGCGGTGCCAGCAGTTCGGCCGCTTGCTGAGCAGACTCGTCTTGCACGACGAACTCCCCTTCCGCGAAGCCGGGCAACAAGTCGATGCGCGTTGGCGAATCGAGTCGGATCGAGGTCGGCAACTCACCGGCGCTGGCCGTGATGCCCGCTTCCGCAAACTTCGCGAGCAATGTCTCGCGGTCAGTCCGCAGCCGATTCACCCGCAGAGTGAGCGACGTCGGAGTGTTGAACCAGAATCCCAGCCGGCAGAGTTCGGGGAAGTCAAAACGCTCGGCCCAACGCTCGACCAACCAATGCGGCAGGCTGAACGCTTTCGAGAGGTACGACAGAGGTTGATCGGTCGGATTCGCGAAGATCGGTTGTGTGAGTCGCCGATATCGCCCCGCCGTCATCGGTAACGCAAACGGCGATGGCTCGTCGATCGACTGCTCGGTGATCAGCCGAGCAACGCTGCGCAGGCAGCCGTTGGCGAAGCCAGCCCAATCATCGCGGCCGAGCCAACGGCTCAGTTCGACGGTCTCAGACGTCGCGGCGTAGTCGGCGACGCCGTCGCACAGCGCGAGCTGATACGTTCCCATCCGCAAAAGCATCCACAACGCAGGTTCGACGTTCTCTCGTGGGCGACTCACCGCGACCGACAGCAACGCGTCGAGCGTGTTCTTGCGACGGACAACTCCAAATGCCAACTCGGTGGCGAGTCTTCGTTCAATCGGGGGCAACTCACCGCGAGTGATTTGGATTTCGAGATGCTCGTTGACGTAATCATTCGAGTACGCCGCCGCCATCAACGTCGCCAACGCGACTTGTCGAGCGGTCTTGCCCACCGGAATCGGCGGCATCGTCGGTTCGCGATCTTCCCTGTCGCGCTGTTCGTATCGCGGACGCTGCTCGAATCTCGGCGGCTGACCATACGAGCCACCGCGCGGCGGCCCACGACGTTGATCGTCACCTCGTGATCCTCGACCGCCACCCCCGTAGCCGCCTTGTCGGCCTCCGTATCCACCACCTTCCGAACGTCCGCCGCCGGAGCGACCGCGTCCGAAGCTGCCGCCACCGGATCGGCCTCCGCCGCCGGAGCGGCCTCCCTGTTGAGATTCATTCATCAGCGTTCGCACAATCGTTCGAGGTCTGCGAAGTAATTCGGATAAGTCTTGGCCGTGCAGCTCGGATTGGCAATGCGGATGCCCGGCGCTTTCAGACCGATCAGCGAAAAACTCATCGCCATGCGGTGGTCGTCGTAGTTTTCGATCGTAGCAGCCTGAGGTGTTCCCGGATGAATCGTCAGCCCGTCAGGATGCTCGTCCGCGCGCAGGCCGAGCCGCTTGAGTTCCGTGACGACCGCCGCGATCCGATCCGTTTCTTTGTGCCGCACGTGAGCGATGTTGCGAATCGTCGTCGGCCCCTTCGCGAAGACGGCGACGGCCGCCAACGTCTGAGCGGTATCGCTGATCGCATTCATATCAATTTCGATCCCGTGCAGTTCTTCTCCATGCACGATGGTCCGATCCTCGGCGATGACCACATCGCAGCCCATCAAGGCCAGCGCGTGCACGAAGTTGAGATCTCCTTGCAGCGAGTCGCGGCCAAGTCCCATCACCGTCACCGTGCCGCCAGTGATCGCCGCAGCCGCGAAGAAGTAACTGGCGGCCGACGCATCCGGCTCGATGACGTAATCCGTACCGTGATAGCCGGTCGGTTGAATGCCGAGTGAACCGGCCTCGCGCGTAACCATCGCTCCGAAGCGTTTCATCACACCCAGCGTCATGTCGATATACGGCTCCGACACCAAGCCTCCGGCAATCTGCAACGCAACTGGTGACTTCGCACAAGGAGCAGCCATCATGAGAGCGCTGAGGTATTGGCTGGAAACGTTCGCCGCGACCGAGGCTCGTCCCCCCGGCAATCCGTTGGCAACGACCTCAACGGGAGGGCAGCCGCTGTCGGTGGCACAACGCACGCCCGCACCAAGTTCCTTCAGCGCCGTGACGAGATCCAGAATTGGCCGCTGTCTCATGCGAGCATTGCCATCCAGATGGAACCGCCCCTCACCGAGCGTACAAGCAGCGGTCAGAAATCGAATGCTCGTGCCGCTGTTTTCCAGCCACAGATCGGCCTGACTCGCCGGAAATCGGCCGCCACAACCTGGGACTTTGACCGTGCATGCCGCCGGATCATGCTCGACTGCGACCCCCAGCCGCCGACAGCTTTCGAGCATCACGCGCGTGTCCTGGCTATCAAGCACATTCGTCAGCCGCGACTCGCCACGAGCCAGCGCGGCCACGACCAAGGCCCGATTCGTCAGGCTCTTCGATCCCGGCGGACGAACACTTCCGCTGACCGGTCCCGTCACGGGTTGAACTTCGTAGGGGTTGCTGGTCACGAGTGCCTCGTCCGCGATTCGATGGCTCGTCGGTCCAAGAAAAAACCTCGCTGGCAGAAGGGCCAGCGAGGCTTTGGGTTTCAGTGGAGCGGAAGGGAGTTGAACCCTCGACCTCTGCATTGCGAACGCAGCGCTTTTTTAACTGAGCTACCGCCCCTGATTGCGGGCGAGAGGATAGCAAGTTCGCAATTGAAGGAAAGCCATTCCGATTCATCGACGCAAACGAGACGACGACGATCGACCAGAAAACTTCTCAGCGGCCGACGACGGAGTTTTTCGAGCGACTCCTACTCCGGCCGCCAGCTCGGTAAAGTTCGCTAATGACACAAAAACTCTTTGCAGAACTGGGACTCTCTCCCGATTTGTTAAAAGCCGTTGAACGGATGGGCTTCGAACAGGCGGCACCGATTCAGGCTGAGGCGATTCCCAAGCTGATGGCGGGCAGCGATCTGATCGGACAATCGCAAACCGGATCGGGTAAGACGGCGGCGTTCGGCATCCCGGCAGTCGAAATGGTTGATCCGAAAAGCCGCGCGGTGCAGGTGCTGATGCTCTGCCCGACTCGTGAGCTGGCATCGCAGGTCGCCGAAGAGATCGCCAAGCTGGCGTACTTCAAAAAAGGGTTGCGTGAGCTGCCTGTCTACGGCGGACAAAGTTACGAGCACCAATTTCGCGGACTGAAGGCCGGGCCGCAGATTGTCATCGGCACGCCGGGCCGCATCATCGATCATATCGGCCAAGGAACGCTCAAGCTCGATAAGGTGCGGATGGTCGTGCTCGACGAGGCCGACCGCATGTTGGACATGGGCTTCCGCGAAGACATCGAAAAGATCCTCGAATCGGTGCCGGCCGAGCGGCAGGTCGTGTTGTTCTCGGCCACTCTGCCGCCGCCGATCAAGAAGATCATCGAACGCTTCACGAACAATCCGACTCACATCCGCATCGAATCCACGAGCCTGACGGTTCCGGCCATTGATCAGAGTTACGTCGAAGTCGATTTCCGATCACGAACCGAAGTTCTCTGCCGGTTGATCGACCTCTACGACGTGCAGTACGGCTTGATCTTCGGCTTCACGAAGGTGCAAGTTGATGAATTGACCGAGACGCTGATCGCTCGCGGGTACAGCGCTGACAAGCTGCATGGCGACATGACACAGGCGATGCGCGAGCGAGTGATGAAACGCTTCCGTGATCGCAAGGTAGAGCTGCTGGTGGCGACCGACGTGGCCGCTCGCGGATTGGACGTCGATGATCTCGAAATTGTCTTCAACTACGAACTGCCGCACGATCCCGAAGACTACGTGCATCGCATCGGCCGCACCGGCCGAGCCGGCAAGAGCGGCAAGGCGATCAGTCTCGTGACCGGCCGAGAGTTCGGCCGGTTGCAGCAGGTCTTGCGATTCACAAAAGCCAAGATCGAACGCATCTCAGTTCCGCGACTGGAAGACCTCGAAGTGAAGCACGCCAACCGCATGGTCGAGTCGCTGCGGAATACGATTCAGGAAGGCAAGTTCAAACGTCACGACAAATTGCTCGAAGACTTGATGGAGTCCGGCCACGCGCCGGGCGAGATCGTCTCCGCGCTGATTCACTTGCTCGCGGGAGAAAGCGGCCGAGCCCCGGAACGCATTCGCGAAGACGACCCGCGACCCGTTCGCGGTGCGCCTCGTGAATACACACCTCGCCCGCGTACTACGCGCGACGACATGCGCGAACCGGCCGGCGATCGGCGCGGGTCGCCCGACCCCGCCGCGAAGCGGATTGATGAGTCCGGAGTCTGGCTGAAATTCAACGTCGGCCATAACTACGGCGCTTCACCGGGAGATTTCGTCGGCTGCATCGCCAACGAAAGCGGCTTGCCTCGCACGGTCATCGGCCCGATTCAAATTCTGCCCACGATCAGCTTCGTTCAAGTCGCCGCCGAGCACGCCGAAGCAATTCTGAAAGCTGTCATCGGCACTCGCCTGCGTGGCCGCAACGTCAATGTGATGATCGCTGCTCCTCCGCGTCCAGACGCTCGTCCCGAACGCTCACCAACCAGAGAACCCTACAAGCCGAAGCGCGAACGAAAACCCAGCCCACACGAATAAACACTCTGAAGGCTGGTCTTCAATGAGAACCAACAATTCCACTCGGTCGCGGGCCAATTGGTCTTTCTCATTCGCAATCAGCCACCGCCTAAACAGTTTGAATTTCGGAGTCGATCGATTCCTTGATTTGGGAGAAGCATCCAGGTCACATGGATCTGGGCGACAGATTTCAGAAAATGCTGTCAGGTACTTCGTGTGAGGTTTCTCGATGTCCGTCTCTCGCCGACAATTCGCCAAATCAATGGCAACCATCGCTGCGCTGCCAGTCACGGTCGTCGGACTGGCCGACGATCCGAAACCACCGACACCGGAGAAGCCCGATCCGCTGCGCGTCGAGTTGGCTCTGTGGTTAGAAATGATCCGCGTCAGATATCCCGACCCGCGATTGACGCCCGCCGTGATGACTTTGGTCGCCGGTGACTGTCTCGGCGACATCATGCACTGCCGCCGGGTGAGTTCCTTCCCGCTAAAGAACTCCGACGCGCCTGCATTTGCCATGACCGTTTGGCGCTCGTAGTGACTGCATTCATGCAGTTGCTCCCTCGCCCCGATCAATCGGGCCACTACAAGTGCGTCACAACCAGCGAATTTCTCCGACGATCATCGTCCTGTTTCTTGACCGACCGGAAATCGCGGGCTAATTTGCCGACCTGGATTATGGGTGGCAGGATGCTGTATTAGTCAAAGTGATTATGGCTCGCTCGGCGAGCAGGTTGAGATTTCATGCCGCTGCGTACCGTTGAGCTGTTTTGCGACGTGGTCGCGCTGCGCAGCTTCTCGAAGGCAGCCTCTGAGCGGGATGTCACGCAGTCGTCGGTCAGTCAGTCGATTGCGAGTCTGGAAAAGCGGCTCGGTGTGCAATTGATTGACCGGGGCAAGCGGCCGTTTGAACTGACTCACGCCGGGAAGGTGTACCACGAAGGCTGCCGCACGCTGCTGGACGAGTTTCGCAAGCTCGAAGACCGCGTCCGCAAAATGGTGGATATGGTGGTCGGACGGGTCCGCGTTGCGGCCATCTATTCCGTCGGGCTGTCCGAGATGGATCGCTATGTCGCTCGGTTCCGCGAGCTTTATCCGGATGCCGAACTGCGAATCGACTACTTGCATCCCGATGAGGTGTACCGCCGCGTCTCGTCCGACGAAGCAGACTTGGGCTTGGTCTCGTTTCCGAAGGAAGGTGGCGAGTTCACCGCTCAAGAGTGGCAGCAGCAGCCGATGGTGTTGGTCGTTCCGCCCGATCACAAGCTGGTCGAAGAGGGACGTAATCAATCAGGCGTTTCGGTCCATGCGTTGGAAGGGGAGGACTTCGTTTGCTTCACCGAGGAACTAAAAATTCGCCGCCAGATCGACCGCTGGCTGAAGGGTGAAAAGATCGCCTTCAACGTAGTTCACTCGTTCGACAACATCGAAAACATCAAACGCGCGGTCGAGATCGGTTCCGGCGTGTCGATCCTGCCAGAGCCGACCGTGCAACGCGAAGTGAATGCCGGGACGCTGGTCGCGCTGCCGCTGAAAGACGTCGCTTGGCATCGGCCCATCGGTGTCATCCACCGGCGAAATAAATCGCTCTCCACGGTGGCGAGCAAATTCAAAGAACTGCTCAACGCACCGCCGGCTTCATTGCCAGCGGTGGATCGAGCGAATGGACAACACAAAGGCCGGTCGCGAATGGACTGGTCAGCGAAGACCGAAGAAGTGCTCACCGCCAGTCCCGCAGGCTAGGAAGCCACCGAAAGTTATTTGTAGCCACGCTCGCCAAGAGCGTGGGTTTTTCCGCGAGTTGCCCCACGCTCTTGGCGAGTGTGGCTACTCAAGGATTTTGAGTGTCTGTCAAAAGGTAATGCGATGACTCAGTTACAACTTCACAGCAACGGCCAACCGAAGAAGCAGGGCCTCTACGACCCGGCGTTTGAGCATGACGCATGCGGCGTCGGCTTCGTCGCGCACATAAAGGGAGAGCGCTCTCGGCAGATTGTCGACGACGCGGATGAGATGCTGCGCCGGATGACTCACCGCGGAGCTTGCGGTTGTGAAGAGAACACCGGCGACGGAGCCGGCATCCTCACGGCGTTGCCCTACGAGTTCTTGGAGAAGATCGCGAAGACGGAACTCAAAGCCTCACTGCCGCCACGCGGGCGATACGCAGCCGGAATTGTTTTCCTGCCAACCGATCCGGCCGAGCGAGAGGTCTGCAAGAGAACCGTCAACGAGATTATCGCCGAACAAGGTCAGACGCTGATCGGTTGGCGGCATGTGCCCACGAACGCGGACGCGGCGGATATTGGACCGTCGGCACGCTCACGTGAGCCGGCGATGGAAATGGTCTTTGTTGGCGCGAAAGAGGGGATCGATCAGGCGGAGTTTGATCGGCAGCTTTTCATCATCCGCAAAGTTGCGAGTCATCGGCTGCGCGATGAGTCGAAGCTGACTCAAGCGTTGCTGTTTTATGTTTGTTCGTTGTCCACGCGGATCATCATCTACAAGGGAATGATGATGCCGTCGCAGGTCATGCCCTATTTCCCGGACCTGCGCGATCCGGACTACAAGAGCCATCTGGCGATGATCCACTCGCGGTTCTCGACAAACACGTTTCCGAGCTGGGATCGCGCTCAGCCCTGCCGCTTCATGGCTCACAAC
>SXGT01313234.1_pt1 | contig 12688 bp, 13 predicted proteins | sample 3176221 | NCBI WGS metagenome assembly SXGT01 (sample SAMN11356862, study PRJNA531348) | freshwater metagenome | isolation source: freshwater sample F1-120 | place: China: Fuxian Lake, Yuxi | collected 2017-12-25
ACCTGATCGGCAACGGCCTCCTTGCGCTCTTGCGGAACATGGAACAGATGGAGCAGTTGCGGGCGCGCCCCGAGCTCATCGCCTCCGCCGTGGAGGAACTGCTGCGGTTCGACAGCCCTTTGCAACGCCAGATCCGCCTTGCCCGCGAGGACCTTGAGCTGCGGGGCCAGGCCATCCGCCGGGGACAATTTGTTTTGCCCTTCCTGGGCGCGGCCAACCGCGACCCCGAGGTGTTTTCCAATCCGGATCAATTGGTGCTCGACCGCGCGCCAAATCGCCATCTGGCCTTTGGATACGGGCCGCGTTTCTGTCTGGGTGCGCCGCTGGCCCGGCTGGAGGGTCAGTTGGCCTTCCAGGCCTTGCTCCAGCGTTTTCCCGATCTGCGGCTGCGTGAGGTGGAACCCCATTGGCACCCAAATCTGGCTTTTCGAGGGCTGAAGACGCTGCCCGTGGCGTTTTGACCCCGGCGCCGTGTGGCTCGCGCTGATGCGCCCTGACCTGGCCTGATGGGAATGAATTAATCCCGATGAGTGAAACGATCGACCCGGGAGCGCCCCCTCGACCAAATCTCATCGCTTTCGTCTTGCGGCTCATCCGCCAGCCTTTCCTCCAGCGGCTGGCGCGCGCGGTGCTGGTTGGTTTTGGGGTGATGGTGATCGCCTTTGCGCTCCTGCGCTTTATCCCCGGGGATCCGGTGGATATCCTCCTGGGCGATTCGGCCACGCCGGAGCTGGTCGCGGAGTATCGCGCCCGGCTGGGGCTGGACGGGACCATCGCGGAGCAGTTCACCGAGTATCTCGGCGGCCTTATGCGCTGGGATCTGGGCACCTCGATCACGACCGGGGCCAGCGTTAATAACATCATGTATCGCGCCCTGCCCATCACCCTCTGGTTGATCGTGGTGACCATCAGCATGGCCGTGGTGCTAGCGCTCCCCCTGGCCATCGCCGCCGCCATCTACCGGCAAACCTGGTTTGGGCATGCGTTCCGGATCGGCACCTCGCTATTGCTGGCCACCCCGGTCTTCTACAGCGGGTTGCTGATGCTCTTGTTTTTTGCGATCCAACTAAGAATAGCGCCGGTCGCGGGCTACGAAGGGAACTTCCCGGAAAACCTGCGCTACCTGTGGCTGCCGGCGCTGACGCTGTGCGGCGTGATGGTGCCGATCACGGCGCGGGTCTTGCAGAGCTCGATCAACGATACCCTGGAGCAGGAGTTCGTCGAGAGCGCCGTCGTGCGCGGGCTCGGGACGATCCCGTATCTGTGGCGCTACCTCCTGCGCCCCTCGCTGGCGCCCACCATCAGCCTGCTGGGCTATATGATCGGCCAGATGTTGGGCGCGGCGGTGGTCGTGGAACTGGTCTTCAACATCCCCGGCATCGGCACCTCGCTAATCGTTGAGGGCGTGCTCGTGCGCGACTACCCGGTGGTTCAGGGGATCGTGCTGGTGTTTGGCCTGATCGTGGTGATGGTGAGCTTTACGGCGGATGTGCTCAGCGGTTGGCTGGATCCACGCACCAAAACAACATGAACATCTTGGTCGATCGGGTGCGCAAATTGGGGCCGGAGGCTCTGTGGGGGATGGGGATCCTCGCCCTGATCCTGATCTTGGGGGCGGTCGTCCCGCTGGCCAGCCCGTATGACCCGCTCACCAGCGCGGGCGAGACCTTTATCCCGCCTTCCTCGGCCCATCCGTTTGGCACGGACCATCTGGGCCGAGACGTGTTCACCCGCACCTTTGCGGCGGTTCAGCTTGATCTCACGCTGGCGCTGATCGGCGTGGCCGGTCCGCTGGTCATCGGCACCCTGGTGGGCGGGGTGCTCGGCACCACCCACAATCCCATCATCTCCGGGCTGTGGCTGATCGTGATCGACGCCATCAACGCCTTTCCCTTCATGGTGATCGTGATCGGCATCGTGTCTATGCTTGGCTCGGGAGTGGAGGGGCTGGTCTTCGGCCTGATCATAGTGAACTGGGCGCGCTATGCGCGGATCGCGCGGGCCCGAGCGTTGCAGTTGCGCGACGCCGACTTTATCCACGCCACCCAGGTGCTGGGTTACTCGCGCGTGCGGGTGCTGTTGCGCCACATCCTGCCCAATGTGTACTCCGAGACCCTCGCCTATGCCCTGTCCGACTTCGTCATCGTGATCATCGCCATCGCCGGCCTCTCCTTCCTCGGCGTGGGGGTGCGCCCGCCCGAGCCGGAATGGGGGGCGATGATGAGCGATGGACGCCGCTTCCTCATCCGCGCCTCGTGGATGACGGTATACCCCGGCCTGATCCTGTCGATTACGGCGATTGGCGTCGCGCTCTTGGCTCAGGGCCTGGTGCGGCGCGCCCGCGGCGAGGAGTGACCCATGGCAGCGACCTCCACCTCCGCCCCGTCTGTCCCGGCCGGCGCGCCTCTCACAAGCGGCCCGTTGCTCGACATTCAGGACCTACAGGTGGCCTTTCGCAAAAGCCACGGCCTGTTGCCGGTCATCAACACCGCCAATCTGACGCTGCGCCGGGACGAAGCGCTGGGTCTGGTGGGCGAGTCGGGCTCCGGCAAGACCATGCTGTGCCGCAGCTTGATCGGCACCCTGCGGCGGCACGGTGCGGTGGTGACTGGGGGAAGGATCCTGCTGGAAGGGCGGGATCTGGCGGGCGCGCCCGAGGGCGTGTGGCGCAAGGTGCGCGGACGCGAGATCGGCTATGTGCCGCAGAGTTCGCTGGCCGGCCTTAACCCGGTGCTGTCGATCAAGACCCAGCTTGTTGAGGCGCTGACCGTGGTGCGGCCGCTGAGCGCCGCTGAGGCCGGCCGCCAGGCGCTGGCGCTCCTCGAGCTGGTCCGCATCCCCCGAGCTAAGGTGGTGCTGAACCAGCACTCCAACCAGCTCTCGGGCGGGAGGCGCCAGCGCGTGATGATCGCCGCTGCATTGGCGCAGAAGCCCAAGCTCCTCGTCGCCGCTGAGCCCACGACCGCGCTGGATGTGACCGTGCAGAAGGAGATCCTCGGCCTGATTGGCAAGTTGCGGCGTGAGCTGGGGATGGCCCTCATTCTGGTGTCGCACGACCTGGCCGTGATCGAAGAAGTATGCGACAGCCTGATGGTGATGTATGCCGGCGCCTCCTTTGAGCGGGGGTCGGTGAGCGCGGTGGTGGCCAGGCCGCGGCACCCGTATACCCGGGCCTTGCATGACTCCCGGGTGGACACCGCCGAACGTGGCAAGGCGCTGGAGGCCATCGCGGGTGAGCCGCCCACGGTCGGCGCGTGGCCCGCCGGTTGCCGTTTCTGGCAGCGCTGTACTCTGGGCGATGACGCCTGTCAGCATGGCCCCCAGCCGCCGTTGCGATCGGTGGGCGACCAAATGTCGGCCTGTATCTATCCTGACCGGTTGGATGGACGATCCGCATGAAGGCGCTGCTTGAAGCCCACGACATCACCGTAACATTCGGGCTGGGCCCGGCGGCTTTCAACGCCGTCAATCGCGCCACGGTGGAGGTGCGGCCGGGGGAGGCGATCGGCATTGTGGGCGAGAGTGGCAGCGGGAAGACCACGCTGGCGCGGGTGCTGGTTGGCCTGCAGCAACCGGCCAGCGGCCGGGTACTCTTAGAAGGCAACGAGGTGCTGGGTGCGGAGGCCCGCCACCGCTTCCCAGCCTCGGCGCGCTGGAAGGTGCAGATGGTGTTTCAGGACCCATACTCCTCGCTCAACCCCCGGCTGCGCGCCTGGCAGGCGGTGGCGGAGGCCGTGGAGGTCTGGCAGGGCGTGCGTGGGGAGGCGGCCCAGGCCGAAGCCTTCAAGTTGCTGCGTGCGATGGGGATCAGCCAGGAGCAGGCTGACAAATTCCCCCGGGCGCTTTCCGGCGGCCAGCGCCAGCGTGTGAGCGTGGCGCGGGCGCTGGCGCCGAATCCCAAAGTGCTCATCGCCGATGAGCCGACCTCGTCCATCGATCAGTCGGCGCAGGCGCAATTGCTCAACTTGCTACGACAGCTCCAGCTTGAGCGCGACCTGGCGATCGTGTTTATCTCGCACGACCTCGGCCTGGTCCATTACCTGACCTCCCGCGTCTATGTCATGAAAAAAGGGGATGTTGTGGAAAGCGGGGACACGGTGCGGGTCTTTGACCAGCCGCAGGACACGTACACCCAACTGTTGCTCCGCTCCATCCCGGGCCGCCGGCCGGCCGGCGCCGCGGCCGCTCAGGAGACAGCCGCTTTATGAGCCAATCCAGCACGTTAACCGGCCGGCCCTCGAAGGCCAGGCCCCGGGGCTACTTTGTGGTGGATGCGGACGTCCACGCGCACGAGAGCCCCGCCGCGCTGCGGGCTTACATGGAGATGCCCTGGCGCTTGGCGCTGGAGCAACTCGAGCAGGTCCCGGCCCGGTATCTCGATATTGCGGGCTTTGCGCCCAAGCTGGGCTCATTTCCGCCCGCGCTAGACACCGGTGGAGGCGAATGCACAGCAGCTGATTGCTCCAGAAGCAGTAGAGGCAATCCCCGAGCTTGAGTTTGACTAGACGGCAAACCTGACAGCGGAAGCCGGGGATTATCAGTGGACGTCCCCTGTGGGTGCGGATGCGGAGCCAGTCCCGGAACTGGAGTTTGATCAGACGTTGGGATGGTAATCCTGCGCTGCAGTAATGGCACACGCGGCGCAGCGTGAGTAGGCGTGGTGTGGCTGCTGGCAGAGTGCACTGAATATTCAGGGCTGCCCATGCTGGATTGAAGACAATGTGCAATCTGTGTATGTTACGCGGCTCCAATTTTTCGAAATATCGAACAAAAGTGATTGATTGCCATTCGGCCGTTGCTGGAGTGGAGGTAGTTCAGGGTGGAACTTGACCATTGCGGGGACAGCGCTTACCATTTGCGAGTGCTTGGGAGTTTTAATTTCCTATAGGTCGGCGGGTTCGGTGATCATGTTCCATGGCAGTCTGGTGCTTGCATTGTCGCCCATTCTGTCACCGTGGAATTGGGGCGCGGTCTATCTGAGCCTGTGCACGGTATCGAACCATGTGCGCCACTTCAAACCCCCCGGCTTTATCGCGCATCGCTATTTCTATCCGATCGACTATATACCGGATGATTGCTTGCTGAGGGATTATCCGGTCGATTTGCCATTTAGAGATGGCACACCGGCCTCCGAGCTGGACGGAATACCCGACAGGCAGGCCGGTTGAGGTCCCCATGAATCTTCACGCGAAACTGCAGCGTCTGGCTGCAGACGGCAAGCCGCTGCGCGTCGGCATGATTGGTTGCGGCAAATTTGGCTCGATGTACTTGTCGCAGGTACCGCGCACGCCCGGCATTCATATGGTTGGCATTGTGGATCTGTCGCCAGATCGGGCGAAGGCTGCGTTGCGCACTGTCGGCTGGAAGGACGATTTCTTTTCCGCGACTTCGCTGGAGCAGGCGGCAAAGCAGGGCAATACGGCCGTCATCGACAACGGCATGGCCCTGATCACCTCGCCGTATGTCGACATCATAATTGATGCGACCGGCAATCCCGTGATCGGCATCGCGCATGTACTGGCCTGCTGCGAGTACAAGAAGCATATCGTGATGGTGAATGTTGAGGCCGATGCGCTGGCCGGTCCGCTGCTGAAGCGTCGCGCCGATGCGGCTGGCATCGTTTACACGCTTGCCTATGGTGACCAACCTGCGCTGATCTGCGAGTTGGTTGACTGGGCGCGCGCTGCTGGTTTCTCCGTGGTTGCCGCAGGCAAGGGTACGAAGTATCTGCCCAGCTATCACGTATCGACGCCAGAAACAGTCTGGCAGCATTACGGACTCACGCCCGAGGATGCGCAGCGTGGTGGCATGAATGCGCAGATGTTCAACAGCTTCCTCGACGGTACCAAGAGCGCGATTGAAATGGCCTCGGTCGCGAATGCGACGGGTCTTTCCGCGCCGCACGGATTGCGCTTTCCTCCGGTGGGCGCCGATGATCTCGCCCGCGTTCTGAAGCCGCAGTCCGACGGCGGCATCCTCGACGTGCGTGGTCAGGTCGAAGTGATTTCCAGCCTCGAGCGTGATACGCGACCGGTGTTTCGCGATCTGCGCTGGGGCGTGTATGTGACTTTTGCTGCTGACAGTGAGTATGTGGCGCGGTGCTTCAAGGAATACGGTCTACTGACCGATCCGAGCGGGCAGTACTCGTCGATGCACAAGCCTTATCACCTGATTGGTCTGGAGCTGGGCATAAGCGTGGCGTCGGTGGGCGTTCGCCATGAACCGACCGGTGCGCCGATCTGCTGGAATGGCGATGTCGTCGCTACCGCCAAGCGCGATCTAGCTGCCGGCGAGATGCTCGATGGCGAGGGTGGCTTCACGGTGTACGGCAAGCTGCTGCCGGCGAAAGAATCACTGCTGCTGGGCGGTCTGCCGCTGGGGCTCGCGCATGGCGTGAAACTGGTGCGGTCAGTCAAGGCGGGTGCCGCAGTCGGTTGGAACGACGTGGCATATGATGCGGACGCGCCGGCCGTCAGGTTCCGGCGCGAGATGGAGCGGTTGTTTGGCGGATAGTTGCAGAAACTTACCGCCCCCTGACGACCGCTGGCGCGGTCCAATGGTCGAGGCCAGCCGCTTGTCCACATTCAGCTCCAGCCGGGATGCAATCGCGCGTGTATCGCTGGGGCCAAAGCCATCGCAACCCAGTGACCGATAGCCTGCAGGCACAAACGCACGGATGCTCCCCGGTACCGCACGCATATAGTCGGGCACGGCGATCACCGATGCATAAAGCTCGCCTAGCGGGCATGAGGCCTGGGATTCGAGGGTGCGTTAGTGCAGACGACGCGCACGCTCGCAGGCAATTCCGTCTCGCGCGAGTTTGGAGAAGCTGGTGACGCTCCAACCTCGGTGCCTGCCGTAAAGATGCGCTCAAGCAGATCGGCGGCCGCAACTGCCTCTTTCAACAATGGTTCTGCGCCGAGCAAAAAACAGCCCTGTTGGCGGAAGGGAAACTTCTGCAAATGGAAGTCTGTATGGCGCCCGTAAAAGGCTGCGCGTGCCCCCACTTTTTCGCCCGATGCTGTACTCTCCGGCAACGCGGATCTGCGTTGCCGGAAAAGCGGGCGGGGGTTTGGTTTCTGCGGGTCAGGTTCGGCTGCTGGAATTTCAGATTGGACCTTGAGTATAAGCGCCGTTGCTGGTGTACCTGGAACCTGCGCAACCAGAAAATGCAGATTGAGGCGGATCCGCGATGTATAAACGCCGCAGGCCGCAACGGAATGTGGGCTAAAAATCCTGCGCTCCAGAAGTATCCCGGGCGGTGTAGCGTGGGCAGGCATGGTCCAGCCACTCGCGGAGCGCACTGAATTTTGAGGACTGCCAATGCCGTTGCGAAGACAATGTGCAATTTGCGTTTGGTACGCGGCTCACGCCTCTCGGAATATCGAACAAAAGTGACAAAAGTTGCCTATGACCAGAAGATGATGGAGGGCGAAATTTAACTTGACAATTGCGGGATCAGCGATTATAATCATGGAGTAGTTAGGGGCTTAAGTTTCCTAATCATCGAGGTTGTAACGGGGGCCAATAGTGGCAACGCCCTCCCGCTCCCACGTGTGATCTAACCTCCGGCCCGGGAAGTAAATCACATTGAGCCGGTCTGCCACAAACTGCTCTTTCTCGTACCGTGGCAACCTTGGAATTGTATATTGTTTACAGTAGGCTAGCTATGGGGGACTTGAATGGCACCTCTTAAGCGGAAGTATGTTGCGCGCACTCGATAAGGCAAAGCGGTTGAAAGACCGCATGTACGCCGGCGAGCCGGTGTTAGGCACCCAACTCGCCCTCCAAGACCCGGCGTCGATGGAGATCTTTGGCTGTGCTGGCTTCGACTGGGCATCGGTAGACACCGAGCACTCTGCCCAGAGTCTGACCTCTGTCCAAGCTATGATGCAAGCCGCGCTTGGCTGGGACGTGGTTCCCTTCGTGCGCCCACTCATCCTCGACCACGACGAGATCCGGCGGTTCCTCGACATCGGCGCCAGTGGCCTGCTATGTCCCTTTATCGAGACCGCCGAGGATGCCAAGAGACTTGTGAACGCGTGCCGCTACCCACCGCGCGGTAAGCGCGGATGGAATCCCCTTCGTGCTAGCGCCTACCACCTTGCGGACGACGAATACATGGCCGCGTATGAAGAATCCCTTATCGTGCTGATAATTATCGAATCCAAGAGGGGTGCAGAAAACGCGGAAGAGATCCTCGCCGTGGACGGCATCGACGGCGTCACCGTCGGGCCCATGGACCTGTCTATGGACCTCGGAGTCTTCCGTCAATGGGACGCCCCGTCGTATCTCAAAGCCGTTGCGCAAATCCGTGCAGGCGCCCTTGCAACTGGAAAGCCCTACGGATCGGGCGTATACGACGAGGAGAGTGCCAAGCGCGCCATCGCTAACAGGGAGACGATCCTATTGTCCTTGGGAGACATCACCGTCCTAGGCAACGGAGCATCGAAGCTGGCCAAGGACCTGCGCTCGGCGATTGCCACAACTCGATGACACGCGAGCGCGTCCTGAATGTGCAATTTCCGTATGTTATCCGGACCAAATCTCTCAGAATACCCAGGAAAAGCGTCAAAAGAGTTTATGGCCATTAGATGATGGGAGGTGGAATCATGTGCGAAGTGGTGCTTGACTTTCTCAGGAGCGAGGCGTACGCTGCCAAAGTGCACGGCAGATTGAATTTTCTATGTGTCAATCGCTTGCACAGGGAGGTGGAGCCGTGCCCGGGCCCGGTGTAGAGCTGATCGGCGAAGAGGAGATCGCCGAGGTTCTCGAGGTACTCAACAGCCGATTCCTGAGTCGATACGGGCCCTCTGTCGATCCGGCCTTTGGCGCCAAGTGCTGCCGGGTGGAGCAGGAGATCGCCAGTCTGGCGAGCGTGAAGTACGGCCTCGGTCTCAGCGGCGGAGGATCGGCCTCTATCTGGCTGGCGCTGCTGGGGTTGGGTATCGGGCCGGGGGACGAGGTGATCGTACCGGGCTTCACATTCGTGGCCTCGATATCAGCCATCGTTTATGCGCGGGCCGTCCCGGTTCTTGCCGAGATCGACGACACCTTCAATCTCGATCCGGTCGATGTCGAGGCGCGGATCACGCCGCGGACCAAGGCGATTGTGGTGGTCCACATGCTGGGCGCCCCGGCCCGCCTGGCCGAGCTCAAGGCGATCGCCGACAGACACGGCGTCGCCCTCGTCGAGGACTGCGCTCAGGCCTTCGGCGCGTCGTATCGCGGTCAGGGTGTCGGCGGCATCGGCACGATCGGCACCTACAGCTTTAACGAGTACAAGACGATCACCTGCGGCGACGGCGGCATGATCGTGACCGACGACCGGTCCCTCTACGAGAGGTGCTTTGCAATGCACGATCAGGGACATGCGCCGGACCGCCTCGAGTCGAAGTACGCGGAGCGCCCGTTTCTCGGCATGAACATGCGGATGACCGAGCTGTCCGGTGCCGTCCTCTTGGCCCAGCTCAGGAAGCTCGACAGGATCCGCTCCCATCTACGCGCCAACAAGGCAATCGTGAAGTCGGTCTTGGCGGACCTGCCGGGTCTCGGGTTCCGTACCCTTGCCGACCCGGACGGCGACTTGGCCACGCACGTCGTCGTCACGTTCCCAACGGCAGCAATCGCCGGTATCGTAGCCGCCGAGGTCGGCTCGATCACGCTGGAGAAATCCGGCTGGCACGTCTACTCGAACATGGAGCACGTCCTGGAGAAGCGAACGATCACCGGCAAGGGCTGTCCCTTCGACTGCCGGTGCTCCAACGACGCCGAGGTCGTTTATCGCCGCGGCATGCTGCCGCAGACAGACGAACTGCTGGCGCGCTCGATCAGCTTCGGTATCGGCGTTTTCGATGCGAACCTGGCGCCCTTCGGCCTGACGATGCGCGACGACGCCTCGGTCGCGGAAGCGAAGGCGCGCGAATTCTGCGATGTGGCAGCACGTCATTTGGCCTACTGACTCGATGGCGGAGATCGGCGTGGGCCTGGTAGGATACAGCCTCGCCGGTCGTTCGTTCCACGACCCGTTCATGGAGGTGGTCGATGGCCAGCGACTGAGCGCGATCGCAACATCGGAGCCTCCTTGCTGGTCTTGGGCGGCGGCGCCTAGTTGCCTTTATCTCACGGCCGGCGACGGTGCGGCGGATACTGGCGCACGTCAGCAAGCCAACAATGACGGAGGTAAACGCCCAGCCGCTGATTGCTCCAGAAGCAGCAGAGGCAGACTTCAAATTTTACCCGACGGCAAACTTGGCAGTGGAAGCCGGGCATGATCAGTGGACGCCTTCTACGGATGCGGATGCAGAGCCGGTCCCGGAACTGGAGTTTGATAAGGCGTTTGGTTGGAATTCCTGCGCTTCAGAAATGTCACGTGCGGCGGAGCGTGGATCGGCGTAGTCCTGCTGCTGGCGGGGTGTACCGATTGGTTAGGACTGCTGATGCCGTTTTGTATAAATTATGCAATTTGCGGTTGTTAAGCGGCTCATATCTCTTAAAATATTTAACAAAAGTGACAATAGTGGTCTATGGCCATCAGATGGTGGGGGGATGGGTCGTGGGCAGAGCTGTGCTTAACTTTCTCAGGAGTTGATTTTCTATGCGTGTAATGCAGCCGACCGTGATGGAGCGCGTCAAACTTGGGCGCACAGCACTTCAGGTATCGTCGATTTGCTTCGGCACGTCGGTGCTTGGCGATATGCCGGACACCTATGGCTACAGCGTCGACGAGGAGCGCGCGCGGCAGACGCTCCGGGCGATCCTGACCGGATCGGTCAACTTCATCGACACGTCGCGCAATTACGGTTTCGGCCGAAGCGAGGAGCGGATCGGCGCGGTTCTTCGGGAGATGGGCGGCAAGCCAGCGGGGCTTGTGCTGTCCACCAAACTTGACCGCGACTCTGAGACCAACCGCTTTGATGCTGATGTGGCGCGGCGCTCGCTTGACACCAGCCTGAATGCGCTCGGTGTCGATCAGATTGATCTGCTCCATCTGCATGATCCCGAGCATGCAAAGTCGATTCCGGAGATCACGGGCCCGAACGGGGCGATCGAGGCGCTATTCCGGATGAAGGAGCACGGCCTGGCGAAGGCGGTCGGCCTGGCGGCGGGCAAGGTGGATGTGATGCTGCCAATGCTACGGGCCTATGATTTCGACGCACTGATCACGCATAACCGCTTTACGATTGTGAACCGCAATGCGGAGGAAATGATCGACTACGCGCATGGCAAGGGGATCGCCGTTCTGAACGCGGCGCCCTATGCGGGTGGTGTGCTGGCCAAGGGTTCGGTTTCGTACACGCGCTATGTCTATCAGGAGGCGACGGACGCCATGCTGAACCCGGTGCGCCGGGTTGAAGAGATCTGCCGGCGGCACAATGTGCCGCCAGGTGCCGTGGCTTTGCAATTCTCGATGCGGGACAAAAGGATTACATCGACGATCTGCGGCGTGAGCAAGGCGCAGCGCGTGCATGAGACGATTGAATGGGCGCAATGGCCGGTGCCGGCAGCAGTCTGGACCGAGCTTGAAGCACTCTCCTTCACGCGGGATGACCCAGAGGCAACCCGGGCTTATGTTTTGGGGTGAAGGATGCGGTGGAAGATCCAAATGGCGGAGGGTGCTGGACTCTTCATGACCTCGTGGTGCGATTCCGGTGCGTGGGGAGTGTTTCATGAGTTATGTCTCCCATCCTGTCGTGACGGGGGCCATGTGGCAGCGGACCTGAATTGGGCTGGATGAGCTACTACCCCTTTTGTGCTCCAATCGCCTTTGCTACCCGCCGCCTTGAGGGGGCTGCTACTGCCAGTGACGCGCAAAGACCTTGCAGATGAGGGGGTCCCATACAGCCTGCTTCTTTTGCCCTTAAGTTATGGGGGCGATTTTAGGGAAGTGAAACAGCAGGCAGGCACAGCGACCGCACGGCAAACCTTGTCTGATCGTTAGACAGTGGGTAGTTGGAAGGTAGTGCAAAGTGGGACTTGACGAGTGCGGGGTCAGTGTTAACATTTAGCCCAGACTAGAGCGGGAATTCCTATGAGTAGTATTCCGAACGCATCGTCGACACCCACACAGCAACTATCCGCTTGGCTGGCGGATTTTGGTAGGGCAATCGAGCGATCTGACAATGTTGCGGTGGAGGCACTGTTTGATAAGGAGTGTTACTGGCGCGACCTGGTTGCTTTTACGTGGAACATCAAAACCATAGAAGGAAAAAAAGCAATCCAGGAACTTGTGGCCGCTAGAGGCAGCAAGGTGCAGCCCACCTGCTGGCAGATCGACGGGGAGGCAACTGCCAATGACGAAGGGATCGAGGGCTGGTTTACCTTTGACACCGCGGTTGCCCGGGGCAGGGGGCATTTGCGCTTGCGTGCGGGCAGATGTTGGACGCTATTGACGACGATGAGCCAACTCAAAGGCTTTGCCGAAAAAAAAGGCCCGACACGCGACAAAGGCACACAACATGGTGCGTTCAAGGATCGCATAAGTTGGCTCGAGCGCAAGACGCAGGAAGAGGCTGTACTGGGGCATCGCCACCAGCCTTACGTTTTGATCATCGGTGGCGGGCAAGGCGGCATTGCGCTGGCCGCGCGCCTGAAACGGCTGGAAGTGCCGAGCCTCATCGTCGACAAGAATGAGAGATCGGGTGATTCCTGGCGCAAACGCTACAAATCTCTATGTCTGCACGACCCG
>SXGT01357946.1_pt1 | contig 12688 bp, 12 predicted proteins | sample 3176221 | NCBI WGS metagenome assembly SXGT01 (sample SAMN11356862, study PRJNA531348) | freshwater metagenome | isolation source: freshwater sample F1-120 | place: China: Fuxian Lake, Yuxi | collected 2017-12-25
AACCGGCCTGCTCGGCATGCATCATCCACGATCTGTGCGATTACAAGGAAAAGTCGGCATGAAAGCCGGAACCGGTCTGGCTCAAGGGCGACATGCCGACCCCGGGCTTGCGGCGCGGGCGGTGGAGTTGGCCATGCGCGCTGCAGACCTCGACATCGCGCAAAGCGTGGTGCTCCATCTGAGCAGTGATTTCGCGCACGATCCGCATGCGGCAATTGCCGCCGCCGCCCGTGCCGCTCGCTGCACCCAGATCGCCGGCTGTACCGCCGCCGGAGTCTTCACCGAGGCAGACTGGGTGCTCGACGCACCGGCCGCCGCAGTGCTCGTGCTGGGTGATGGCGTCAGTCTTACCAGCGGTGAAACATCGCCGGATTCGCCGGTACTGACCTATTCCGCGCCCAACGCACTCGATCTGGCCTGGTTGCGGAACGGTCCGCCCCGATTTGGCGGGGTTTCCGGCGATGCCAGCGGTCAAGGCCCCTTTTCGGTCTGGCGCAATGGACGCATCCAGAGTGACGGTCGCAGTGAACTGCGCATCCAGGGTGCGCGTCTGCTGGTTGACTTCAATCAGGGCATCCATCCACTTTCGCAACCTGCCCGCCTGAACAAGGTCTCCGGCCATGACGTTCAGACTCTCGGCAATATGACTGCTCTGGCCAGCCTGTCGCGTGAACTGCCGCTCAGCGCACGTGCGCCGGAACGCATCCCGACCCATCTTCTGATGGCGGGTGTGCCATATGGCGCGCCGGAGAACGCACTCGCTGAAGGTCGTTACCATTTGCTGCCGGTCATCGCGGTGAACCGTGACGATCAGTCGGTAACCATCGCCAGTCAGCTTGAAGCCGGTCTGGAATTGTTCTGGGCCCTGCGCAAGCCGAAAGCGGCGGCGGATGACATGGCTGCCATGCTGAAGCGCATTCGCGGGGCGCATTCCGACACGCCGCGTTTCGGCATGATGTTTCCCTGCATGGGGCGGGGACCGATGTTCTACGGCGGCGAGGACCGGGATCAGAAACTGCTCGCCGAACAATATCCCGGCCTGCCGTTCATCGGCTTTTACGGCAATGGCGAGATCGCCCATTTCGATGGCGCCAATCGGCTGCTGCAGTACAGCACCGTGCTGGCGCTTGGTTACGAGGCCTAGCACCGACATGTTCAACCCGACCCGCGATCAGGTGCGTGATTTCTTTTTCGAAGCGTGGCGCAAGTTCAATGCACAACTGCCCCTGTCCGACCTCGAGAAAATCGCGGTAGAGCATATCGTGCGGCATCCCGAATACCATGCCGTCCTGACCGCTCCGGAGCGCTACCAGGCGCATGAATGGCTACCGGAAACGGGCGAGTCGAACCCCTTTCTTCATCTCTCCATGCACCTGTCGATCAGCGAGCAGCTATCCATCGACCAGCCTATCGGCTTCAAGGTGCGCTATCGGACCCTTGCCGATCGTCTGGGCAACGAGCATGCCGCACAACATGCCGTGATGGATTGCCTGGCGGAAATGATCTGGCATGCGCAACGCCACAACCAGCCGCCGGATGCGCCGGCCTACCTTGCATGTCTGGACAAGAAATGTCTCTCCTGAAGCACGAACGCCTAGACAACTTTCTCGCCTGCAATCTCTGGCTGTATCAGTTCCTGCCCTTCCTGAAGTGGCAGCATCGGGTCAATCGCGACAGTTTGAAGGCGGATGGCATCGCCGGACTGACCGGCGCGCTGATCGTGCTGCCGCAAGCAGTGGCATTCGCCACGATCGCAGGTCTGCCACCTGAATACGGCATCTATGCCGCCATGGTGCCGACCATCATCGCAGCACTGTTCGGATCAAGCTGGCATCTGGTTTCAGGCCCCACCACCGCGATTTCGATCGTTGTCTTCGCCTCGGTGTCCCCCTATGCCGAGCCGGGTACGCCGGAATTCATCGGCATGGTGCTGACGCTGACATTTTTGACCGGCCTGTTTCAGCTTGCCATGGGCCTGGCCAAGATGGGTGCACTGGTGAATTTCATCTCGCATACCGTGGTTATCGGCTTTACTGCCGGCGCCGCACTGCTGATTGCGGCCAGCCAGGTGAAGAATTTCTTCGGCCTCGAAATCGCGCGCGGCGCGCCGGCCTATGAAGTCGTGCGGCAACTGTTGATCCAGATCGGCGACATCAATCCCTACATCTTCACAGTTGCGCTGGTTTCGCTGGTCGCCGGCCTGCTGGCGCGCAAGTATCTGAAACAGATTCCCTACATGATCGTGGCCATGGTGGTCGGCGGCGCCGTCGCAGCGATTCTGGATGCCAACTTCGGCAACGAAACCACCCAAATCCGGACTGTCGGCGCCCTCACCGCCAGTTTGCCCCCCTTGTCGATGCCCGATTTTTCGCTTGCTGCCCTGAAGAACACTTTTTTCTCGGCGCTGGCGGTAACCGTTCTAGCGTTGACGGAGGCCGTGTCGATTTCACGCTCCATCGCCATCAAGTCCGAACAACACATCAATGGCAACCAGGAATTCATCGGTCAGGGTCTTTCCAACCTGCTGGGCAGCTTCTTTTCAGCCTATGCATCCAGTGGCTCCTTCAATCGCAGCGGTGTCAACTACGAATCCGGCGCGCGCACACCGCTGGCGGCGGTGTTTTCCTCCCTGATTCTGCTGGCCGTGCTGTTCCTGGTTGCCCCGCTCGCCGCTCATCTGCCGATTCCGGCAATGGCCGCCGTGTTGTTCCTGGTGGCCTGGAACCTCATCGATTTCCATCACATCGGCGCAATCATCAAGGCGCACCGGGAAGAGGCGGTAGTGCTCGCCGTCAGCTTCTTCGGTACGGTGATCGATCTGGAAAAGGGCATCTTCTTTGGCATTGTCACCGCACTGATCTTCTATCTGTCGCGTACTTCGAAACCGGCAATACGCTCGCTGGTGCCCGATGCGCGCGACCACGCCAACCCGCGCCGCAAGTTCGTCGTCGAAACCGGAGCCGAACCCGACTGCCCGCAACTCAAGCTCCTTCGTCTGGAAGGTTCGATCTTCTATGGCGCGGTGGATCACATTCAGCAGACCTTTGTCGCTGTCGACGAGCATGTTCCCAGCCAGAAAAGCCTGCTGCTCTTTTCCAAGGGCATCAACACCATTGATCTGGCTGGCGCTGAAATGCTGGCGCGCGAGGCAGTACGCCGGCGCAAGCTTGGTGGCGCTCTCTATCTGTGCGGTGTGCGCGATGCCACCTGCGGCATGCTGAAAAAAGGCGGCTATGAGGCCGACATCGGCGCCGAAAACGTGTTCAAGCACAAACCGGACGCGATTGCCGGAATCTACCCGCGCCTCGATAAGGAAATCTGTCGAAACTGCAAGTCACGCATCTTTCGTGAATGCCTGGAGAATCTGCCTGATGGTGAGGCGCGTCCGGCAGATACGCTGATTCCGGATGCAGTTGAAGTTGAAGACGGCATTCAGCAGCTTGCCAAAATCGTCACCCGCAGTGGAGATGACGGCAGTACCGAACTTGCCGATGGAACCCGTTTGCCGAAATACGCGCCGCGTATTGAGGCGATTGGCGCCGTTGATGAACTCAGCAGCCAGATCGGGGTATTGATCGACACAGCAATATCCGAAGAAAACCGTGCTCTGCTTCGCTCGATCCAGCATGACTTGTTCAGTCTGGGTACCGAGCTGGCCTGGCCGGAGGTGACTCAACTCAGCGACGAGCATGTGCTCGGACTGGAACAAGCGCTCGTCCGACTCAGTGCCGGCCTGCCGCCATTGACCGAATTCGTCCTGCCGGGAGGTACGCCTGCGGCAGCTCAGGCACATGTCTGCCGCAGCGTCTGCCGACGTGTCGAACGCAGGGTAGTGCTGTTGTCGGAGCAGGAACGCGTATCTCCCGGAATCGGCCAGTACCTCAACCGACTATCCGATCTGTTTTTTATCCTCGCGCGCCGCATCAATCGCAATGCCGGAAGGACTGAACCCGTCTGGAACGAATCAGGCTCCCACTGATAAGCAGCGTCAATTTCATCCCGCCAGCGGGATGGCCTCTCCCCGCTCATGGTTGACCTCGCAAGAGCGCCGTGGCGACAATGAACCAACGATCAACAGGAATCAGGCAATGAATACAGAATCGGAACTCTCAAAAGAACAGCAAATCATGCGCGCCATGCGGAAAACCCTGACCTCCATCGTTCGCGATGCGGCCCCGCGTGACGGCATGCCCAGCCCCTTTTCACATGACACGGTGGAAAATATCCGCATGTGTCTTGGCCTGATTTCAGCGCGTGAAGCGGAACTGGCGGAAAGCCTGAATCTATCCCGCAACGAGCGCCCCCACTTCTCGGACGAAGAGCAGGCGGTGAAAGGGATGCAGTTCGTTCCGCCCGGGAAGAAGTTGAACTGATGGCCGAGGCCATCGCCAGTCTGATTTCGGATTCCGAATCTCCGGTGGTAAGAACCGGCTATGTGGTGATCTACGCTCCCAGGCGCGGCAACCGTAAACGATTTCCTGAAAACTGCGTCACGCCATATGCCTCGGAACACGAAGCCGTTGCTGCGGCGCGCCCCGGGCAGGGCTATCACGCAGCGGTGGCGTCGGGACCATCCCGTTCATCGGAAGGACTGCGTCTGTTTTACCTTGTGCGCTGGCTGGCTTGATTTCCCGGGGTTGACAAGCATTCAGCCTCAAGTTTTCCCCAAATTGGCCGAACATGCCCTGTGGCATAATCCGCCGCGCTCAATTTACCCGTAGTGAGGGAGTTCAAATGAAGCTCTATTTGTTGCCCGTTTTGCTGCTTGGCCTGCTCTCCGCTTGCGCCAGCAAGCCTATCTATCCACCCGCGCCCGCCAAGTCGGCGGTATCGGACTGGATGTATCTCCTTGGTCCGGGGGATTCGGTCAATGTTTTTGTCTGGGGCAATCCGGAAGTATCCGGCTCCTTTCCAATCCGGCCCGACGGCAAGATCACCATGAATCTGGCCGAGGATCTGCCGGCCAGCGATAAAACGCCGACTCAACTTGCCAGAGAAATCGAGAAGGTGCTGGCCCGATATATCCAGGACCCGGTAGTTACGGTAAGTGTCGGGGGTGGTGTCGGCCCATACAGTCAGCAGATTCGTGTTCTTGGAGAAGCTGCCAAACCCCAGGCGCTGAATTATCGGGAGCACATGACGCTGGTCGATCTGATGATCGCCGTTGGCGGCATTACTGACTTCGCTGCCGGCAATCGCGCCAGCATATTGCGCGTGGTTGATGGAAAACCGCAGCAGTTCGGTGTGCGAATCGAGGATTTGATCAAGGACGGTGATATTTCCGCCAATGTGGACATGCGCCCGGGCGATGTCCTGATCATCCCTGAAAGCTGGTTTTAAGCACCCAATGACGGCAACGCTTCCGGCCTGGAGAATTTGCGGATGAACGAAGCAGTAGAGCAGGTACTGGGTTATGCCCGGTCGGTCTGGCGTCGGCGCTGGATTGTCTTGTTGACGGCCTGGACCGTTGCGGTGGCGGGGTGGGTTTGGGTGTACCTTCTGGAAAACCGGTACGAAGCTCAGGCCCGGGTGTATGTGGACACCCAATCGCTGTTGCGGCCACTGTTGTCGGGATTGGCGATCCAGCCCAACACCGCACAGCAGGTTGCCATGATGACGCGAACGCTTGCCAGTCGGCCCAATCTGGAAAAGGTCGCGCGCATGACCGACCTTGATCTTCGCGCCAAAACACCTCAGCAGCAGGAGGCGCTGTACAACGGCCTGGCAGCGGCAATCAATCTGCAGGGAACCGAACGCGAGAACCTGTACACCATCGCCTCTCAGAACAATAGCCCGGATGTCGCAAAGCGGGTTGTACAGGCGCTGTTGACGATATTTACCGAGAGCAGTCTCGGCGGCGCCCGCAAGGATATTTCGAATACCCAGAAATTCATTGACGACCAGCTCAAGGCGTATGAGGCGCGACTGCTCGAAAAAGAGAAACAGCTGGAGGATTTCAAGCGCCGCAATGTTGGAACGATGCCAGGCCAGGGCGGCGATTTCTACGGAAAGCTCAATGAAATCAATATCGCGCTTGAACAAGCCAAGCTCGACCTGGAAGAAGTCAGCAACCGCAAGAAGCAGCTTCAGCAACAGCTGGATGATCAGGAGGAAGTCCTGAGCACGCCGTTGCCGGGCGGCGCCACGACTTCCGCACTGGATAGCAGAATTTCCGCACTGCAGACGCAAGTGGACAATCTGCGTTTGCGTTACACCGACCTGCATCCCGAGATCACCCGGACCAAGCAACTGATCACCCGGCTGCAGGAACAAAAGAAGCAGGAGGAAGATGCCATCAAGGCACAGCCACAGGCTGCAATCAAGGCTCAAAACCCGGTTTACCAGCAACTCTCCATTGCCATTGCCGAGGCCGATGCCAACATGGCTTCACTCAAGGCGCGTGTGGCACAGATGCAGGCAAAACGAAATCAGCTCTATCAATCGGTTGACCGTATTCCTCAGATTGAAGGTGAATATACGCAGCTGACGCGTGACTACGAGGTTTACAAGAGCAACTATGCAAGCATGCTGGCGAAACGCGAGAGCGCCGCTTTGTCCAGCGAAGTCGAAAGCAAAACCGACGTGGTTGAATTCAGGGTCATCGATCCGCCACGCGTACCCAGCAAGCCGGCATGGCCGAATCGGCCGATGCTGGTAGCTGCCGTTCCGCTTGCCGGTATCGGTCTGGGCATTGCGCTTGCATTCCTGCTCGCCCAGTTGCGCCCGAGCATCGAAAACCGCCGCCAACTGCTTGAATTGACGCCGTACCCGCTGCTTGGCATGGTGACCATGATTGAAACCGACGCTTTGCGCAGCCGTAAACGGCGTTCAAACCTGATATTTGCAGCTGCCAGCAGTGGACTGGTCATGGCGCTGCTTGCGCAGATGATTTACTACCTAGTCCTTTCACCAGCAGCGTAGCCAGGAGGCGAAATGAGCATCATCGAACGTGCAGCTGGCAAGCTGGGCACCCCTCAATCCGACGCCTCCATCATTTATTCGACGCCTCGCCCGCCCGAACGTACGGATGAAGGCAAGCTGATCGAAGCCGCCATAGAAAAGGCCGAAGCGTCATTCAAGCGGCAGGAAAGCAGTGCTCTGCCCAGCCATGACCTGCGTCCGGATATTGCCGATGACGATGGTCCGGCCACCATCGTGGGCAGCCAGCGTGGCATGGTCAACATGGCGAGATTGAAGCAGTCCGGCGCGCTGACGCCAGATGCCGGGCGCAGTCGTATTGCCGAAGAATACCGTCTGATCAAGCGTCCCCTCCTGATCAATGCATTCGGCCACGGCGGAAACCCGCCAATTCCGAATGGCAACCTGATCATGGTGACCAGTTCGGTCCCCGGTGAGGGAAAATCGTTCACTGCGATCAATCTTGCCATCAGCATGGCAACCGAACTGGAAAGCACCGTGCTTCTGGTCGATGCCGACGTAACCAAGTCTTCGGTTATTCGATACCTTGGGCTGGAAGGCGACCGCGGCCTGGTGGATGTATTGCGCGATCCTGCCGTGCAGTTGGCCGACGTCCTGATCAAGACCGATATCGCCAAACTCACTGTATTGCCTTCGGGCAAGGGTTTTTCGCATGCCACCGAGTTACTGGCCAGTTCCGCCATGAAGGATTTTGTCGAGGACATTTCCAGTCGATACCATGATCGCATCATCATTTTCGACTGCCCTCCCTTGTTGGCGACCAGCGAAGCATCCGTGCTTGCCTCCTACATGGGACAAATCGTTTTCGTGGTCGAGGCTGACCGGACTCCACAGGAAGCGGTAAAGGATGCCCTCACTCATCTGGCCGATTGCCAGCATGTCGGCATCGTATTGAACAAGGCGCCCGCACGCGCTGTGGGAGGCGATTACTACGGCTATGGATACGGCTACGGTTACGGTTATGGCGGCTATGGCGAGTACGGCAAGCAATAGGCCGCTGCTGTTGCTGTTGTGCCTTTTCTCGACCGCGGTATGGGCAGGGGATTGGAAATTCACGCCAAGTCTTGCCGTTTCGGAGCGCTATTCCGATAACGTCAATCTCGGCACCACCGGCCGCGAAGAAACCGACTGGATAACCGAAATTTCGCCGCGTATCTCCCTGCATCGCAGTGGCGCCAGAATCAAGGCCAACGTCGATTACAGCCTGCAGGGGCTGCTTTACGCGAATGACTCGGACCGCAATACGGTTCGCCACCATCTGAATGGCCAGTCAAGCGCTGAATTGATCGACAACTTGCTGTTTTTCGATACCGGTGCGCGCATTTCGCAGGAACTGGTCAATCAAGCCAGCAATGGCGGACTTGGTGATGGTGTTGGGGCAGGCAACACCACTTCGGTTGCCTCCTACACGTTGAGTCCGTATATCAAGCATCGAATTGGCTCGATAGCAAACCTGGACGCGCGTATCGCGCATGACGGCGTTTTCATCGGCAATGCCGGCTTTTCAGATACCGATACGACCCGCTACAGCCTTGCCGCAAACAGCGGCACTTATTTCCTGCCCTTCTCCTGGAGCGCCAGTTACAGCAAGACCGATACCAGCAACAGTGGCGCCCTGGCTGACAGCGGCAGCGAACGCGCTGCCGCAAATGCGCGATATCAATTGAGCAGAAAGTTCGGCCTGCTGGCCCAGGCCAGCATGGAAAAGAACGACTTTACCGGCGTCAACGCGGCGATCCGCGATTATTCCTCCTATGGCCTTGGCGCCTTCTATAGCCCGAGCAGGCGGATTTCCCTGGATGTGTATTACAACAAGTCGGATACCGGAAATTTTGTCAGCGGCAGCGCCACGCTGAACCCGACATTGCGTACCAGCATCAACGCCGCATCGACCAAGCGGGCATTCGGCCGCAGCCACAGCCTCAATCTGGCGCATCGGACACGCAAGTCGAACTGGAGCCTGAGCTATCTGGATGATCTCACCACTTCGCAGCAGCAGTTTCGAACAAATTTCAGGGGGCCTTTCTGGGATTGTCCAACGGGGATCGAGATTTTTTCGATCGATACACCACCATCGAACCCATCGGAATGCATCCTGCGAGTTGGGACATTGTCGCTGACCGCACTGACCAATCAAACCTTCATTTCCAAAACACTGACCGGCACGGTCAGCTACCGCCTGCGCCGCAACACCTGGATGCTGAGTGTTTACGACACCCAACGCGAATTCCAGGGTCTGGCCGGCGGCGACGATACGACACAGGGCATACAGGCATCATGGCTGCTGCAACCCGCCGCACACACCACTTTCAGCCTCAGCGGCGGCCTGTCGCAGCAGGAATCCTCCACACGCAATCGGCGCGACGATCTCTGGAATCTTTCGCTTTCGGCAACCCATCAATTTCAACCCAAGGTTTCCGGAAGCATGGAAGTGCGGCATCAGCAACGTGAATCCAACTTGCCCAACAATGACTTCACCGAAAACTCGGTAGCCGCCAGATTGAACATGAGCTTCTGACCATGTACGAGAGTTACTACCATCTGCGGGACAAGCCTTTCCAGCTCAACCCGGACCCGCGCTTCTTTTTTGCCAGCAAGGGACACAAGCGGGCATTTGCATATCTTGAATATGGACTCTCGCTGGGTGAGGGATTCATCGTCATCACGGGTGATGTGGGTGCCGGCAAGACCTTGCTGGTCAAAAGTCTGCTCAAGAAGCTTGAAAACGGCAGCTATCTGATTGGCCAACTGGTCAGCACCCAGCTTGACGCGGATGACACCTTGCGCAGCGTCGCGGCCTCGTTCGGACTGCAGGCGGAAGGTCTGACGAAATCCGCACTGCTGAAAAGCCTCGAAGATTATCTGCGGCTCGCGGTCAGACAAAATCGTCGGCCTCTGCTGATCGTGGACGAAGCGCAGAATCTTGATCCGCGTGCCGTGGAAGAACTGCGCATGCTGTCCAACTTCCACGAAAACGACAAACCGTTACTGCAAAGTTTCCTGCTCGGACAACCGGAATTTCGCGACACCATCCAAAGCCCGGAGATGCTGCAATTGCGCCAGCGCGTGATTGCTTCGTACCATCTCGGCCCGCTCGATCGCACTGAAACCATCCAGTACATCGTGCATCGCCTGAACACCGTCGGATGGCAGGGCAATCCGACTTTCAGCGAGGACGCGTTCGACATCATTCATAATTTTTCCGCTGGAGTGCCGCGCCGAATCAACACGCTTTGCGACCGATTGCTGCTATTCGGCTATCTGGAGGAACGCAATGTTCTCGATGCAGCCGCAGTGCAGGAAGTCATCAGCGATCTGAAACAGGAAGTCCATCATCAGCAGCCGGTGGCACGGCAAGCGACGAATGATGTCACGCATATCGAAGCCGGGGCGCCACCGGCCACCCCTGTTTCGTCCAGCCGGACACAGATCACCATGCCGGAAGACCTGGAAGCGCGCCTTGTCGCGATCGAGCGCTCGATCAATCGGCTGGTCCCACTGGTACGCAAAGTCCTTTACACGGTCACGTCCGGGCAGGAAAACGAATGAACACGGAAATTGTCTGCGTGGTCGGCGCACGCCCCAATTTCATGAAAATCGCGCCGATCATGGCGGCATTCGCCCGATACGGCATCGATGCCAAACTGGTTCATACCGGGCAGCATTACGACGCCTCGATGAGCGACAGCTTCTTCGATCAACTGGGCATCCCGCGTCCCGATGTCAATCTCGAAGTGGGTTCGGGCAGCCATGCGGTCCAGACTGCCGACATCATGCGGGCCTTCGAGCCAGTGCTCGATGTCGAACAACCACGCGCGGTGCTCGTTGTCGGGGATGTCAACTCGACCATTGCCTGCGCCCTGGTTGCCGCAAAGAAAAACGTAAAGGTGATCCATGTCGAAGCCGGTTTGCGCAGTTTTGACCGTGCCATGCCCGAGGAGATCAACCGCGTTCTGACCGACCAGATTTCTGATCTGCTGTTCACCACCGAACGTGTGGCGCTGGATAACCTGGAACGTGAGGGAATCCCGGCGGATCGCGTCCATTTCGTCGGCAACGTCATGATCGATACATTGCGCGCGCACCTTGAACGCGCTGTCCCCGCTTCGGAAACGCTGTCCGGGCTGCCTGAGCGAGGTTATGCAGTGGTGACGCTGCATCGTCCTTCAAACGTCGATAATGCCGACACATTCCGTGCGCTGCTGGAGACTCTGAACCAGATCGCCGGGAAACTGGATGTTGTATTTCCGATCCATCCACGCACCCGGGCGACTGCGGAACGTTTCGGCCTGGATGGACTGCTCACACAATCCGGCATACGCCTGCTGCCGCCGCAGGGCTATCTGGAAATGCTCGGACTTACGCGCAGCGCCACCGTGGTGCTGACCGATTCAGGCGGTTTGCAGGAAGAAACCACTGCACTCGGCGTCCCCTGCATCACGCTGCGCGAGAACACGGAGCGTCCTGTCACCATCAGCGAGGGCACCAATACCCTCACCGGCCCTGATCCCGAAAAAATCCTGCAATGTCTGGCGGAGATCATGGCTAGCGGCGGCAAGCGCGGCCGCATACCGGAATACTGGGATGGCCAGGCAGCCGACCGTATCGCCCATTCCCTGCGCGCGTGGCTGGACACACCATAAATCGTTGGCGGCATCATTGCGCACCCCTGAAATCACCAATGTCATGAGTGTCGATGTGGAAGACTACTTCCAGGTTGGCGCTTTCGAGCACACCATCGCGCGCGACGACTGGGAGCGCTGGCCTTGCCGTGTTGAAGCCAATATCGAGCGTATCCTGGCTTTGTTCGAGCGGCATGGGATCAAGGCGACATTCTTCACTCTCGGCTGGGTTGCCGAACGTTATCCTGCCATGGTGCGCGGCATCGTCGCCGCAGGGCACGAACTGGCCAGCCATGGCTATGGCCATCAACGCGCCAGCGCACTGACCAGTGTCGAATTTCGTCAGGATGTGAGCCGGGCAAAGTCCTTGCTGGAAGACATTGCCGGCAGTGCCGTCAACGGATACCGGGCTCCAAGCTTTTCGATCGGTGGCGGCAACCTCTGGGCGCTGGATGTCCTGGCTGAAACCGGACATCGCTACAGTTCCAGCATCTACCCCATAGCACACGATCATTACGGCATGCCCGATGCTCCCCGCTTTCCCTATCGGCCCGCGCAATGTGCAACGCTGCTGGAAATGCCGCCGACCACGGTTCATTGGCGCGGTCGCAATTTACCCGCAGCAGGGGGCGGTTTTTTCCGACTACTGCCTTACGCCGCTTCGCACTGGTTGATTTCCCGCGTCAATCAGGATGACCAGCGTCCTGCCATGTTCTATTTCCATCCATGGGAGATCGACCCGCAGCAACCTCGCGTGCCGGGTGCTCCCTTGAAAAGCAGATTCCGCCACTAGGTCAATCTGGGCCGAATGGAAGCCAAACTCGATCGACTCTGCCGTGACTTCCGATGGGGCCGTGCGGACATGGTCTATTCCGCTGAACTGAGCGCACCCGCAAACGCATGAGCCTGACCATCAGATCAGCCATCGAGGCGGATGCAGGCGCCTGGGATGCATTCGTATTCAGTACGCCTGAAGCCACTTTCTTTCACCGCTTCGGCTGGCGCAAGGTTATCGAGCAAGCCTATGGCCATCGCACGCATTTTTTGCTCGCCGAACGCGATGGCATCATCGAAGGCATCTTGCCGATGGCTGAAATCAACAGCAGGTTGTTTGGCCATGCCCTGAT
>SXGT01910280.1_pt1 | contig 12688 bp, 10 predicted proteins | sample 3176221 | NCBI WGS metagenome assembly SXGT01 (sample SAMN11356862, study PRJNA531348) | freshwater metagenome | isolation source: freshwater sample F1-120 | place: China: Fuxian Lake, Yuxi | collected 2017-12-25
CGACGTCCTCATCCTGACGCCGTACTTCATCCCTCCGCCGGAACTGTTGACCGCCGTACAAAGCGCCGCGGCCAGAAGGGTCAGGGTCCGGTTGCTGATCCCGGGTCGATGCAGTCATCGCATCATGAACTGGGCGACGCGTAGTTTCCTTACGCCGCTCGTCAACGCCGGCGTCGAGATTCACGAACGCCCGGACGCCTTTCTGCACATGAAGCTTATGGTGATCGACGACACCATCGCCGTCGCCGGGTCGTCCAATCTCGACTACCGTAGTTTTCATCTGAACTTCGAGGCGGACGTCGTCGCCTACGGCGGCTCGTTGCACAAAGCACTTAGGGCTGTCGCCGAAGCGGAGTGGACGGCATCAACACAGCTAAGAGCCACCCGGTTCCATCGCTTGCCATATCTCGAGCGGCTGCTGCTCCGCATTGCGGCGCTCTTCTCGCCGGTTCTCTGAGACTCGGGCTCGACGGGACCTTGCAAGGCGGAGAGAAACGAGGAGGGATTTTCCGTTTCTTTTCGTGAACGATGATCCGTACAAAAAGAGGCCGAAAGGACACCGTACAAGCGGTAGGCCAACGGCTTATGAAAGTACGCGGCGACTGAGGGTCGGGTTATCGCTCGAGGCGAGTTCTGACGAAAAGAAGGACATCCAATCGTTTGATCAGAACGTTCCGCCGCGAGTGCCACGATGAAAAACATCCGCCTGAGGTCCTATAAGGACACCGGAGCGATCTTAGTCGCCGACGGGTTGATCTCCCCCGAACGGCTCGCCGAAGCCACCGATGTCCAGCAGCGCGCGGGCTTGAGCATCGGCCGTGCGTTGGTCGAGCTCGGTTTCATCTCGGAATGGGAGCTCGCGCGCGCCGTAGCGAAGGAGCTCGGCGTCGCGTTCATTCGCCTGCGGAACATCGAATACAAGAACGCCGCCAATTCGAAGCTCGATCCCGCGGTGATGAATCACTACCGCTTCTTCATCCTCGACACCTTCGACGGAGTCGACACGGTCGTGGTCACCGAACCGCCGCCGGTCGAGTTGCTGACCGAGATCTCGACCGTGCTTGGCGAGAAGGTCTTCTTCGTGGTTTCGCTCATGTCGGACGTCGAACGAGCTTTGCTGTTGACGGCGCCGCTCGCGGCCGCATCGACTGCAGCCTTCGCCGCCGCCGGCGGCGCCACGGCGGAAGAGATTCTGCGCGGTTTCGGAGCCTGATCGCAGTTTGATTTCCGTCTGACCAGATATTCGAAACAGGAGCCCGCGACCTAATGCCATCGCTCAGCACTGATCATTCCAATTCTCAGTATATTAAGTATGCAGAGAAGCTTCCGAGCCTACCCGCCGTAGCCTTGGAGGTCGTCAGCCTCACAAAGAAGGAATGGGTCGAACTCGCCGAACTGGCGACGTCCATTGGACGCGATCCAGCCTTATCAGCAAAGATCCTCAGGCTGGCGAATTCGCCTCTTTACGGGCGACGATGTCGGGTCGCCACGCTGGAAGAAGCGGTTTCGACCCTCGGGATCAACTCGGTCAAGATGGCGGCGCTGAGTTTCTCCGTAGTCGAATCGACCGGTTCGCAGGACGAACTCGGAGGGTATGAACTCAAGGAGTTCTGGCGTCGCACGCTGGTCCAATCCGTCGCAGGTCGCAATCTTGCACGAGCATTCCGCAGTAAGGGCGCGGACGAAGCGTTCACGCTCGGACTTCTCATGGACCTCTCGGTCCCTGTCTTCTGCCGCGTCGCAGGCAAGAAGTACAAGCCTGTCGTCGACGCCATGGACGCCGGTCATCCAGATTCGCGCTTGGAAGAGGACGCGATCGGCGCCTCCCATGGCCCGATGAGCGCGACGCTCATGGAGGAATGGGGTCTTCCCGCAGCAATGACCAATGTCGCCCGCTACCATCACGATCCGGAAGGCGTTCCACCGGAGCTCGGCATGGACACCGCGGAGTTCGCGCGCCTGATGAATCTGGCGCACCTTTGCGCCGACGTCATGGTCTCGAACCATAAGGGGGAGGCGCTGTCGGAACTCAAACGACTTTCGGCAAAGTGGTTCGGTCGCAGCGAGGAGGAAGTCTTCGCCGTCGTCAAAGGACTGTCGCCGTCGGTCGAACAACTCGCGGAAATCGTAAACGTCGATATGGGCGGCGACCTCAACGCTTCAGACGTTCTCGACTACGCCCGTCAGGAGCTGATGACGATTTCACTGTCTACATCGACCGAGCTCATGCGCGCCGAAGGTCGGATGCAGGAATTGGAAAAGACCGCAACAACCGACGCATTGACCGGCCTAAAGAACCGAGCCGCGTTCGACTCCGTGTTGAAACGGGAGTGGTCGCGCCGCTCAGGTGAAGAGCTTCCCGACCCGCTCGGCCTCATCATGGTCGACGTTGATCACTTCAAGAAATTCAACGACACTTACGGTCACCAGTCGGGAGACGACGTCCTACGCGCCGTCGGCGGCGCGTTGATGCACGTGGTTCGTGAGACGGACACGGCCTGCCGTTACGGCGGCGAGGAATTCGTGGTCATCGCGCCCTATACGTCGGGCACGATGCTCAAAGCGCTGGCCGAACGGCTGCGTCGTGCGATCGAAAGGCTGGAGATCGTCTGCGGCGGGACGCCGCGCAAAGTGACCGCGTCTTTCGGCGTCGCAGCGCTGACGACCGAACCCGGCGATCGCAAGCCGGAAGACCTACTGAAGCGTGCAGACGAGATGCTCTACCGTTCGAAAGAAGCCGGACGCAATCGCGTCACTGCGGCCGACGACTACTAAAGTCCGCGGACGACTCCGCGCACGGAACCGATCTTCACGACGCCGGGCGAGCGTCGTAACCGGCTTGGTCGCGGCCTAAGTCGGAAGCCGAAGGTTTGGGCGACTCGGCGGAGGCGCTTTCATCGGAAGCGGCTTCGGCGGGGGCGGCCGGGGTCTCGGTAGCCGGCTTGGCGGCTGCGGCCCGCGCTTCGCGCCTGCGCCTCTCGTTCTCTTCCGCATCGGAGATCAGGCGCTCGGTCTCGCGCTCGGTCGCCTGCATGTCTTCCGTGAAGCCCTTCATGCCCTTCTTGAACTCCATCAAGCTACGGCCGATCTGACGACCGACCTCGGGCAGTTTGGAGCCGAAAAGCAAGAGGCCGACCGCGAGCACCATGAGCATTTCCCAGGTGCTGAGTCCGCCGATGAAGAGAGGAGCGACGTTCACGAGGGAATCATAGACGGGAAGCGGCCCGGCAGCCAAGCCGAACGCCGTTTCTTCAACGATGAAGCTCGGAACCAAGGGTCGAAAGCCGCGGTTCGCGACCCAACCTTCGCGCGGCGTCGATCGTCGGGTCGAACCAAGCGCGCGGGGTCAACGCCACGCGGATCGAACGATCGTCCTCGCCGAGATCGAAGCGGAGGAAGATTTCGAAGACGAAATCGTGCCCGATGCGGACGAGCCCGAACTCGTAATCGGAGGACTTACCGCGCTCATAGTCGTACGAACCGTAAAGCCGCGTCAGCCATTTGTCGGTGACGCGCCAGTTGACTTGCCCGAACACCAAGCCGTACGACTCTTCGAAGTTTCGGACGCCTGCGAACAACTGCAGATCGCGACTCGGTGTGTAGCCGACGGCGACGTTCCACAAGTCGAACTCGCCGTTCTGAAAGTCGTACTCGAAGTCGGAGAGGAGCTGCAGGCGGTCCGAAAACCGGACGACGTGGTCTCCGATCAAAGGACCCCAGGGCTCGCTCAGATTGTCGCGGTCGGCGTCCGGGAAGTAGGAAAGGCGAAAGTCGAGATCGATGAACTCATCGACCGCCGGACCGTCGGGACGCTTGCGGACGGTTTGGAAGAGGTTCCGCAACGAGAACGCAACTTCTTCCCGGTCGGCGTAAAGATCGACCTCGTCGTAACGAACGAGGTCGGACGGCACGAGGTCGACGCCGGTCGTGCGCCGATACTCGATCGAAGGTCGAACGACGTGGCGGATACCGTCAAGGCCGAAGAGGCCGCCGGAAGCATCGAACGTCCGCCAAGCCTGCGACGCAAGTTCGACGCCGTACGTGAAGCCGTCGCGCACGCGATCGCTGCGTCCGTAGACGTCTTCGCCGAAATAGCTGGCACGGAGTCCCGCGAACGGCGTCGCCGTCACTGGTCCGACTTCGAACGGGTACTCGATCAGGTTGTCGACGTCGACACGCGTCGTCGAGCGATGGGCGATGCCGAGCAGGTCGTCGTCCTTCCGCTTTAAGTTGGCGACTTCGGCGCGCGTCGTGAAGTAGAGCGGATTTCCGAAAGGCTCGGCGACCGGCTCATAGAGCAGCGTGTAATCGATGCGCGGCCGATATTCGGTGGTCGAATCGAAGTCGTTTAGGCGCGTGGATAGGAGAGCCGTGACGGCGCTCCTGTCGAATGTCTTCTTCAGATAAGCGTAGGTCTCGGGCGGCTTCTCGGTCTTGAACTCTTCTTCGTAGTAAGTGGGGTAGAAACCGCGATCCGAGAAGTAGTTGAGCTCAAGATCGAGTTGGACTTCCCACGGCAGCTTCACGCGATGTTGCGTCGAAATGCGGCCGCGGTCGTCGTCCTCGGGCCGACCGTACAGACGGTCTTCGCCGTGATCACGCTGGTAGTAACCGTGCACGAAACCGAAGGCGTCCTCGCGGTCGTAGGCGAAATCGACGCCCGTGCCGAACCCGCGCTTTGAGCGATAGTCGAACAGCAGGCCCCATTCGGCCCAGACGTCGCCGCGGTCGTCGATCAAATCGGAGCCGATCGTGAAGCCGCCGTGAAGGCCGAACTCGGAACCGGATCCGCCGCGGATATCGCGCAGGTGCTTCGTGGCGCCGCCGCCGGCCGAACCGCCTTCTCCGCTGAGATCGGGAAGCCAGAAGACGGGGGTATCCCCGTAGCGGAGGACGTTGCCCGATGCCGTGTACCGGAGTCCGGGTGCGCCGGAGGGGCGCGATTCCGCCAGCAGGCTGTTCCCGTTGCGGCGGAGCCGCTTGCGAGGCGGCGTCCTCGAACGCCAGAGCTCCACGTAGTCCGAGGACACATGGTAATGCGGGTGACCGAACGCGCAGGTGGTGGCGCGGACCCCGACGGCTTCGAAACGATCCGTGGCCAACACGCGGAGCTCGTCGGCGCGGATGTACAGGCGCGACGTTCCTTCTTTCGAATCGAAAGGAAAGCTCGTGCGGGCGTCGACGATCAAGCCGCGGTCGCGCTCGAAGTCGAAGTAAGCCGCATCGGCCCGCGTCACCTCGTCGCCCTGGAGGACGAGTACGACGCCGTCGACGTAGATCTCGCGGACGAGGCCCTTGATGCTAGCGGGGATCTCGAAGATGGCGCCGGGATTCGACGGCCGCGAATCCGGCGGGATCTCGCCTGCGGGCTTCGCGCCGACCGTCTCCGCCAGCGCATCAGCTGCCCCTTGCGCGAACCACACGACGGCGTTGTCCGCACGGAAGAAGAGATCGCCCGCCTGGACGCGGACGTCTTCGATCAAATAGAGCAGGACGTCGCCGGACTCGGTGATCTCGCTGCGTGCGAGGCCCGCGTGCAAAGACTCCAGCGATCGGACTCCGCCGCTGCGGCGCGAGGTCGGTGCGGTCTCCGCTCCGAAGGAGGGTTTCGGAGCGACCGGATCTTGACCCGCGACCGTTCCGGACCCGGCCGCAAGCAAGACGAGCGCAGCACGCAAGCGTCGCGACATCAACGTCCGTCTCCGGTCTTCGAGGGCGGCGGCTTCAGAAACATGCTTACGTCCGTCTGTTCGACGACGATGCGGCCGCCGCCGAAAGTCACCAAGAGGCTCGAGGCCTCGCCCGTCGCCGCGCGGCTGACGCCCTCCGCTAAGAGGCGGACCGGCTCCGGTCGTTCGTTATACAACTTCAGCCGGCGCTCCGCCCGCTCGAACTGCATGATGTCGCAGGCGGCTTGAAAGCGCTTGGAGCGGAAGACGGCCTCGGAGCGAAGCGCGACTAGTGCGAGATCCGGACGTCCTCGTTCATCGCGGCCGAGGAAGAACTCCGCCGTGCGCGCCGACGCTTCGAAACCATCGACCTTCGGATCGCCTTGTTGTGCCGCGACGCCTCCGTCCAACCGACAATAGGTCGGCCCGAAGGAGCCGCCGCCCTTCGCGGAAAGGCCGATCGGTCGGTTCTTTGCGGACGGCTTGCCGTCGTCCGCGGCATCGTCGCCGACGCGGAACGCGGAAAGTTCGCGCCCGACGAAAAGCCTCCCCGTCATCGGTCCGTCGACGAGCAACGTCTTCTCGGCGATCGCGGCGCGCGGCGCCTCGACGCGGTCTTCGGCTCCCTCGGCGATGTCCGGTCGCGAGATGACATAGACGAGCGGCGCTCCGGTGAGCGCTCCGGCCCCCATACCGAGATCGAATTGCACGGTCTTACCCGTGAGTCTTCTTCCGGGCTGCCGCATGACGACGCCGTCGCGGGCGTCGATCTCGCGCGGCTTCCGCGGGGTCGCGCCGTCGACATCGGGATCGAACACGACCGTCGCTCGTCCGGCCTCGATGATCGTCTTCACCTCGCCGACCGACGTCGCACCCGAGGCTTTGGGATCGGCGCCGGCGTCGGTGATCCAAGGCAAAGGCGCCGCAAGTACGTCGGCCGCCATGCCGGCTTCCGCCGTCAGTTTGAGTAAGGGCGCGTTCCAAATGAAGCGCCCGGCGTCGAACGTCTCCTCGACGTCGCCGGAGACGCCGTCTCGACCGCGCACCACGACGCGCGCCGGACGCGCGCCGCCTTGGAAGACGGCTTCTTCGTCCGCGAGTTTCAACCGTAGGACTTCGCCCGTGCCGCGGACGAGCCCGGGGATCTCCGCCGTCACGCCGACTTCGGCCGTGAAGGCGTCGATGCGACGATCGATCTTCCGGGTCACGGGATCGCGCTCCGGCCGTACGACGAGCGAGGCGCGACCGCAAAGGATCCGGCCCGCCGTCTTCTTCTTGTCGCGCGTCTCAAGTCGGAACTCCGCCCGACCTTTGACGCCGAGCAGCGAGGGCGCGTCGTCGAACGGTGCGCGGGACGCCTCGAAGCGGTCGACGCCTTCGACTACGAAGGCGTCCGCAGACTTAAGGAGGCCGAGCACGGCCTTCAATTCGGGGCGAGTGGTCGAGCGCGTCGACGGCTCCGACTCCGCGGCCTGTCGCGAAGTCGCGTCGCTCGTGGGCCGCGATCCTGCGACCAATTCGTCGGCGCGGGAGAGTCCGGTCTTGCCGAAGTACCGGACCATGTAGTTCTTTTTGAGGACGAGCGTCTCCAAACGGGGCGTGCCGTCGGATTCGTAGTCGCGGTCGAACGTCAGTTCCTCCGCCTTCAATTCCGCTTCGTCGGTCATGCCGTCGACGCCGCGGGCGAGCGCGAGCATGAGCGGCACACGACGACCTCCGAGCGTTCCGAAGAAGAGCGTCGCGTCGCCGGCGGTCAAGCGACCGGCGGCCGCCTCTGCGACGACTCTCGTGGAGGCATGCACGCGGTAGACGTCGGTCGCGCCGCCGACGGCGTCCGGGGAGGGTTCGATGGTCAGGGCGCCCGCGGCCGTCACGGTGGTTTCGCCGAGGACGGCGCCCGGAAGGTGCACGCCCTGCAGCACGGCCCGGAGCGGCGTCGTCGTTCCCGGTTTGAACACGGCGCGTCCCGTACGCGTCGGTTCTATCGCCATCGATCCCGCGTCGATGCCGATGCCGTCGCCGTCGGCTCGGACGTTCTTTTCAGCTTCGAACAAACGGATGCGCGAACCGTCGTCGGCGAACGTGATGCGACCCGTGCCCGCACGAAACCGCAGCGGACCTTGCGTCCCCGCCAAACCGCCTTCGATGTCGATGACGCCGGCGCCGGTCCGGCTCCTCTTGGACGCCGTGTTGCTCCTGGAGGCCGTCATGCCGGTCATTATCCAGCGCAGCGGACCTGCGGCCGTGAAGGAGATCGGAGGTCCTTTCAAACGCGCCGCCGCCGGATCGAACAGATCGGCGCGGACGGAGTTCTTCACTACTAACTCCGACACCGCAAGTTCGCCGTCCGCGCGCGGAACGAACGTGACGGAGAGGCCGTCGCCGGACACCTCGGCGTCTCCGCGCGATGGTCGCGTGATCTTCACGGCGTCCTTCGCACGCGCGGAAACAGGTCTGCCGCCTTCAAATTCGATGTCCAGCGATTCGGTCTCGACGTCGATGCGCTCGCCCGGCGTCTCGGGATCGACGAAGACGGCGCGGACCCGACCGGAGAGCTCCATCGACTTAAGCTCGGACAGGCGCTCCCCGCCGATGATCCGCGCCTTGTCCGCCCGCACGCCGGTCGTCCGACCGAAACCTTCGCGCACCGCTTCGCCGGCGACGTCGCCGAGAAGGCGGGTTTCCACCGTGACCAAACGCTCCACGGCGGCCCGGTTCTTCGGTGCGCCGTTCGCCAACCAAGTGATGTCGGTCGCGACCAGAACGCCGTCGCCGATGCCTTCGGCGGTCTTCGCCGCAAAAAGATTGCGTTGATATCGGACGCGCTTGCCGCCGATCGTGACTTCGTCCGGATCTTCTTTGAAGAGATCTCGCGAGCGGGCGGCTCCGAAGTCGACGACACCGGTCGGGTGCGCCTTGGCGCCGGCGGTCGGTCCTGAATCCGTCGTCGGTCGCGACGTGGTGACGCGGCCGACGGCGCCGCGCTTCTCTTCGCGCTCGAAGACATAGAGCGCGACCAAGACCGCCAGCGGTACGGCGGCGGCGAGGATGAAGGGGGATCGCCTCACCGGCGGTAGGTCTCGACCACGGCGTCGAGGCGGCCCGCGCGTGAGAGGACGTGTTCGATCACTTCCCGTGCGCAGCCGTAGCCGCCCTCCGTGTTCGTCACGAGATGGACGGCGGCGCGCACCTCCGCGTGCGCATGCGGCGGAGCGGCGGCGAAACCCGCGCGGCGGAGCAGCGGAAGGTCCATGAAGTCGTCGCCGACGACCGCAGCCTCGGTGGGCTTCACGCCGCGACGAGCGAGGACGTCGAGGAAGACCGGCAATTTGTCCTTCACGCCGACGTGGATTTCATCCACCCCGAGCGATGCGAAGCGCGCTTTCACCGTCTCTGACGCATGTCCGGAGATGATCACGACGTCCAAGCCCGCGCGTTTCCAGTAGACAAGACCCGCGCCGTCGAGGATGGAATAGCGTTTGAACGAACGTCCGTCGTCGCCGACGAACAGCCCGCCGTCGGTCAGAACGCCGTCGACGTCGAGCACGAGCAGTTTGAGCGCGGCGTAGTTCGGTGCGGAAGGGGGATCGATGGTCATGCGATGAGGCTTCGACCGCGCAGGCGGATCGAACGGCTTTAGATGATCCGAGCGGCCATGAGATCTTGGACGTCGAGCAATCCGACGGGACGTCCGTCGGCGCCGACCACCGGCAGTTGATCGATCTGACGATCGCGGAGCACTTGCAGCGCTTCCGAGACGAGCGCGTCCGGATCGATCGTCACGGGCTTCCGCACCATGACTTCGTCGATCGACCGGTCGAGGAACCCGAGACTTTGCTGCAAGCCGCGCGCGAGATCGCCGTCGGTGAAGAAACCGATCAGGAGGCCGGCGGCGTCGACGACGGCGGCGGCGCCGGGGCGCCCGCGCGTGGCGTTCATGGTGACGACGACGTCCTTGGTGCGCGTGCCGGCGCCGACGACGGTGTGGGCGTCGCCGCGGCGCATGATCTCCGCCACGCGGAGCAAGCGGCGTCCGAGCATCCCGCCCGGATGGAAGCGTGCATAGTCCTCGCGTTGGAACCCGCGGTACTTAAGGACCGTCATTGCGAGCGCATCGCCGAGGGCGAGTTGCGCCGCGGTGCTGGTCGTCGGGGCGAGCCCGAGCGGGCAGGCTTCCGGGGCCCGGCCGCAATCGAGCGTGAGATCGACGTTGCGGGCGAGGGTTGATTCTTTGCCGCCGGTCATGCCGATCGTCCGTGCGCCGACGCGCTTTAGGGGATCGATCAACCGCACGATCTCTTCGCTCTCGCCGCTTTGGCTAAGAAGGATCGCCACGTCGCCGGAGCTGACGCGCCCGAGATCGCCGTGCAAGGCGTCGGACGGATGCAGGAAGTAGCTGCGGGTTCCGGTCGAGGCCAAGGTGGCCGAGAGCTTCTGGCCGATGAGTCCGGACTTTCCGATTCCGGCGACCGCGATCATCCCCGGGCAGTCGAGGATCATGCGCACGGCGGCCGCGAACGGCGGCCCGACGAGAGCCCGCAAGCCGTCGATGGCGCGGGACTCCAAAGCCAGCACTTCCCGAGCGTAGTCGACGACGTCATCCATGCCCCGCGATGGTACCCGCCGTTCCTCGGCCGTTCATGCCCCTTCGGGCCACGTCCGGAACCTTCCTCCGGTTGGTACGCTGACCTCCGAACCATGGATCTCCCGTTGAAAAAGATCGGCATCGCCGCCGGCGTCATCGCGATCGTGCTTTTGAGCAGCGCGTTCTACGCGGCGGTGCAGGCGACGGCCGCTTGGTGGTGCGGCGACCGCCGGCCCGAAATCCGGACCCGGATCTCCCTCAATCCGTTCGCGCACGGCGGCTTCTTCAGCACGCTGATCTTGCCGCTCATCACGTATTGGCTGATCGGATGGCCCATCGGCGGTCCGTCGTCGATACAGGCGGATGATCGGACCCTCGGGCCGCCTCGCATGGCGTTGGTCGCCGTCGCAGGCGTTTTCGGCAACGCCGTTTTTGCGTTCCTGTTGGCCGTCGTCGGTGCGGCTTGCATCGCCGCCGGCTACATCGACGACGTCGATCGCGTGCGTTCACCGGGTTATGAAATCCTGACCAACGGGATGTTCTATCCCTTGTTCTCGATGATCATGCATTTGATTCCGATCCCGCCCGCGGACGGCAGCCGCATCGTCGGCGCCTTCCTTCCCGCGCCGATTCGGAAGATCTATTATTCCGTGGCGCCGATCGGCGGATTGCTCATGATCGTCGTCATGCTCTGGATGACCGGGTTCCTCTATCGGTATTTCCCGAAGGTCGGCATCGGTTTCGCCCGGGAGTTGCGACAGTTCCAGGAATGGAGCTTCGATCGGATGGACCAATTGGCCGTATTCTTCGGGGCCTGAGATGGACTATAAAGTCAAGCTCGACAATTTCGCCGGGCCGCTGGATCTTCTTCTCCATCTGATCCGCAAGGAGGAGATGGATATCCACGACATTCCTATCGCCAAGATCCTCGATCAATACTTGGCGCATCTGAAAGTCATCCAAGATCTCGATCTCGACGACGCAGGCGAATTCTTAGTGATGGCGGCCACGTTGATGGTCGTCAAATCCAAATTGCTGCTTCCGCAGGAGCAAGTCGATCTCGAGCGCGAAATCGACCCGCGTTTCGAGCTCGTCCGGCAGCTATTGGAATACAAGAAATTCAAAGATCGCGTCGGCGATCTCGAAGACCGGGAAAGCACGTGGTCGAAGATGGTCGGCCGCCCGGAATCCGCCCGCATCGACGGCGAGGTCATCCCCGACAAGTCGTTGGACGAAGTCACGATCTTCGATCTCTTGCAGGCGTTCGCGAAGCTCATGGAGGCGACCGGGGCCAACCGGCCGACGGAACGCACCATCAAGATGGACGACACGCCGGTGCGCGTGTTCGCCCAAAAACTCGTCGAGCGCCTGAAGTCCGAGCACTCCGTCCTTTTCTCCGAGCTCTTCGGCGGCGACGCCCCTCGGCAGACGAAGATCGGCTGGTTCCTTTCATTGCTGCTGCTCCTCAAGCAGCAGTCGGCCGAATGCGCCCAAGACGGGGCGACCGGCGACATCCGCATCTTCTACAAAGAGGGCGGAGCATCGACGGATGAAATTGCGGACGAGTTCCGGGCGTAATCACCGTCTCCAGAACGACTTCCATTGACCGTTGTCCGCGGCAGGCCTCCTAGGTTCCGCCGCCCGTGGGCCGAACCCCGGAGTTCCCGTATGCAAAGTCATGACCTGCGCCGCTTTGCGCTCGCCTTCATTGCGGTCTTTGTCGTTGCAGGCTGCCAGTCGGGAGCGATCCGAGACCAAGACCGCACCAACTGGTTCCTCTCCGAAGTCCGGTTCGAGTCCGCCGTCGCGGCGAACGCCGGCGTCATGCCGGTCTTCCGGCGTCCGACCGGGACCAACTTCGCCGGCGCGCCGAGCGCATCCGGGTCTTTGAAGATCAGCGACACCGGCAAGGCGACCTGCATCGTCCGGTTCGACGAGCCGATCGTCGGGTTGTCCGGCCGTCAGGCGCTCCAACGGTATGAAGTCGTCAACGTGAACGGGTCGCGGAGCGAAGACGGCAAGAAGATCGTCGGCCGGTTCGGCAGCGCGTCCGACGCCCCGCTCGGAACCGTCACCGAGCTTCGGCTCGAGCGCGAGTCCGATCTTCGTCTGCTGGCCCGACCCTACACCGGGGATCGCCCGTTGCCGTACATCTTCGTGTTCGCCGCCGACGCCGCCGTCGAACGCCAGGTCGAGATTCCGTTCGTCGAGTGACGCGCCGCCGCGCTGATAGATCCGCATGAAGTATCCGGTCCCGCTCGTCCGCGGCACGTTGCTCAAACGCTACAAGCGTTTCTTCGCCGACGTGCGTTTGGCCGATGGCACGGAGGTCGTTGCGCATTGCGCCAACTCCGGCACTATGAAGACGTGCGCCGATCCGGGCATGGAGGTCGCGCTCCGTCCGCACGACGATCCGGCCCGCAAACTCAAGTTC